>Ga0209916_1000036_pt1 | contig 355404 bp, 309 predicted proteins | sample ThiBio_1000_plan_FD_183956 | JGI IMG/M metagenome (GOLD analysis project Ga0209916, IMG submission 183956) | Wastewater bioreactor microbial communities from Cape Town, South Africa - Thiocy_solids_2 (SPAdes) | ecosystem: Engineered > Bioreactor > Thiocyanate-remediating > Anaerobic-Aerobic ... | reverse complement strand
GGAAAGTGTGCCTGCAGTCCCCGCCGCAGCTTGTCCATGCCGCCGATCGCCTTCTGCCGGTGCCGCATGCCGGGAGAGTCGACATCCAGCGCGTCGTCGCTGACGGCGTCGCGCAGGGTGGCCCACGCGGGCGGCGCCTGCCAGCCGAACTCGGCGACGAATCGCGGTGCGCTGTCCCGGTAATGCACATAGTCCTGCCGGTTCCAGACGTCCCAGGAGTGGAACGTCTGGTGCGCCGGATCGTTCGGCGGGCGAGACGGGTCGCCGGACCACGGACTGCCTGGGGTGTACGGCCGGGACGGGTCGAGTTCGGCGACAATGCGAGGCAGATCCTCGAAGTAGTAGCGCCGTCCCCACGGCAGATCGCCGCCGGGCTGATCCGCCCAGCCCTCGGCCTCGCGCAGCCAGAGGTTCTCGTTGTTGCCGTTCCACACCACCAGGCTCGGATGCGAAGCCAGCCGCGTCACATTCTCGGCCGCCTCCGCCAGGATCTCGCCGCGCAGCGGCTCGTCCTCCGGGTACGCCGCGCAGGCAAACGGGAAGTCCTGCCACACCAGCAGTCCCAGTCCGTCGCACAGGTCGTAGAAGTCGTCGGACTCGTACAGTCCACCACCCCACACCCGGATCAAATTGACCCCGGCATCGACCGCCTGCCGCAACAGACTCTCGTACCGCTGGCGAGTCATCCGACCCGGCAGCACATCGCCGGGAATCCAGTTCACCGCCTTGACCAACACCGGGGATCCGTTGACGTGAAACAGGAACGGGGTGCCGGCATCGTCGGCGGTCCGGTCCAGCTCAACGTGCCGGAAGCCGATCCAGCGCTCGGCAAGGTCCAGCAGCGCGCCGTCCCGGCCGAGCAACCGAACCTCCAGCCGGTAGCGCTCCGGCGGGCCGTAACCCGTCGGCTGCCACAGTCGGGCCTCGGGCACCACGATCCGGACCTCGGTGCTCGACGCGCCGGGGCCGAGCCCCCTTCGTGCCATCGGAATCCCGTCCAGCGCCACCTCGGCGACCAAGGCCGCATCGAGGCCCGACGTGGCGCGCTCGACGTCCAGGTGCACGACCAGGATGCCGCTCCCACCGGTGACGTCGGCCAGCGGGCGCAGTCGCGCGATCCGGGCGCGGGTCCATGTCTCCAGTCGCGCCGGGCGCCAGATGCCGGCGCCGACCACCGTCGGGCCCCAGTCCCACCCGAAGCTGCAGGCCATCTTCCGGATGAAGTTGAACGGTTCGGGGTACGCGTTGGGCCGCGGGCCCAGCCGGGCGCGTAGCGCCTCCGCCTCCGTGTACGCCGACGACAGGTGCACCCCGAAGGTGCTGGCGCCGGCGCGTACCGCGTCGGTCACGTCGTACCGATAGCTGCGGTGCATGTTGCGGGATCGGCCGATCTCGACGCCGCCCAGTTCGATGCGCGCGACCGTGTCCAGCCCGTCGAAGACCAGGTCGACGCGCTCGCCCGGTTCCACAGCGGGCACCGCGCACTCGTACACCCAGTCGGTGTGACTAACCCAGGCGACATCGAGTTCGTGGGCTTCGCGCAGCGGGTCTGGAATGAGCCCGGCGTCCATCAGATCGCCGTGCACGGCGCCGGGCACCGTCGCTGGAATGCTGGCGTGTCGCAACGACTCCGCTTGAGGCGTCATGGGAGTCGGGCCGTCGGGGTCGGGCCGCACCGTCCAGCCGCGCAGCGGGGTGCATCGCAGCGGCGATACCGGGGGCGTCACTGATCGTTGCCCGCGTTGCGCCGGCGCATCATCTCGTACAGCATCACCGACGCGGCGGTCGCCAGGTTCAGCGATTCGGCGGTGCCCACCATCGGGATGGACACCTGATGCTCACACCGTTCGGCAACGTGGTCGGGCAGCCCGTCCCCCTCGCTGCCCAACAACAGGACGCCCTCGGGTGGCAGTTCGGTGCGCCACAGCGTGTTCCTCGCGTGGCCGGTGACAGCGACGACGGGGCGCGCGTGCCGTCCGGCCCAGGCGAACAGGGCCTCGGTGTCGCCGGTATGTGCGGTCGGCACGGCGAACACCGATCCCATGCTCGCCTTCACCGCGGTTGGGGACAACGGGTCGGCGCTGTGCCCCACGAGGATGAGCCCGGCGGCGCCCGCGGCGTCGGCGGCCCGCAGGATCGTGCCCACGTTGCCGGGATTAGCGGCCCGGTGCAGCGCGACGACCGGGCCGGGCGCCGCGGTCCGGAATGCATCCAGCTCCGCGACAGCACCGCCCACGATCGCCAGCAGGCCGGCAGGGCCGTCGCGGTCCGACACTCTGGCGAACACGTCGGCGCTGACCCGGACGACCCGCACCCCACGATCCTGCTGCTCGGCCACCATCTGCTGGGCGCGCTCGTTGGTGAGCAGGTCCGGCGCCACCACCAGGGTGTCGAGCGGCCAGTTCGCCGTCACCGCCCGCCAGACGGGTTGCAGTCCCTCCACCAGGAACGCACCCTCCCGACGTCGATGCTTGCGGTCGGTCAGCGCGCGGATTCGTTTGACCAGCGGGTTGGTGAAGCTGGTGATCAGGTCGTCCACGTCCGCATTGTCCCTCACCGGCGTGCCAACCTTCCCGCCGCGCCGTGATGCATCGTCAAATGGAATACTCGTTCCATCCTTGAGGAGGGTGCAATCATGGACGACCTTCGGATCCTCGGCGGCAGGGTGATCGATCCGGCCAACGGCGTGGACGGTCTGGCCGACATCGCCGTGGCCGGTGGACTGATCAGGGCGGTGGGTCGGCTGGACGACAGGCCCGCGCGGTCGATGGTGCGCGCGGACGGCGCCGTCGTCACGCCTGGGTTGGTCGACCTGCACACCCACGTGCACGCCGGCGGTTCGTTCTGGGGGTTGGAGCCGGATCCAATCGCCTGGTACACCGGCGTCACCACCTGGGTGGATGCCGGCTCCGTCGGCGCGTTCGGGCTCGCGGGTCTACTGGCGGCACGGACGCGGTTCGCGGTGCGCAGCGCGGTGTTACTGCATGTGTCTGCGCACGGATTATCCGCTCGTACCGGTGAATCGCGGGATTTGGCGTTCCTGGATGTGGATGCGGCGGTGACGGCCATCTGCCGGCATCGCGAGGTGGTGCGCGGAGTCAAGGTACGCATGGATTCGACCACCGTCGGAGACAACGGCCTGGCTCCGCTGCGCCGAGCACTCGAGGTGGGCGACCAGGCGGGGGTGCCGGTCATGGTGCACATCGGCCGGGGACCGTTCGGGTTGGACGAGGTCGTCGATCTGCTGCGCCCGGGCGACGTGATCACCCACTGTTCGGGCCGGGGCGCGATGGGCGTCACCGAGCCCGGTGCCGTGCGGGACAGCCTCACCTCCGCTTACCGACGTGGCGTGGTGTTCGACCTGGGACATGGCGCCGGCGGGTTCAGCTTCCCGGTGTTGGAGTCGTACCTGGCGCAGGGCATGCCTCCGCACGTGGCGTCCACCGACCTGCACGTGCTGTGTGCCAGCGGGCCCGCCTTCGACCTGCCCACCGTGTTGACAAAGCTTCTGGCCGTGGGGATGTCACTCGACGCGGTGATCGCGGCCGCGACCGTCACGCCCGCGCAGACGCTGGGCCTGACCGCCGGAACGCTCACGCCGGGTGCCCCGGCTGACATCGCGATCTTCCAGGTGATCGGCGAGCCCACCCGGGTCGCAGACGTGCACGGCGAAACCCGCACAGCACCCTGCCGGATCCGCAACGTTGCGACCATCATCGGCGGCCGCCCGATGGCGCCGATGTTCCCGCCCGCCCCACCGCCATGGGTCACCCTCAGCAATGCCCAACGGGCGGCGCTGGACGCCCGCGAGCGCGCGCTGCGGGATCTGCTGTGCGAACCACTGGTGCCGCCGGAGTCCGTGCACAATCAGATACCCGAGGCACCTGCCGACGCCGGGAGTTCGAGGGCCCGCTGAGTGGCCCCGGATTCGGCTACCTCCAACCGGTGTCGGCAGCGGTGCCGGCGCCCCGAATCAGAATCCGCGCGCCACGTCGGCGTCGAACGGCCAGATCGGCCGCGGAATCCTGGTGAAGGGCAGCGTCAGCAGGTCGTGCTGAGCGGGCCCGCGCATGTCCAGATCGATCATCTCCGCGGCAACCGAGGCGTAGCCGTCGTGGTACTGGCCGGCAGACTTGGCCTGCACCACTCGTGCACGCCGCACGTCCAGGCCAGCCCTGTCGTACAGCCGAGAGTCCACCATCGAGGTCGCGAGCTCGGTGATCACGAGTGAGACCTCGCCGATCGACAGCACCGCGAAGCGGCCGCAGCTAACGGGGTTTCGGCTGTCGCCGTACCGCCCATCGCCGAGCGTCGAAACCGTGCCAGACACCTCGATCGAGGAAAAGAAGTGCGGGGACAGTGTGCCGCCGACCCGGGTGGTGACCTGGCCTCCGACGCCGGCAGCGAAACAGCGCTGCACCGCGGGCGCGTCGGTGACCGAGCACAACGCCGGTCCGCCCACCGGGCGGTCCAGCAGCGCAGCGAGCAGGTCGACGCCGTCCCCGGTGCTGCCGGCCGACGGGCTGTCCGCACCATCGCCCAGCACCATCGGTCCGGCCGCCGGATCCGATGCCCGAACTCGGTCCAGCACGGCGGACACGGGTTCCTTGGTGACCACCAGCCGGTGCCGCCGGTCGAACAGGGCGCCGGCTAACTCGTCGGCGTAGGTCTGGGCGGCGGTCGCGTCACCGTCGGTCACGACGAACACCGACCAGCCATAGTCCGACACGTCCAGCCAGGGTTGGGTGCAGAAGATCGTCGCGTCCAACACCCCCGGCAGTGCTTCGATTTGGTGCAGCCGCGCCATCACCTCGGCCACCGGACCGGTCGTGGTGTTGTGCACCTCCGAAGCCGACATCACCGGGATCTTGCGAAATCCCACCGTCGGATGCGTTCGTCCGTCCAACACGTCGGCCAGCATGGTCATCGCTCGTCGACCCGTACCAACCATGTCCACGTGAGGATAGGTCTGGAATCCGGCGATCATCGGCGTGGCTGCGGCGAGTGTTGCGGTGCCGTGCGTGTGCAAGTCGAAGCTGGCGGAGATCGGCAGGTCGGGGCCCACCAGGTTGCGCACGGCGATGAGCAGGTCGCCCTCGACGTCGTCGCAGCCTTCGGCCGTCATCGCTCCGTGCAGTCGCAGGTAGATCCCGTCCACGCCGTCCAGCACTGCGGCCAGCCCATCGAGCACCAGGCGTTTGAGTTCGGCGTGATCGGCTGCGGCAACCGATGGCCCGCTGATGCTGCGCGCGTGGAAGGTCGGCACCAGCGCGATGTCTCGCTCCGCGGCCACCTGCATTGCGCCCGCCAGCGAGTCGTTCTGCTGCCCCACCACAGCCAGGATGTCCGAGCCGGACAAGAAGGTATTGGCCCGGAAATCGTCGATGGTGCCGACACCTCCGGCAAACGTGTTGCCCTCTCGGGCCAGCCCGGCCACCGCCACCCTATGCACAGCCATTGTTCAGGTCACCATTTCATTCTATGAAATCATAATTTCTAGTATTGACTGACACTATGGCGGTGTGCGGCGTCGGTCAATGCCGCGCGCCAAGTTATTCGATATCGTCGCGGGTCAGCTCCGGTGGCGGTGGAGCGCTGACCAAGGCTCGCAGCTGAGGTACCGGCCGCTCGAGCGCCGCTCGGTCGGGTATCGGGCGTCGAAGTGCCGGCACCTTGGCGAATGCCCTCTCCATCTCCTCGGCGATATCCAAGAGTCGGGCGTCGGCGCGATGAGCACCGATGATCTGCAGCCCGAACGGCATTCCGGCGGCGTCCGTCCCACAGGGCAGGGACAGGGCGGGGTTCGTCGTCAGCGTGATCACGTAGGTCAGGCCCAACCAGTGGTAGTAGTTGCGGGTGGGCTGGCCGTCGACCTCTGCCGCATACAGCTGGCTCCATGGGAACCGACTGACCGGTGTGACGGGCGCGAGAACCACGTCCACGCCGTGAAACAGCTCGTTGAAACGGCGGAAGATGGTGGTCTGCTGTTGGTGCGCCCACCCCACATCCGCCAGGCTCATCGCGGCACCGATCTCGTAGTTGGCGCGCACGTTGTCGCCGAGTAGCGCGGGGTCCCGCTGATAGATGTCGTGGTAACCGGTGACGAATCCGATGGCCCGAATGACGTCGAAGCACCTGTCGGCATCGGCCATCGCTGCGATCGTGGTATCCGGCAGCTCATCGCAGCTGGCGACCAACGGGCGGATCGCCGCGATCGTCTGCCGGAATGTCTCGCGGATATCCTGGTCCACCAGGCAGATCCCGAAGTCCTCGGTGTATCCGACCCGCAACTCGGACAGGTTGACGTCCTCCCGCGTTTCCAGCGCAGCGGTGGCGAACGGGTAGGTCAGGGGGTCCGCCGCGTCCACGCCGGCCTCGGCCGCCAGCTGGAGGCGGGTATCGGCCACCGTCCGGCCCATGGGTCCGACCACCGAGATAGGCGACCAGCCGAGCGCGCGCCGCTCGGATGCCACGATCCCCGGCGACGGCCGGAAGCCCACCACGCCGCACAGGGCCGCGGGGATCCGCAGGGACCCGCCGGTGTCGGAGCCGGTGGCGAGCGGGACCATGTCGCATGCCAGCGCGGCTGCCGATCCGCCGGAGGACCCGCCGGCATTGCGCAGCGGAGCGAAGGGGTTACCGGTGGCGCCCCAGACCGGATTGCGACTGTTCGCTCCCGCTCCCCATTCCGGCACGTTGGTCTTGCCCACCACGATGGCGCCGGCAGCCCGGAGCCGGGCGACGCTGGCCGCATCCGAGTCCGGGACATTGGTGCGCAGCAGTGGGGATCCTCGGGTGGTCAGCAGCCCCGCGGTATCCTCCAGATCCTTGACGGCAAGCGGAATGCCGTGCAACGGGCCCAGCGGCTCGCCGGCTCGGACCTGCCGCTCCGCCTCGGCGGCCTCCTGGCGAGCGCGCGCGAAACACGTGGCGGCCATGGCATTCACCGCAGGGTTGTAGCGCCGAATGCGGTTGATGCATGCCTCGAGTAGGGCGACCGGCGAGATCTCCCCGGTTCCGATCAGGCGGCGCAACTGCACGGCGGACAACGCCGTCAGCTCCTTGGGCACGCGAATTCCTCCTCGATGTGTGGGCGCGACGGCGCCACTACCACGGTCGCCGGACGTCGCTGTCCCATGGCCAACAGGGGCGACTGACCCGTCGGTATGGGAGGGCCGTCAGCCGGTGATCCGCAGGACCGCGGGTGTCCATCTCGATGATGCGGCGGGCGATCGGCTGGTACGTGGCTCTGAACCCGCCCGAGGACTTCACCAGCACCACTGCTGCGGCCCGGACGTCCAGTCCGGCCCTGTGGTACAGCTCCGCATCCAACAGCCGGACCGGCGCGCTGGTGATCACGACGTGGACCTGTCCGGCGCGCAGCACGGCGGTGGGCCCGGCATGCGCAGGCTGCGCCGGGTAGCGCGATCTGAACTCTCCGTCACACAGCGTCGTGACGACCCCGGTGACGATGACCGGCATGAAGAATGCCGGGGACAGCGAACCGCCGAGCGGGACGCTCACCGTAGCGCCCGTCCCAGCGGCATGGCAGGCCGCCGCAGCGGCCGCGTCGGTGACGGTGATCAGCACCGGCCCGGGCACCGGATGCTCCAGCACCGCTCGCAGGAACTCCGTGCCGTCACCCTTGCCACCCGCCGTCGGGCTGTCGGCGCCGTCGGTCACCACGATGGGGCCCTCGCCGGCCGGGTCGGTCGCGATCGCGGCCAACGCCTCCCGGACCGGTGTCTTGCGAACCAGCGTGTCGTGCCGCCGGTCCCACAGCATGCCGGCCAACTCGTCCGCTCGCCGCTGCGCCAGATCACGATCACCATCGGTGACCACCACCGCGGACCACCCGGCCCCGGGCACATCAAGCCAGGGCTGTGTCAGGAACATCGAAACATCCATAATGCCGGGCTCGCCTGCGATCTCGCCGAGCCGGGCGAAGACCGGCGCCAGCGGCCCGGAATTCGTGTCCTGCGCCTCGGCGGCCGACATGACCGGGATCTTGCGGAAGGCCAGCCGCGGGCGGGCACCCCGCAGCCGTGCGGCCAACAGCCTGAGCGCCCGCGCACCGGTTTCGGCATAGTCGACATGTGGTTGGGTGCGGAACCCGGCTATCAGGTCGGTTCCCGCCGCCATCCGAGCGGTGAAATGCGTGTGCAGGTCCAGGCTTACCGCGATCGGAATGTCCGGTCCCACGAGATCGCGGACCAGACCGATGATCTCACCCTCCGGGTCGTCACATCCATCGGCCACCATGGCGCCGTGCAGGCGCAGATACACGCCATCTATCCGACCGGCGCACGGTCGCAGACCGTCCAGTAACCGCTCGCGCAGGGCGCGGTAGGCGTCGGCGGTGACGACCGGGCCCGCGGCGCCCAGCGTCAGCGTGGTCGGTAACAGCTCGATACCCTCCCGGTCGGCCGCCCGCCGCGCTCCGGCGAACTCGTCACCCCCCGCCCCCACCATGAAACTCTCGGGCCCGTGCACGTACACCCGGCGGCGAAAGTCGTCGAGCGTGGCCGCGCCGGGTGCGAAGCTGTTGGCCTCGTACATCAGCCCTGCGACCGCCACCCTGGTCATGCGCCGCCGCCGGTGGCCGGCAACGGCGTGGTGATCATGCCGGGTACCGTGTCGACCGGGTGCTCGCGTTGCACCAGCAGATGCCGGGCCATGGTCAGTAGCCCGCACCCAGGTCGATCACACCGAGCAGCTGCCTGCCCGCCACGAAGCGCGCGACGTTCTCCCGGATGCGTGCGGCGAGAGCGCCATGCGCCAGGTGCGCCGGGTTCGCAGTATGCGGCGTGATGATCACCCCGGGAGCCGTCCACAGTGGGTGGCCGTCCGGCAGTGGCTCCGGGTCGGTGACGTCCAGGGCGGCGCCCGCGATGCGGCCCGCGGTCACCGCCGCGATCAGCGCATCGGTGTCGATCAGGCTGCCGCGCGCGATGTTCACCACCCAGGAGGCAGGTGTTAGCGCGGCCAGCTCATCCGCGCCGACCAGGTGATGCGATGCGGCTGTTGCCGGTGCCGCCAGCACGACGTGGTCCACACCCGCGGACCACAGCTCTTCGATGCGGTCGGCCGGGATGGTGCGGGCCGCGCCGTCGACCGGTTGTCCCGAGCGGTTCACGGCCAGCGTCGTCACGCCGAACGGCGCCAGCAGCGCCATCACCCGTCGCCCGATGCCGCCGGCACCGACCACGGCGACGGTGCTGCCGCCCAGGCCGGTGGTGCTCCGAGCCACGGCGGCCGGATCCCAGCGCGTTCGTCCCGCGGCCGTCACCAACCCCCGGACGCCCGCCAGCAGCATGCCGACTGCGTGCTCGGCCACCGTGTCGGCGTAGGCACCCGCGGCGGACGTCCACACCCTGCGGTCGTCGATCACGCCGGAGCGCAGGTAGCCCTCGATCCCGGCGCTGGACAGCTGCACCCAGCGCACCTGATCGGACAATGCGGGAAGACCACCCGTGGCGCCGACCTGCATCAGGGCGTCGGCGGCGGACAGCGGCCCGATCGTCGCTCCCCCGTCACGAACCGCCGTGACCAGCCAATCGGGCGCCCCGTCCGGCACCGCCACCACCGTCGCGGTCATCGACGCACCCCCCGTGGCATCGGTCCTACCGGTTCCCACATCGCACGAGCCTTCCTGGTCTGTCGTCACCCACGGTTCCACCGGCCATCACAGTCCGCCCGGCCACGATCGTGCGCAGCACGCCGTCGGGAGGCAGACAGGGCTCGGCGAAGCTTGCCCGGTCCGTCACCACCTGCGGGTCGAACAGGACGAGGTCGGCGACGTGGCCCTCGGCGATACGTCCCCGGTCGGTCAGCCCTAGCCGCTCGGCGGGGGCTCCGGTCATCTTGTGGACCGCCGCGGGCAGATCGAGCAGTCCCAGCTCGCGGACGTACCGGCCCAACACCCGGGGAAAGGTGCCATAGCTGCGCGGATGCGGATGGTCGGCGGCCAGGATGCGCGGCCGGGCCAGCCCGTCCGAGCCGACAACGGACAGCGGGTGGGCCAGAAAGGCCTGCATGTCCTGCTCGGTGCGGTAGTGCAGTACCACCTGGGCACTCGACCCGTACTCGGCGCACAGGTCCAGCAGCACCTGCTCCGGCGATACCCGCCACAGATCGGCGATCTCGGCGAACGAGCGGCCGACGATCTCGCCGGCCCCGGGTGCCGCGGAGAGCACGATGCGCTCCCACTGCCAGGCGATCCCACCGAAGAAGCCCTCACCGATGGCGGCCAGCGCCGCCGATCGCCAGGCCGGATCGACGGCGTGCTGGGCAATCGCATCGCTGCCGCCCTCCTGGACCCAGTACGGCAGGTACTGCACGGCCGAGGACGACGAGGCGTCGTACGGGTAGACGTCGAAGCCCACCGCCAGCCCGGCGGCCGCAGCAGACTCGAAGCGCCGCAACGAGTCAGCCGCGTGGCCCCAGTTAGCCGGATTGTTCAGCGCCAGGTGGGAGTATTCCAGCCGCACGCCGGTCTCCCGGGCCACCGCAATCGCCTCATCGATGGCGCCGGCCTCATTGCCGGCCAGCCCCCTGGCGTGCGTGGCATACATGCGGCCGGCCGCCGCGCAGGTGGCGGCCAGGGTGCCGATCTCGCCCGGATCGGCGAGCGCCGAAGGCGGGTAGGTCAGCCCGGTGGACATTCCGGCGGCGCCTTGCTCCAGGCAGCGGCGGAGCAGCGTCACCATGGTCGCCACCTCCACGGGTGACGCGTCGCGGTAGGGATCCGCCATGGCTGCGATCCGCAGCGCACCGTGGCCTACCAGGGGCACGACGTTGATGGCCGGAGGTCGCTCCGTGAGCGCGGCGTCGTACCCGTCCAGGTCGGTCCAGGCGATCGGCACGCGCTCGCCGCCGATGCCGCCGACATGATCTTCGAGCAGGTCGCGTCGGGCGTCGTTGGCCGGGAACGGCGAGAACCCGCAGTTGCCCACCACCTGTGTCGTCACGCCCTGCAGGACAGCGCTGTCGGCGCCGGGCTCAGCGAGCACCGTCAGGTCCGAGTGGGTGTGGATGTCAATGAACCCGGGCGCGACTGCCAGGCCCGCGCAGTCCACCGTTTCGGCGGCCGACGCCCCGGGGATCGACGGGCCGAGGTAGCTGATCCTGCCGGCCGTGACGCCGACATCGGCGACCCGGACGGGCGCTCCGGTTCCATCCACCACCTGGCCGCCGGTCAGCAAGAGGTCGATGTTCACGCCGCTCCCCCATGAGTCATGCCGCACGTCCGCTGGCCGGTCGGAGCCGACGTCCGAGTCGCAAGCCACCGAAAACGCCGTCCCGCACCGCGATTCGGCCGGCCTGCATCACCCACGCGATGCCGGTTGCCGGCGTGGTGGGCTCGGTGTAGGTGGCACCGTCTCGAACGTGCATCGGGTCGAAGGCCACCAGGTCCGCGATGGCACCTTCGGTGACGAGCCCGCGGTCCGGGATCCGGAACGTCTGCGCCGGCAGCGATGTCATCCGCCGGATGGCTTCGGGAAGGTTGAAGACTCCGTCGGCACCGGTGTATCGCGCGAGCACCCGGGGGAAGGTGCCCCAGGTTCGTGGGTGCGGCTTGCCTCCGGTGCCGGGCGGGAGGCCGTCGGATCCGATCATGGTGAGCGGATGCGCGAGAGCCGCGCGCAGGTCGTCCTCGGACATTTGATGGACCGTCATCGAGGCCTGCAGGCGTTCCTCGGTCAGCAGGCGGACCATCGCGTCGAACGGTTCGCACTGCCATTGTCCGGCCAGCTCCGCCAGCGACCGGCCGTCGCAGCGACCGGTACCGGTGGTGGCGATCACGATGTTCTCCCACCCGGCCGCCCAGGCCATGTTCTCCCACGGGCCGTCGGGACCGGCCGCAAGCTCCGTGCGCGCCCGCTCCCGGGTCGTGGGGTCGGCCAGCCGAGCCAGTACGGAGTTGTTGCCGCCTTCCTGGAACCACGGCGGCAGCAGCGCGGTGACCATGGTCGACGAGGCGGTGTATGGGTACACGTCGTGCCGGATGTCGACGCCGTCGCGCCGCGCCCGGTCCAGCAGTGCCAGTGCCTGGGCAACGCCGCCCCAATACGGCCGCCCGGCGGCCTTGAGGTGCGAGACCTGCACTCTGCGGCCGGACTCCCGACCAATCCGCACCGCCTCGCGGATGCTGTCCAGCAAGTTGCGGCCCTCGCCGCGCATATGCGTTGCGTAGATCCCGTCGGCCGGCAACGCCGCGGACAGCTCGATCAGCTCCTCGGTGGCGCAGAAGAGTCCAGGCGGGTAGATCAGCCCAGAGGACAGCCCGAACGCGCCGGCGTCGACTGCCTCGGTCAGGGCGGCGGCCATGCGGTGCTGCTGGGCGGCGTCCGGCGCCGTGTTCACCATGCCCATGGCCAGGATGCGCAGCGAGTGATGCCCGGCCAGTGGCGCCATGTTCGTGACGTAACCGCGGTCGTCCAGCACTCCGAACAGCTCGGCGAAGGTGCGCCAGGTCGCTGGCATGCTGGGAAAGATGCGCTGCAGCAGGGTATCGAGCTGTTCAGCGGTGCCGTCGCTGCGCGGGGCCAGGGTGAATCCACAGTTGCCGACGACCTCGGTGGTCACCCCCTGAGTGATCTTGGACAGGTCGGGCGGATCCAAGAGCGGCGCGTTGTCGGCATGCGAGTGCACGTCGATAAAGCCGGGTGCCAGCACCAGCCCGGTGCCCCGCTCGACCGTTTCTCCCGCGGTGGGTAGGTCGCCAGCCGGTCGCACAGCGGCGATCCGGTCGCCGTCCACCAGCACGTCACTGCGACGAAGCGGCCCGCCCGTGCCGTCGGCGAGTTCGATATCCACGATGGCGATGCGCATACCAGTCCTGTCGTTCGAAGGGGTGAGTAGGCGCCGTCATCGGTGGTGCGGAACGAAGTCGATCGGAGCGCCAGCTGGGATCAACTCCTCGCGTTGCACCGACTCAGCGAATCCAGCCATCAGGCGAGCGCTGTGGAACGGCACCCAACTGTGCAGGTATTGCTCGTTGTGCGCCTCACGCTCGTGCGGGTCCAACGCGAGGTTCACCACGTCGGGAGTGGTCAACACCTGCGCCTCGTCGCTGAAATGCTTCTGCCGCACATACACCACCTTGAAGTCCTTCCACTTCACGGCATGCAGCACTTCCCGGACCCAGACCATGCAGCCCCCCCGCGCGGACTCATCCGATTGACCGGTGAAGAAGTCCCGCTGGTCGATGCCGTCGATCTCGCGGTCGTCGGGTACCGGGGCACCGGTCCAGCCCAGCAGGGTCGGGAACAGGTCGACCTGGTGCACCATCTCGTTGCTGATCCGCCCGGGCGGTACCGCACCGGGAAAGCGCACCAGGCAAGGCGTGCGGAGCCCACCCTCGGATCCGGTGAAGTAGGAGCCGTCGAACGGGCCCGGTGTGCCCCGCCACAGCAGCTTCTCCTCGGCCCCATTGTCGCCGGCGAAAACCACGATGGTCGAACGGGCCAGATCCAACCTGTCCAGCGCGTCCAGGAGCTCGCCGAAGTCTGCGTCCAGCTCGGCCAAGCAGTCCGCCCAGTCGCCGCCGCCCGTGCTGCCCTTGAACTCCGGGCGCGGAATGGTGGGCATGTGCATCAGCGAGTGGTTGTAGTACAGGAAGAACGGCCGCGATGCCGCGGCATTGCGCTCCAGGAACGCCAAAGCACGCCTGCTGTACTCGCGGTCGACGTCGCGGCGCACGTCAAGGGTGAGTTGCTGATCGGTGCGCTCCTCCACCCCCCGATCGCTGGTGCCCTCCATCATGTGGCACACCGGGTCGCGGCCGGGCACGTACCACGGATCGGTGGGCCACAGGCAGTCCGTGTAGGAGCGCGGCGGCCCGTAGAACTCGTCGAAGCCGTGATCGGTCGGCCAGCGACCCGCTGACGCACCCAGATGCCACTTGCCCAGGCATGCCGTGGCATAACCGCGCTCGCTGAGCACGTCTGCGATGGTGCGCTCCCAGGCGACCAGTCCCCCGGTTCCGCCGGCGGGCGGCACCGACGACGTACCGGACCGGATCGCGTGCCGACCGGTCAGCAGCGCGCTCCGGGAGGGGGTGCACTGCGGCTCCGCGATGTAGTGCCACAGCTGCAGGCCCTCGCGGGCGAACCGGTCGATCCGGTCCGTCGTCACACCGCGCAGGATGCCGCTGCCGTAACAGGACAATTCCCCCATGCCCAGGTTGTCGACATGGAAGAACAGGATGTTCGGCTGGTGGGACTCGGGCATGCGGTCGGCTCCGGTGGTCGTGAGATCGGTGGACGGCGGGGGATCGGGTAGGTCGTCGAGCCAAACGGACTAGCGAGCGCTCCAACCGCCGTCGACGATCAGGTTTTGGCCGGTGATGAACGAGCCGGCATCACTGGCCAGCAGCAACACCGCCCCGGCCAGGTCCGCCGGGACACCGACCCGGCCCAGCGGTGTCGCCTCTCGGAATCGCTCGGTTTGCACGGCGACTAGTGTCGCCTTGGGAATTTGCCCGGGGCTCAGGCAGTTCACCCGCACGCCGGACAGGCTCCATTCCATGGCGAGTGCGCGCGCCATGTTCACCACCGCGCCCTTGGCGATGTGGTAATCGGCGGCGGAGCCCACCCATCCGGGACCGTAGGCGCGGCGATCGGAGCCAAGCGCGCCATGGATCGAGCCAATCAGGATGATGGAACCGCCACCGGCGTCGATCATGTGCCGGGCAGCGGCCTGCGCACAGGTTGCGGTGCCCAGCACGTTCACGTCCAAGGTCGTCCGAAGGTCCTGCGGGTCCAGGTCCGTGAACGACCCGCGCACCGCCGAGCCCCCGGCGTTGGCCACCAGCACGTCCAACCGTCCGGTATCGGCCACTACCCCGTCCACCAGCGCCCGAACGTCCACCGGGTCGGCAATGTCGCAGCAGTGAGCCGATGCCCTGGCGCCAGCCGCAGTGAGCGCATCCGCGACCGCGGCACAGACCTCCAGTCGCCGGGACGCCAGGTGCACCTCGGCACCGGCTCCGGCGAGAGCCGCCGCCATTGCGGCGCCGAGATGCGTTCCGCCACCGGTGATCAGGGCTACCTGCCCGGTCAAGTCGAACAGGTCTGCGGGCGAGCGGACCGGGGCGGCCGCCGAGGATGCGTCGTCGGCGGCCGCCCCGGCCCTGATATCCGTTGTATCGGTCACCGATCAGCCGACCTTGACGCCTTCCAACACCAGCCGATCGTCCACGTCGCGAGTGATGCCAGTGATGTTCTTCTTGCAGGCGATCAGCGAGATGCTCGTGCACACCGGGATCGCGAAGCACTCGGTGGACAGCACCTCGTTCAACTGTGCGTACGCCGCCTTCGCCGCGTCCGGGGTTATCGCGCCCTCCGAGGCTGCGATGGCGTCGATGTAGGCCTTCGGTGTCTTGTCCTTGAGCACCGGATTGTCCGTGGTCCGGTAGATCGAGTTGGTCGCCACCCGCGAGGGACTCTTCGACGAGTTCCCGATACCGCCGAACAGCAAGCCGAACTCGCCGGCCAGCAGCTTCTGCCGGAACGCCTGCGCCTCCAGTGTGTTGATCTTGAGGTCGAACCCGATCTGGCTCAGGCTCTGTTGCAGGATCTGCAGCATCTTCAAGGCGTCAGAGTTGGATCCGTCGGCCAGCGCCTCGGCGGACTTAGGCGCTCCTGACTCCGCCAACAGCTGCTTGGCGGTGTCCAGGTCGTAGGAGTTCTTCTGTTCATAGGCCGGGTCGTTGGCTGGTGAGTTCGGGCCCCACGGAAGGAAGCACGGAGCGCCGTAGCCGAAGTACACCTCGTCCACGATCCGCTGCCGATCCACCGATCGAGCGATCGCCTGCCGCAGCTTGATGTTGTCGAACGGTGCGATATTCGTGTTGATCCGAATGCAGTCCACCAGGGCTCCCGGGTAGCCCTCGATGATGCTGAACTGGTCCTTCAGCTGTGCGGCGTGCCGAGGCGGGAACCGGTAGATCACATCCATCTCACCAGCCTGCAACGCCGACACCATGGAGTCGTCGTTGTCGAAGATGCGGAAGGTGGCCTTGTCCAGCGACACCGCCTGCGCATTCCAGAAGTCTGGCCACCTGGTGATCACCAGGTTGTTGCCTGGGTCACGCGACGCCAGCTGGAATGGGCCACCGCTGGCTGGCTTCGTGGCCAGGTCATCGGAGCTGTTCTTGTCCTTGTCTACGATCGGGAAGCTCTCCAGCAAGTCGGTCACCAGCAACTCCGCCACCGGGCTGGTGAAGGTGAGCTCGACGGTATGGTCGTCAATTGCCTTGTAATCCTTGACAATTGCCATTGGGCCATTCAGTTGCTGGCCCTGGTCTGGGTCAGCCGCTCGCTTGAACCCGGCAATCAGGTCGTCCACGGTCCAGGTCTTGCCGGTCTGCAGCTTGACGTTCTCCCGCAGAGTGAGCGTGATCGAGGTGTTGTCCGAATTGAGCTCCCATTTGGTCAGCGCCGCCGGCTTCGCGGTGAGCTTGTCGTCATAATCGATCAGGAATTCGTTGAGATTCTGCATCTGGATAAAGTTGACGGTGCCGTTGTAGTACGGGTCGAAATTGGCCATGTCAGTCACGACGCCAACGGTGATCTCACCGCCACCGCCACCGCCACCGGCTCCCCCACCCGCGCTGGGCGACGCGCCGGTGGCAGGAGCCGATCCGGAAGGGCTGGTCCCGCCGGTGACACTGCCGGGTGCGGTGCTGGAGCCACCGGTGTCGGAGCCTTCAGAACCGCAGGCCGCCAGCAGGCCGGGACCCACGATCAGGGCGCCGCCACCGACCAGCGACATCTTGAGTAGCCCGCGGCGGGACAGCAGCCGTCGCTGGTCAACGGCGGGCTCGCCGGTCACGGCGTCGTTGGAGTGCTTCTCGGGCATGGTGGAACCTTTCGATAACGGAGTGGGACGTGGTCGACGAAGTGCTACACCGCATCGGGCGATGCGCTGGTCTGGTTTGCCATCAACACTGGTGGTGCCGGCAGGTCATTCAGCCGGATACCTTTGCCCCGTCCAGCACCAGCCAGTTGTCGACGGTGCGCGCCACCCCCGTGACGGACTTCTTGATGCCGATCAGGGTCGGCTGCACGCAAACCGGCACGCCGAATGCTTGTGTCGAGATCACCTCGTTGAGCTTGGCATAGGCGGCCTTCGCCGCATCCGGTGTCACCGCCTGCTCCGACGCGTGGATGGCATCGACATATTCCGGTGGCAGCTTGTTGCCTAGCACGACGTTATTCTCGGTACGGAAGATCGAGTTCGTTGCGATCCGGGACGGGCTCTTGGAGGTGTTGCCCAGCCCGTTGAATGCGATGGCGAACTTACCGGTCACGATCTCCTGGTTGTAGGTTTGCAGGTCCTTCGACTCGATGGTCAGCTCGAATCCGATCTGCTTGAGGTCCTGCTGCAGGATTTGCAGCATCTGCAGCCGCAACGCGTCGCCGCCGTTCGCCAGCGCGGTGGCTCCCTTGGGCGATCCGGCTTCCTTCCAGAGCTGTTTGGCCAGGGTCAGATCGTAAGCGTTCTTCTCCTTGTACGCCGGGTCCGTTGCCGGCGAGTTCGGCCCCCAGGGGAGATACAGCGGGCCGCCGTAGCCGAAGTACACCTCCTGCACGATGCGTTCGCGATCCAGACTGTGTGAGATTGCTTGCCGCAACTTGATGTTGTCGAACGGAGGCTTGTTTGGGTTCATCCGCAGACAGTCGACCAGGGCGCCTGGGTAACCCTCAAGAATGGTGAACTCGTCTTTGAGCTGCGCCGCGTTCTTCGGGGGGAAGTTGTAGATCACGTCAACCGCACCGGACTGCAACCCGGCGACCATCGAATCTGCGTCGCTGAAGATTCGGAACGTCACCGTGTCGAGATGGACGTTCGCCGCATCCCAGTATTTCTCGAATCGGCCGACGACGATGTCGTTGCCCGGATCCCGGGAGACGAGTTTGAACGGGCCCCCGCTCGCGGCTTTGGTGGCCAGCGCGGCGTTGCTGTTGCCTGCGGAGTCCATCGCCGGGAAGCTCTCCAGCAAGTCGGTGACGAGCAGCTCGGCGACCGGCTGAGTGAATGTCAACACCACTGTATGGTCGTCGCTGGCGGTGTAGTCCTTCACGATTGCCATTGGCCCATACAGCTGGTTGCCCTCATCCGCGTTTGCGGCGCGCTTGAATCCCGCCACGAGATCCTCGGCGGTCCAGGTCTTGCCGGTCTGGAGCTGGAGGTCGGGGCGAAGGCTCAGGGTGACCTGCGTGTGATCCTCGTTGAGTTCCCATGCGGTCAGCGCCGACGGGCTCGGCTTGAGGGAGTCGTCGTAGTCGATCAGGAACGTGTTGAGGTTGCTCAGGATGATGAAGTTGTTGCCGAGGATCTTGTACGGATCGAAATCGCTGATGTCACCGACCGCGCCGACGGTGATCTTCCCACCGCCACCGCCGCCACCACCACCGGCGACGGACGTCGAGCCAGTCGGTGTCGAGCCGGAAGACGCCGGCGCACCCTCGCTCGTGTCGGTGCCGCCGGTCGGGGTGCCCGATCCGCCGCTGCCGGTGCCGTCGGAGCTGCACGCCGCCAGCAGACCTGGCCCGACGATCAGCGCTCCTCCGGCGAGTGAGAGCTTGAACAGGCCACGCCGCGACAGCAGCGGATGATCGGCAGGAATCCGGTCGCCGGCAACCGGTTCCGAGATTTCGTGAGACACGTTCGCTTCCTCCTTGCGCATCGAGCTGGCGCGGACGCCTGGTTAACGGAGCCTGACCCTCGGATCGAGGTAGGCATACAACACATCGACGATCAGGTTGATCAACAAAAACGCGATAACGATGAAGAGCACAGCAGCCTGGATGATCGGGTAGTCGCGGCCAGTTACCGCGGTGTAGATCAGCCGGCCGAGGCCCGGATAGGAGAACACCACCTCTGTGACCACTGTGCCACCGAGGAACTCGCCGATCTGCAGGCCGACCACGGTGACGGTGGGCAACAGCGCGTTACGCAGCGCATGCCGGGAGACGACCGCGTGCTCGGGTACCCCCTTCGCCCGAGCGGTGCGGATGAAGTCCTGGCCCAGCGAGTCCCGCAACGACGCGGCGACGAACCGCGCGATGATGCCTGAGATATAGATGCCGAGGCAAAGCGCTGGCAAAAAGGTGTTCTTGAACGCCCCTAGCGGATCGCTCCAGAGCGACACATAGTTGGACACCGACGGGAACATGTGCTTCTTCACCGCCAGGCCGATGATCAGCAGAATCCCGACCCAGAATGTGGGGATCGCCAGCGCTGCCGCCTGGTAGAAGTTGATCACCTTGGTGACGAGGGACCGTGGCTTGAGGGCGGCAACGATACCCAGCGGCAGCGCCAGGAGCAGGCCGATCAGCATGGAGAACAGAGTCAATTGCAGCGAGGCGGGGATGCGGCTGGCCAGCTGGCTCAGTACCGACTCACCGTTGATCGCCGAGTTGCCGAAATCCAGCTGCACGGCATGCCCTACCCACAGAAAGTATTGGGTCATGACGGGCTTGTCCAGGCCGAGCCGGTGCTCGGCCGCGGCGATGGTCTGTGGAGTGGCGTCCGGGCCGACCAGGGCCAGCGCGGGGTTGCCGGGGACGGCGTAGACGATGGCCCATACCGCGATCGACGCCAAGATCAGCACCGGGACGAATTGCAATAGCCGCCGCAGGATATAGCTACCCATCAGCCCATCCCCCCGACCTTGGCCCGTCCGGGGCCGCGGGTGCCGAGCGCGGTTTGCATGCCGCGGCCGACGCCGTCCAGCGCGGCGATGGTGACGGCCAGAGCGACGCCGGGCAGCACGGCGTACCACACCTGCTGGTACAGGTAGGAGCGGGAAGTCTGCAGCATGCCGCCCCAGCTGGGCGCCGGCGGTGGGGTTCCGAGCCCGATAAAGCTCAACGCCGCGGCTACCAGAATGGCCACCGAGGCGGTGACGATGATCTGCACGATGATCGGTCCCATGATGTTCGGTGTCACCGTGCGGAACATGATGTCGAACCGGGATGCGCCCATACTTCGTGCGGCCAGCACGTATTCGCGCTCTCGCAGGCTCAATGTAGAAGCCCTGGCTAACCGGATGAACGCCGGGATGGCTCCGATCCCGATCGCCAGAGTCAGATTCAGCACACCGGACCCGAGGATCGCCACCACCACGAGCGCGAACAGGATGCCGGGAACGGCCAGTACGAAGTCGGTGATCCGCATGACGATGGCATCCACCACGCCACCGAGGTATCCGGAGAGCACGCCCAGCGGGAGGCCGACCAGGCAGGCGAAGGCGGCAGCTCCGACCGCGGTCTCCAGGGACAGCTGCGCCCCGTAGACCACTCGGGAAAACAGGTCACGCCCCAGCTCGTCGGTGCCGAACCAGTGCTGGGCATTGGGGCCTTGCAATGCGGATCCCGCCCGTAAGAGCGGGTCGAACGGCGCGATCAACGGAGCGGCGATGGCAACGATCGCCATCAGCAGTAGCACCACGGCGCCGACCACTCCAGGGGTGGTGTGCAGGAACTTGCGCCCTACCGTGGAACGGCGCCGGGGCGTCGATTGTGTCGGTGCGGCGGGTGCCGCCGGCGTCGCCGTCATGGCCGCCCTCCGATCGGATCAATCGCGTCGGGCCGCACCACTCGGGCCCCGCTGACACCGGCCAGCTCGGCGGCGAAATGGCAAGCAACCAGCTGCCCGCCCGCGGTGCGCGTGCGCAATTCCGGCTCCTGGGTGGCGCAGATGTCCTGTGCCCAGGCGCAGCGGGTGCGAAATCGGCATCCGGACGGCGGGTTGACCGGGCTCGGCAGGTCGCCGCTGAGGACGATGCGCTCGCGGCGCAGGTCCGGGTCCGGAATCGGAACCGCGGAGAGCAACGCCTTCGTGTAGGGGTGCAGCGGGTGGTCGTACACCTCGTCCCTGTCGCCCACCTCTACGATCTTGCCGAGGTACATGACCGCCACCCGATCGCACAGGTGACGCACCACCGACAGATCGTGGCTGATGAACAAGAAGGCCACTCCGAGCTGGTTCTGCAGGTCGCGCAGCAGATTCAGCACCTGCGCCTGCACCGACACGTCCAGTGCGGAGGCCGGCTCGTCCAGGAGCATGACCTTCGGCGACAGAGCCAACGCCCGGGCGATGCCGATCCGCTGGCGTTGCCCGCCGGAGAATTCCGCGGGAACCCGCTCCCCCTGATCGGCTCGGAGCCCGACCTGGCCGAGTAGGTCGATGGCCCGCTGGCGCCGCTCCGCGGCCGATCCAATCCGGTGCACCCGCAACGGCTCGGCAACGTTGGCGATCGCGGACAGCCGCGGGTTCAACGATCCCAGGGGGTCCTGGAAGACCATGGACATGGCCCTGGCGAGTTGCCGACGGTCGCTGGCGCCCGTCACCCGCACTCCGTCCAACTCGACGGTCCCGGATGTTGGCTGTACCAATCCCATCACTGTGCGCCCGGTGGTGGTCTTGCCCGAACCGGACTCGCCAACCAGGCCGAGCGAGCGACCCGAATAGAGCTCGAAGCTCACTTCGTCCACCGCGTGGACTGCGCCGACCTGCCTGCCCAGCACTCCTCGACGTATCGGGAAGTGCTTGACCAGATTGCTGACTCGGAGCACCGGAGGCAACGACGGCGCGCTCATGACGATTCCACGACGGTGTCCCGGCGATGCGCCCAGTCGGGCACCTCGGAAGCGAAATGGCAGGCGCTCGCGGCACTTTCGCCGGTATTCAGCAGCATCGGTCGTGTGGTCAGGCACAATTCCCGGCCCGCTGACAGCTCGCAGCGGGGCTGGAATGGGCAGCCGCGGATGGTCTCCCTGAGATCGGGTGGCGAGCCGGGGATCGGTGCCAGGGCCTCGACCTGGCGGTCCAGCCGCGGCAGACAGGACAGCAGTCCGACGGTGTACGGATGCCGTGGACTGTGGAAAATCTGCCGGACCGGAGCGGTCTCCACCACCCGGCCGGCATACATCACCGCCACCCGCTCGGCGACCTCGGCGACCACGCCCAGATCATGGGTAATCAGCACCACCGCGGCGCCGGTCTCCTGGCGGGCGACCCGGAGCAATTCCAACAGCTGTGCCTGCACCGTCACGTCTACGGCGGTTGTCGGCTCGTCGGCAATGATCACCTTGGGGTTGTTCGCGATCGCCATCGCGATCACCACCCGCTGACACATCCCGCCGGAGAACTCGTGTGGGTACTGGTCGTACCGAACGTCCGGCTGGGGAACGCCGACCATGCCCAACAACTCGATGGAGCGCCCGCGGGCGGCGGCCGAGGTTAGCTTGCGGTTGTGCACGACCAGGGTCTCCGCGACCTGGCGGCCGACGGTCATCACTGGGTTGAGGGCGGACATCGGGTTCTGGAATACCATCGTCAGATCCGAGCCGAGCAACCGGCGCCGCTTCTTGTCCGGAATTCGCAGCAGGTCGAAGCCACCGAACTCGACGGTCCCGGACGTGACGCGTCCCGCGTCCAGCAGCCCCAGCGCGGCCAGGACGGTCACCGATTTCCCGGATCCGGTCTCGCCGACCACCGCCAGGGTCTCCCCCGCGTGCACCGTGTAGCTGACTCCGTCCACGGCCCGGACGACACCCTCCGGCGTGTCGAACTCGACCACCAGATCCTTGATCTCAAGGACTGGCTTCACCACGGTTGATCCAGGTCTGCGTCGAACGGCCACAGCGGTCGCCGTGGCCGGGTGAACGGCATCCGCTCCAGGCGGGAGTCGGCCGGCCCGGTGGTGTCGACATCGATGCACTCGGCGGCCAGCGGCGCGTAGTAGGCCTTGTATCCGCCCGCCGACTTGGCCACCACCGCCCGAGCCGAGCGGGGGTCGAGGCCCACCCGCAGGTACAACTGGTAGTCCAGTTGACTGGCCGGGCGGCTGGTTACTACCAGATTGATGGCATCGTCGATCACCAGCACCGCGGTCAGCCCGACGTCGGCGGGCGCAGGCGGGTACAGCGACTGGTAGACGCCGTCGCACACGGTCGCGACCGTCCCGGTCACGGCAACCGGTCGGTGGAAGTCCGGCGCCAGCGTCCCACCTACCGTGACGGTTGCGGTACCGCCGACTCCGGCGCGGGCGAGTGCCTGCGCGGCCGACGCATCGGTGACGATCAGCATGACAGGGCCCGGTACCGGATCATCGAGAAGCGCGGACAGAATCTGCACTCCGTCCCCGGTCGCGCCCGCCGAAACGCTGTCGGCGCCGTCGGAGAGCACGATCGGCCGATCCGTGGCCGCCTCGCGCACCGCCGCTAGCGCCGCCTGCACCCCGGTCTTCGGCGCCTGTATCCGGTGCCGGCGCTCCCAGACCATCGCTCCCAGCTCGTCGGCGCGCCGCTGGGCCAGTTCACGATCGCCGTCCGCGATCACCAGCACCGACCAGCCCAGCTCGGTGACGTCCAGCCAGGGCTGGGTGGCGAACACGCAGCCGTCCAGGATGCCCTCCTCAGCGAGCATCTCATCCAGTCGTGACATCACCTCGGACATCGGCGGCACCGTGGTGTCCTGACCCTCGGACGAGGTGACCATCCGAACCTTGCGCCAGCCGAGCACGGGCGAGGCTCCATCGATCGCCGCCAACAGCAGCCGCATCGCCCGCTCGCCGGTCGAGTAGATATCCACGTGTGGCAGCGTGTGATAGCCGGCGACCAACGGGGTAACCTCTGCCATCCGAGCAGTGAAGTGCGTATGCAGGTCGGCCGAGTATGCGATCGGCACCGCGGGTCCGACGAGCCGGCGGACCGCCTCCAGCAGGTCGCCCTCGGTGTCTTCGCAGTCTTCGGCCACCATGGCGCCGTGCAGCGAGAGGTAGACACCGTCCAGTCCGCCGACATGCGGAGCCAATCCCGCCAGCAGCCGGTCACGCAGCTCGGGGTAGGCGCCGGCGGCCACCGTCGGCCCGGACAGGCCGAATGCGGCCGTCGTGGGGAGCACGATGGCCCCGGCCGCACGGGCGACCGCGACCGCCCCAGCCACCGAATCGATGCCACCACCGGATGTCAGCACCTCGTCGCCAGTGGTCGCACTCCGGTCGAACGTGGACAGTGGAGTGGTCCCGGGAGCGAACGAATTAGTCTCGAACATCAGCGCGGCCACGGCCACCCTGGGCGGGTGGGCGCCCGCCACCCAATCCGTTGCCGACACCGCTGCCGTCAAAGCCACACCCGCTTCCCAAAGGGTTCCACTGATCGGAACCTAGGTTCTGGTATGGCTGAATGTATCGGTCGCGACGGTGCGGGTCAACGATTTGTGCGTGTGGCGCCCCTGTCCGTCCGTCCTGGGTCTTCCACCAGCCATCGATCCTCGCTGCCGGCCGGTGCGTAGACCCACCAGACGACCATCGGCTCATCCTCCGATGCGATGGTGACGTGCTCGGACATCGATGGCGTCAGCACCACCGAACCAGGGCCGACCGGATAGTCCGTCCCGTCGATCACGATCACCCCTCGGCCGGCCAATACGGTGGCCAGTTCCTCGGCGATGTGGTGGTGGGCGGGTGTCGCGTAGCCGGCCGGAAGCACACTCAGGCCGACCGCCATGTGGTTGGTGGTTCCGTCCGCCGGCGTGCCCCGGACTCCGAGGATCCGGCCGTCGATCAGTGGTGCCCCTGGGCCGCCCCCAGCAGCCAGCGCGGCAAGGCCCTCCTCGACGATCGCGCGGTGGTTCCATACCCGGGGGCATACGCGCCCAGATCGACCCGGATCGACCACGGCACTCATTCCGGCAGCCGCCGCTCGGCCGGGCCAGAGCCTACGATGGCGGTCGCTTCGACCTCAATCAGCAGGTCCGGATGCAGCAGTGCCGACACTTGATAGAAGGCACTGGCCGGCGGGTTCGCGCCGAAGGTCTCGCCGTGCGCACGGCCAGCTTCTTGCCAACGGGTGATATCGGTGACGAACACTCTGGTGCGTACCACATCTTCGATGGCGCCGCCCAAATCCTGCACCGCCTTGCCGATGAGATCACAGACCTGCTTCGCCTGCCGGTACATATCGCCCGGATACAGGATCTGGCCGTCCGGTCCGCTCGATGACGTCCCGGCCACCTCGATGATGTCGCCGACCCGTACCGCCCGGGAGTAGCCCACCGTCGACCAGGCTCGGTTGGAGGGAATGATGGTTCGTCCTGACATGCTGTCGAGCTCCTTTGCTACAGCGATTCACATGGTGAAATAGAATTCCAGCGATCGGCGGCTGCCGGGCAACTCCTCTAACGGTCGGCGAGAGTTGAGGCGACGGCGCGGCTTCCGCCATCTGGTCGGTCCTACTGGCCGGGACATTGACACCCTATCGGCAACCCGTTATCGTTTCAATGACCTTCTGCAACCACATTTCACATTGTGAATAGTGAGGTGGAACCCGTGTCCTCAGGACTCCCGCCTGGGCGCATCCAGTCGGTGTCCAGGGCGCTGGTCCTGCTCAACCTGGTCGCTGAGAGAACCGTTGAGAACAGTGGAACGTCCCTGGCCCGGGCTGCCGGATTGGCCGTGCCCACCGCACACCATTTGCTCGCTACCCTGGCGGCACACGGCCTGGTGACCCGAGACGACGGCGGCGGATACGTTCTGGGCCCGGCGGTGGCCGCACTGGCCAACGCTTACCACCGCGAGATGTCCCCGCCCGCCTATCTGCTCGGACCCTTGCGCCAGCTGGTTACGCAAACCGGCGAGACCGGCTACCTCGCCGCCTGGCGACGGGGCGAGATCGTGATGCTGGCATCGGTCGACGGCGGCCTGCCGGTGCGCGTCTCCGTGCCAACGGGGCCGTATCGGGATGCGCACGCTCGCGCCAGCGGCAAGCTCTTGCTAGCGCTTTCCGATGACGACCAACGAGCCAGCTATCTGTCGGCGCATCCGGTGCGGGCCGTCACCCCGCACACCGTCACCGCCGGTCGCCGCTTGGCTCACCAATTCGCCACCATTCGCAAGGAGGGAATCGCCATCGATCAGGAGGAGTTCCAAGACGGCGTCAGCTGCCTGGCCGCACCGGTGCTGCACCGGGACGTGCTGGTGGCTTCCTATGCCCTGTCCGTTCCGACGGAACGATTCCGGGCTCGACGGGCCCACCTGACGGCGGCGTTGCTAGCCGCGGCCGGGTCGGCCACCGGGTCCGCACCATTGGAGGTTGCCCGATGAAGCTTCGCATGCGCCAAGCGATCGCTGCCGCGCTCACCGACGAGATGCGCGGCGACGAATCCGTCATAGTGCTCGGCGAGGATGTGGCGGCCAGCGGCGGGGTGTTCAAGGCCACCGAAGGCCTGCTCGAGGAGTTCGGACCGACCCGCGTGCGGGACACGCCCATCTCGGAGATGGGATTCCTGGGGGCGGCGGTAGGTGCGGCGGCCACCGGCCTGCGCCCCGTGGTTGAGATCATGTTCATGGAATTCCTAGGTGTCGCGCTGGACCAGTTGGTGACCCAGGCGGCGAAATATCATTATCTGTCTGCCGGTCGTCTCTCGGTACCGCTCGTGCTGCGCGGGTCGGTCGGATCCGGCTTGGGATTCGGGGCTCAGCATTCACACACGCTGGAACATTGGTTCTCTGCCACTCCGGGACTGACCGTGGCGATGGCCTCCACCCCGGCCAACGCCTACGGGTTGGTGCGCTCGGCCATTCGTGACGATAACCCGGTGGTCGTACTCGAACCCCGGGCCTGCTACGGCGATCGCGGCGAGGTGGACCGATCCCTTGCCGGCCTGGTGCCGCTCGGTGTGGCCGAGTCGATCCGCCAGGGTGACGACGTGACCATCATCGGTCTTGGCCGAACGCCCGGCATCGCTCGGCAGGCGGCCGACGCCTCCGATTCCTGGTCCGCGGAGGTGATCGATCTGCGGACCCTGGTTCCCTGGGACCGATCCGCCGTCTTCGAATCGGTCCGCCGCACCCGCCGATTGGTCATTGTGGAGGAGAATCCGCACACCGGCGGGTGGGGTGCGGACATTGCCGACGAGGTATCCGGCCGGTTGTTCGGCGAGTTGGCGGCGCCGGTGTTACGCATCGCCTGCCCGGATGTGCCGGTCCCCTTCAATCGAGAGCTGGAGCACAGTTGGACACCCGATCAGAATGTGGTCGTCAGCCAGGTGGACGCCCTGATGTCTACCGGCAGACTGCCGGAACCGTGGTGGGCGGCATGATCGCGACATCGACGTCGGCAGCGGTCCCCTCCGTCGACCTAGCGGGCCGGCGGGCCCTGGCCGTCGATCCGCTGGCACGGCTGGCGCGGATGCTGGAGATCAGGATGCTCGAGGACCGCATCCTTGAACTCTTCGCCGAGGGCCTGATCCACGGCAGCACGCATACCTGCCAGGGCCAGGAGGCCGTCGCAGTCGGCATTGCCAGCGCGGCGCTGGCTACCGACTGGGTGTCGTGCACATACCGCGGACACGGCGTCGCGCTCGCGCTCGGGGCCACCCCGGAAGCCGTCCTGGGCGAGGTGCTCGGTCGAACATGTGGCAGCGCCGGTGGTCTGGGTGGGTCCATGCACCTGTGCGAGCCCGAGGTGGGATTGCTGCCCACGTCGGCGATCGTGGGAGCGGGACTGCCGATTGCCGTCGGCGCGGCCCTGTCTGCATCGGTCCGGGGCACCGATCAGGCGGGGATTGCCGTGTTCGGGGATGGCACGACGAATATCGGGGCGTTTCACGAGGCGATGAACCTGGCCGCAATCTGGCGGCTGCCGGTGGTCTTCGTGTGCGAGAACAACCTGTACGGCGAGTATTCCAGGATCGACACGACCACCCCGGTGCAGGACATCGCCGACCGGGCGGCGAGCTATGCGATGGCCGCCAAGATCGTGGACGGGCAGGACGTGACGGCGGTCTCGGCCGCGGTCGCCGACGCGCTCGAGTCCGCTCGCGCCGGGGCCGGGCCGACCCTGCTCGAGATGAAGACCTACCGATACGCCGGCCACTCCAGGGGCGATCTCGGTAGCTACCGTCCCGCCGGCGAGCTGGCGGAGTGGCAGACCCGCGATCCGATTGAGCTGTACCAGGAGTCGTTGCGGGCCGACAGCACATTGCGACAGGCTGGGATCGAGATCGACGACGTCCGGGCCCGCGTGGCCGAGCGAATCGCTGCGGCCGAGCGCACCGTCCTGGCGAGCCCGGCCCCCCAGCGCGCCTCGATGTGGGCACACGTGATGGCGCCGGCGGTGAACCGGTGACAACGACGCTGACGGTGCCCAAGCTGGGTGACACCGCCGACTCTGTGGTCGTCGTGGAATGGCTGGCAGCCCCGGGTGATCGGCTTGAGGCGGGGCGGCCGCTGCTCCGGGTGGAAACCGCCAAGGTCGAAGTAGAGATTCCTGCACCTGTCGATGGGATACTCGTGGAGATATTGGCCGAAGTGGATGACGAGTTGGAAGTCGGCACGGCGCTGGCGGTGATCGACGATGAGTGAGGCAACCAACGGGGCGGTGCTCATCACAGGAGCCGCGAGCGGCATCGGGCATCAGATTGCCGCTCGGCTGCTCGGTGACGACCGGGCAGTTCGCACGGTCTTGGCGGACCTCGGCACCGACGGGATGGCAGATCTCGTTGCAGACTTTGGTACCGACCGGGTACTGACACTGCAGTGCGACGTGAGCGACCGGCAACAGGTTGGCAGCATGGTGGATCGCGCCGTCGACTGGTCGGGCAGGCTGTCTGGCCTGGTCAATTGCGCCGGCAATCACACCAAGGTGTCCTCCCTCGACATGACCCCAGAGCAGTGGCACGAGATCCTGTCGTGCCACCTCGATGGCACGTTCTACACCAGCCAGGCTGTAGCTCGCCATATGGCAACGACCCATGGCGGGGCGATCGTCAACTTCTCCTCAGTGGCCAGGCAGTTCGGCTGGGCTGCCAGGTTGGCCTACGCCGTGGGCAAGGCGGGGATCGACGCCATGACGCGGACACTCGCGGTCGAATGGGCGCAGTACGGTATCCGAGTTAACGCGGTAGCGCCAGGCTACATCGAAACGCCGATGATCGCGCGGGCCATGGCCGACGGTCAGTTCGATATGACCGTCACCAAATTGCACGCCATCGAACGATTGGGCACGCCGGACGAAGTCGCGCGCGCTGTGCAGTTCCTGTTGTCCGACGGGGCAAGCTTCATCACCGGCGACATACTGTTGGTGGACGGTGGCTTTTCGGCACGAAAGGTCCCATGGTGACAGTGAGTATCACGAGGGCGTGAGCCGGTGAGTCAGCCTCGGCGCTGCGTCGTCACGGCAGACCGGATATGGGACGGCATCGAATCGATCAGTCGTCCCGACCGAGCAGTCATCATCAGGGACGGTCACATCGAGACCGTCGTAGACCGCGCCACCGCGCCCGCTGATCTTCCCTGGTTCGAATTTGGCGGGTGCACGGTGCTCCCGGGACTGATCGATGCACACGTGCACCTGGCTCCCTGGATGCTTCCCACCTTTCTGGCCGCCGGTGTCACGACCGTCCGTGACCTAGGGAACGACCTACCTTCCGTACTATCGTGGCGCAAGCTGGTGAGCGAGCATCCAACCTTCGGACCACGTATCTTCTGCACCGGGCCGCTGTTGGATGGCTCGGTCGCGCACTGGCCGCTGATCGGTCGCGAGCATCGCACGCCGGCAGCCATCCAACGGTCCGTTGCCGAGCTGGCGTCCGCCGGCGTCGACGCAGTCAAGCTGTACGCCCATCTCGACGGGCCGCGGCTCGCCGCCGCGGTCGATGCCGCTCACCGCCACGGGCTCACCGCGGTGGCCCATCTCGGCGATGCGACGGTGGCGCAGGCGGCTACCGCGGGCGTCGACGAGATCGAGCACTTCAGTGGCTGTCAGGCAGCCTGGCAGCAGAGCGAAACAGCAGATCTCGCCGAGCTGGCCAGCACACTCCGCAGCGCCGAGATCGCGATGTGCCCCACCCTCGTCGTGTGGGATCGGCTGGGCCGGCCATTCGACACCGCGCTGACACGCGACAGGCTCCTCGACTGGGTACCGGACGATGTACGGACCACTTGGCGGCACAACGCGTATCGATACCGCGGTGCATCGGCGCGCCTGGACTTGCAGGCAAGCGTCGTGAACATGAAGCGATGTCTCGACCACGTGCACGGTGCCGGTGTGCCCGTGCTGGCCGGCTCCGACACCCCGTTCCCCTACCTCGTCCCGGGTTTCAGCCTGCACGATGAGCTGGCGCTGATGGTCGACGCGGGTTTGCGCGCAGTCGATGTACTGCGCTCAGCCACCAGCGTATCGGCGGCGGCCCTCGGAGCGGCCGGGACCGTTGGCGCGCTCGTCGAGGGAGCGCACGCCGACCTGCTCGCCGTCCATGGCGACCCGCTGGCGGACATCGCAGCGATCGGGCAGGTTGCCGCGGTGTTCAAGGCGGGTAGCCGACTCAGCTCCGCGGGCCTTCGCCGGCGCTCCGTCCGGTTGCATCGGGAGCAACAGCCGGCACCCATCGACCGGAGCCTTCGCGAGTGGGCCGATCTGGCACGAGCGGCGACCGGCACGGATTGGGGTCGCCATGGGCACGGATGAGCGGCCGGCGCCGGACCCACCGACCTTGCCACGACCATGGGACCTGTTCGACATGACGGGCCGGGTGGCCGTTGTCACCGGAGGGGGCGTCCACCTTGGGCGAGCGATGGCAGCGGCACTGGCAGGAGCGGGCGGGACCGTCTACATCGCGTCCCGCGACGGCGATCGATGCCGAGCGGTTGCCGCGCAGATGACCGCCGCCGGAGGCACTGTCTACGGCCGGGCCTGTGACATCTCGGATCCGGCGGAAATCGACGAACTCATGCACAGCGTCGCCGTCGACCACGGGCGCCTGGACGTGGCGGTCTGCAACGCGGCGGCCAGATCCAAGGGCAGCTTCCTGGACATGGACACGTCTGTCTTGCGGGCCAATCTGAATGTCAACATCCTCGGCACCGCACTGTGCGCACAAGCGGCCGCACGGCACATGATTCCCCGTGGCGCCGGCTCGATCATCCTGATCGGCTCGACCCACGGTGCACTCGGGTCGGATCGACGGACCTATGCTCCCGGTTTCCAGGGCTCGGCCGCCGACTATCACATCGCCAAGGGCGCCATTGTTAACATGGCCCGAGCATTGGGAACGGAGTGGGCCTCGGCGGGAGTACGAGTCAACTGCCTGAGCCCGGGACAGATCCCGCAATCGTGGCTGTCGGGTCAACAGCTGGAGTATTTTCGGTCCGGCATACCGCTGGGCCGGCTCGGCCGCAGCGACGACCTGGCGGGAGCGATCCTGCTGCTCGCTTCCGACGCCGGCAGCTACATCACCGGGCAGAACCTCATCGTGGATGGCGGATGGAGTGCCTGGTAACTCGGACGGCCCGCCGCCTGCCGCCCTCGGCTCACGCGTCGATCCGGGCGCCAGAATCAACGTCGAAGAGGGACGCGCTGTCCAGATCGACCTGAACCAGGCATGAGTCACCCGGCCGCAGGCCATGCCCCAGCGGCACGCGCGCATGGCCCATGCCATGCGCGACCACGCCATGGTGGCCATCGGATCCCAGCCGGAAGGCCACCATCGCTTCAGCACCCAGATACTCGACCTCGACGACCTGTGCCAGCAGCCCACCCGTCCCGGCCCCGAGCGGGGCGATCGAGAGATGTTCGGCCCGGACACCCAACAACATCTTTGCGCGACCTGCAGCAATCTCTCGTAGCCGTGTAGGGACTGGCAGCGTTCCGCCCGCCACACTGAAGTGATCCCCGTCCGCCACGCACGTGAACAAGTTCATCGGCGGAGTCCCGATGAATCGGGCGACGAAGACGTTGGCCGGGCGCTCAAAGATCTCCTCAGGGGTTCCGATCTGCTGCACGGTGCCCTTGTCCAGCACCACAATCCGGGTGCCCATTGTCATGGCCTCGACCTGGTCGTGCGTGACATAGATGAAGCTCTTCCCCACCTTTCGATACAGCTCGGTGATCTCGGTACGCATCTGATTCCGCAATACAGCATCGAGGTTGCTCAAAGGTTCGTCCAGGAGATACAGGGAGGGCTCTCTGACCAGCGCCCGACCCACGGCAACTCGTTGTCGCTGCCCACCCGACAGCGTTCCCGGACGACGGTCCAGATACTCCGTTAGTTCCATCATCCCGGCCACCTCGTCCACCCGCTTGACGATGGTCGGATCCTTCATCAGCTTCCGTCTGACCAGGCTGTTAACAATTGGCAGATGATTCCACAGTTTGAAGCGTGCCATGACCAACGGAAAGGATAGATTTCCGCGCACGCTCATGTGCGGGTAGAGGGCATATGACTGGAACACGAAGGCGATGTTGCGAGACTTCGGCGGAAGATCGTTCATCCGACGACCGTCGAACTTCAGGGTTCCACTGGAGATGTCCGTCAACCCGGCAATCATCCGGAGCATGGTCGACTTTCCACAGCCGGATGGCCCTAGTAGAACGAGGAACTCGTTGTCCGGAATGACCGCAGCGAACGCGTCGACAGCCACGCTTTCTCCGAAGCGCTTCGTGACATTCTCAAATTCGATCACCGGCATGCGACTATCCCTTCACCGAGCCAGCGGACAGGCCCCCAATGATCCGACGTTGCAGCAGCAAGAAGAACACCACTGCGGGCAGCGTGAACCAGACCGCCGCCGCGAACACCGTGTTGATCGGCGTCACGAATTCGCCGACGAACGCGGCCAGCCCCGTCGATGCCGCCCAATTATCCTTCTCCTGTATGAATGTTGTGGCGAACATGAATTCGTTCCACCCGTCGAAGAAGCACAGCACAGCGGCGGCCGCAAGGCTGGGAGCCACCAACGGCAGGGTCACCATGGACATAATGCCGAACGACGGGCAACCGTCGACTCGGGCCGCCTCTTCGATCTCCACCGGGACGCTGTCGATCGCCGTCTTGATAATCCACACAGCGATCGGCATTGTGAAGGCAGTGACCGCCAGCACGACACCTCCAGCGTTGAGAAGACCGAGGGCCACGAATGCGGCGTACAGCGGAACAATGAGCATCGCTTGCGGGAGCATCTGCGTCGCGAACATCACAAAGCCCAGCACGCCGCGCCCGGCGAACTTGTAGCGACTGAGGGCGTAGGCGACGGTCACCGCTAGCAGGAGACTGAGAAGCGTGGTCCCGACCGCGATGAACAGCGAGTTCTTCAACCAGTCGAGCAGCGGCGACGAGTCCGAGCGGAAGACCTCGAATAGGTTACCCAAGCGCTGCAGGTTCAGTATCAAGCCCTGTGGCGTGGCATATAGCTGAAGCGGGTCGACGGTGACCGTGTTCACCATCCAGTACAGCGGGAATCCCGCGAAGGCGATGAAGGGCAGCAGTCCTACATATCTGCCCATGGTGGCGGCGACACGCCGGCGGCCGCTCACCGTGAGCCCCCGCGGAGAATGGACCGACGCTCGGCAAGGAAGAAGATCACCGTCACCCCCAGAGAGAATACGATTCCGATTACTCCGATCGCCGAAGCGCTACCCAGTTCATTGCTCTGAAACGCGTCCTGATACAGGTCGACCACGAGCGTGTTGGTCCGTCCGTTGGGCCCACCGCCAGTGAGCAAATAGAGCAGGTCGAACTGGCGAAACGACCAGATCGTCATCAGCAGGGTTACCACGCGAATCGTGGGGCGCAAGTGCGGGAGCGTGACGGTCTTAAAGGAGCTCAGCGGGTCGGCTCCGTCCACTCGCGATGCCTCGTACAACTCCTCCGGAATCGACTGGAGCGCCGCCAAGACGATCAGCATCACGAACGGCAGAACCTTCCAGATCGTCGCAACCAGCACCGACCACAGCGCAAGGTTGGGATCGGTCAGCCACCCGTGTCTGCCGAACCCGAGCGCAGAGCTCAGTCGATTGAATACCCCCGACGAATCGTTGTACATCCACCGAAAGAGCAGGTAGATCGCCACCGTGGGCATGGCCCACGGCACGATTAGGAGCGCCCGTACGAGCCCGCGTCCAGCGAACTTCCGGTTGATCAGGACTGCCGCGATCGTGCCCAGCACCAGCGATACCGCCACGGTGCAGAAACAGTAGACCAGACTTACCGACAGCGACGACCAGAATGCCCCGCTGGTCAGCAGCCTCTGGTAGTTGGCCAGCCCGACATATTGTCCGAAGGTGGGGTTGAGCAACGTCGTCGCCGTGAAGCTGAGGCTGATTCCCCTGATCATGGGCACGATGACCAGTAAGACGATGTAGGCGGCGCCGATTGCGCACAGCAGATACGGCTCGATGCGCGCGAGCGGCCGGGTCGTCGCTCTCGCCACCGACGACGGCGTGGTCATGTCACCATCCCAGATACCCGTTACGACACTCGTGATAGGCCACGGCGGACCGGCGCCTGGACCCATCCACTCCCACAGCGGGATGCTGCGCAGAGTGGATGGGTCGGACTCAGACGTACCGGCTATCCGCCGATTTCGGACTGCGCCTGCGATTGCGCTGCGTTGAGTGCATCAGTGGGCGATGCGTTCTCGGTCAGCACCTTGGAGAACGCCGTGAGGAAGATCTTTTCGATCTGAGGCGTCTGCGCCTCGAAACCCGGCACGACATTCGACTTTCCGGTACCGGTCTTCGGCAGGTCCATGTACCCGGCCGCCCACGGGTGCGCCGTCATGTAATCAGCTGACGGTGGCGTGTCTGTCCCCAACACTGCGGGTGCTTCGATCTCGGCGATCCGCTGCTGCTGCGGCTTTGCGTAAAACCACTTCAGGAATGCCTTGACAGCATCGAGGTTCTTGCTGTGCTTGTTGACCAGCAACATCTGCGGAATTACGGCGTACCCGGTGGTCGGGAAGGGTGTCTTCGAGACCCCCAGATTATCCGGCGCCAGATGCCCGGCGGTATTGGTAGTGGCGATGTTTGCCGACGCACTGTTCTCGATGGCGAAGCAGACCTGACCCTGACCAAACTTCAATCGAAAGGTCGAAGCGTCGTCGCCGACCGAGAAGGCACCGGAATCGTACATCTGCTTGAACGCGGTGACCGCGGCGATGTTCTCCGGAGCGTTCAAGGTCAGCTTGCCATCTTTGGCCATCGCACCACCGAAGCCTTGGACCCATGCATTGAAGTCGGTCCACCAACCGTCCATCTCGTTCATCTGGGAGCGGCCCGCGAATCCGATGACGCCCAACTTCTCCTTGCATTGCTTCGCATCTGCCAGCAATTCATCGAACGTCTTCGGCGGAGACTCAATTCCGGCCTTCGCGATGAGGCTCTTGTTCCAGATCAAGGCATAGTTGACGGTCTGGAACGGCACCCCATACAAGACCCCGTTGACCTTGCCCGCGTCTGCGGTGCTGTTCAGCGTGCCGGCCGGGAACACGTCGTCCAGCGCGACCAAGAGGCCGGACTTGAAGTACTTCGCTACGGCCCCCACATCGCCGGTGAAGATGTCGGGCCCGCCACCCGCACCGAATTGAGTGTCGATGACCTGGGTGAACTGTGCATAGGGTGGGTCCACCTTGACCATCTTGACGTTCGGGTTGGCCTTTTGGTAATCCGCTATGACGGCCCACAAAGCGTCACCCCTGACAGGCTGCAGCAGGTCCGGATTGGCGAATGAGATCTCACCTGATGGCATGGATGACTGCACGGACGATGTGCTGCCGGAGGCACTCGGCCCGCCGGCCCCGGAGCTCTTATCCGCTGCTGCTCCGTTACTCGAACTGCAGGCGGTCAGCGCGAGGGACGCTGCCACCAGGCCGCTGAGCAGGGTGAACCCGTTCCGGCGCCATTGTCCATGACGTGCGCGTGTGCGTACCACTGTGTTCCCTTCCGAGTTGTCGTAGCCTGCCTTCGTCACCGCGTTGTGGTCTCAACCCTTACGCCCCACCGTCCCTGCTGATCACCACCGCAGACGAATCCAGCTCGGGGCACAGGTCGAAACCGAGCCCAGGTGCCGGTGGTGGAGTCGCTGTGCCGACCCCGAAGTCCGGCCCGCCATCAACGATGGCCGGCAACGGGTCGTAGGGGTTGCCTCCGATGCCGCGAGCGAATGTCTCGATGTCGGCTCCCAGGTGGACGGCGATCTCTGGGTATACGTGACACGACACGTCCAGGCCACTCTCACGGGCCTGCCGTTGGATTCCGCGAGCCGGGGTGATGCCTCCGATGGCAACGACGTCCAGGCGAAGCACGTCAATTGCGCGGGCGTCGATCAGGCGGTCGAAAAGCGTTGGGTCGGTCACCTCGTCCCCCACACCCACCCGCTGGCCGCTTTCGCTTCGGATGCGGGCACAGGCGGCGACCTGCTCCGGCAGCACCGGGTCTTCCAGCCAAGCCAATGGCGGTGGTGACCAGGCTTCGATGTCGGCCAGAGCCTCGTCGGGTGTCTGCCATGCGAAGTTGGCGTCCACGACAAGCTTTGCATCGCTGGGGAGTTCGTCCCCGAGTAGCTCGAAGAGATTGCGCATCAAGCGTCGGTCCGCGGATCGGGTTGTCTTCATCAGCCGCCATCCTGCCGTGGCCGCGGCCAGCAATTCGTCGGCAGTCTGCCGTGCGGTCCTATCCGGTGATGTATAGGCGGCGACCAGCATGGTTCTGCGTGGCCGGTCATCGTTACCCAGCAATTGCCACAGCGGCCGGCCGGCACGTTGGGCCGCGATGTCCCAGAGTGCGATGTCGACGAGGCCGATGGCCTTCCGGACGAGGCCGACCCGCCCGACGGTGGCGCTGCCGCGCAGCATGCTCATCCAGATTGACTCGACGTCATCGGTATCCTGCGCGTCGATATGCGGCGTGAGCAGACTGTGTACGATCTCGGACATCGGCGCGCCCCTGGAGAGGCAGTAAGCCTTTCCGGTAATGCCATCGTTAGTGTCGATCTGCAAGACCGCGTAATCCCGGTGCGTGATGATTCTGTTGCCCACCGGTAAGGGGCGCGGCAGCGGCATTCGGACGACCATGGTGCGCACCTGTCGGACCGCCGTGGCCAGTGTCGAGCTACTCATCGTCACTGGCGCTCTCTCGGTCACCGTGCTCGTCCTGCCCGTGGCCATGGTTATCGCCGTCCTGGCGAGCCGCGAGCGGGATCCCGTAGTCGACCAGAAAGCCGCCATCGACGTAAAGGGTCTGACCGTTGATGTAAGAAGCCCCGTCCGACACGAGGAATTCGACAGCGCGGGCTATCTCGCCCCCCTGAGCCAACCGTCCGGCTGGAATACGCTGCAGAATGCTGCTCACGTCCAATGTGCCCGCACTGACGGCCGCTCGCAGCACCCCAGTTTCGATGTACCCGGGTGCCACGGCGTTCACGCGGACTCCCCGGGCTGCCCACTCGGCACCCGCGGTGGCGGTCAGTGCAACGACTCCCGCCTTGGTTGCCGCATAGGGGGCTCGGCCCGCCGCACCACGTGCTCCGACCGAGGCGATGTTCACGATCCTGCCGGCCCCAGCCCGCAGCATGTGCCGCCCAGCATGCTGGAGGCAGAGGAATACACCGTGCAGATTGACATCGACGACACTGGCCCAATCCTCCCAGCGGATGTTCTCGATGGGGCCGTGTCGCTGTATCCCGGCGTTGTTCACCAGCACGTCGATGCCCCCGAACGATTCGACGATGGCGTCGAAGAACGGGCCAACCTGCCCGGGCTCGGTCACATCCAGCGACCGCCACGCCACCGGCCCGGGCTCGGTCGGGCTGAATGCCGCAGTCTCGCCTGGGGCGATGTCCGCGCCCACCACGAGGTATCCGCTCGCCGCCAGCCTGTTGCCAATACTCCAGCCCAGACCCGCGCATCCACCGGTGACCACCGCTACTCGTTGTCGCACGGGGCATCCTCCGCTCGCTGAGGGCCGCCGGATGTTCGGTGCGCCCGCGGGTCACGACCGACGCCGCACCGACCCCAGAACACCGGCCCATCCAGCAGCCGCGCCGTCATCTCGCTCGCTCCCTGGCCGGGCGCACGTGCCCCGGCACCGGCCCACAGCTCACGGCCGGTTCGAAACGGGCCGCCAGTGTCGTCCGGCCCGGTGGCCCACCCTGTAATTGCCTGAGCAACAGTTCCGCCGCTGCGCTGCCCATGGCCACGGGATCCCGGCGGACGGTGGCCAGCGGCGGAGTCAGAAACTCACTCATGCCGACCGCGTCACACGTCACCAGGGACAAGTCGTCCGGGATCCGAAGCCCCATGGCCCTGATGGACCGCATCACCCCGATCAGAATCTGGTTGCTTCCGGCGATGATGGCGGTCGGTCGTGGATCGGCGGCAAGGAGTTCGGCACTCGCCCGTTCGCCGTGTTCGACGGTGAAGGATCCCGACCGGATCGTCACCGTGCTGTCGGCGACGGACCGGCACGCGTCCCGCAAGGCCCTGGCGCGCTCCCGGGCCGGCCGAACCTTCATGCTGCCGTTGACCAGCGCAATCCTCCGGTGCCCTAGGTCGAGTAGCAGCGTGGCTGCCGCGCCGATGCCTGCCGCGTGATCGGACAGCACGGCCGAAACGTTTCCTGTTGCCATGGGCTCGCGATCGATCATCACGACCGGGATGTCGGTGCTGGCGAGTTCAGCGCGCAGCGGCTCCGATTGCTCCGAGGTCACGCTGGCCATCAGTGCGTCCACCCGCCGTTGTCGGAGCATTCTCAGCGCCGCGATGTCCGCATCGCCTTCTCCACCGGAGTTGATCAGAAGCATCGTGTAGCCGGACTCCCGGAAGGTTGTTGCGGCGCCGAGAGCGATCTCTGACAGCAGGGGGTTGCTGATGTCGCTGACCAAGAACCCGATCGTCATGGTGACGCCGGTCCGCAAGCTCTGCGCGCGTATGTCTGGCTCATATCCGATCGAGGACGCCGCTGCCAGCACCCGGGCGGCCATCTCGGGACTCACGTTGGGGTGCCGACTGAAGACCCTCGACACGCTTGACGGCGCGACCCCAGCCAGCGCGGCGACCACTTTGATACTCGTCCGCTGACGCGTGGGACCCACGGCGCCGGAATCGACACCCATCTCGATTGCCTGCGGTCCGTTCCGGTCGCTATTCGCCATGCCGGGAATCTCGCCGTCAGGCCGAGTGGTCGAGTCGGTGGCGCTCGATGTAGTCCCAATCCAGTTCCCAGCCGAATCCCGGCGCCTCGGTCAGCTGCAGCTGACCGTCCGTCAGCGGTGGGCGGTTCGCGATCAGGTTCCACCAGAACGGGTCACGGATGGGATGGAAGCACTCCGCGTAAGTGCCATGCGGTTGGCTGGCAAGCAGGTGGCTGGCCACCTGCGGTTCCTCGTGATGACCCATTCGCACGTCATAGCTGTGGGCAATCGCCGCAGCGCGTCGCCACGCCGTCGGCCCGCCCGACCAGGACGCATCGAAGTTGCAGACGTCGATCGCCCCGAGCTCCATGAGCTCCCGACACCCCGCTGCCGACATTTCAGACTGCCCGGCGCACACCGGAATCTGCGTGCGGTACCTGACGTCTCGCAGGCTTCGTCGATCGTTGTGCCACCCGACGGGCTCCTCGAACCAGGTGATGTCCAGGTCGAACACCAGCCTTGCGAACTCGATCGCCTCTTCGACCGTGTATCCCTGATTCGCATCCACGGTGAGCAGGAAGTCCGCGCCCGCCGCAGCACGAGCCGCCCGGACCCGTTCCGCGTCTGTCACGGGGTCGGCCCCGCCGACCTTGAATTTCATCCCTGCCAGCCCGAGGTCCCGGTAGGAGGAGATCTCTTCTTCGATGGTGCCCAGTGGCTCACCGTAGTATCCGCCGATCGCCATCAGCGGAATCCGGTTGCGGTATCCACCCCATAGCCGCCACAGCGGTACATTCAGCGCCTTTCCGATCGCGTCCCAGATTGCGCTGTCCACGCCGGCCAAGGCGACCAGCCCGATCCGGCGGTCGCGGAGGATGTCATAGGTCGCCGGATACCCCAGTTGCCAGCATCGTTCCACCGCAAAAGCATCCTCACCGATGACGCGGGGGGCGATCTCCGACTGCACGACCCGGTCGATCGCCCGCAGCGTCGCGCCCTCGTCGCCGACATAGGCCTCGCCGACGATGCCCTCGTCCGTAACAACTCTGGCGATCAGGGTGGCACGGTCAGCCATGTGGTAGTGGCTGCCGTGGAATTCCCGCTCGAGAGGCGCTTGAATCGGCACGGTCTCGATCCGGTTGATTCGCAGCCTGCGACCCGAACCGCCGATCGGCTCACTCGGGTGGCCCCCACCCGCAGCAGGCGATTCGGGGATTGGTTGGGAATCGGTTCCAGACACGGACGGAACCGTACCTTCCCTCGACCTATGAGGGCAAGTGCCCGCACGGAATGCCCGACTACTGATTCGGGCTCGACATGCCTGGCTCGGTGCCAATGTGCCCTGTTAGGCCGGCCGTACGGCGCTGTGCCCAGTGCTGATCGACAACTCGGACTGCTCGGCATCTTGACGAAATGTTCGGATCAGTGCAACGATTGCTGCAATCGATTCCAGAGGAGGAGCTCTCAGGTGGCGACAGCGACAGCGGAACGGTCGGACCAGAAACCTCGCCAGCCGGCAACCGCCCAGTGGACGCCAAAGATGGCCCGGACCGTGGTCGGCATCGCACGTGCGGACATCACTCCACCGGTCGGCATCGAAGGATGCGTTTGGGGTGCCAGCACGTCCACCCAGTCGACCGGAATCCACCGAGGGCTATCCGTGACGGCGGTGGCCATGATCCGCCAGTCGGGGGCACCTTGCTACCTCGTGACGGCGGACCTTATCGGGATGTCATGTTACGAGTGCGAGCGCCGGATTCAGATGACCGTCGCGGACGCCCTCGCCGTCGAGATGGACGACCTGCTCTTGCATTCGACACACACGCATTCCGCCCCGCGCGTCTGCATTCACGGCCCGGTCACGCCCGGCAGTGATCTCTTGCCAGCATTCCTGGACACGGTCATACGACAGTTGATCGACGCCTGCACCAGAGCGCGCGACGGAGCAGTGGAGGCCGATGTCACCTGGGCGTACGGCCACTGCAACCTGGCGGTGAACCGCGATCTGCCCTGCGGCGAGTCGGACATCGTGGCGTTCAACCCGGACTCCCCCGCGGACGATACCCTCGCCGTCGGTCGCATCACCGACCGTAGTGGGGACGTCCTAGGCGTCCTGGTCAACTACGCCTGCCATCCGACGACACTGGCCTGGCAGAATCATCTCATTTCGCCGGACTTTGTCGGCTCGGCACGCGAGATCGTCGAATCGCGCGTCGATGCGCCCATGGTCTTCTTCCAGGGCGCATCGGGCGATCTCTCTCCACGGCTGGGCTTCACCGGCGACACCGAGGTAGCCGACAGCAATGGTCGCGTTCTCGGGTACGCCGTGCTGTCGACGTTGGAGGGTCTCGCCCCGCCGGCGAGTCTTTTGCGATTCGGTGGCATCGTGGAATCCGGCGCGACCCTCGGCGAATGGGCGACAGCCCCCGCGCAGCCGAATACCGAACTGCGGACATCTCGGATCGACGTCCCGGTCAGCATCAAGACGCTGAAGTCCGTCGAGCAACTTCGGGTCGACTGGGCTGATATCGATGCTCGCGCGAGAGAAGAACGAATCCAACGGGCGATGCGTGTCCGCGACGGCTACAAGTTGGACGGTTCCCACCGCCACCCCGTCTGGATCTGGAAGTGGGGGGATGCGATCTTCGTAGCCCAGACTGGCGAAGCCTATTCCTACCTGCAAACCGAGCTGAGGCGGCGGCATCCCGATCAGGTAATATTCGTGCTGAATCTGACAAACGGCCCTGGGGGCATCTACCTTCCGACGCACCGCTCGTATGCCCGGCACACCTACCAGTCTTGGCAGACCTTGCTGGCACCAGGCGGTCTCGAACATATCGTGGAGACTGCCGATGTCGCCATCCGGGCCCTGACGTCCGGCCGATAGGTGTCGGTTTATCCCTGCCAGGAGTCGATCTGGTCCAATGGGTAGATCGGGCGTGGGATGCGTCGCCACGGCAGCTCGGCGATGCCTGACTGCGTCGGACCGGGCGTGCTCACCCGAATCACGGTACGGGTGAACGGGGCGAAGTACTGGAAGTTGCTGGCGGTCTTGAGCACGACGGCATCGAAATCGCAAGGGTCCAGACCGAAATGTTGGTAGGCACCGGGGTGATTGCCGCCCACCCCGGCCTGCTCGCTCACCGCGAGAGTGACGCCACCAGACCGGAGTAGCGCGACCGGTCCCCAGTGCACCTCGGGTTCCGGATATCCGGGCAACCGCAGCACCGGTTCGTCCACCGCCACCACCATGCCGCTGATCCGCGCCGGCCCGAAGAAGCCGGTCATGCCGCCGCCCACTTGCAGGTCGACATGCGCGCCAACTCCAGCCGCCCGGAGCTGCGCGGTGGCCGCTGGATCGACCACTGGGACCAGAGCCCGGATACCCTCGGTGGCCAGCAATTCCATGAGGATCGCGGTGGAATCACCGGCCGCGCCGCCGAATACCGAGTCGCCTGTGTCGGACAGGATGACCAGTCCGTTCGCGGTACGAGCCGCTGCGACCGCCTCCCTCGCCGGGATGGCCGTCGAGACCTGGAACTCAGCGCGCATCGACCACGCCAGGTCGGCCAGGTCATCGACGATCTCCTCGGCCAGGTCGGCATGACCGTCGGTCACGGCGACCGCAGACCATCCCGCCTCCCGTACGTCCAGCCACGGCTGCACGGGAAACGGTGACACCGACAGCACTCCCGGTCGCGATTCCCAGGCCCTCGCGCGGTCGAACCATGCCTTCATCGGCCCGCCGGCCGTCAGATACTGCTCCTGATGAGTCAGCATGCGCAACTTCCGCCACGCCATCGTGGGCCGCGCGCCGTTGAGCGTGGCCAGCAGCAGCCTTCCGGTCAATTGGCCCGTGTCGTACGGATCGTGGGGTTGCGTGCGATGGCCGACGATGATGTCGGCTCGGCGCATCATTGCATCGGTGATGTTGGCGTGATGGTCCAGGCCGACGGCGATCGGTATCCCGTCGCCGGTCACCGACCGAACCGCGGACAGCAGGTGTCCCTCCACGTCGTCCACCCCGGTGGCGGCGCATGCCCCGTGCATGAGCAGGGCGATTCCGTCGAGCCGCGCATGTGCCATCGCCGAGGTCAGGGCATCGGTCAGCATCGTGGTCAGTGTCGCCAGTACCTCCGCCGCCATCCGGCCGGCCGGGACGGCGGTTGCCTTAACCAGCGGTATCGGCTGGACTTCGCCTGTGGCGATGCGCGTGGACAGAGCGGCCAGCAGTCCGCCCGTCATGCCGACGCCGGACTCGTTCCGCAAGATCTCCTCACCGGTCCACAGGCCCTGTGCGCGAAATGCGGCCATCCGCGTCTCAACCGGATTGAAGGTGCTCTGTTCCTGTCCGATGCTGGCCAGAGCGATGCGCATTCTTCGATTCCTTCCCATGGGGTCAGGCGGCGGCGTGGACGGCGTACAACAGCCGCGCAGCGTATGCAGGTCGCGCCGAAAACAACTGGCCGACCGACGGTTCGGCTCCGCTGGACCTGTCCGCGTACCCTTCTCGGACGGTGGTGATCAGCAGATCACAGTCATCGACCCCGCCCAGCGCGGCATGCCGTGATCCGCGCCGAAGGCCACACCGGACCTTCAGTCGGTGGCCGGGATGTACGCCACCACATCCACCTCGAACTTCAGGGCTCCGAGTCCGACCGTCAGCGAGGTACGCGCTGGCAGCGGGTTGACGAAGTAGTCACGGTATCGGTCGTTGTACTCGTCACGGAACTGTCGGTCGCCCAGATACGCCCGAACCTGGACGACATCGTCCAGACCGCCGCCGGCCGCGGCCAGGATGCGCGAGACGTTCGAGAAGGCGAGGTCCATCTCCTCGGCGAAACTGCCCGGCACGTGGGCACCGGTGTCGTCCACGGCGGCCTGCCCGGAGACGAAGACGAAGTCCCCGGCGCGGATCGCCGGAGAAAACGGTAGGTAGCTAACGGGCAGGTCACCGGTAACAGCAATGCGGGGCATGGATGGGCACTCCTTCGGATGGTGGGGTCTACTGTGGTGCCGGGAACGTCGTGTCGTCCTCGAACGGGTACATGGGTTTGGGCCGGTGGCGGTAGTGGAATCCGGTCACCGAATTTGCGGGTGACGCCCGGCGTGTCCACCACCAGGAGGTCACCGCAGACGTCCGCGAAGCCAGCGCGTGGACCGTTGACGCCCTTGCCGATCACTGCCGTCAGCCGCGTCGGCTCGATGCCTACTACTCGGTACTGAACTGCCGAGACGGGTTGCACGGACTTGGAGGTCAGCACGACCATGACATCGTCGTCGGTGCGGATGCCCACCATGTCGCCGCCATCGAAGAATCGGAATCCTCCGTGCGCGATCCGTGACTCCTCGTAGAGGCCGCTATGGCGGCCGGTGATCGAGCCGACCAGCCGCACCGGCGCCCCGTCCTGCTCCGGAGAGAGACCGCCGGCGAGCACGTCCACACGGCCACCGACAGGTGTCCCGGTCAGAGCCGCGACCGTCGCTGGGTGGTATAGCGTGATGCCGGTTCCGGCCGCTCGGCGCGCGATCACCTCGGCCAACAACACGGTGGAGTCACCGGGGCCGCAGCCTCCGACACTGTCGCCGACGTCCAATACCAACACGGGCTTGCCGCCGCGATGCGCCAGGGTAGTAGCTCTCCCCCGGTGTCCTGGCAGTCCTGGACGACCATGGCGCCGTGCAGCGATAAGTACACGCCGTCGAGCACCCTCCAGGTGTGCCGCCAACCTTCCCAACAGGCGCGTGCGCAACACCTCGAACGCCCCTGCTGCCACCGGCGGTCCGGATAGGGCAAAGGCAACCGTGGTAGGAACCACATCCGCGCCGGCCCGCGCTGCCATCCCTGCGGTGCCGGCGGTCGAGTCGGTCCCGCCGCCCGCTGTGAGCACGGCCCTGCCGGCCGCCGACCCTCGTTCAAAGTCTGCCACTGTGGTGACGCCCGGCGCGAACGAGTTCGTCTCGACCATCAGACCGGCAACGGCAATGCGCTTGGCGCGTGCACCCGGTGCGCCAGCGAGGATCGGCACGTGCACTGTCACCTCCGCGATGTTCCACCACTCGGAACTGCTGTTCTGTTGGAGTAATGTATCGGTCCACGCGCAGGCGGTCAACGGGTGTGACGTGCGTGCCGCGATCCTGATCACGCTGGCGCAGAGTCGGAACGGGTAGTCGTCCAGCCCTGACGGTCGGCGAAGCCAGCACGTGGATCATGCCGATCGCAGCAGGCATCACACCCTCTCATGCTCTGGCGCGCCCCTCACACGAACCGACCGCCAGCGCGCGCATCTGGCGGTTGGCCCGCCAAACGGTCAGCTGCGCAGCGCAGTCCCGGCCAGGCCGCCCTCGACTGTCAGCACGGCGCCAACCAGCGCCCTGGTCGCTTCTGCCTGTGGCTCGCTGAACAAGGTCAACGGTCGTCCCACCTCCACGATCCGGCCGGCCGACATCACGGCGACCCGGCTGGTGGTGTATGCCACCACTGACAGGTCGTGTGCGATGAGTACCAGCGTCAGCCCCAGCTCGGCAACGAGATCCTTGAGTAGGTTGAGGACTTGCGCACGGATCGAGACATCCAGCGCCGAAACCGGTTCGTCCGCGATCAGTACGCTCGGCGACGGCATCAACGCCCGGGCGATTGCGACGCGCTGCAGCTGACCCCCAGAGAACTCATGCGGGTATTTGTGCAGCGCATCTGGGCCCAGGCCGACCTGTTCGAGGACCTGCGCGACTCGTGCGGCATGGTCGCCCTCAACGTGGAGACTGCGTAGCGGCTCCATCAAGGACCGGCCGACCCGCATCCGGGGATCCAAGGAGCTTCGCGGGTTCTGCAGCACCACCTGCACCGATCGGCGGAATTGCTTGCGCAACGAGGAGCTCACTGCCCAGACATCCTGCCCGGCGAACCGCACGTCGCCCTTGGTCGGGCGCTCGTCACCGGTGAGGATGCGCGTCAGGGTCGACTTGCCAGACCCCGACTCCCCGACCAACCCCACGGCCTCGCCGCGCATCACCTCAAAGGTCACATCATTCAGCGCGGTCAGCATCGGTCTGGGACCGACGAGTCGGGTACGCGGCAACGGATAGTGCTGCCAGATCCCGCGCGCCTGCAATACCGGCTCCGACTCGGGATTCTCTCCCACCGGCACGGGGCCGCCCTGACCGGTCGCACTCATGATTCGCCCGCGATCGTCCGCTCGGCTCGCGAGCCCGAAGGAGCCGCTATGGGATGCCAGCAGGCGACCCGCGAGGGTCCGTCATCCAGCTCGGGCATGGCGGCACACGCATCCGTCGCCGCCATGCATCGCGTTCGGAACGCGCATCCAGTGGGCATTTCTGCCAACGGGGGCACCATCCCGGGAATCGACGGCAGGCGCGAACTTCCATCCAGTGCAATGTTATCCATCGTGGGCTGGGAGTCCAGCAGGCCACGCGTATAGGGGTGACGGGGAGCGCGGAAGACCCGGTCGACGGGACCGGATTCCACTATCCGGCCGCCGTACATGACGGCGACGGTATCGCACAGGGCTGCGATCACCGGTAGGTCGTGGGTAATCATCAGCAGAGCGCAGCCGCGCTCCCTGACGGCCGAGTCGAGCAACGTGAGGACCTGTTTCTGGACGGTCACGTCGAGCGCGGTCGTCGGTTCGTCGGCAATGATCAACTTGGGGTAGCAGGCCAGTGCCATTGCGATCATGATGCGTTGCCGCTGTCCGCCGGAAAGCGCATGGGGGTATGAGCGCATCATAGATGCCGCGCGAGGCAGGTTCATCTGCTCCATCAGGTCCAGGGTCTGTACCCGGGCGGCTTCCGCCGACACTCCGGTGTGCCGGCGGATCACGGTGGAGATCTGCTCGCCCACCCGCTTGGTCGGATTGAGCGCTGACATCGGGTCCTGGAACACCATGGACAGGGTTCGCCCTCGCCGGCTCGAAAAGGCGCGGTCGCCCAGCGTGGTCAGATCGATGCCGTCGTGCATCACGGACCCTGACACCTGCCACCCGACCGGCAGCAATCCCATGACCGCGAGCGCGGTCAGGCTCTTTCCGGCTCCGGACTCGCCGACCAGCCCCATTCGACTGCCTGCACCGACACTGAAGCTCACTCCACGCACAGCGCTCAGGTCGCCCCGGTGCACCACCAAGTCCCGGACCTGCAAGGCGTTCTCAGCACCCATCACCGCCTCCGCGACAGCTTGGGATCAAGGACGTCACGCAACCCGTCACCCAGCAGGTTCAGTCCCAGAACCACCAAGACAATGGCCAGGCCGGGCCAGATCGCCAACGGTGACGAGACGCCAACCTGGTCCTGCGCCTCGTTGAGCAGCAAACCCCAGGAGATGGTAGGCCGCGCAACGCCGACTCCGAGGTAGGACAGTGCGGCCTCGACGAGGATGCCTACCGCAAAGTACAGCGTGAACTGGATGATCAGGACACCGGCGATATTCGGTACGACATGCCGGATCAGGACGAATACTCGGCCTCGGCCGTACAGGCGTGCCGCGGTGATGTAGTCCTCGGCCAGCACACCCAGTGCCGCTGACCTGATGACCCGAGCAAATGAGGGGGAGAAGAACAGGGCCAGCGCAATGATGGTCGTCACCGCCCCGGAGCCGATGCTGGTGGCCAGGACCAGCGCGGTGATGATCCCCGGAATCGACAGCAAGACGTCGGCCACCCGCATGACACCCTCGTCGGCCCATCGACCTCCGGCGGCGGCGCTGAGCCCGCCCAGCAGTCCGAGCGCCATTCCCAGGAACGAACCACAGGCTCCGATGAACACCGACGTCTTGGCGCCGGCCATCAAGCTTGCCACCACATCGCGTCCCAATGCATCGGTGCCGAGCAGGTGGCCAGGAGAGCCGGGCGGCAACAACCGATTCACCACGTCGGGGAGGTTGGGATCCGAAGGCAGGTAGAACAACGAGATCATCGCGACGGCAAGAAACAGCACCGTGATCGTGCCACCGATGACCAAGGACAGGTTCCATCGCCGCCGATGCCTACGCGACGTCGCGTCGGAGATCGATTCCGCCGGCACCAATCGCACCTCGTCGCCGGTCGGCAAGAGATCGCTCATCGGGCCACTCCGACCCGGGGGTCAAGCAAGCCGTACAGGACGTCGACAATCAGGTTGACCACCATCACGAATGCAACGATGAGCATGACGGTTGATTGCACCACGGTGAGTTCCCGAGCCGTCACGTTCGACAGGATCATCCGGCTGAGTCCGGGCAGCGAGAACACGCTCTCCACGATCACCGTGCCTCCCACCAACTCTCCGATCTGAAGACCCAGCACGGTCACGAGGGGAAGGGCCGCGTTGCGCAGCCCGACGGATAGCAGCGCTCCGGTGCGGGTCATCCCGGTCGCGCGGGCGGTCCGGACGTAGTCCTCGTTCATCACGTCGAGGACCATCGTCCGCACATAGCGGCTCATGGACGCTGCCATCACCAGCCCCAGGGTGATGGACGGCAGGATCAACGAGGTGATCGCGCCGCTCACGCTGGTCGACCACGGCGTCCAACCGCCGGTGGGTAACCAACCGAGCTTGACGCCAACCAGGAGCGAGAGCAGCAATCCCGCCCAGAACACCGGAACGGCAATGCCAACCTGGCTGAAGAGGGCCACAATCGCACCCGACGGTCTGCCGACATTGCGGGCCGCATAGGTGCCGACCGGCACCGCAATCGCGATGGCCAAAACCAGCCCGGCGCAGGCGAGCGGTACCGATACTGGCAGACTGGAATAGATCAGGCTACCGACCGGCGCATTCGTTCGAAACGATTTGCCCAGGTCGCCAGACAGCATCCCGCGGACCCAGTCGAAATACTGAATCACGAGCGGGCGATCCAACCCGAAAGAACGTTGTAGCTCGCGGATCGCGGCGGGAGTTCCGTTCTTTCCGAGAATCGTTGCCGCCACGCTTCCACCGGTCAGGCGGATCATCAGAAAGATCACGATCGACGACACGACAAGGGTGACCACGAAGGTGGCCAGCCGCCGCACCAAAAATCTGACCATGACACCCCCTGTTCACACCGTCGGACGACTACCAAGTCCTGGCCGAGGCTGACCCCGCTGCCGCCCGTTGCTGCCGGAGCGTCGCCGGATGCCAGCGCTGCACCCCAGCGGTGGCATCCGGCGACGTGTCCGTCACCAGTGCAGGTCGGCTAGCCGAATTCCCACGAAGACGTTCGGATCCTGCCAGCCTTGCAAGTCCGGGCTCATCAATCCCACCCCGGACTTGGAGATCATCGGAACGATGACGGCATCCCGGGTAAGCGTGTCCATGGCCTGCTTCATGATCTTGTCGTACTCGGCAGTCGATGCCGCGGCGTCCGCCTGGGCGAGCAAGGAGGTGTACTTCTCGCTGCAGTAAGTCGACCAACTCACCTGCGTCTTGTCCGGGCAGGCCCAGCTCGTGGGGTCGTCGCTACCAGCCATGACCGTGACATCGAAGTCGGGCTGCTTGGCGGAAAACACCAACTGGGAGTAGCGAGCCAGATCGACCGCGTTGTTCTTGACCTTGAATCCCGCAGCCTGCATCTCCGCGATCATCACCTCCGCCGGAGGCTTCAGGTCACCGACATCGGTCAGCGAGGTGAATTCCAGCTCCTGGTCACCGTACCCATTCGACGCCACCGCAGCCGCCGCGGCCTTCGGGTCGTACGGGTTCGCGCAACTACCCGCGCTGTAGGGCTGGAACCAGGAGCGGTTGGGCTCGCCGAAGGTGCAGGTGGTCTTGATGCCCCAGGGAGCGTTGAACAGGGCCTTGATCGCGTCGCGGTCGAATACCTGAGCGATCACCTGGCGTTCCTTCTCGGGCACCCTGCTGTTGATCACGCCATAGGTGGGCTCACCCGATTGTGGGTAGGTGATCAAGTGGTACTTCTTGTCCAGCCCCTCCTTGGTGATCTGCGACCAGAATTGCGCGCCAGCCGGAGCGAACAGGTCCGCCTCGCCTGCCTTGAGCGCGTTGAGTGCGGCGTTCTGGTCGGGAATGATCTTGATTGTCACATCGGGAATGGCTGGCTTGGTGCCCCAATAGCTGGTGTTCGCGGTGAGTGTGATGGAGTCGTTCGGCACGTACTTCACGAGCTTGTATGGCCCCGTTCCGATCGGGTCCGTTGCGATGCTGGATGCCGACGCCTTCGGCTGGATCAGCCCCGATGTCGAACCCATCCCGAGAAAGAACGATCTGGACGGCCTGCTCAGTGTGACCTCGACGGTATGGTCGTCGGTCTTCTTGATGCTTGTCACGGCCGAGTAGGCGGTCGCGTTCCGGGTGACAGGACTCGCCTTCATGGTATTGAGCGAGTAGACCACGTCGTCCGCGGTCACCGGCGCGCCATTGGAAAACGTTGTATCGCGGATGTGGAAGGAGTAGGTCTTCTGGTCGTCGCTGATGGTCCACTTGTCGGAGACTCCTGGCACGGCCTGGCCATCGGCATCGAAATAGACCAAAGGCTCCACAATGTTCGGAATCCACAGGGCTAATGCGGTCAGGTTGCTCTTGGTGTAGTCGAGGGTACCCGGGTCCTGCACCGCGATAGCGATCAGCTTGTTCTGTGCCTTGCGAGGCGACGCCGGACCGGTGGAGGCCGGTTGGTTCGTATCGGGAGCGTTGCCGCTGGCCGATGCGCCGGGAGAATTCCCCCCGGCATCGCTGCTGGAACCGGCCGTTCCGGACGAACCACACGCCGCGATGGCGAGGCCGACTGAAGCCAGTAACGCGATGGTGCTCCCAAACCGGGCGGACCCGCGCCGCGCACGTTTCATTTCAGAGTCCCTTCGTAGCTAACGAGCGACACCACTCATGTTCCATGCAGCGAAAATGCCATCCCATTGTCCACAGCGTGTCTGACAGTGTCAATAGCGTGCACTCGCACTCGCTGAGCGGAAGACTGTGAGTGACCAATGCGCGCGCCCGTGCCGCGGACCGCTTCCGGTCGACCCACTGAGCGTCTGGGCAGCCGGGTAACACCCTGCCGTGAGCCGGATGGGCGCCGCGCCCATCCAGCGACTACGGCGCCCCGACGGGGATGTAGGCCACCACATCCACCTCGAACTTCAGCGCGCCCAAGTCAACCGACAGTGAGGTCCGAGCCGGCAATGGGTCGGCGAAGTAGTCCCGATACCGGGCGTTGTATTCGTCGCGATACTGCCGGTCTCCCAGGTAGGCACGCACCTGAACGACGTCGGCCAGCGTTCCGCCCGCGGCGGCCAGGATGCGCGTCACGTTCGAGAAGGCACGCTCCATTTCCTCCGCGAAGTCGCCGGGCACGTGAGCGCCGGTGTCGTCCACGGCTGCCTGCCCGGAGACGAAGACGAAATCCCCCGCGCGGATGCCCGGGAGAATGGAAGGTGGCTGACGGGCAAGTCGCCGGTCACGGCAGTTCTGGGCATGGGCGCTCGCTCCTCGCGCTTCCGGGTTTCATCGTGTCGCCGAATAGGCAGTCTCGGGTTCGAAGGGATACATCGGATGCGGACGGTGCTGGTAGTTGAATCCGGTGACGGAGTTGCGCGTGACGCCTGGTGTATCCACGACGACGAGGTCGGAGCACACCTCTGCGAAGCCGGCTCGGGGCCCGTTCACGCCCTTGCCGATGACGGCGCTCAGCTGCGTAGGCTCGATGCCGACCACCTGGTACTGGACGGCAGAGATCGGTTGGACCGATTTCGAGGTCAGCACCACGGCAATGCCGTCATCGGTGCGGACGCCGACCATGTCGCCTCCATCGAAGAATCGGAAGCCACCGTGGGCGATTCGCGGTTCCTCATACAGACCGCTGTGTCGACCGGTGATTGAGCCGATGAGGCGAACGGGCACGCCGTCCTGTTCTGGCGACTGGCCACCTGCCATCACATCCACGCGACCGCCGACCGGCGTGCCATCCAGAGCCGCCACCGCCTGTGGGTCATACAGCGTGGTCCCACACCCCGCAGCGCGCCGCCTGATCACCTCCGCCAGCAAGACGGTTGAGTCTCCGGGCCCACCGCCACCCACGTTGTCGCCGACATCCAAGACCAGCAGTGGCCGATCGCCGCGATGCGCCAGGATGGCCGAGACCGCCTCCGACACGGACAGCCCGCCGCCCTGCAGGTCTGCCCGGGCCGCCCAGACCGCGTCGGCTACTCGCCGCGCCGCATCCCGTGCCGCGTCCGGATCAGGGTGTGTGGCCAGCACAGACATCCCCATCTGCGGAACATCGGCATAGGGAAATCCCTCTACGATGCTGACATCCAGCATCCCGGGTTCCGTCTCCACCTCACGGGCCGCCCGCAGCAGCGAGGCCATCGGCTCGGTCGAGGTGTCCTGCCGAACGATCGTCACCACTAGCGGTAACCGCTCCAGCGCGGTGGCGGGCCGCACGCCCGTCCGCACGATGCGCAGCACCAGGCGTCGACACTCGGCCCCGACCTGCCGGGCATCGACATGCGGATTCGTCTGATACGCCAACAACACGTCCACCGCGTCCACCAGGCGCTGTTCCACGTTGGCGTGCATGTCTACGACGGTGCCGATCGGCACCCCGGATCCGACGACAGTGCGCACCCGCTCGGCGATCTCCGCGTCCACGTGCAGGTTACCGTCGGCCACGGCCGCGCCGTGCAACACCAGCAGCACAGCGTCTATCCGGCCTGCGGACCGCAACGCGCACAGCATCTCGTCTACCAATATCTGGTACGCCTCGGCCGAAATCGGCCCGCAGGGGGTAACGAACCCGACCGGGAGTGGCAGCACCTCTACGTTGTCCTCGTCCGGCCCGGCTTCGAGGAACCCGCCGACCACGGACCGAGAATCACGGTAATGCGCGATCATGGCGTCGCCGGTGTGCCATCCATCGGCACGATAGCGTGCTAGGCCGGCCTGTGCCGAGGAAAATGTGTTCGCCTCGTGGTACAGCCCCAAAACGGCAATCCGCACCGGCGGGGCGTGACCGTTCTCCTCCCCGAGAGGCGCTCTCACTCGCTCGCCGCAACCGGACGGATCGGCGCGGGACCGTCCGCCACCGTCGCCGCCAACGCCTGTTCGAATGCCCCCACCACCGTAGCGATATCGCTGGCGGTGTGTGCCGTGGAGATGTACCACCGACCGCCTGGCAGCGCAAAGACTCCCCGTCGCAACAGGTGGACCAGCAGCCTGTCGTAGAACACCTGGTCGCCAGCCAGGAACGTCTCGATCGTGTCGGCCTGGTCGACTCCGAACAGGCACTGCACCACCGGCCCTACCTGATTGACCGTTCCTGGCACACCGTGGGTTCGAATGGCGGTGCGCATGCCGTCCGACAATTCGCGCCCTCGCGCGTCAAATGCAGGATAGATCCCCTCTTCGGACAGCGCGTCCAGCGTCGCGACCGCGGCCGCCAGCACCACCGGATTGCCGTTGTAGGTGCCGGCATGCACCACGCCGGACATGACCTGGTCCAACAGCGCGGCCCGGCCTGCCACCGCCGATAGCGGATAGCCGCCGGCAATCGCCTTGGCCAGAACTACCAGATCCGGCTGCACGCCATACTTCTCGACCGCACCGCCACGAGCAAGCCGGAATCCGGTAATCACCTCGTCGAAGATCAACACAGTCCCGGTGGCATCGCAGAGTTCCCGCAGACCGGCGAGGTAGCCCTCCGGGGGCGCTATCACGCCCGAGTTGCATAGCACCGGCTCGACGAACACTGCCGCGACGTCGGCTTCCGGTTCCTTGAGTACCGCCGCTGCCGCCTCCAGGTCACCGAAGGGAAGCAGGCTCACATCCGCCAGCGCCGACTCGCGCTGCCCCTGGCTGCCCAGTGAGGTCAGACTGCCGTGATGATCCGGGCGGTAGCCGAGCAGGAAACTATCGGACCAGCCGTGGTAGTGACCGATCATTTTCACGAATCGGTGTCGGCCCGTTGCGGCGCGCGCCAGACGCAACGCGACCTGGGTTGCCTCCGAGCCGGTATTCGACCAGATCAGCCGCTCGGTTCCCGGGATGGCGGCCAGAACCCGTTCGGCGGCTTCGTACTCCCACCGGTGGCCCGCGCCGAAGGTCGCACCGCCACCCAGAACCTCGGCGACGGCACGTGTCAGCCCGGCGTGCCCGTGACCCAGGATCACGGGTCCCCAGCCCAGTACGTGATCGAGATAGCTATTGCCATCCAGATCGGTCAGCCGAGCACCCTGGCCGCCCTGGAAGAACAGCGGATGCGGCTTCATCGAGCCTCGCATGCCGGTCGATACGCCCCCCGCCAAAGAGCGTTTGGCACGGTCCCACGCGGCAGCCGAGGCCGGCCACGAGTCGATCAGCATGGAGGTCCTCCACTGGGTCACGAATTCAGCAGCTGAAACGTTGCTTCCGCCAGATGGATGGTATCGCTGCCGGTCTGGTTCGGTCAACGACGACCCACCGATTGCCCGGTGGCCATCCCGGCGCCATACAGGGCCGGCCGGCACATGGCCGTGTACTGCGCGAGCGCTCCGGAATGGTGCACCGCCGGCGGGCGCCATGCTTCGCGCCGGCGCTGCAGTTCCCGCTGCACGTCGTCGGCCGCGGTGGGTACCCCGGCGATTCCCACCAGATCCACTCTGCCGGCGGGAATGTCGATGCAAATCAAGTCCTGGTCTTGCACCAACGCGAGTGGTCCACCGTCCAGGGCCTCGGGGAACGCATAGCCGACGCACGGTCCTCGGCTGGCGCCGGAGAAGCGCCCGTCGGTCACCAGCGCGGTGGTGGCGCCCAACCCGGGATCCGCCGCTACCAGCTCCGAAAGGAAGAACATCTCCGGCATGCCGGTCGCCCGCGGCCCCTGATAGCGCACGACGATCACATCTCCGGCGGCAATCTCCCCACCGACGACCGCCTGGACCGCATCCGGTTCGGTGTCGAACACCCGCGCGGGGCCGGTGTGCTGCTGCATTCGCTCCGCCACCGCGTGCGATTTCACCAGTGCACCATCGGCAAGAGACCCGGCCAGCACCACTGTCGAGCCACTGGCGTACACCGGATTGTCCGCGGTACGGATCACCTCCTGCGCGCGCACATGATAGTTGCCAAGGAACATCGCGGCGTGACGCTGCAATTGGCTGCCTGACAACCGCTCCAGGTTCTCCCCCACCGTGCGGCCGCTGACGGTGAGCGCATCCAGGTGCAGCAGGTCGGCGATCTGGGTCATCAGCTGCGGGACGCCGCCGGCATACCAGAACAGCTCGGTCGGATACCTGCCGGCTGTCTTGGCGTCGACCAGAACCGGGGTCCGCTGATGAATGCGCTGGAAATCCCGCGCGGTCAGCTCGATCCCTGCCTCGTCGGCAACTGCGATCAGATGCATCACGGCGTTCAGGGATCCGCCGATCGCCGCGTGTACGGTGATGGCGTTCTCGAAGGCGTCGCGGGTCAGGATGGTGCGGGTCGTGATGCCGTTCGCCAGCAACGTCAGCACCTGGCGCCCGGCCGCTCTGGCAGCCCGGCGCAGCTCCGCCATGCCGGCCGGCACCAGCGCGGACCAGGGCAGTGCCAGGCCGAGGGCCTCGCTCATCACCTGCATCGTGGCCGCGGTCCCCATGTACTGGCAGGCACCGCATCCGGGGCACGCGAAGCGTTGGAAGGCATCGAACTCGTCCTTCTCGATCTCCCCGCGTGCCACCTGGACGCTCATGTTCCACAGCTCTTCGTTCGAGCGCAGCTTCGGCCCGGACGTCATCGCACCACCGGGAACGTGGATACCCGGCAAGTCGAGTCGAGCCAAGGCGATCAGGTGGGCTGGTACCGCCTTGTCTCCGGACGAGGAGGTCACCAGGGCGTCGAACGGCGTGGCGCGAGCGTGAATCTCCACCATGTTCGCGATGAATTCACGTGACGCGAGTGGAAAGTTCATCCCGGCGTGCGCCTGCGCCACCCCGTCACAGATATCGGTGGTGGTGTAGTCGGCCGGTTTGCCACCCCCCTGCAGCACGCCCTTGCCGACCTCGGCGGCCAGGCTGGCCAGATGGTAGGAACTGGGGTGTGACGAGCCGGCCGTCGTCTCTACCAACACCTGAGGGAGCGACAGATCCCCTACTGCCCAGTCCATCGACATCCGGAGGGCGTCGCCCTCGAAGCTGACGGTACGGGTCTGTTGGCTGGCAAGCTTGCGCAGCCCATCCGCGGTGTATCCGATCATGCTCGACCCTCTTTGACGACGGTCCGCCGGGGCCGCAGGACGGACCAAGCGGTTTTGCTTGATAGAACCTGGGGTCCATTCTCGTGCGTCGCCATGGCGACGTCAACGAACCGCGCCCGGTGGTATCCCAGATCACCCACCGGATTGTCCCCAGCACCCGCGCCCTCGACCGGCGCGTGGATCACCAGGCCAGGGCGCCCTTCACGACCGCCGCGATCGCACCCACCGCGGCAAGGCTCAACAGCAAGGGCTGTGCGTGCCGGCTCGATACCCTGCGTGCCAACAGCTCCCCCGCCACGCTTCCCACCACCAGCGCGGATACCACCAGTGCCAGCTCCCCACCGGTCATGGCAGGCAATCCCTTGGTTGCCAGCGACAATGCGTTCATGGCCAGCGAACACACCGGGACCGTGGCCAGGAATGCGCGCCCGGTCCACCGCTGGCTCACGCCGTACAGCGCGAGCGCCGGGCCGCCGACGCCGGCCAACACATTCAGCGCTGCCGATGCACCGCCCGCCAGGAATGCCCCCGGTGTGCCAGCCAGGACTCGCCACGATCGACCCCGCGCCACCAGCGCCACCGCAACCAACAGCAACGAACCGATCAGCACCGACAGCGGCGCCTGCGGCAACCGATGCACGAGCTGCGCCCCGGCCGGAATGAGTAAGGGGGCCGGGGCCAGCAGCAGCAGTGCGCGGCGCCAGGCGACATCCCGCCAATGGCTGGCCAGCATGCCCGCCGACGCCAGCAGGCTGAGCATGTTGCACAGCAAGACACCTTGGAACGGGCCAAGCACCAGGATCAGCAGCGGCGAGGCCACCAGTGCGAAGCCCAGCCCGGTCAGCCGCGTCACCGCCGCCCCACCGAGCACACTTACCACGATCGCGACGATCGTCATGCCACACTGCCGCTATTCCCCACGGCAGCTATTCAACACGAGCCGTATCCCAGGGCATCCCAGGGCGCCGTCTCGGCCGCCTGCGGGCACCACGCCGTCCGGATGCTCGGCATGCCGGTCAGCCCTGCGCAATCGCCGGCATGGTTCCGGCTGGCCAGAAGCGGCAGGACACTCCGTGACCGGCTGCGATCTCGTGCCAGCGCGGGCCGTGGGATGCCTCGTGGTCGGTGCCGAAAACGCACCGCGACCCCGGCGAGCCGGCGCGGAAGTCGGGCACGTCGGGAACCTGCGCCAACCGAGAACGTTGCACCAGCGGGTCCGGCACCGGAACGGCTGCGAGCAACATGTGCGTGTACGGGTGAGTCGGGTGGGCATATACGTCCACCGTGTCGCCGAGTTCGACGATGTTCCCGGAGTACATCACCGCCACGCGATCGGCGATCTGCCGCACCACTGCCAGATCGTGCGCGATGAACAGGTACGAGACCCCGAGCTGGCGCTGGAGCCCGGTGAGCAGCTCGACGATCTGCGCCTGGATCCGCACATCCAGTGCGGACACCGGCTCGTCACACACCACGAATGCCGGGTCGACCGCCAGCGCACGTGCGATGACGATGCGCTGGCGCTGTCCGCCGGAGAACTCATGCGGGTAGCGGCGGCGCATTCCCGTGTCCAAACCCACCAGCGACAGCAACTCATCGATCCGGCCGCTCACCCGATCCGGCGGAACCGTTCGGTGAACGCGTAACGGCTCGGCCAGAATGCGTTCCACGGTCATCCTGGGATGCAGGCTCGAATAGGGATTCTGCAGGACGAACTGCATGTGGCGGCGCATCTGTCGCACCTCGCCGTACGACATCGTCGACAGGTCACGCCCCAACAACGAGACCGATCCGCCAGTGGAGCTCTGCAGCTGCAGTACCGCGCGACCGGTGGTCGTCTTGCCCGACCCGGACTCGCCGACCAGGCCCAGCGTGGTCCCCGGCCAGATGTCGAAGCTCACGCCGTCGACCGCTGTCACCGGCGGATTGCCCCGCCTGGCGGGAAAGGTCACCCGCAGGTCTCGCACCTGCAGCAGTGGTGACGTTGGCGGTGCCGCTGGGGCCGGCACCTGCGCCCTAGCGGCGGTCATTCGGCGGTCCGATCCAGGCGTGGCACGGCATCGATCAGCGACCTGGTGTAGTCATGGCGGGGGCGGGCGAAGATGTCTTCGACGTTCCCAGACTCCACGATGTCGCCGCGATACATCACGTACACCCGGTCGACCATTCCCGCGATCACCCCGAAATCGTGCGTGATGAGCATGAGCGCCATCCCCAATTCCCGGCGCAGCTGGACGAGCAGGCGCAGGATCTGCGCCTGTACCGTCACATCCAGCGCCGTGGTCGGCTCGTCCGCGATCAGCAGATCGGGTTGACAGGACACCGCAATCGCGATCAGAACCCGCTGGCGCATTCCCCCCGAGAATTGGTGCGGATAGTCGTCGGCACGCCGGTGCGGCTCGCGGATGCCCACCATATCCAGCAGCTCCACCGTGCGCCGTCGGGCGGCCCGCCGGGACAGCGGCGTGTGCCGGGCGAGCATGTCCTCGACCTGCCGGCCCACCGTCAGGACGGGGTTCAACGACGTCATCGGATCCTGGAACACCATGGCGATGCGGTTGCCCCGGATATCACGCATGGCGTGCTCACTCAGGTCCAGCAGATTCCGGCCGTCGAATACCACCGATCCCGCTACCTCGATGCTGGACCCCTCGGGCTCGAGCCGCATGATGCTGCGTGCGGTGACGCTCTTTCCGCTGCCGGACTCGCCGACGAAACCAACGGCCTCGCCGGCTCCCACGTCAAAGCTCACCCCGTTGACCGCCGGGATACGTTCGCCGTGACTGGTGAACTCGGCAGACAAGTCACGCACGCACAGCAACGCGTTAGCCGCGCCGGCACCGGCCTGGACCGTGGCGCTCATCGACGTCCCGCCACATCGAGCATCTCGCGCAGTCCGTTGGCCAGCATGATGAAGGTCAGGGTGGCGAATACGATCGCAGCCGCGGGGGCAATCACGTTCAGCGGCGCGAGTTCCATGAACTGGCGGCCGCTGGACAGCTCGCCGCCCCAGTTCGGGTCTGGAGGCGGCGGACCCAGCCCCAGGAAGGACAGCGCGGTCACCGTGAAGATGCTCCGCGACAGCGTCAGGCTGGTCTCCACCAGGATCGGCGAGATCACCATCGGCAGCACGTGCCGCGTCACCAGGGCGAATTCGCCGACACCGACGCTGCGGGCCGCCTCCACGTGATCCCACCGCTTGACCGAGAGCACCGGGCCACGTACCACCCGAGCCATGCTCGGTGTGTACACGATCGCGATGGTGAGGATCAGGTTGTTGATCGACGGGCCGAGCGCGGCAACCACCGCGATGGCCAACAGGAACGCCGGGAACGCGAACAGCACGTCAAGGGCACGCATGATGATCTGGTCGACCAGGCCGCCGAAATACCCGGCCACCAGACCCAACACCAGACCGGCCAGCAGCGCGAGCGCGACCGCGATCACCGTGATGACCAGCGTCGAGCGGCCTCCGATGATCATCCGACTCAACACGTCCCGGCCGATCGAGTCGGTGCCGAGCCAGTGCGCGGCGCTCGGTCCGGCCAACGACTCCGGCGAGGTCTGCGCGGGCGGGTACGGCGCGATCACCGGTCCCAGTGCCACGACCACCACCATCACGGCGAACATCACCGCACCCGCGATCACCAGGGTGCGACCGCTCGATCGCTTGCGCCGCCGAGGGCTCCGTGCCGGGGCGGCCGGCGGAGCGTCTGCCCTGGTGATCAGCGATGGGTCACTCATAGCTGACCCTCGCGTCGACCCGGGCATAGGCGATGTCGACCAGCACATTGACCAGCACCACGATGAGGGCCACCAGCAGCACGATGCCCTGGATGACCGGGTAGTCGCGCCCCGTCACCGAGTCGAACAGCAGCTGTCCCATGCCCGGAATATTGAAGATGGACTCCACGACGATGCTGCCGCCGAGCAGCGAGGCATACTCCAGGCCGGTGACGGTGATCACCGGGGTCAGCGCGTTCCGGACGAGATACTGACCGAGGACGGTGCGGGGTCGCAGGCCCTTGGCCCTGGCCACCATGACGAAATCCTGGCTGGACACTTCCAGCACGGCGGCCCTGGTGTTCTCCGAGATGGTTGCCGAGATGGCGAACGCCAGCGACAGCGCCGGCAACAGCAGGCTGCCGATGTTGGCCAGCGGGTCCGTGCCGATCGGTGTGAAGTTGAAGATCGACAGCTGCGGGAGGTACAGCCCGCAGAGCAGCACGATCAGGGTCGCGACCACGAAGTTGGGCACCGCGATCAACAGCCCGTTGAGGCCGCGCACCAACCAGTCCACCCGGCCGCGCAAGCGCGCGGACAGCAGGCCCGTCGTCGCTCCCAGCAGCATCGCCATGATGGCGGCGATCAACGTGAGCTCGGCAGTGACCCCCAGCCGGCTGAACAACTCCTCCGTCACCGGCCGGTGGGTGATGAACGACGTGCCCAGATCGCCCTGTAGGGCGCCGACCAGCCAGTCCCAGTACTGCACCCAAATCGGTGCGTCCAACCCCATGTTGTGGCGGATCTGCTCGATGGCCTCGGGCGTGGCGCCCGGTAGGGTGCCGAGCATCTGCTCGGCGAAGTCGCCCGGTAGCGCCCGCACCAACAGGAACGCCACCAGCGACACCCCGAACAGGATCGGAGCCGCCCAGGCCAGCCGAGTGAGGGCGACCCGCCTCACCGGGTCGCCCGATCGGCCAGCGCGTTAGGCACGCCCACCCTGCTACTTGTCCAACCAGGTGGTGCGCACGTAGCTGCGGATGTTGGCGGGCAATGCCACATAGCCCTTGACGTAGTTCCACCACATCTCCCACCGCAGCGGGTACTGGTAGATCTCGAGGTTGTACGCCTGGTCGGCGACCAGCTTCTGGATCTCCAGGTAGGCCGCCGCGCGCTTGTCCTTGTCCAGCTCGCCGCGAGCCTTGGCCACCATGTCGTCGTAGTCGGTGTTCGTCTGCCCCATGGCCTTGCCGTAGGTGTTGGTGGTCAACAGCCTGTCGCAGATCGCATCCGGATCCGGCGTCCAGGACAGCGCCACCGACAGGATGGTGTAGTTCCCCTTGGCCCAGTCGTCCAGCAGCGGTGCGGTCTCCGACGGCTTGAGGTTGACCTTGATTCCCGCCTCAGCCCACTGCTGCTGCAGGATCTGCGAGCACTGCACATCCAGATCGTTCGCGGCCACCACGATGTAGTCGCCCAGGTCGATGCCGTTCGGGTATCCCGCGTCCGCGAGCAACTTCTTGGCCTGTGCGACATCGCGCTGGTAATAGGGCATGTCGCCGGTTCCGTCGTATCCGCCGACCTGGCTCTCCGGGATCAGCGCGCCGACCTTTCCGGATCCGGCGAGCACGGTGTCGACGCAGGCCTTGCGGTCGGTGGCCAGGCTCAGCGCCCGCCGGACGTTCACGTCATTGAGGGGCTTGCGAGTCATGTTGAGCCACACGGGGAAGGTTCGGGACGTCTGGCCGGGGGCCGATACCAGATCCGGCGCCGTCTTGACGATCTGCGCCGCCACCTTGGGGTCCTTGAGCCAGGTCATGTCGATCGCCTTGGACCGCAGGGCCGAGGTGATCGATGACTGATCCTTGAAGAATTTGAAGATCACCTGGTCGAGGTACGGCTCGTCCTTCTCGAAGTAGCCGTCGAACTTCTTGAGTACGAACTGCTGGTTCGGCGTGTAGGAGTCGAACGAGAACGGTCCGGTACCCACCGGCTTGGTGTCCTGACCCGTGACACCCTTGGGCATGATCACACCCACCGGGCAGGTCGCCAGATACGCCAGGAATGCCGCATCGGGGCTCTTGAGCTCGAACTTCACCGTGTTGTCGTCGACGACCGTGACCGCCTTGACGGTCTCGAAGATGGACGCCTGCGGGCTGGCATTGGTCGGGTCCAGGATGTAGTCGAAGGTGAACTTGACGTCTTCCGCCGAAAAGCCCTGGCCGTTGTGGAATGTGACGCCCTGGCGCAGGTGGAAGATGTAGGTGGTGTCATCGGGGTTCTCGAACGACTCGGCGAGGTCCGGCTCGGGCTCCATCTTCTCGCTCCAGCGCAGCAGCCCGTTGAACAGCAGGGCGAGGAAGTCGTAGGAGGAGAACGCTCCGGTGGTGTGCGGGTTCAGCCCGATCGGATCGGCATCCGCGCCGATGTTCAGCGTGCCGCCCTTCTTGGGAGTGCCCGCCGGCGGCGCCGCCGGGCTACTTGGCGATGACCCGCCGGACGCCGGGCCGGCGCCCCCGGTGGTCGGTGCATCGGCCGTTCCCGAACCACCGTCGGTGCCGCTGCCCCCGCTGCCGCATGCCGCCAGCAGACCCGGCCCGAGCACCAACGCGCCACCGGCGGTGAATCCCAGGCGAAGCAGCCGTCGACGCGAAAACAGCGGATGTCCATCGGGCAGTCCGACATCCGCCGCCGACACCTCGGGAGTGTGCTCGTTCATGGCTGTCCTTTCCTAGGGCAGGAAGTGGTGGAGCATGGCAACTATCTCGGAGGTGGCACCCGGCCCAGCAGGTGCTGAGTACTGCCCGGCGACCTCACGCCGATCACCGGTAGGCGGTTTCGGCCTCGAATGGGAACATCGGCCGGATCCGCCTGGAATAGCTGAACTGCTGCACCGAAAGCCGGGTTACGCCCGGCGTGTCGACCATCAGCTGTTCCCCACACACGTGGGCATAGCCCGCCTTCGGCGAATTGACACCCTTGCCGACCACCGCAGCGAACTCCCCCGGCTCCACCCCGGCCATCCGCAAGAGCTCCGCCGAGGTGTTGCCCATCGGATGGGTGGTAACCACCACGGCGATCCCGCCGTCGGTGCGCAGCGCCACCGTGGGGCCGGCGTTGTAGCGCCGGAACCCGCCATGCGTCGGACCGGCGTCCTCGAACTGCCCGTCCGTGCGAGCGGTCAGCACGGCGTCGAGCACCTGCGGATGGCCATCCTGCTCGGCGCTGCGTCCACCGACCGTCACGCGAACCCGATCTCCCACCGCGGAGCTGGCCAGCTCCTCGACCGCACCCGGATCCCACAGCGTGAAGGCAATTCCGGGCACACCCTGATCGACGGCGGCATTCAAGATCGATGTGGAGTCTCCGCAACTGCCGCCACCGACGTTGTCGCCCACGTCCAGCAGCAGGATCGGCCGGTCCGCGGTGTGCTCCCGCACCCGACGCAGTGCCGCGTCGATGGTCGCCGCGCCGCCTTGCAACTCCTCGCGTGCCTCCCACAGCAGTCCGGCGATCTCGGCGGCAGCGGCCTCGGCCACGGCTCGATCGGACCGGTGGCTGGCCAGCACTGACATGCCCATTTGCTCGACGTCGGCATACGGGAATCCCTCCGCAATGCTCACATCGAGCATGCCGTCGACGGCCTCCCATTCCCGGCAGCGCTGCAGGATGCGCGCCATCGGCTCATCGGACGTGTCCTGTTTGACGATGTTCACCATCAGTGGGAGTCGTTCGAAGACCGTCGCGGGGCGTGCTGCACCGGCGATGATCGACAGCACCAGGGCGCGGCACTCCAACCCGCGATCACGGGCATCGATGTGCGGGTTCGTCTGGAAGATTCGCAGCACATCCACGGCATCGACCAGCCGCTGATCGACGTTCGAGTGCATATCCAGCACGACGCCGATCGGGACATCCGGCCCGACAACCGCGCGCATCCGCTCGGCGGCTTCCGCGTCGGCGTGCTCTGCATTCTCGGACACCGCAGCGCCGTGCAACGCCAGCAACACCCCATCGAATGGGCCCTCGGCCGCTAGTCGCGTCGCCATGTCGGCCGTCGCCCGATCGAAGGTCTCGGCGGTGAACTCGCCCAGCGCCCCGGCACGGTAACTGACCAACGGCACCAGGTCCACGTCCGCAGGCACGCCCGGGTCCAGGAACCCCGCCAGGGTCGCCGTCGACCCGAGGTAGTGATCCGCAATCTCGGAACCCAGGTGCACACCGCCCTCGGCGTACATCCGATCCATCGTCGCCTTGATGGTCGAGAACGTGTTCGCTTCCAGAGTCAATCCCAGTACTGCTAGGCGCGGCACCAGCACCTCCGACGGGTCAAGGGGGGTCGACGAATGTTTCAGGCAGTGCAATGATGGTCTCATTAGTACCACCCGAGACACCCCGGCACAAGCAGTTTCGGCACGGGCATTCCATTAGTCAGACCCGGCATCCGGACCGCGCAGCGAGCTCACCGCGGTGCGGCGCGTGTCGGACAGCGAGGGAGCAGGGTCTGGCAGCAGGCCCCCGGCGCGCCACGCCCGGTCGCTCGGCACAGCAAGAAGGGAACACGCCATGACAGCTCCAACGGGTCGGCTCGCAGGCCGCACCGCTCTGATCACCGGGGCCTCCCGCGGCATCGGCGCAGCGGTGGCGCGTCGCTTCGCCGCCGAGGGCGCCGCCGTGGCGGTCGGGCACCAACCGACCGACGAGATGGCGCGCCTGGCCGCCAATGTCGTCGAGAGCATCACCGCGGCGGGTGGGGTGGCGGTGGCCGTGCCCGGGGACCTGTCCACGCCACAGGGGCCGGGCGAGACGGTTCGCCACGCTCGGACTGCGCTCGGACCGTTGGACCTCCTGGTGGCCAACGCCGCCGCGACGGGCCGCGCTGTCTGGCATCAGATGTCCGTCCAGGACTGGGACACCATGCAGGCGGTGAACGTGCGCGGGACCTGGTTGCTCGCCAAGGAAGCGCGCGAGGACCTCATCGCCTCCGGGCACGGTGCGATCGTTACCCTGACGTCGGTGATGGCGATGACCGGACAGCCGGGCGCGCTGCACTACACGGCCTCGAAGGCGGCGATCCTGGGGATGACGAGGGCGCTCGCCCGGGAGTTGGGCCCGGACGGGGTCCGGGTGAACGCCGTGATGCCGGGGGCGATACGCACCGAGCACGAGGAGGAATTGTCTCCCGATCCCGATGCGGTGGCGGCACGCATCCTGCCCGTACAGTCGCTGCAGCGCCGGGGTTACGCGGACGACCTGGCCGGCGCGTTCGTCTTCCTGGCGAGCGACGACGCCGCATTCGTCACCGGCCAGGTGGTGTGCGTCGACGGCGGCTGGGTGATGTACTGACGCGGGATCCGCCGCCGGCAATTGTTTCACGCTCTGGAATCGTCCTATCATCCCGATACCACCTACCAGCAAGGAGGCTGCCGATGGTTGCCGATGCCGACCCCGTTGCCACCTATCCGATCCGGTCGGTGGATCGGGTGTGCGACATCCTGGACACACTGGCGAACGCCCCGGACGGTGTCACACTCACCGAGGTAGCCGACGCCACCGGGCTCCCCAAGAGCTCGGCCTTTCGCTACCTGTCGGCGCTGGAGGCACGCCACTATGTGGAGCGCGGCCACGATCCCCTGATCTACCGACTCGGGCTCGCCTTCCGCCCCCAGCACACCCGTGGCATCGCCCGGCTGGCCGAGTTGGCCCGTCCCGCTCTGGAGCGCCTGCGGGACAAGCTCGACGAGACCACCAACCTGGGCATGCTCGATGGCACCAGCGTGGTGCACAGCGTGGTCTGCGAGAGCCCGCAGATGATGCGGCTGGCCGCCCGCGTCGGCGAACGTGGTTACGTGCATGCCACCGCGCTGGGCAAGGCCATGGCCGCTGCCCTACCGGAGGACCGGATCCGTTCCCTGATCGCGGTGTCCGGCATGCCCGCGTTCACCGACGCCACCATTACCGACCTGCCCAGCCTGCTGACCGAACTGAACACCGTGCGTGAGCAGGGCTACGCCGTGGATGAGCAAGAGAACCAGGAAGGTGGGCGGTGTGTCGCAGTGGCGATCCCGGATCTGGGGTTCGCGGCCGCGGTAAGCGTCTCCGCCCCCGCCGCCCGCTTCGAGGCCGCCGAGGTACCCACGGTCGCCCGCGCGCTCCGTCGGGTCGCCCGGGACCTATCACGCCAGATGCGCGGCTGACCGGGCTCCCGCCATCGCCCCGACGCCGCCGACACTCAGGCCTGCACGCACTCCTGGCGCGCCCGGCCGATCCCCTCGATCTCCGTCTCCACCACGTCGCCGGCCCGCAGATACGGGAACCGCCCGGAGAGTCCGACACCCTGCGGCGTACCGGTGTTGATGATGTCGCCCGGCTCCAGCACCGCCACCTGCGACAGGTGCCATACCAGGTAGTCGATACCGAAGATCAGGTCCGCCGAGGTTGAATCCTGCCGGGGCTCACCGTTGACCCATGACCGCAACCGGACCGCACCGCCGTCCAGTTCGTCAGCCGGGACCAGCGCGGGACCGAGCGGGTTGAACGTCTCGCAGCACTTGCCCTTCGACCATTGCCCGCCGGAAACCTCCAGCTGCCACTCCCGCTCGGACACGTCGTTGGACATGGTGTATCCGGCGATGTGTGCGGCCGCGTCGGCGGGGGAATCCAGATAGCGCGCCCGGCGACCGATCACCACGGCCAACTCCACCTCCCAGTCGGTCTTCACCGACCCCCGTGGCACGTGCAGGTTGTCGTAGGGCCCGACGACGGTATTGGGCGTCTTGAAAAACAGCACCGGCACCGAAGGCGGCTCGGCGCCGGATTCGGCGGCGTGCGCTGCGTAGTTCATGCCGATGCACCACACGGCCTGCGGGCGCACGATCGGCGCACCCACCCGCTGGCCGGCAATGTCCACCACGGGCAACGCGGCCTGGGCCAGCGCCCGTCGGGTGCGCGCGATGCCGTCGCCGGCCAGGAATGCTCCGTCAATGTCCGCGGTCAACGACGTGAGGTCGTGGGCGGCGCCGTCGTGCACCACCACTGGGCGTTCGGCACCGGCGGGCCCTATACGGCGCAGTTCCATCTCGCTCCCATCCGAACATCCCACTAGCCGACATCGACGGTCCAGTCTCCCACTGGTGCGACCGGACCGGGGGGCCGGGGTCTCCACGCGGGACCGAGCGACGCAACCGCCGTTCCACGCATTGACACAGCGCAAGAATCACGGTAAGCATCCACCGTGACCAACGCATCGTCCTGGCTTGTTCCCGATGACACTCCGATCGATTGGCGCAGCAAGTGTTTCGGGCCCGCCCAACACGGCCGTTCGGTTGCCCAGCTGGTCGCCGGCGGCCTTACGCTCGCCGACCTGCCGACCCCGGTCCTGACGCTCGATGCCGACGCCCTGGAGCACAACATCGCGGTCATGGGCGACTACCTGGCCGAGAACGGGGTGCTGCTGGCGCCACACGGCAAGACGACCATGTCCCCACAGCTGTGGCGTCGCCAGCTCGATGCCGGCGCGTGGGCGATCACGGTCGCCACGCCCTGGCAGCTGCGAGTGGCGGCCGCTCACGGCGTGCGCAGGATCTTGCATGCCGGCGCGATGCTGACGCCGGCAGATCTCGCGGCGGTGGCAGCCCTGCTCGACGAGCGACCTGACACCGAGGTGCTGGTGTGGGCAGACTCCCCGGAAGCCGTCCGGCTGACGGCCTCCGGATACCCGCGCGGCGGACGACCACTGGCCGTGCTGGTAGACCGAGGCGGTAGCGGCGCCCGCACCGGCGCGCGCACGCTGTCCGAGAGCCTGCAGACCGCAGACGCGGTTGCGCAGGCGGGAAACCTGACTCTCGCCGGCATCGCGGCCTGGGAGGGCTCGCTGGCCGGTGCCTCCGGTCCCGACGGCCACGCGGCGATGGTCGCATTCTGCGATGGTGCCGCCGAGACCTTCCGCGCCGCCGTGGATGCCGGTCTGCTCCGGCCGGATGACGCCCCGGTGATCACCGGGGGTGGCAGCGCCTATTTCGACGTGGTGGTGCAACGCTGGGCGCCGCTGCGCGATCTGGGTGCCAGGATCGTGCTGCGGTCCGGGTGCTACCTCACCCACGACGACGGTGGGTACGCGGCCTCGTCGCCGTTCGGGCGATCGACGGGCCGCCCGCTGCGGGCCGCGCTGCACGCCTGGGGGCAGGTGGTCTCGCGCCCAGAGCCGGGCCTCGCGCTGTTGAACATGGGGCGACGCGACGTGCCCTACGACGGGCGCCTCCCGGTGCCACAGGGGGTACGCGGCCGGGACGCCGACACGTCCCGGCGCGCGCTGGCCGGCGCCACGATCACCCAGCTGAACGATCAGCACGCCTACCTGTCCCTGGACCCGGCCTCCGACCTGCGGCTCGGTGAGGTGGTGCGCTGCGGAATCTCCCATCCCTGCACCGCTTTCGACAAGTGGTCGATGGTCCCGGTGCTGGACGATGTCAGCGCGGCGCAGCCCCGCATGATCGGCGCGGTCCGCACGGTCTTCTAGCCGAAGCCGGCGCCGTCACCGGCCCACGGCGTAGCCCTGCATTCCGCGCGCATTCGCGGCGGCCCGCAGCATGCCGTCACCGTCACGCGAGACGGCCGATAGCCGGCCCAGCGACCAGTCGTCCTCGACCACCACCTGGTGGCCCCGGTCCCGCAGGCCACGCACGGTATCCGGGTTCATCCGCCCCTCGACATGCAACCGCCCGGGGAACGACTCCCTCGGATAGAACGACGAGGTGAAGTGGCTGGAGTGAAACGCCGGCTCGTCGATCGCCTGCTGCAGGTTCAATCCGTGGTGCACGTGCCGCAGGAACAGCTGGAGCGACCACTGGTCCTGCTGGTCGCCACCCGGCGTGCCGAACGCGAGATACGGTACGCCGTCCCGCAGCGCCAGATTCGGGCTCAGCGTGGTGCGGGGACGCTTGCCCGGCGCCAACGAATTCGCCAGACCCGACTGCAGCCAAAACATCTGGCCACGGGTGCCCAGGCAGAAACCCAACGCAGGAATCGTCGGGGAACTCTGCAGCCACGCCCCGCTGGGTGTCGCCGACACCATATTCCCCCACCGATCCACCACATCGACATGGCAGGTGTCGCCGCGGGTCTCGCCATCCACCGCCACCGAGAGCTCGGAGGGAGAGTCCGCCTGCTCCACCCGCACGGTCGGTTCGCCAATCCCCCCGTCCGTGGCCGCGGCGCCAATCAGCCTGGCAAGGTCCGGTAGCCGAGGCTCACGGCCATCGGGTGTGCCCGGCCGCAACGAGCCGCAGTCGGCCCGATCACCGAGCAGCGCGCGCCGATAATCGTTGTACGGCCCCGACAACAGCGCCGCCATCGGCACGTCCACGAAGGCCGGATCGCCGTAGAACGCCTCCCGGTCGGCGAACGCCAGTTTGCTCGCCTCCACCACGGCGTGAACGAACTCCGGGGAGTCGGTGCCCATGCCGTCCAGGTCGAAGCCCGCCAACAGCGCCAATTGCTGCAACAGCACCGGCGCCTGGCTCCATGGCCCTGCCTTCAGCACCGTGTAGCCGCGCCCGCCGGCCCGATAGTCCAGGCTCAGCGGATCCTCCACGCTGGCCTGCCAGCCGGCCAGGTCGGAACCCCGCAGCAGGCCGCGGTGCGGTTCGCCCGAGGAGTCCATGACATCCGTGCCGGCGCAAAACTCGTCCATGGCCTCGGCGACGAAGCCATGGTAGAAGCTGCGCAGGGCGGCCTCGATCTGGATGTCGCGGCCGGAGCCGGCCGCCTCGGCGTCGCTGACGATGCGGCGGTAGGTCGCGGCCAGCGCCGGGTTGCGAAATAGCGTCCCTCCAGCGGGAGGGGCACCCCCCGGCAACCACAGGGCTGCGGAGGTCGGCCAATGGTCGACGAATAGGTCGTGCACGGTGGCGATCGTGGCGCTCACCCGGGGCAGCACGGGAAAGCCGGCCTCCGCATAGCCGATCGCGTACTCCAGCACATCGCCCACCCGCATGGTGCCGTACCGCTGCAACAGCAGCATCCATCCGCCAAAGGCGCCCGGCACACACGCCGGCAACAGGCCGGTACCCGGGATCAAGGTCAGACCGAGGTCGTCGAAGGCCCCGAGCGTGGCGCCCGCCGGAGCCGTACCCTGCCCGCAGATCACGGTGGCACGTTCCGCCCGTGCGTCCCACGCCACGATGGGCACCTCACCCGCCGGCCCGTTCAGGTGCGGCTCCACCACCTGGAGCACGAACCCCGACGCCACCGCCGCATCGAACGCGTTGCCACCGCGTTCCAGTACCGCCATGCCAGCCTGCGATGCCAGCCAGTGTGTCGAGGCCACCATGCCGAAGGTGCCCTCCAATTGCGGCCGAGTAGTGAACCCGATAGTGGACATAGCCGACCCCTCCCCTTCCACGCTCGGCGCCCGACGGGTGCCCACAGCATGCGAATGTCGATCGTACTTTCCGCGCCGATCGCCATGATCACTGCGTCACACCCGGCACGGCGGACAACCCGCCTCCGCGATAGGTTGCGACCGCCCGGATTCGGCGAGCACGCACTCGGCCGCGCCGCCGGGAGCCATCAGACGGTGACGGTAGTGCCCACCAACACCAGCTCCGAGGTGTGCGATCCCTGTACCCCGACGCCCGCGGGCCGTGGCACGAATCCGGGCAGCCCCGACAGCCCGTCGCTGCCATCCAGCACCCGGAATGCGACCGGGCCGGTACCGTCCAGCACCAGGCGCACCGTCACCCCCGCTGGCGGAGGTGCATGAAACAACAGCCGGAACCCCTTGTCCTGCACGGGCATCTCCCGACCCTGTGCGGTGGCTGAAAGGACGGTAATGTCGGGGGCCGACACGGCAACCAGCCGGACGTCTCGGTGCGGATGGATCGTCACCGTCAGGGTGCGGGTAGCCCCGGAAATCTGGTCGTCGTCGACGGTGAGGGTGGGTGCCGGAAGCCTGGCGGGTTCCGCAGGCCCCGTTGCGAGATTGCCCTCCAGCAGAGGGAACTGGGCGGACAGATCCTCCGTGCCGGTGACGAAGTTCGAGGTCCAGCCGCCCGGATCGGTCTGCTGGCTGACCCAGTATGCGGTGTGCGTGTCGGCATCCAGGGCGTACATCAGTTGGGTGGGCGCCGGGTATCGGGTGTCGAAATGGTCGACCGACAGGCCGGTGACGGTGCACGCGACGACCAACGCGGCGGCGGTGATGGTGAGCCCGGCGGACGTGATGCGCGACCGGCCGGGCGGAGCGGGCAGCGCCGGGTGCAGGTATTCCAGCACGGGCAGCAGGGCGAGCCCCAGCATGGCCGCTACCAGCGCCGTCGCCGCGCCGGTGGCCAACCCCAACGCCGGAAAGAACAACAGCACGGTGGGGGCCAGCACGAGCACGGCGACCACGCCGGTCGCCGTCACCGCCAGCAACCGACCCCACCAGGGACGAACCGTGATGGCCACGATGCCGAGGACCGATCCCGCAAGCGCCGGCAACGCCGCCAGGTACGAGCCCCCGGGGGTGGCCGCCGCCATGATCATCCCCAGGACGGCCAACCACCCCAGTCCGCCCACGGCCAGGCCCCACGGGCCGAACCGGCGGCGCAGCAATGCATACCAACCCACCAGTACCAGAAGCACCAGTGCGCAGACCGCGGCCCGGTACCAGCCGGGTCGCCATGGATCCAGCATCGCTCCGTAGCCGGGCCGCAGGGCGACCAGCAGCATCCACAGCAGTTGTGCCGCCACCGCCGACAGCAGCAAGGGCAGCAGGGCCACGCCGAATCCGGCGGTCATCCTGCCCCAACCGAGACCCATCCGCCGGCGCACCGTCACCGCCAGCGCGGCCACACCCAGCGCGGCCAGCGCGGCCAGCGGCCACACCAGCCAGCCGGGATAGCGCACCAGCGAGCCCAGCACCGGGAAGTAGGTCGCATCGTGCCCCTCGGGACGCGCGAGGCCGGCCAGGTCGGCGTTCCCGAGCTGCCGGGCCAGCGCCAGTGCGTTCGAGCCCTGGGACTGCAGGCTGCCGAGATGCATGTAGTCCGGCCGATCCTCGGGCGAGTGGTAGGTCGCCGATCCGTCGATGTAGGCGGAGTTCAGCCCGGTGAACCGACCGGAGGTGCGGAACGGGGTGAAGTCGGTGTCGTTGGGCAGGATCCGGTAGACCTCCACCGCCATGGACGTGGCCACCGGGTAGGGCACGGCGGCGGCGTACTGGGCGATGAGATCCTCGTTGCCGGCGGCGGTCTCGAACATGATCGCCGGCCCGGACGAGCCGCGCGACTCGAAGTTCAGCACGACTCCCCCGTCCCGCGCCAGCGAATCTGCATGCACGAACGCCTCGGCTCCACACAGGCAGGCCTCCTCGGCGTCGGTGGCCAGCAGCACGATGTCGTTGCGCAGCTGCGGTCCGTCCGTCAGCGCACGTGCCGTCTCCAACAATGTGGCGATGCCCGACCCGTCGTCGTTGGCGCCGTAGGAGACCTGCACCGAGTCGTAGTGCGCGACCAGGAAAAGCCGCCCGGTCGACTGCCGGCCCGGGATCAGCGTCACCACATTGCGCACCCGGGCCATCGCCTGCCCGCCCAGCGCGTCGGTTTCGCCGACCGCGTCCTGGATCTGCGGGTGCAGTCCCAAGCCGGACAGGGTGGTGACGATGTGCTCGCGGACGGCGTCGGCGGCCGGGCTGCCCGCCACGTGCATGGCCTCGCCGATGCGCTGCACGTGTTGGAAGGCGCGGCCGGCGCTGAACTCGGCGGCCGGTGCGTCGGCGGATAGGGGTGCCGGCGGCGTGATCGACAGCAGGCTCGCCAGGGTGAGCGCCGCCAACGCCAGGACTGCCAGCAGCCCGCCGAACAGCCGGGCAGAGGGAGCGGGGTTCATCGGCCCATCCTGCAGCGGCTGCGGCCGGCCCGCCCGGCAACCCGCCGATAGGCTCGGCGGGTGACGAGAAACCACAGCGACGCGGGCGTCGGATCGGCGGCGACGGAGCCGATCGGTGTGATCGGTGGGTCGGGGTTCTACCGGCTGCTGGACGAGCCGGAGTCCCGGCCGGTGCGCACGCCGTATGGCGTGCCCAGCGAACCGCCGGCGGTCGGCGTGCTGGCCGGGCGTCCGGTGGTCTTCCTGCCACGGCACGGCGCGGATCACCGGTTCGCGCCACATGTCGTCCCGTATCGGGCGAACCTGTGGGCGCTGCGCAGTCTCGGGGTGCGGCAGGTGGTTTCCCTGTCAGCGGTCGGGTCGCTGGATCCGGCGCTGAGCATCGGGACGTTGGCCGTGCCGGAGCAGATCCTGGATCGCACGGCGGCACGCGAGCACACCTATTTCGGTGCCGGGCACGGCGTCGGACACGTCAGCTTCGCCGACCCGTACTGCCCGCGTGGCCGGGCCGCCGCCGGTGACGAACACGCCGGCGGCACGCTGGTGGTGATCAACGGCCCCAGGTTCTCCACCCGCGCGGAGTCCCGACAGTACGCGGCCGCCGGCGGCACGCTGATCGGCATGACGGCCATGCCCGAGGCGGCGCTGGCCCGTGAGCTCGGACTCTGCTACACGACGCTGGCCCTGGTGACCGACCTCGATGCGGGGGTGACGGCCGGCGAGGGGGTGACGCACGCCGAGGTACTGACCCAGTTCGCCGCGAACCTGCCCCGGTTGCGCGACCTGCTACTGGCCACGCTGCGACGGCTCCCCGCAGCCCAGGGCGACTGCTCGTGCGGCGACACCGGGCATCTGCCGGGCTCGTTCCCGCTGCCCTGACCGGAGCCCGTCCCGCCGAGTTCCGTCACCGCCGTGGCGGCCGGACCACCGTGCGGCCGCGCCGTCGTTGAGCGCCCGCGCCTCGGGCGACCCTGCCACGGCTGTCGGCGGGTGGATGCACAATGCCCTGGTGCTGTTCGCCGAGATCGCAGAGACGTCCGGCCGGGTCGCTGCTACCCGCTCCCGGACGGCCAAGCGCGAGTTCCTGGCGGCTGCGCTGACGGCAGCCCAACCCGCCGAGCTCGGGGTCGTGGTTGCCTATCTCTCGGGCACCCTGCGGCAGCGGCGCACCCAACTGGGGTGGGCGTCGGTGCCCGACCGTCCACCCGCCGGCACGCCCACCCTCACGGTGCTAGAGGTCGATGCCACCTTCCAGGATGTCGCGAACGAGGCGGGGCCTGGCTCGTCGGCGCGGCGCATCGAGCTGGCCGGCGCGCTGCTGGCCCGCGCGACCGCACCCGAGCAGCGGCTGTTACGCGGGTTGATCGTCGGCGAGGTGCGGCAGGGCGCGCTGGACTCGCTGGTGCTGGACGCGGTGGCATCGGCGTTCGGCGCCCCGACCGCCGCGGTCCGGCGGGCCAGCATGCTGCTGGGATCCACGCCGGTCGCCGCCGAGCTGCTGCGCACCGGCGGCCCCGACGCCCTGGCGGCCGTGACCCTGCACGTGGGCGTCCCGATCCGGCCGATGCTGGCGGCCTCGTCACCGGATGTCGCCGGCGCCATCGCCAGGTCGGGGGTGCCCGCCGCGGTGGACGCCAAATTGGACGGCATTCGGGTGCAGGTGCACCGCGATGGCGACCGGGTCCGGGTGTTCACTCGCAGCCTGGACGAGATCACCGAGCGGGTGCCGGAGATCGTCGCGGCGGTGCGCGCGCTACCGGTGGCGACCGCGGTGTTGGACGGCGAGGCCGTCGCCCTGGATCCGGCCGGCCGGCCCCTGCCGTTCCAGGTAACGGCGGCCCGAGCAGCTGAGCGGACGCGCGGAACACCGGCTTCCGGCCAGGCGCAGGGAGTTCGGCTGACCCTGTTCTGCTTCGACGCACTGCACCTGGACGGCACCGATCTGCTGGACGAGCCGCTGTCGGCGCGGGCGGCGGCGATGCGTGCGGTGCTGCCGGCCGACCTGGTGGTGCCGCGGCGGCAGGCCGACGCGCCGGAGCAGATCGAGGACTTCTTCCACGAGGTCATCGGCCAGGGGTTCGAGGGCGTCGTGGTCAAGCGGCTCGATGCGCCGTATTCGGCGGGCCGACGGGATGCCGCCTGGATCAAGCTCAAACCGCGGCACACGTTCGACCTCGCGGTCACGGCCGCCGAGTGGGGGTACGGGCGGCGCACCGGTTATCTGTCGAACCTGCACCTGGCCGCCCGGGATCCGGCAACCGGGTCGCTGGTGATGCTGGGCAAGACCTTCAAGGGGCTGACCGATCAGATGCTGGCGTGGCAGACCGAGGAGATCCAGTCGCGGGAGGCGCGACGGACTCGGTCGGCGGTCTTTCCGGATCCACCGTTGGTCGCGGAGATCGCGTGCGACGGGCTGCAGCGCTCGACGCGGTATCCCGGTGGCGTGGCGCTGCGCTTTGCGCGCGTGGTGCGGTACCGACCCGACAAGACGGTGCACGAGGTCGACACCCTGGACACCGTCCGGGCTCTGGCGCCGCTCGACACGCACCCACCAGACACTCCCGGCTGACCAGCGCGGTGCCGCCGTGCGCTGAGCCTCACGCGCGTGGCGGCACCGCGATCTGGCGGGACTGCGCCACCAGGGTGCCTTCCGCATCCCACAGCACAGCGTCCTCCGCGACGAACGCGCCGTCGTACGGCTCGCCACGCAGATCCACCAGCACGACGCGGCCGCGGGGCCGGGCGAAGATCCCCACCTGCAGGTGCAGGGTGGGCGCCCAGCCGAATCGGCCCTGCGCGAACGATACCGGCGGCGCCATGTCGACCAGGGCGACCAGGGCCAGCGGGTCCATGTCGCGATCGTCGGCGAACGACATCCAGCATCGGATGGCCGGTCCCGCCGAGGTGTCGCCCGCCAACCAACGAGACTCCTCCGGGACGAATGCCAGGTCCACCAGCGCAGCCAGGCCCGGCGGCCCGGGCAGCTGCCGCGCCGGGATGCGCAGGCACTCCTCCGGCGGCGGCGTGGGCGGCATCACCGGCGCTGCTCCCGCCATACGCGGCGTACCCGGCGCTGCTCCCGCCATACGCGGCGCGCCCGGCAGGCCTTCCCGCAAGGCAGTGTCCTCAGGGACCATGCCGAAGGTGATCAAGCTGGCCAACACCGGGATCTGGCCCTGATGCAGCGTCGCCGAAACCGCCGACAGCCGGCCGCCGCGGCGCAGCACCTCGATCGACACCACGGCCGGCCCGGCAACGGCCGGCGAGGCGAAGCTCGTGGACACCGCGACCGGCTCACCCGGAGCACCCAGCAGCACCGACGCCGCACGAACCGTGACCGCCTGCAGGTAGCCCCCGTTGAGGATGCGTCCGTCGACGTTCCACTGCGCATCGAGGGTGACGGCTGCCCGCCGATCGTCCAGAGCCAGCGCAGCCGTGGCCACATCGAAGCGGGATTCCGCCATGCCGACCAGTCTGCCGGTCGGCGCTGGACGGACCATCGGCCGGCTCCGCGGCAATCCGCGGTTCCGTCGCCGAGCCGTGTTGACATCTGGGACAGTAGTGCGGTGACGACGCACACCTCCGCCGCCGGCACCCATGCCGATCCGACCGTGCACCGACCGACCGGACTGACCACAACCGAGGTCGCCCACCGGGTCGCCGCCGGTCAGGTCAACGCCGCCCTCGTCGGGACCTCCCGCTCCGTGTGGGAGATCGTCAAGGCGAATGTGTTCACCCGATTCAACGCGATCCTGGGGGCACTGTTCGTCCTGATCCTGATCACCGGATCCTGGGCGGACGGGCTGTTCGGCATCGTGCTGATCGTCAACTCCGGGATCGGCATCGTCCAGGAGTACCTGGCCAAGCGGAAGCTGGACCGGCTGGCATTGCTGCATGCCCCGACGGCGACCGTGGTCCGGAACGGCTCGATCGGATCGGTGCCCACCGCGGACGTGGTGCTCGACGACCTGATCGAGCTGCGTACCGGCGACCAGGTGCCCGCGGACGGCGTGCTGGACTCCGTCGCCGGGCTGGAGGTCGACGAGTCAAACCTCACCGGCGAATCCGACGCGGTGCCCAAGTCAATCGGTGACGAGGTCCGCTCCGGCACCACCGTCGTCGCGGGCACCGGCCGGTTCTTCGCCGCGGCCGTCGGCGCCGACTCCTACGCCAACAAGATCACCGCCGAGGCACGGAAGTTCACCCGCACCCACTCCGAGATCCAATCGTCCATCAACACCCTGCTGAAATACATCACCTGGGTCATTGTGCTGGCGCTGCCGCTGCAGCTGTTCAGTCAGGCCCGCGCGATCGGCGACCAGGGCTGGCAGCAGGTGGTCATCCGGTCGACCGGAGGTTTGGTCGGGCTGGTACCCGAGGGCCTGGTGCTGCTGACCTCGGTGGCCTTCCTGCTGGCTGCGGTGCAGCTGACCCGGCAACAGGTGCTGGTGCAAGAGCTACCCGCGGTCGAGGGGCTGGCCCGCGTCGACGTCGTCTGTCTGGACAAGACCGGAACGCTGACGGTCGGCGAGATCGCCTTCGAGGACATCATCCCGCTCGACCCACGGGCCGACGCGGCGGAACTCCGGGCGGGCCTCGGTGCGCTCGCCGACGATCCGAACGCCAACGGCACCCTGAAGGCCGTCGCGGCCGAGATCCCTCCCCCTCCGGGCTGGCTGCGCACCGGCACCATCGCCTTCAACTCGGCGCGTAAGTGGTCCGCGGCGAGCTTCGACGCCCACGGCACCTGGGTGATGGGCGCGCCGGATGTGCTGCTCGCCGCAGACGATCCGGTGCGCGAGCAGGTCACGGAGCTGGCCCACACCGGCCGGCGGGTGCTGCTGCTGGCCCGCGCCGAGGCGCCGCTGATCGACCAGGACGTACCGGAAGGGATTCGGTCGGTGGCACTGGTCACGCTCACCGAGCAGGTGCGCTCCGACGCCGCCGAGACCCTGCGGTACTTCCGTGACCAGGGCGTCGCGATCAAGGTCATCTCCGGCGACAATCCGACCACGGTCGCCGCGATCGCCCGCCGGGTGGGCCTGGAGTTGGACGACACGGACGCGGCCGTGGACGCCCGAACCCTGGGCAGCGATCCAGCCGAGCTGCGCGAGATCGTCGAGCGCACCACGGTCTTCGGGCGGGTCTCCCCGGAGCAGAAGCGCGCGCTGGTGCGGGCACTGCAGGCGAACGGACATGTGGCGGCGATGACGGGCGATGGCGTGAACGACGCGCTCGCCCTCAAGGACGCCGACATCGGCGTGGCGATGGGCAACGGGGCGCAGGCGACCAAGGCGGTGGCACAACTGGTGCTGCTGGACGGCCGGTTCTCGCACCTGCCGTCCGTGCTGGCCGAGGGTCGCCGGGTGATCGGCAACGTGGAGCGGGTGGCGAACCTGTTCCTGGCCAAGAACGTGATGAGCCTGGTGGCCATCATCTCGGCGGCGGCATTCGCGTTGGCGTTCCCGTTCCTGCCACGGCATCTGACCCTGGTCTCCAGCGTCACGATCGGCATCCCGGCGTTCTTCCTGGCGCTCGGCCCGAACAAGCGCCGCTACCTGCCGGGCTTCCTGCAGCGGGTGCTGCGCTTCGCGGTACCCGCCGGGGCGGTCGCCGGGCTCGCCGTGATCGCCTCCTACCTGTGGGCCAACGGCGCCTACGGGATGCCGGTCGCGCAGCGAGCCACCGACTGCGCGGTGCCGATCGGCGGCGGCACCGTGGCACCGGCATGCTCGCAACCCTCGACCGGCGCGACCGTCGCGCTGCTGGTGGTCGCGTTCTGGATCCTGGTGGTGCTGGCTCGGCCGTTCCGGCCCTGGAAGGCGGGGCTGATCGCGGCCATGGTGGCGTTGTCGGTGCTGGCGTTCGTCGTACCGTTCGCCCGGGAGTTCTTCGACTTCTCGTTGCCGGCCGGACTGCTGTGGCAATCGCTGGCGGTGGGGGCCGCGGGCGCGATTTGCGTCGAGGTCGTGTATCGCATCGCGCATTCGGCTCGCCGCACGGCGGCCGAGCGGGCCGCCGAGGCATAGTGCCGCCGTCCGGTCAGCAGGTCGGACCGATGCCGCCCGCCGCCCGGCCGCCGCGGGGGGCGATCCGCATGGCTACCGTCACCGTGTCGCCCTCACCGAAGCCCTCGCGCCGCCGCACCAGCTGCTTGACCGGCAGCACATATCCGCCGTCCTTGGGCAGCAGCGAGGTCTCCCACTCGGTCGCGCCGATCCGCGCCGTCACCGGGATCGCCCCCCAGCCGTATGTCGCCTGCGCCGCCTCCGCGCGCACGTAGTCGCAGCTCGGTTCGGGCAGGGTCAACCAGTAGAACGGCGCGGGGCCCCGCCATTCCCACAGCTCGGCGGCGAACTCGACGTCCATGCCGCTCATGCCTGCGTCCGTCCGCGCCCCGTCGCGTCGGCGCCCGGCCGCGCGACCGCGGTGACGTGGTCCACGACGCCGGCCAGCGGCGGCGGCACCCGCGTCGGATCCAGGGCATATGCGAGCAGCCGGGCGTAGCGATGCTTGTTGCCGGATCGCCCGCCGAAGAACCGGCGGAGCTGGTCGGCGGCGTCGCGATCCCGCTGGGCCGGCTGGCGCTGCAGGGTGCGCCACGAGCGGAGCTCGCCCTCGTCGGCGATCACCGCCTGCACTCCGTCCACGCCCACCGCCCGGATCAGCTCGTCCTCCAGGTCGCGGTGGCACACGTAAAAGCCCTGTTCCCGCATGGCGTTCTCGGTGGCCGCGGCACAGATCCCGGCGCGCACCAACGCCCGCGCGACATAGGCGGCCTCGCCGGCGTCGCACAGCCCGGCCAGTGTCGGGCCCGCCCCGCCCGGACCGTACCGGCGCAGGTAGTGACCGATGTTCGTCACGCCGCCCATCGCGACCACCTCGACCCGGTGCGCAGGCAGATCGACGCCGCGCAGCTGCGCCACCGCTTGCACGGCCGCGCGATCGCTGGCGCCCTCGACCAGGATCACCGCCCGCTGCCCGTGCTCGGGGATCGCCGCGCGCTGTTCGCGCTCGGGGATCGCCATACCGGGCATGCCCGCCAACCTACGGCACCAGCCCGGTGTGCTCGGCGGCGAACGCCAGCTGGTCGGCGAATTCGGCCGCCTGGGCATGGGCGGGCTTGCCGGCGCCATGCCCCGCTCGGGTGTCGACGCGCAGCAGCACCGGCCCGCCGTCGGGCGCCTGGCAGCGCTGCAACTCGGCGCCGAACTTGAGCGAGTGGGCCGGCACCACCCGGTCGTCGTGATCGCCGGTACAGATCAGCGTCGGCGGGTAGATAACACCCTCGCGCAGCGCATGCAGCGGCGAATACGCCTGCAGCACCCGGAAATCCGCCGGATCGTCCGGGTCGCCGTAGTCACTGATCCAGGCCCAGCCGATGGTGAACTTGTGAAACCGCAGCATGTCCAGCACGCCGACGGTGGGCAGTGCCGCACCGAACAGGTCGGGCCGCTGGGTCATCAGCGCCCCCACCAGCAGACCGCCGTTGGACCGACCGTGCACCGCCAGCTGACCGGGTGTTGTGATCCCCCCAGCGATCAGCGCCTCCGCGCAGGCAATTCCGTCGTCGAACACGTGCTGCTTGCGCTCGCGCATGCCGTCCAGGTGCCACGCCGCGCCGAACTCACCACCGCCGCGCAGGTTCGCCACCGCCAGCACTCCCCCGGCCGCGACCCAGGCGGCGAAGATCGCCCGGTATTCCGGCAGCACCGGGATGTCGAAGCCCCCATAGCCGTACAGCAACGTTGGTCGTGGACCCGCCGGAACGGCAGCGAGATCGACGGCAGAGCCGTCGGCGTCGCCCGGGTCGCCCGCCGGCTCGGCGCGGCACAGTAGCGTCATCGGAACCGTGGTCCCGTCGGCGGACCGGGCGTACTGCCGCCGCGCCGTGACTGCCGGCAACTCCACCGCCCCCGAGGCGGGTAGGTCGCGGACGGACGGCGCGGCACCCGCCAGGTCGATGCGGTGCGCCCGGGCGGGCCGGGTGAAGGCCGCGGTTCCGACGAACACCTCCGCAGACTCGGCTCGCGCCCGGACCTCCGTCACCGCTACCGGGCCGGGAATCTCCGGTGTCGCCCACCGGGATCCGTCCGCGCGCCGGACATCCAGGTGGTGCGCGGCGTCCCGGGACCAGACCAGCACCAGAGCACCCGCGGCCAGGTGCGCCGACACCAGGACGTCGGTGCCGTGCTGGCCGACCACCTCCCGCCACGGTGCCGCCGGATCCGCCAGCGACGCCTCGACCAGCCGCCCCCGCGGCGCGTCCCGCTCGGTACGCAACAGCAGTCGGTCGGGAACCACGCCCGACCCGGCACCGCCGCCCACCGCGCCGACCACGTGGTGCGCGTCGGCCAACTCCCCTACCACGACGATCTCGTCACCGCCGATTGCGCTCCGGCCGCTGCCGTCCAGCTCCAGCCGGCGGGCGACTACCGTGGTGCGGGTATCGGTACCGGGGCCCGCCGTCAGCACCAGCCAGCCACCATCGTCGGAGACCCACGCGTCTACCATCCACTCCGGATTCTCAGGGTGGTGCCAAACGGTCTCGTCACAGTCCTGCGGTGTGCCCAGCCGATGCAACACCAGGGCCCCGACGCCCATGGCGCCGGTGAACTCGGACCCCGCGGCGGGCTCCGGGTACCGCCAGTACAGGAAGGACGCGCCGTCCGGCAGCCAGGTGGGCGTCACCCACTTGCACCAGCGCAGCACGTCCGCGCGATCGTCGCCGGTCGACACCTCGCGCACCTTGATCGTCTGCCAGTCCGAGCCGGCCTCCGAGGTCGCGTAGGCCACCAGGGATCCGTCGTCCGAGACACTGGCCGCGGTGAGCGCCACGGTGCCGTCGCTCGATAGCGTGTTGGGATCCAACAGCACCGCCGGCGCCTTCAGCAGCTCGTCGAGAGTGCCTGCGGTGTAGAGGATGTCCTGGTCCTTGCTGCCGGGGTTGGACACCACGAAGTAGCGCCCGCCGCGCTCGGATGGCACCCCTGCCCGCGGCGCGCTGACCAGCGCGTCGGTCAGCTCGCCGAAGCGTTTCCGCGCGGGCAGGGAGGCCAGATACGGCTCGGATAGCGCGTTCTGCGCGGCGACGAAGGCGACCGTGCGAACGCCGTCCGGGTCCTCCAGGTAGCGATACGGATCGGCGACGGCGACCCCGTGCAGGTGCTCGGTGACTTCGTCCCGGTCGGCCGGCGGGTAGTTCCAGTGCTGCTGATCGATCACGCGGTCGATCCCATCACATCGGGGCCGCAGTCTCGCGCACCGTTACTCGGCATCCACCGGCGGTGGCGCGGTGCGCCCCTCGAACGGGGTGGACAGCACGACGGTGGTCCGGGTGGATACGTTGGCCCGGCTGCGGATGGCGCCCAGCAGCGTCTCCAGGGCGCCCGGAGAGGCGACCCGCACCTTGATGATGTACGACTCGTCGCCGGCAACCGAGTAGCAGTCCTCGATCTCGGTCAGGTCGGTCAGCCGGACGGCATAGTCGTCGGGGGCAGCCGGGTCGATGGGCACCAGCGAGATGAACGCGGTCAGCGGCAGGCCCACCTGCTCGCCGTCCAGTTGCGCCACATAGCCCCGAATCACGCCCCGTTGCTCGAGTCGGCGCACCCGCTGGTGCACCGCGGACACCGACAGGCCCACTCGATCGGCGAGTTCGGTGTAGCTGCACCGGCCGTCGCGCGCCAGTTCGGCGACGATCCGGGCATCCAGCGGTTCGAGCATCGCGGGGCCGATCAGTCCAGCACGATCAGGTCGGTGGGCGCGTTGTTGGCCAATTCCGCACCGCCATCGGTCACGATCACGACATCCTCGATGCGCACCCCGAAACGGCCGGGCAGGTAGATGCCCGGCTCGACCGAGAACGCCATGCCCGGCTCCAGCAGGCGCGTGTTGCCCGCGACGATGTACGGGTGCTCGTGCACCTCCAGGCCGATACCGTGGCCGGTGCGGGTGATGAAGTACTGCCCGTAGCCGGCCTCCTCGATGACCGTCCGCGCCGCGGCGTCCACCGATTCCGCCGGCACCCCCGGCCCCGCCGCCGCGACCCCGGCGGCCTGTGCGGCCCGCACCACCTCGTACACCTCGCGTACCTGCGGGTCTACCGCGGTCACTCCCCCAGTGCCGCCGGTGATATAGGTGCGGGTGCAGTCCGAGTAGTACCCCGACGGCGCCGGCCCGCCGATGTCGATGACGACCGGCTCGCCGGCCTGGATGACCCGGTCGGAGGCGTCGTGGTGTGGGCTGGCCCCATGTGGCCCCGACCCGACGATGACGAAGTCCGCATGCGTGTGGCCCTCGGCGACGATCGCGGCGGCGATGTCGGCGGCGACCTCGTTCTCGGTCCGCCCGGCCCGCAGCCACTGCCCGATGCGCCGCTGCACGCGGTCGATGGCCGCGCCCACCTCCCGCAGCGCGGCCACCTCGGCCGGGTCCTTGCGCATCCGCAGCTCGGCAATCGCCTCCCCGGCGAGCGTCAGCTCCGAGCCGGGGACCGCGGCCTGGATGCCCAGTGCGTGCACCGCCGGCATGTGGTAGTCGACGCTGAGCACCCGCGCATCGCCGGCACAGCTCTCGGCCAGCAGGTCGGCCAGCGCGGCGTACGGATCCTGGCCGTCGGTCCAGGTGGTGAACGGCAGCCCGAGATCCTCGGCGGTGGTTCCGCTCCAGCCGGGACGCTCCAACGTCGGGACCAGCACCTGGGCGGGGCCGTCGGCGGGTACCACCAGGCAGGTCAGCCGCTCGTGGGACGGCACGGCATGCCCGATCAGGTACAGCATGTCGGGGCCCGGGCACACCAGGATGGCGTCGGCGCCGCTGGTGGCCGCCTGGCCCGCCAGCCGAGACAGCCGGTCCCGGAGGGCTGCGGGGGTGGTGGGGGCAGTCAGGGCGGTGGGCACGTCGGCTAGCGTATCCGCCCCCGGCCTGATGCGGCGGCGGGCACGCAGCGGGCACGGTGCGAGACGGAACGGTAGCGTCACCGATCATGCTGCAGCTCTACGACCTGGCCGGGATCTACTTCCGCGCGTTCTACGCGGTGCCCGCCTCCATGACGGGGCCGCATGGCGCACCGGTCAACGCCATCCGGGGCTCGCTGGACATCCTGGCCCGGGTGATCGCCGACGCGCGGCCCGCGAGGGGCGTCGCCTGCCTGGACGTGGACTGGCGCCCGGCTTGGCGGGTGGAGCTGTTGCCGTCGTACAAGGCGCACCGGGTGGCGGTGACGGAACCGGCGGCCCCCGCCGCGAACGTCACGGGCGCCGCCCTGGGTTCCGCGGTGGGGGCGCAATCCGGGCCGGTCGCCGAGGCCGAACCGGATGAGCTGTCCCCGCAGATACCGGTGCTGCTCGAGGTGTTGCGCGCCATCGGTATTCCGCTGGCCGGCGCCGACGGCTGCGAGGCGGACGACGTGATCGGCACCCTGTCGACGCGTGAGGCGACCGATCCGGTGGAGGTGGTCTCTGGCGATCGCGACCTGTTCCAACTGGTGCGCGTCACGCCGACGCCCGTCACTGTCCGGTACATCGGTGCCGGCATGAGCAAGGTGCAGATCATGGACGTGGCGGCCCTGCGGGACAGGTATGGCGTGGACGGCCCCGGTTACGCGGCGATGGCCACCCTGCGAGGCGATCCGTCGGATGGGCTGCCGGGGGTGACGGGCATCGGCGAGAAGACCGCCGCCGACCTGATCGGCCGGTTCGCCTCGATCGAAGGGGTGCTGGCGGCGGCGGCCGACCCGGCGTCGGCGGTGTCTTCCGCCGTGCGGCGCAAGATCGCTGCGGCGGCCGATTACCTCCCGGTGGCGGTGCGGGTGGTGGCGGTGCGCACCGATGCCGACGTGCAGCTCGAGCCGGAGGTCGGGCGGGCCGAATTGCCGCGCGAGCCGGCCGATCCGGCGGCACTGGCCGCGCTCGTAGCCGAACACGGCATCGGCGGTTCGGTGGATCGGCTGCTGCAGGCCCTGGCGGAGCGCTGAGTCACGGGTCGGCGCACGGACGGTCGCGCCCCCACCACCGTCATGTGCCGGGGTGGGGGCGCGGCCGGTCGCGAGGTCAGTGCGGGGTGCCCACCGAATAGGTGCCGTCGCCGTCCTCGACCGTGATGGTCACCGTCTTGGCCGAACCGGACTGCTGCAGGGTGCAGGTGAACGTGCTGCCCTTCTCGACCTTGGCCTTGGCGGCCTCCGGGCAGGAGACCTTGCCGATGTCAGTCAGTCCGTAGCCCGCCGGGTCGTCGGACGGCGAGTTGGTCAGGATGGTCTCGACGCCCTTCTCCACGGCCGCCTGATCGAACACCTTGCTGTTGAGCACGCCAGGCTTCCAGAACAGCACGACCGCCGCCACCGCCAGCACCACCACGGCGATGACGATGGCGATGATGGGGCCCTTGCTGGATTTCTTGGCGGCCGGCGCCGGCTGCTGCGCGAATGCCCCGGGTTGGCCATAGCCAGGCTGGCCATAACCGGGTTGACCGTATCCCGCCGGTTGCTGGTAGGCCGGCTGCTGACCATAGCCGGGTGCCTGCTGACCGTAGGCCGGTTGCTGCTGTTCGTATCCGGTGGGCTGGCCGTAGCCGGGCTGCTGTTGACCGTAGGTCGGCGCCTGCCCGTACCCTCCGGTCGCCGGCTGCCCGTAGCCGGGTTGCTGTCCATAGTCCGGCGCGGGCGTGTACGCGGGAGTGCCACCGGTGCCGTAAGCCGGCTGCTGCCCGTACCCCGGCTGCTCGTAGCCTGTGGGCTGTGCCGCAGGCGGTTGCCCATACGCCGGTTGCTGCCCGTACCCGGGCTGCTGCTGCGGATAGCCGGGCTGTTGCCCGTACTGCTCGTATCCGGGCTGCTGCGCGGGCTGCTGTTCGGCCCCCGTCGCGGGCGGCTGGTACGCCGGCCACTGCTGCTGCCCTGGCTGCTCGCCGGGTCCCCCCTGGCCGTACGGCGTGCTCATCACGTGCCTCCTGCCTCTGGTCACGGCTCGGACGCCGCACCGTCAGGTGATCCAATCACGACGCGAGGGCGCGCCGAGCGCGACCCGCTCGCACGAACGTTACGCATCACCGCGCGCTTTGTCAGGCATTCGCCGATGTGCGCGACCCGGCATCGGCCGGATCGCGGATCCCCGCTGGCGTCACTCGGTTCCCGCCGCCACCACCCCACGTCGGACCGCGCGCACCGCGTCCTCCGCCCTGGGGGCGAGCTCGCCGGGCGCAGCGCCGCGGAACTGGTCCAGCAGATCGATCACCTGCCGACACCACCGGACGAAGTCGCCCGCCGACAGCTCCACGCCGCCGGCGGCCGCCGCCAGCAGGGCCTCGGCCAGGCTGCCGCCGCCGGCCCAGGTAGCCATAGCGGCCGCGACGCCCGGATCGGGTTCCCTGGTGGGCGGCAAGCCGTGTCGCCGTTCGTCGGCGATCAGCTCGTCCCACACCTCGTAGACCGCCCGCACCGCCTCGGACAGCGGGCCCGCGAGAGCCCGGCGCCCACCGGTCGGCTCCCGCCGGGCCTGGAACACCAGCGTGGAGACCGCACCGGCCAGCGTGGGCGCATCGAGATCGGCCCACAGTCTGCGGCGCAGGCACTCGCCGGCCAGCAGGTCGCTGTCCGACCAGATGCGCCGCAGGATCCGCCCCGGGTCCGTGACCCGGTCGTTCGTCAGATAGCCCCGGTCGGACAGCAGCGCCAGCAGCCGATCCAGCTGGGCGCCCAGCGAGTTCCGCGCCCCCTGGACTCGAGCGGACAGCGCTGCCGTCTCGGCACGCAGCCGGTTCAGTCGCCTGCCCTGCGCCAGGTGCTCGGCCCGGTCCGGGCAGTCATGCACGGGATGCGAGCGGACCGCCCGGCGCAGCGCAGCCAGGTCGGCGTCGGAGCCGGAACTGGACCCGGAGCCATCCGAGCCATCCGAGCCATCCGAGCCATCCGAGCCACCGCGCCGCCCACCGCCCCGCGGCGAGGCGGTGATCCCGGACCCGGCCAGAGCCGAGGCAAGGTCGCGGCGCACCTTCGGCTCCCGATGATTGGTGACCTTGGCCAGCCGGAGCCGGCCCAGCACCGGAACCGCACCACGGAAGTCCGCCACCGACAGCCGGCCGGCCCACCGGCCCTGGGTGGCTACCAGGGGGCGCGCCACTCCGCCGGAATCCACGCCCGGATCCAGCACCACCGCCAGGCCGGCGCGACGGCCCGCCGGTATCTGAATCACGTCGCCGCGGCGCAGCCGGAGCAGATCATCGGCCGCCGCTCGCCGCCGACGGGCCGATCCGGCGGTCGCGGCGGACCGCTCCGCCGACGCCAACCGGCCCTGCAGGTCGAGGTACTCCTGCACATCCCCCCGCTCGCACGCGACGGACCGGGCGAGGTCGGCGGCGGCGCGCTCGTTCCGGTCCACCTGCCGAGCCAGACCGACCACCGCCCGGTCGGTCTGGAACTGCGCGAACGACCGTTCCAGCAACTCGCGGGCAGCCTCGCGGCCCAGCTGCGCGATCAGATTGATCGCCATGTTGTAGCTGGGCGCGAAGGAACTGCGCAGCGGGTAGGTGCGGGTGGAGGCCAGGCCGGCAACGGTGCGTGGATCCAGACCGGGCGTCCAGACCACCACGGCATGACCCTCCACGTCGATGCCGCGGCGGCCGGCACGGCCGGTCAGCTGGGTGTACTCGCCCGGGGTGACGTCGGCGTGCCCCTCGCCGTTGAACTTGACGAGCTTTTCCAGCACCACCGTCCGCGCAGGCATGTTGATGCCCAGCGCGAGAGTCTCGGTGGCGAAGACGACCTTCACCAGACCGGTGACGAACAGGTCCTCGACGGTCTCCTTGAAGGCGGGTAGCAGGCCGGCGTGGTGGGCCGCGACGCCCCGCTCCAGGGCGTCGCGCCACTCCCAGAATCCCAGCACCGCCAGGTCGGACTGGCTCATGTCCGCGGTCAGCTCGGCGGTATGCCGGTCCACGACGGCACGGATCTGGGTGCGCTCGGCGTCGGTGGCCAGCCGCAGCCCGGCCCGCACACACTGACCGACCGCAGCGTCGCAGCCGGCCCGGGAGAACACGAACATGATCGCTGGCAGCAGCCCGGCCCCGTCCAACCGCTCGACGACATCCACCCGGGGTGGCGGTCGCCACCCCGGGCCCCGCCGGTGCCCGTGCCGCCCGGACCGCGGCGAGCCGAACCGTTCGGCGGTCGCCTCGGCGTCCCGGATGGCGCGGTCCAGTGTTGGGTCGATGCGCCCCGGATTCCCGTCACCGGCGTACAGGTCGTACAGCCGGCGGCCGACCATCATGTGCTGCCACAGCGGCACCGGACGCACCTCGTCGACGATCACCGCTGTCTCGCCGCGCACCTCACGCAGCCAGTCGCCGAACTCCTCGGCGTTGGAGACGGTGGCCGACAGGCCAACCACCTGCGCGGAGGCGGGCAGGTGCAGGATTACCTCCTCCCACACCGCGCCGCGGAACCGGTCCGCCAGATAGTGGATCTCGTCCAGCACCACGGCGGACAGGTCGTGCACCGCGTCGGATCCGGCGTACAGCATGTTGCGCAGCACTTCGGTGGTCATCACCACCACCGGCGCGTGCGGATTGACGGAGGTGTCGCCGGTCAGCAGGCCGACCCGCTCCCGGCCGTGCTCGGCGGCGAGGTCGGCGTACTTCTGGTTGGACAGCGCCTTGATCGGTGTGGTGTAGAAGCACCGACCGCCGGTCGCCAGCGCGCGGGCCACGGCAAACTCGCCGACCACCGTCTTGCCGGCGCCGGTGGGCGCGCACACCAGCACTCCGGCCCCGTCCTCCAGCGCGCGGCACGCCTGCAGCTGGAACTCGTCGAGCCGGAATGGTCGAGTGGCGGCGAAGCGCAGCAGGCGGCGGTATGTGGCCCGCTCGCCGCGCGTGGGATTCCGGTCCGTGGGCGATGCCGGTGACGCGGGATCCTCGACGGCTGGCACGCCTCCCAGCGTGTCACATCGGGCGATCCGATCCGGGTCTCCGGGGTGGGCTGGCCCGGCGCTAGGCACTTGCCCGGCTAGACCGGGCACGTGCCTAGCGTGCGGTGTGACCTGGGGCGCTGCCGAGCCGGACCCCTCATCTCGAGTCTGAGCGGGCGCCGGCTCTCCGTCAGGTGGCGTCGGTCCAGCGATCAGCAGGTGGCCCGGCCGAGCTCCCGCCGGGCCCGGAGTCCCCACCGGCCGATCCCGCCCGCGCTTCGGGCTCGTCGGCCACCGACGTCGGCGCACCGACGGGCTCGGGCGCTCCGAGGTCCAGGCTCGCGGCCACGCCGGCGGCGTCGCCGGTTTCCAGGGCGGACGCGACGTCGTCGGGCAACTCCGCCAACGAGGAGGCGGCCGACTTGGCCTTGCGACGGTCGTGGGCCTTGGACACCTGCACCGCGGCCTCGTACAGGATGCACAGCACCACGGCCAGCACACCCATGCTGACCGGGTCGTTGCCGGGCACGGCCAGCGCCGCGAAGACCACCATGCCGAAGAACGCATACCGCCGAGCCTGGGCCAGCTTCGCACCCTTGATCACGCCGGCGAAGTTCAGCATCACCAGCAGCAACGGCAGCTCCAGCGACACTCCGAAGATCAGCATCATGCCGATCAGGAAGGAGTAGTACTTCTCCGGATCGAGCGCGGAGGACACGAAATCGCCACCGAATCCGAGCAGCACCTTCAGGCCCTCGGGAATCACCAGGTAGGCCAGCACCATCCCGCCGGCGAACAGCGCGGCGGCGCAACCGACGAAGGTCAGCGCGAACTTCTTCTCCTTGCTGTACAGGGCGGGGCCGACGAACGCCCACACCTGGTACAGCCACACCGGGCAGGTCAGCAGGAAGCCCGCCATGATCGCCGCACTGATTCGGATGTTCAAGGCTGAGAACGGGCCGGTGGCCAGCAGCCCGCATTCGACACCGGGGAACTCCACCCGGGTCGGTGGGGGCACGGCGCAGTACGGCTCGGTGAGGATCTCCCCCAGCGGCCGCAGGTGAATCGCTGGGATGCCGACCGAGTACCAGATGAAGCCGGCCACCGCGCCCAGAAAGATCGCCAACACCGCGAGGAACAGGCGGTGACGCAGCTCGTAGAGGTGCTCGCGCAGCGTCATCGAGCCGTCCGTGGGTCGCCTGGGCCTGCGGAGGCGCAACAACGACACGGTGGAACTCCCTACGGACGGGGGTCGGGACGGGCGGTGGTGTCGCCGATCCTACGCAGGCCGGCGCTCTCGCTGGGTGACACGGCCACCTCGCCCGACCGGGTCGTCACCGCGCCGGGTACCCGGACAGCGCCTCCGCCGCCCGCTGCCGCACCGCCGATGCCAGGTCGGGCCGGTCCTCAATGATCGCGGCGCCGCCGAGCGAGAGCACCAACCGCACCAGCCACTCGTCGCTGACCGCCCGCAACCGAACCCGCAGTTCGCCCGGCGGGTCGTCCAGCTCGGTGACCTCGTCCATCAGGTAGTACTCGGCGACCCACTTGGCCGACGGCGCGAGCCGGATCGTCACGGGCTCAGCGTTCCGGTCCGGGGTGAACAGCGCCGTGGGCACCTCCTCGTCGACCCACAGCGGCGGCTGGGCGGGAATGTCCAGCAACCGGATCGCCTCGATCCGGTCCACCCGGAATCGGCGCACCGCCTCGGCGGCGTAGCAGTAGGCCTCCAGGTACGAATGCCCGTCCACCAGCAGCAACCGGATCGGGTCGACCTCCCGCTCGGTGAGCTCATCCCGGGACGCGGTGTAGTACCGGATCCACAGCCGGACCTGACGATCCACCGCCTCCCGAACGGCACCCAGCGCGGGCACCGGATCGGCGGCGGTCACCTCCACGACCGGCACCGGTCCGCCGGCGGCCTGCTCGAGCTTCGCCAGCGCCGAGTGCACCGCGTCGGCGTCCAGCAGCCCCGGCAGGTCCCCCAGCGCCCGCAGCGCGACGGTCAGGGTGACGGCCTCATCGGGGCTGAGCCGGACCGGGCGTTCGATGCCGGCGTCGTAAGCGATCGATACGGTGCCGCCCTCGTCGTCGAGCACCACGTCGATGAGCTCGTGCGGGTAGTAGCCGGGCTCGCCGCAGACCATCAGCAGGTTCAGGTCGGCGGTGATCTGGGCGGACCCCACCCCGAACTCGGCGGCCAACTCGGCGATCGACACCCCGGGCCGGCGCGCGATGTACGGCACCAGGGCAAGCATCCGAGATACCTGTTCGGTGGCCGTCTCGCCCCCGGTGCGGCGCGGTTTGGTCGTCATGGCCGCGCCTCGTCGTCGTAGGTCGCCTGCACCGAGTGCCCCGAGGGGTCGCCGGACAGCTGGCCGGCGGCGCCGCGCAGCAGGTGCAGCACCGCGTCCCGCAGGTCAGGAGGGTCGATCACCACCACGTCCGGGCCGTGACCGGCGATTCGCCGGGCGCTATCCCACAGGGCCGGCATCGGCACCTGGAGTTCGTCGAAGCCGTCGGCCCGGTCCGCCGGATGCACCACGGTGGCGCCGCGCCGCACGCCCGCCGCCCGGCCGGACCGCACCCGCAGCAGCGCCGAGCGGGACTCGGCGGGTCCGGCGCTGGCCATCACCAGGTCCTTCAGGCGCACACCCGACGGCACCGTCACCGCCCCGACCCGGCCGGCGGTCGTCACCGGTCCGCTGATCCGGGACAGTCGGAAGGTCCGGGGAGCGCCCCGCACGGTGTCCTGGCCGACCACGTACCAGGCACCGTGGTAGCTGACCATGCCCCATGGCTCCAGAGACCGGGTCTCCGGACGGGCGCCGGAGGCGGTGCGGTAGTCGAAACGCACGGCGCGGCCGGCCCGCAGGGCGGCAAACAGGTCGCCGAACGCCGGCTCCGAGGTGCGCAGGCGAGCCTGCAATCCGGCGCTCGGCCGGCCGAATCCGTCGCCGTCCGGCCGCGTGACGTCGGCCGCACCGGTGCCGGGCGGACCGCCGTCCGCGGGGATGTCGTCGGCTGAGGATTCGTCGAGCGGCTGGTCCGCGGCGTCCCGCAGCTTGCGGATCGCCGCCGAGCCCGCCTCACCCAGCACGGTGGTCTCCCACAGCCGGGATGCTACGGCCAGGGCCGCGGACTCGGCCGCGGTGAACGACATCTCGGGCAGGGCGAACTCCCCCGGGCGGATGCGGTATCCGTCGCCGCCGGGCTGGGTCTCGATCGGGATCCCCATGTCGCGCAGTTCCTGCTTGTCCCGCTCGAACATCCGGGAGAACGCGTCGTCGCTGGCGGCATCCCCGTAGCCCGCCACCCGCTCCCTGATCCATGCCGCGGTGCGGTAGTAACGCGAGTTCAGCAGCGCGATCACCAGGTCGAGCAGGCGCTCTGCTTTGGAGACGGGCACGTCTGACAGGGTGTCACACGGACCGACCCGATGTGCGATCCCCGTCACCGATCGCCCCACTCCCCTCCGCATGGATCAACTTCCTCTGCAGGCATCATCGTGGCCAATTTGTGACGGGTGATGCTGATGGGACGACGTTCGTGCATGCCAGGGAAGTTGATCCATGCGGGGGTGATGGGTGACGGCAAGTGGGGGTGACGGGGCGGCTAGCGGTGATGGGTGGCGGCAAGTGGCGCTGACGGCGGTGACGGAGCAGCCGTCACATCGCTGCGATGAGCCGGTCCACCCGCTCGTCGACGGCCTCGAACGGGTCCTTGAGCAGCACCGTGCGCTGCGCCTGGTCGTTCAGCTTCAGGTGCACCCAGTCCACGGTGTAGTCCCGGCCGGCATCCTGGGCGGCCGCCACGAAGTCGCCCCGCAGCTTCGCCCGGGTGGTCTGCGGTGGCTGCACCGTGGCCTTGTCGATCTCGGCGTCGTCGACCACCCGCGCCGCCTGGCCCCGCGCGGCCAGCAACGAGTACAGCCCCCGGCCGGGCCGCACGTCGTGGTAGGTCAGGTCCAGCTGGGCGATTCGCGGGTGGTCCAGCGGCAAGTCGTGCCGCCGGGCGTAGGAGTCCAGCAGCTTCTTCTTGATCACCCAGTCGATCTCGGTGTCCACGCTGGACATATCGCGGGACTCCACCGCGTCCAGCACTCGCCCCCACAGGCCAAGGACCCGGTCGGTCACGGGGTCGCTACCCCGACGCGCCACGAAGTCCACGGCGCGCGCGTAGTAGTCCTGCTGGGCGGCCAACGCCGACACCTCGCCGCCGCCGGCCAGCCGCACCGGCTTGCGTCCGGTCAGGTCGTGGGAGATCTCCCGGATGGCCCTGATCGGGTTCTCGAAGCTGAAGTCCCGCAGCGGCACACCTGCCTCGATCATCTCCAGCACCAGCGCCGCGGAGCCCACCTTGAGCATGGTCGTGGTCTCGCTCATGTTGGAGTCGCCGACGATCACGTGCAGCCGGCGGAACTTCTCCGCATCGGCGTGCGGCTCGTCGCGGGTGTTGATAATCGGCCGGGACCGGGTGGTGGCGCTGGACACGCCCTCCCAGATGTGGTCGGCCCGCTGTGAGAGGTGGTAGCTGGCGGTGCCCCGCGCAGACTGCACGATCTTGCCGGCGCCGGCGATCAGCTGCCGGGTCACCAGGAACGGGATCAGCCCATCGGCGATCTTGGAGAACTCCCCCGCGCGAGTGATCAGGTAGTTCTCGTGGCACCCGTAGGAGTTGCCGGCCGAGTCGGTGTTGTTCTTGAACAGGTAGATGTCGCCGCCGATCCCCTCGTCGGCCAGCCGCGACTCGGCGTCCGCGACCAGATCCTGCAGGATCTGCTCACCGGCCTTGTCGTGCGCGATCAGGGTGGGCAGATCGTCACACTCGGCCGTGGCGTACTCCGGGTGCGAGCCGACATCCAGGTACAGCCGGGAGCCGTTGCGCAGGAACACGTTCGATGACCGGCCCCAGGACACCACCCGCCGGAACAGATAGCGCGCCACCTCATCCGGGCTCAGCCGACGCTGCCCCCGGAAGGTGCAGGTGATTCCGAATTCCGTCTCGATCCCGAGGATGCGGCGCCGCATACGGCTCAGCCTAGATCAGCGGATCGGCGCGGCCCCGCCCGGCGACGGTCCGGCGGGCGGTCGGGCCGCCCCGCGTCGCGTGGCGTCCACCACGTCGCCGACCAGGGATTCGATGACGTCCTCCAGCATCAGCACCCCGACGGGCCCGTCCGGCCCGACCACCCGTGCCAGGTGCGCCCGGCGGGACCGCATGAGATCCAGCGCGGTGCGCAGCGGCACGTCGGGAGCGGTGACGGGCAAGGTGCGGATCGCCGAGGCGGGCAGCGGATCGTTGCGTCGGTCCACCAGCACCCGCATCGCATCTCGGACGTGCACGAACCCCGCGAAGCGCGCACCCTCCGACGGGGTGTCGCCGGAGGGGCCGTCACCGCCGAATGGCGGGTCGGCCAGCACCGGAAACCGGGAGAATCCGGACCGGGCGCACGCCCGCTCGACGTCGGCGGCGCTGGGCGCCGGGCCGACCGTCACCAGCTCGGCGTCGGGTACCAGCACATCCGCGACCGTGGCCGTCTCGAAGTCCAGCGCCGACCCGATGAGCTGCTCGTCCTCCGGGTCCAGCAGCCCCTCCCGCGCGGACTGCGCCACCAGCGCCGCCACCTCCGCGCGGGTAAAGGTGGACGCCACCTCCGCGCTGGGCTCGACGCCGAGGCGCCGCACCACCGCATTGGCCAGGTGGTTCAGGCCGCTCACGATCGGCCCGAGCACCCGCGTCAGCCAGCGCAAACCGGGTGCCAGAGCCATCGCCACCCGCTCCGGCCCAGCCAGCGCAATGTTCTTGGGCACCATCTCGCCGAATGCCACATGCGCCGAGACCACCAGCACCAACGCGATCACCAGCGCCGTCGGCGCGACGGCGCCTGTCGGCAGCCCCATGGCGGCGAACGCCGGCTCCAGCAGGTGGGCCACAGCCGGTTCGCCGACCGCGCCGAGCAGTACCCCGCAGGCGGTGATGCCCAGCTGAGCGCACGCCATCATCAGCGAGACATCCTGCATCGCGGCCAGCGTGGAGCGGGCGCGGCCACTCGTCACCGCCAGCGGCTCGATCTGCGTGCGACGCGCCGCCACCAGGGAGAACTCGGCCGCGACGAACAGCGCCGATGCCGCCAGCAGTGCCAGAACCACCAGCAGCAGCCAACTCATCGCGATCTCCCGTCGCCCGGACCGGGCCGTGTTCCCGGCTCGTTTCCCAGCCCTGCTGCCGGTCCGTTCGAGTCGCCGCCCGCCTCGTCGTGCTCGGCACCGCTGTCCCGGTGCGGCGCGTCCGGATCGTGTTCACCGGGGTGCGCCGCGGACAGCTGCAGCTCGGCCAGCCGGCGGCCGTCCAGCCGGCGGGCGGTCAGCCGGGCGGTGACGGGCCGGGGCAGGTCGGAGTCGGGATCGACGGCCATTGCCCGGTCGCCGGGCAGGGCACCCAATGGGCGGTCCGCCGCCAGCACCGCCGTCACCAGCACGTCGTCGCCGACCCGCGGCAGCCGGCCCAGCCGGTCCATCAGCAGTCCGGCCACCGTCTCGTAGGACCCGGATTCGGGCAGCCCCACCCCGGTGAGGTCGGCGATCTCGTCCGGGCGCAGCGCTCCGGGCAGCAGCCAGGTGCCGTCCGGCCGCGGGACCGGCCGGCGCTCGGACGGGTCGTGCTCGTCGGCGATCTCCCCGACCAGCTCCTCCACCACGTCCTCCAGGGTGACCACGCCGGCCGTGCCGCCGTATTCGTCAACCACCACCGCCAGTTGCAGGCCGCGCCCGCGCAGCAGCTCCAGCGCGTCGTCCAGCGGCAGCGTGCCGGGAACCACCGGTGCCGGCACCATCAGCGCCCGCACCGTCACATCCGCTCGCTGGTCCGGTGGGACGGCCACCACCCGCTTGAGATGCACCAGCCCCACCACGTCGTCGGCGTCGGTGCCCATCACCGGGAACCGGGAGTGCCCGGAGGCCAGCGCCGCCTCGATCACGGTGCCGGCCGGGTCGTCGGCGCGGACGAACTCCACATCGACGCGGGGGGTGAGCACGTCGTCGGCGGTCTTGCCGGAGAAGGCCAGCGACCGGGCGAGCAGCCGCGCGGTGCGCTGTTCCAGGGTGCCCTGCGCCCCGGACCGGAGCACCAGCGAGGCCAGCTCCTGCGCCGACCGGGTGGACCGAAGCTCCTCCTGCGGGGCGATGCCCAGCAGGCGCAGCACGCCGTTGGCGGTGCCGTTGAGTGCCCAGATCAGCGGCTTGCTGACGGTCGTGGTGGCACGCAATGGCCCCATCACCAGTCCCGCGGTGCGCAGCGGCTGTGCGATGGCGATGTTCTTGGGCACCAGCTCGCCGAACACCATGGACAACGCAGTGGCCAGCACCAGCGAGACCGTCACGGCGACCGAGGCGGCTGCCACCTCCGACAGGCCAGTGGCCCGCAGTGGGCCGGCCAGCAGGGCCGCCAGCGACGGCTCCATCACGTAGCCGAGCGCGAGGGTGGTGACGGTGATGCCGACCTGCGCCCCGGATAGCTGGGTGGACAGCCGGCGCAGGCCGGCCTGCACCGCCCGCGCCCGCCCGCCACCGGCTGCCGCCCGGTCCACCGCCGCCCGATCGACCGTCACCAGGGAGAACTCGGCCGCCACGTACACCGCGGTCAGCACGATCAGCAGCAGCCCGACGGCCAACAACACCCACGCCATCGGCTAGCGCACCGCCCCGTGCGCCGCTGCCACGGCGGGCCCGCTCGGTGCGGCAGACGCGTCGGCAATGCCGGGCCCGGCTCCGGCGCCGAAGCAACAGAACGGGGCCGGGGCGTCACCGGCCAGCGGCAGCGCCTCGGCGAGCGCGGCGGCCGGCGGCCGCCCAGCGGCCAGCGCAGCGTGATACCCCGTCATCACCGCCTCGGCGGCGCGATCGGCGACCGGCGCCACCGCGGCCACCACCGTGCGCACCCCGCTGCGGAGCAGCGCCACCGCCAGGCCGAGCGGCTCGCCGTCACCGCGCACCGCGCTGCGCCCGACATCGCAGCAGGACAGCACGATCTGGTCGGGCAGGGCGCCGTTGGGGGCGATGTCGTAGGCGTACAGCGGGCCGTCCGCCAGCACCACCGAGGAGAACAGCGGGCTGTGCGACTCGTGCTGGCCGTGCGCGGCGATGTGCAGCAGCCCACCGGCCGGGATCGCGCCGAGCACCGCCGACCCGGTCGCCGCGGCACCGGTCAGGGCACGTGCGTCCGGATAGCAGCCGACGACCGCGTGCACCTCATCCGGGGCGCGCACCACCTCCGGACCCGCGACCGCCAACACACCCCGCCGGTAGGCGATCGGCCGGGGCGCCAGGCCCGCGATACTGCCGGACACCGAGGTGGTCACGGTCACCGACCGGCCGGCCAACGCCGGCAGCAGCGGCCACGGCACCGCCGACAGCGGACCCGCCCCGGAGACCAGCACCGGCCCGGAGGCCGCCCGCAACACCGGCGCGACCAGCCGCTCGGACAGCTCGCCCAGCGCCGCCGAGAGCGACCGCGCGGCCACCGCGCGCAGCGGCGCGGCGACCCGGTCCGCGGCCAACAGATCCAGGTCCGCCGCCACGATCCGGTTCAGCTCCTCGCACCGGCCCAACGGTGCCAGGGGCAGGTACCGCGCGCGACCGGCCGTGATGAGCAGCACGTGCACCTGGCCCGCGCCATGGAAGTAGGCCAGCACAGTGGGCGCGCCGGCACCGGCAGAATCGGCCAGCAGGCGCTGCACGCTGCGCAGCGACGGCGGCCGCAACGCGGTTCCGGCGCCGCCCAGGGTCCAGGTCCGCGCCCGGATCCTGCGGCGCAGCTCGGCGATCTCCCGCTCCCGCCCGACATCCCGGGCGCCGGCCAGCAGCGCGGACCGGGCGGCGGCCTCGGCGATCCGCAGCACACCGAGATCGTCGGCCAATGCCGGATCGGCGGGCGGGCGGATATGCGGCAGCCGGGTGCTGGCCGCCCGGGAGCGTTCCAGCCACTGCAGGATCTGCGCGGGCGATCCGGTATCCACGGCGGCCCGCAGGCCGGCGGAGGCCAGCTGCCGACCCCACACCGCGCTGGCGGTCTGCAGGTCCTGTGAGCCCAGCAGCGCCTGGAACCTCCCCAGGTCGTCCAGTCCACGACGCAACCGGGCCACGCCCTCCGCGCGGCGGCCGGAGGACAGCGCGATCCGGGCAGCCATCAGCTGCGCCTGCAGCCGACCCGCCAGCGGCAGGGCGCCCGACGCGGTGCCGGCGGTCCGGAACAGCTCGTCGGCGGCGGACACGTCACCCGCGTCCAGCAGCCCCTCGACCGCCAACTGGGTCGCGATGGCCGCCTCCGTGTTCCGGCCCGCATCCCGCAGCTCCTGCGCCAAGGCTTCGGCGGCGACCGCAGCGGCGCGACACCGCGTCGCGCTGGCCGGATGCCCCGATCGCCGGGCCGCGCGACGGGCGGCGGCCTCCGCCCGCTGCTCCGCCAGCCGCGCGAGCAGCTCGACCGCCGCGTTGCCCCGCTGGACGCTGATCCGGGCGGCACGCCGGGCCAGCAACCGTGCCCGGGGGGGCTCCCCGCCGGTGATGGCGATGTCGGCGCCGACCAGCAGCGCATCGGTCAGGTCGGCGCGTGCCCGGTTCCGGGTGAAGGTGCCGATGGCGCTGTCCACGTAATCCCGAGCCTCGCCCAGCAGGCCGGCCGCCAGCAGCACCCGTGCTCGATCCAGGGTCGGCACGCCGAGGGCCTGCTCGGGCGCCAATTGTTGTGCCTCGTCCATCGCCTGCAGCGAGCCGGGCAGGTCGCCGGCCAGAAAACGCAGGTACCCGAGGTTATGGCGGGCCATGAACACGACCGTGCCCGCGTCCGCGCCCGCCGCCGCGCTTTCGGCGCGCGTGGTGTCGGCCTGCGCCGCGGGAAGGTCGCCCGCCATCATGTGCAGCACGCCGCGATTGAGCAGCGTGCGGGCCAGGTCCTCCAGGTCGCGGTCATGCATGCCATCGATCGCGGAGCTCAGGTCGGACATCGCCGCGGCCGCGTCGCCGATCCGCAGGTGGATCAGTCCCCGGGAGGCCTGCAGGGCGAACTGGTCCGCCGAGTCCGCGGCGGAGGCGGCCTGGTCGAGCAGGGCGAACGCCTCGGCCGTCCGGCCCAACTCCACCAGGTTGTACGAGAGTGTGATGACGATGCGGATCCATAGGGACTGCCGGCGATCCCCGCGCGAGCCGGTCGCCGCCGTGGCGGCCCCGGTGTCGGAGGCAGCCGCGCCGCCGGGCTGCGGCACTCCCGCCGCGGCCAGCGCTCGGCGGCACAGCGAGACCGCCTGCTGCGGCCGCCCGCGATCACCCGCGATCCGCGCGCGCTCCAGCAGCGACTCGGCATCCGGCGATCGGCGCGCCGGCCGGGTATGCCGGGGGCGTGGGGTCACCCGTACAGCATCACAGGTTCACCGCCGGTGTGACCACCGGGACACGAACCGCCGGGTCGGAGTCGGCGGTGGGCAGCAGGGTCAGTTGCGCCATCCCGGGCGGCACCTGGTCGAATGCGAACCGGCCGGACGCATCACAGGTGGTGGTCAGCACGCCGGTATCGGTGCGGAGCTCGGCCTGCAGGCCCCCGCCGGGGGCCGCCCAGCCGTCCAGTCGGGTACTGCCGTGGCCGGTGGGTGCCAGGGCAATCATCACCGTGAGGTGGTCACTGGAGAAGGTGATGCGCCGCGCCAGCTCGACCGACCGGGCACCGGTGGGCACGGCCAGTTCGGACTCGATCAGCGTGGCCAGCTCGGCGTCCAGGTCCAGGGTGTGCGCCTCGTCCTGCAGGGCGAACAACACCAGGTCCGGCAGCATCGACGGCGTTGGATCCAGGTCCTCGTGCAGGTCCAGGATGTCGGTCAGTAGCTCCAGGTCGGCGCGATCCGCGGGTTCGTCGCCGGCGGGAACGGGGTGTGTCGAGTCGGTCATGCCGATTCCTCTCCCTGCAGGCGGGCGCGGAGTTTGGCCAGGCAACGGCCACGGGTGGGTCCTATGGAGCCGACCGGCATCCCGAGATCGGCGGCGAGTGCGGCGTAATCGGGGCGGGGCGAGAAGGCGATGACGGCGATCAGCCGGCGGCACCGCGGCGGCAACGCCTGCACGTGTTCCCACAAGCGTTGTCGCTGGTCCGAGAGCAGCGCCAGCGACTCGGCCGACGGCACCGGTGCCAGGTCCTGCTCGGTGGGCTCGCCGCCGGATGCGGCGGAGGCGGCGGCCCGGTCGCGCCAGGCCTGCCGGCGCAGGGTCACGGTCAGCCAGCGCACCACGGCACGCGGATCGGCGATCGAGTCCGCCCGGCGGACCAGGGTCAGGAACGCATGCTGCACGGCGTCCTCCGCCTCCGCCGCGCTCAGCCCGCAGTGCCGGGCGGTGTGCCACAAAAGTGGCGTGACCAGCCGCACCAGCCGGTCGATCGCGCCAGGCACGCCCTGCCGATACTCGACAAACGCGTCGGCCGCCTGGTCGACCAGGTCCCCAACGGTGGGCCGTGGGGCGTCCTGGTCGGAGCGCTGCCGCGGCAACTCCCGCTGGTCCTGGCCCGGCGATGACTGCCTCGCCGCGTCCGCTGCCGCCTCGTGGAGAGTGCCGAATGGTTCGTTCGGCGCTCCGTTCACCGGACCTGACGCTTCGCGCCGACGGTCCTGCCTCACTACGGCCTCACTCACGGTGCCGAATGGTTCGTTCGGCGCTCCGTTCACCGGACCTGACGCTTCGCGCCGACGGTCCTGCCTCACTACGGCCTCACTCACGGTGCCGAATGGTTCGTTCGGCGCTCCGTTCACCGGACCTGACGCTTCGCGCCGACGGTCCTGCCTCACTACGGCCTCACTCACGGTGCCCTCCGGCGCGCTCGGGTCGTCGTCCGGACGAATCCAGCAACGACGACAGCAGGCCCCGACGCGACTGATTGTCGACCGCACCGCCCGCTTGCACCAGAGCTGCCAAATACCGGCCGGCCAGCGCGGGCGCGGCGAAGGAGGTGCCGCTCCACACGGCGAAGCCTCCGGAGAACCATTCGGGTGCCAGGGTGGCCCGATTGGCGAACGCCGTCGAGTCCACATCGACCCGCGGCTGCACGGCACCGCGCAGCGACACCGGCGCCGTGCTCACCACGTTCGCGCCCGGCGCCTGCGCCGTCACCCATTCCCCATCGTTGGAAAACAGCGCCACCGTTCCGTCCGGGTTGAGCGCCCGTACCGAGGCCAGCGCGCCATCCGCGAACGGCGGCGTCACCGCGAGCGCGGCCGGGTAGCTGGGGCGATCGGTAGCACCGTTGCCCGCCGCACAGAACGTTGTCACTCCCCGGTCAGCCAGCGCCCGCAGCACCAACGACAGACCGGAGGTGTACGCCACATCGCCGTCGGTCTCGCTGTAGTAGCCCAGCGACAGCACCAGCGCATCGGCCCAACCGGGCTCCTCCGTCTGCCGGGTCAGCAGCGCCGACAACGTATCGGTCAGCACATGTTCGGGCACCACACCGTCGGCGTTCATCACCCGCAGCCCGCTGATCGTCGCCGCGGGGCAGGCCTGCCGAATCAGGCCCGCGATAAACGTGCCGTGCCCGGCATGGGTGGGCATGGCGCCGGTCAGCGGATCGGGGTCGCCGCCTGCCGCCTCCGGATCGGTGGCGATCACCGCGGGATCGGTGACGTCCATGCCGATGATCGTGCCGTCTGCGGTCTGCGCCCAGCGCTCGGTCCGCCCGGCGAACCACGGATGCTCCCCGATCCCGCTGTCCAGCACGACGACGCGGGGGCCGACGGTACCGGTCGGCACGGCGGGGACGGGCAACACCAGCGACACCGGGTTCCGGCCCCCGGTGCCCGGTACGGCGTAGGAGTCGACTCCGCTGCCGAGACCTGCTACGAACGGCAGCCCGGCCACGAACGGGAGCCCCGCCACGAACGGCAACCCCGCCACGAACGGATTCCCGGTGATGGCCGGCGCACTCACCATCACGTGATCGAGCCCGACCGCCGAGGCGAGCAGGCCGTCACCGGAGGCCCGGGCCCGTTGCACCAGATCCCACGGGTCCACGGGCGGACCGACCGCGATGGTCTGCGGCCCGATCGGCAGGTCGAAGATCACCGGATGTCCGGCATCGGCCCGCTGCCGTCGTGATCGCGCCCTGGCGTGGTGCTGCTGGTCGTCCGACTCCTCGCGCAGCGGATGCGGCCCGATCCGCCGGCATCCCACCTCCCTGGCGAGGGCCTCGACGGCCCGCACCACGCGTTCCGCGGATTCCAGATCCGGCGTGCCGATCAGAACCCGGTCGCCGAGGTAGGCGGTCGCACGCGGCACGGCGCCGTCCGGTCCGCGGACCGCTGTCTGCGGGTCGAGCACACGAATGTCCAGGTTCCGCAGCTCGTCGGGGGTCGCAGTGGGTCGCCCGGTGGGTCCTGCTGCGGACACGCTGTCCTCCGATGGGCCGGGGCGGGACCCGGCGGATCGGCCCGGTCGACACCCGGGTGTCCCGCTACACCCGGCTGACCTTCAGGAGCGGTGCGTGACTCGGTCTGATACCGCCGAGCGGTGACGTTCTACTGGGGACCTTCGCGGTCGTCCGCGTCGGCGGCGGTATCCGCATCCGGACCCGCGTCGTCATCGGCACCTTCCGGTCCCGAGCCGTCGGTGCCAGGTCCCTCGCCGTCGGCCGCCGGCCCCGGCGCATCGCCGCCGTCCGTCGCGCCGTGGGCGGTCGGCGCACCCACCGTGCCGGTGCCCAGCGCCCCGGCGACCTCGTCGTCGCCAAGCCGGCGGAACGTTCGGCCGGCTCGGAAGCGCTCCAGCACCGCGACTTCCAGCTGTTCCGGTCCCAGGTCGCGCGGTGCGCCCTCGCCGGCCGCGCCCAGCGCGACGACCGCCGCGCGCAGCGCCGCCGCCAGGTCCCACCCGGCCGAGAACGACTGCTCCAGTGATGCCGTCACCGGGTCTGTCACGCCGCCCATCACCACGAATCGCGGCTCGTCGACGATGGAGCCGTCGTAGGAGATGCGGTACAGCTGGTCGCCGGCACCGTTCGTGGTTCCCGAGCCGTCACCGTTCCGGGCCACTTCCGCCACGCAGAGCTCCACCTCGAAGGGCTTCTGATGCTCGGAGAAGATCGACCCGAGGGTCTGCGCGTAGGCGTTGGCCAGCCAGCGTCCCGTCACGTCCCGCCGGTCGTAGGAGTAGCCGCGCACATCGGCCAGCCGGATCCCCGCGGTGCGCAGGTTCTCGAACTCGTTGTACCGACCGACCGCGGCGAAGCCGATGCGGTCGTAGATCTCCGAGACCTTGTGCAGCGTGCGCCAGTTGTTCTCCGCCACGAACAGCACGCCGTCGGAGTAGGTGGTGACGACGACGCTGCGACCCCGGCCGATTCCCTTGCGGGCGTAGTCGGACCGGTCCCGCATGAACTGTTCGGGCGAGGCGTAGATCGGCATCGTCACCGGTGGGGTCTCCTTCGTCCTGCGGCTGGAGGTCGTGGTCGGGTGCGGCGGCGCGGGCCAGGCTGCTGTATCAGCCGCCGGGGCGGACCCGCCGGTCCGCCACGACGCGTTCGGCAACCTCACCCACCGCATCGTCGGACAGCCGCACCGCTCCGTCGGCATCCGCAACCACCACGACGGGATAGATCTTGCGGGTCAGGTCCGGGCCACCGGTGGCGGTGTCGTCGTCGGCGGCGTCGTACAGCGCCTCGACCGCGGCCCGCACCGCCGCAGGGGCGTCCGCAGCCGGGTCATAGCGCTTCTTCAGCGCCGACTTGGCAAACAGCGCGCCGGACCCCACGGCATGGAACTGCCGCTCCTCGAACCGCCCGCCGGTGATGTCGTAGGAGAAGATCCGCCCCGGCGCGGTGTCGGCGCGATCCAGGTCGTACCCGGCGAAGATCGGCAGCACCGCCAGCCCCTGCATCGCGGCGCCCAGGTTGCCGCGGATCATCGACGAGAGCCGGTTGGCCTTGCCGTCCAGCGACAACCGGACGCCCTCGATCTTCTCGTAGTGTTCCAGCTCGAGCTGGAACAGCCGCACCAGTTCGACGGCGATGCCGGCCGTCCCGGCGATGCCCACCATGGAGTGCGCATCGGTGACGAAGACCTTCTCGATGTCCCGCTGCGCGATCAGGTTCCCCATCGTGGCGCGCCGGTCGCCGGCCATCAGCACGCCGCCCGCGAAGGTCAGGGCGACGATCGTGGTGCCGTGCGGCAGGTCGGGCAGGGTGCCGGCGCCGGCGGCCGCCGGGAGCAGGCGCGGCTCGGCGGTCGCCAAGAACTCGGTGAACGAGCCGGTACCGGGGGTCAGATAGGCAGCGGGCACCGCAGACGCGGGCCAGACAGAGGACGCCATATCGGCTTACCGTGCCCTTCGTTCATTGCGGCCTCGCAGCGCGGGCCTGCGCTCCGCGCGACGGCCCTGCGCCGCTTCGCCTGCGTTCCGCGCCCACGGTTCACTGCGGCCTCGCAGCGCGGGCCTGCGCTCCGCGCGACGGCCCTGCGCCGCTTCGCCTGCGTTCACTGCCCGCCCTTCTGCACGTAGGCCCGCACGAAGTCCTCCGCGTTGGACTCCAGCACGTCGTCGATCTCGTCCAGGATGTCGTCGGTCTCGGTCGCCAGCTTCTCCCGGCGCTCCTGGCCGGCGCCGTCGGTTCCGGCCGTCTCGTCCTCGTCACCGCCGCCGTGGCGGGTGGTCCGCTCCTGTGCCATGCGTGATCCTCTCGCCGAAACTCCGATCCGCTTTCGAGGGCGTCCGGTGTCTGCCTCGACTTTACCCAGGTGGCCGTCAGTGCCTGGTGAGCGCGTCCACCAGTTCGGTGGCGTCGGCCACGCTGTCCAGCAACGCGCCGACGTGCTCCTTGGTGCCCCGGGTCGGCTCCAGCGTCGGGATGCGAACCAGGGACTCCCGGCCGACGTCGAAGATCACCGAATCCCAGGACGCCGCGGCCAGCTGATCGGCGTACTGTCGCACACAGCGGCCGCGGAAGTAGGCGCGGGTGTCCTCCGGCGGCTCCGTCACCGCCTGTCGCACCGCATCCTCGGTCACCAGGCGCCGCATCGACCCGCGAGACACCAGCCGGTTGTACAGGCCCTTGTCCAGCCGGACATCGGAGTACTGCAGGTCCACCAGTGCCAGCCGGGGCGCCGCCCATCCGAGCCCGTCCCGGGCCCGGAACCCTTCCAGCAGACGCAGTTTCGCCGGCCAATCCAGCCGGTCCGCCAGCTCCATCGGGTCGCGCTCCAGCGTGTCCAGCACCTCGATCCACTGGCGCAGGACGTCGGTGGTGTCGGCGTCCACGTCGTCGCCGAACCGGTCGGCAATGTAGGCGGCGGCGGCCTCGGCGTAGGCGCGCTGGATGTCGATCCCTCGCCACGCCCGCCCGTCGGCCAGCGTCACCGTGGTGGCCAGCGACGGGTCGTGCGAGATCTCATGCACCGCGGCGACCGGATGCGCCAGCTGCGCGGCAGGCAGCGGCCAGCCCTGCTCGATCATGGACAGCACCAGCGCCGTGGTGCCCACCTTGAGATAGATGGACAACTCGGCCAGGTTCGCGTCCCCGATGATCACGTGCAATCGGCGGTAACGCTCTGCATCTGAGTGCGGCTCGTCCCGGGTGTTGATGATTCCGCGTTTCAGGGTGGTCTCCAGGCCCACCTCGACCTCGATGTAGTCCGAGCGCTGCGCCAGCTGGAAGCCCGGGGTCTGGCCGGACGGGCCGATGCCCACCCGGCCGGAGCCGGTGATCACCTGGCGGGAGGCGAAAAACGGGATCAGCCCGGCGATCAGCGCCGGGAACGGGGTCTCGCGCAGGCACAGGTAGTTCTCGTGGGTGCCGTAGGAGGCGCCCTTGCCGTCGACGTTGTTCTTGTACAGCTGCAGGGGTTTGGCGCCGGGGACGGAGCCGGCCAGCCGGGCGGCCTGCTCCATCACCCGCTCGCCGGCCTTGTCGTAGCGCACCGCATCCAGCGGATTCGTGACTTCCGGCCCGGAGAACTCCGGGTGCGCGTGGTCGACGTACAGCCGGGCACCGTCGGTCAGGATGACGTTGGCGGCCCCGATGTCGTCCACGTCCGGTTCGACCGCCGGGCCGAACAGGCTGGACAGGTCGTAACCCCGGGCGTCGCGCAGCGGTGACTCCACCTCGTAGTCCCAGCGGGCACGCCGGGCGCGGGGAGCGGCGACCGACGCCGCGTAGGCCAGCACGGCCTGGGTGGAGGTGACGACGGGGTTCGCGGACGGGTCGCCCGGGACCGAGATGCCGTACTCCACCTCGGTGCCCATGATGCGCCGCGCCGTGGCGCCCAGCCCACCCTGTTCGATGCGCGTCGGCCTGCTCACCCGGTCGAATCTAGCCGGGCGCGGACGGGACGATCACCAGCACTCCCCCCGGCCGCCGAACGGTACGTCAGGATGCGGGGCCCGGGCGGGCACCAGAGGACTCGCTGCTCCTGGCGTCGATGAGGACCTGTACACCGTCCAAGATGCGCTCGAGGCCGAACCGGAACTGGTCGATATCGAATGCCGGACGCTCGCCGTCGGCCGGCTCGTCGAGCTCGCCGGACCACGCCGCACGGTGCAGCGCCGGATAGGTCCGCTGATCCACGACATCTCGCAGCACGGCCGCGTAGTCCGCATACGGGGCATCGGTGCGTGACCGCGCCTCCTCGTATTGCATCCGGGCCTCGCTCAGTGCATAGGCGCTGATCAGTCCGACGACGCCCATCTTCTCGGCCTCGGACAGCCCGCTGTCCGATAGCGCCTGCAGCGCCTGCTCCACCCACGCCAGCGAGGCCGGGCCGGCGGGTGGTCGGGACATCGGCATCTGCAGGATCCAGGTGCGCCGGCAGACACCGACGAACTGGACCTGCGCCCAATTGCCCAGCCACTCCCGCCATCCCTTGCCGGTGACCGTGGGCAGGCCGAGCGCGCTGGCGTTCCACATCATCGCCAGCAGCTCGTCCTTGGAGTCCACATAGCGGTACAGGGCCATGGTGGTGAAGCCGAGTTCGGCGGCGACCCGTTTCATGGACACCGCGTCCAGGCCCTCGGCGTCGGCGACCCGGATCGCCGCGTCCACGATCGCGTCCACGGACAGGCCCGGCTTTGGCCCGGTGCGGCCGCGCTCCCGCCGGCCCCAGAGCAGATCCAGCCCTGGCGGCAGCGCCGGGCCGTCCGTCGGCTCGGCCGCGGGCGTGTCGGAGGACGTCGTCACCGGTTGTCGCACTCCCTCCTTGTACTGGTCCGCCCGGCGTTTGACAAATTAGTGTACGTCGCATACTGTTCTGCGTACGTTATACACAGATAGCCGATGCACGTCGGCCCGGGTGCTTGAAGGAGATCCCATGACCATCACCGCCCCATCCGGCCGGCGCGCCGGCCGCCGGGAATGGACGGCTCTGGCCGTACTGGCCCTGCCGCTGCTGCTCGTCTCGATGGACGTGTCAGTGCTGTACTTCGCGGTTCCGTTCATCAGCACGGACCTCGACCCCACCGCCGCCGAGCAGCTGTGGATCTTCGACATCTACGGGTTCGTGCTGGCCGGGCTGTTGCTCACCATGGGCTCACTCGGCGACCGGATCGGCCGGCGACGGCTGCTACTGATCGGAGCCGTCGGGTTCAGCGCCGCCTCGCTGCTGGCGGCGTATTCCTCCAGCGCCACCATGCTGATCGCCGCGCGTGCCATCCTGGGCATCGCGGGGGCCACCCTGATGCCGTCCACGCTGGCGCTGCTGCGCTCGATGTTCACCGATGACGCGCAGCGCGCCAAGGCCATCGCGATCTGGACCGGCGTGATGACCGGCGGCATCGCGCTAGGCCCGGTGCTCTCCGGCATGCTGTTGGAGCACTTCTGGTGGGGCTCGGTGTTCCTGATCAACATCCCGGCCATGGCGCTGCTGTTGATCCTCGGGCCGGTGCTGGTGCCGGAGTTTCGGCCGGTGCGGCGCGGGCGGTTCGACCTGGTCAGTTCGGCGTTGTCGCTGGCGACCGTGCTGCCGGTGATCTACGGCATCAAGGAGTGGGCCGCGGCGGGATTCTCGCCGTGGTACCCGCTGCTGATCGTCGCGGGCGCCGCGCTGGGGCTGGTCTTCGTGGCGCGCCAGCGTCGGCGGGGCGACGCCGCCATGCTCGATCTGGCCCTGCTCGCCCGACCCGGCTTCGGTGGATCGGTCGGTGCGAACCTGATGGCGACCTTCGGCGTGGTGGGCAATGCGGTATTCGTGACGCAGTTCCTGCAATCGGTGCTGGGCTACCCACCGCTGGCGGCGGCGCTGTGGAGCGTGCTGCCCTCCGTGGCGATCGCCGGCATCGCGCCACTGGTGCCCGTCCTGGCGGCGAGATTCGGCCGTGCCCGGGTGATGAGCGCCGGATTCCTGGTGGCGGCAGCCGGTTTCGCGGTGCTGGCGCTGATGGCGCAGCGGGCGACGCTGGTGCCGGCGCTGATCGGTGCCAGCGTGCTGGCCATGGGATTGGTCGCGGTGATGACCCTGGTGACCGACCTCGCGCTCGGGCTGGTGCGCCCGGAGCGGGCGGGCGCTGCATCGGCGGTGCTGGAGACCGGCAGTGAGTTCGGCGGCGCACTCGGCATCGCGCTGCTGGGCAGCATCGGCGCCGCGGTGTACACGCACCGGATGGTGCCGGCCCTCCCGGCGGGGTTGCCGGATGCTGCGCGAGAGGCCGCCGGCCAGACCCTGGGCGGTGCCCTGGCGGTCGCCGGCCGGCTGACCGAGAGCGCCGGTTCGACCCTGGTCGACGCGGCGCGCGAGGCGTTCACCGCCGGCATGACGGTGGCCTCCTGGGCGGGTGCGGCCTTGATGGGCGCGGCGGCCGTCGCGTGCTGGCTGACCCTGCGCGGCGCGCGGCCGATCACCCCCGCATCGGCCGCATGATCGACGCCGCCCTATCGCGGCCCGCCGCCCCGGGCCGCCACACCAATAGGCCACACGGGTGTCGGTGGTACCTCACCCGAGGCACCTCAGACCGCGGCGATGCCCGCTACGTACCGGGAGATCCGCTCGGGATCCAGCTGCGGCCGCGGGTCCAGGTCCCAGTCCTGGTACTCCGGCCAGGGCAGCGCCTGTTCCAGCAGCGGTCGCAGCAGCTGCACGTCCTGCGTGGTGAAGAAGCTGCGCCAGTTCCCGGCCCGGCCACTGCGCCGCGTGTAGCCGAACTTGCCGAGGTCGACCTCGGCGGTGGGGGCCGCCAGCGGCACCCCCAGGTAGTCAGCCAGCCCCTCGGTGCGGTCGGCGACCAGGTCGGCGTAGGTGACGACGTGCCGGTCTCGTTGCACCCCGCGATGGATGTAGTCCTCGAATGCACGCTTGCCCTCGACATCGATCAGCCTGGACCACAGGTCGATACCGTAGAGCGATTCGAAGGTCCGGGCCAGGCTGTACAGCGAGACGCCGGCCGGGTCGCGCTCCTTGGCCTGCAGCGCCTGCACCCACCGCTGGGTGATCTCGGCGCGCGGCTCCGGCGTCAGCCTCATGTCCCGCGCGACCTTCGCGTGATACAGCAACTTGGAGACCATCTCGTCCCGGAAATCACGGGAGATGAAGACCACCTTGTCGATCGGGAAATCGAACTCGGCGTGCACGATCGCGTCCAGGTGCCGCCAGCGCCCGGCAAAGTGCTCCCAGAGGATCTTGATGGCCTCGTTCCCGGTGCGGGTGCGGCTGCGCGCCCCGAAGCCCAGCACGGACTTGGGCTCCATGACCAACTCGCACGGCTGCAGGGACTGCCGGATCAGCGACACCAGTGCGGTAGTACCTGTTTTCGCCTTGCCGACCACCAGCACGCGCATGACCGCTCCCTGCCGACGCCGCCGACCGTCGGCTCGCCTCCGCGCCGGACCCTAGCAAAGCCGACCCTCTCGGGTCACCACGCGATCCGTGCCTGGCCGAGATGGTCAACGCAGCGCACCGACCAGGGCCAGCTCCTGGGCGCGCGTCATTCCCGCCCGGCGCGGCCGGTCGAGCCCGCGCCGGCGCTCATACGCCAGTGCCCCGGCCAGGGTCTCGGCCAGCGGCCGGCGGGTCAGCCCCCACGCCAGCGCCCGCCGGTCGGACCTGGCCGCAAACCCGGCGTGCTCGGCGCCGGGCAACCACAGCGGCAGCGAGGCCGGGCCCGACCACGGGGCAACCCCGTGCTCAAGCAGCCACCCGTCGTCGGCCGCTACCGGCTCGACCGGCGCGCCGCCGGCCTGGGCCGCCAACTCCGCCGATAGTCGCAGCGCGGTGGCCAGATCGGTCTGCTCGCCCAGCGCGTTCACCGGGCCGCTGCGCCCAGTCAGCCCCACGTGCAGCGCGAAGTCCGCCAGGTCGCGCACGTCGATGATCTGCACGGCGCCGGTCTGGTCCGCCGGCACCAGAACCGGCCCGCCACCGGCCAGCAGACAGCGCCCCGGCCAGTACCCGGTGCGGTCGGAGACGTCGCCGTCACCACCGATCAGCCCGGCCCGCAGCAGCGCCGCACGCCCACCGATCAGCCCGGCCCGCAGCAGCGCCGCACGCCCGCCGGTCAGCCGCGCTGTCAGCTGCTCGCAGGCGACCTTGGCGCCGCCGTAGTCGTCCGGATCGGGGTGCTCGTCGGCCACCGGCGGCAACAGCGCCGCGTCCTCGTCGACACCCGCCTCGTCGTGTTCGGCGTAGACCGACGCCGAGGAGATCAACACCCAGCCTGCCGCCCGCTCGGCCAGCAATTCGGCGGCCTCGCGCACCATGCCGGGTTGCCAGCTGATCTCCACCACCAGGTCCCACTCCCGATCGATCACCTCGAGATAGGCGCCGGGGCGGTCACGGTCCGCGCGGACGAAGCTCACCCCGTCCGGCGGCGTTGCCGCGTTGCCGCGCGCCAGACAGGTGACATCGTGTCCGGCGGACCGTGCACGAGCCGCCAAGGTGCGGCCGAACCACGCCGTGCCGCCCAGGACCAGCACCCGGCTCATCGGCGTCCTGGGCCCACCGGCCCGGCCCTCATCGGCGATCCCGGGCGATCCCGCAATCCACGTCTGCCCCGGTTCCGATGCCCTGCTCCTGCAACCCCCGGCGCACCTGACGACCGATGGCGGCCAGCACGTCGACCTGCTCGTCGGTCAGCCGATCGATCAGCACGCGACGCACCGAAGCAACATGGCCGGGGGCGGCCCGCTCGATCGCGCGCCGCCCGGCCGGCAGCAGCACGATGGTGGCCGAACGACCGTCCGCGTCAGACTCTCGTCGCTGCACCAGGTCTCGCTGTTGCATGCGGGTGATGTGGTGCGAGAGGCGGCTCTTCTCCCAGTCGGTGGCGGCGGCCAGATCCCGATAGGCCAGCGCCCCGCCCGGCTGCGCCGACAACACCACCAGGACCTGATAGTCGGCCATCGACAGTCCCGAATCGCGCTGTAGATCGCGCCCCAGCGCGGTCCACAACGGCTGGCCCAGGTCCCGTACTGCCTGCCAGGCCTCGGCCTCGCGCTCGTCCAGCCACTCGACGTCGGTCACGCCATGATGCTACGGTCGCGCGACCGCTCGCGCACCGCATGGCCGGAATGTCCCGTCGCGGCGCGTGGCCGACCCGGCAACCCCGATCGCTCAGTCCCGCGCTCGGCGCTCCGACGGGATACGGTGCTGGTAGAGCGGAACGTCACCGACGATCGGGTTGGTGCGACGCGACGGCGCCAGGTATTTCGTCGTCAGGTTCACCAGCGTGGCCAGACGGTTGCGGTTGCCTAGCAGCATCACGATGTGCACGTACAGCCAGACGAACCAGGCCAGCGTCCCGGTCAATTTCACCGACCCGCCCACCGGCAGTTCGATCTGGGCCACCGCCGAACGCCGGCCGATGGTGGCCAGCGTGCCCTTGTCGTGGTAGTGGAACGGCGCCAGCCGATCGCCCGCCACCAGCCCGGCGATCTGCCGGCCGGCGTGCCGGCCCGCCTGGATCGCCGGTTGCGCCAGCTGCGGCAGTTCCGCGGGTCCGATTGCCAAATCTCCTGCGGCGAACACGTTCTCGCAGCCCGGCACGCGCAGGTTTTCATCCACCTGCACCCGGCCTGCCTGACCCTGCGGGACACCCCACTGCCCCACCACTTCCGGCACCCGAACGCCGGCCGCCCACACCACCACGCCGGCCGGTACGACCTCGCCGGATCGCAGCAGCACGCCATCCGGCCGCACCTCGGCCACAGCCGTCCGTAGCCGCACCTCCACGCCCCTGGCCCGCAGCGACTTCTCGGCGTATCGCCGCAGCGACGGCGCGAAGGCGGACAGCACCTCCGGACCCATCTCGATCAGCACGATCCTGGTGCGGTGCGGATCCAGCTCCGGGTACACGACCGCCATCGCGTCGTTGCGCCACTCGGCGAGGGCGCCGGCCATCTCCACGCCCGTGGGACCGGCACCGACCACCGCGATGGCCAGGTCGGGCGACGAGCGGGACTCGGCGGCATGCTCCAGGCTGGTGAAGATCGCATCTCGAACCGACAATGCCTGCGCCCTGGTGTAAATGGCCCGCGCTTGCTGCTCGGCACCCGGCGTGCCGAAATAGTTGGTGGTTGCACCGCTGGCCAGCACCAGATAGTCGTAGTCCAGGCACCATCCGTCGGCGAAGCTGACACTGCGCGCCACCGGGTCGATCTCGGTCACCTCGGCCTGCCGAACATGCAGGTTGTGCTGCCGCATCCGCACCGCCCGCAGGAAATAGGTGACGTCCCCGGGATTCAGTCCGGCGGTGGCGACCTGATACAGCAACGGTTGAAACACGTTGTAGGTATGCCGATCCACCAGCGTGACGTCCACCGGCGCCGATCGCAGCGCGCGTGCCGCGGATACCCCGGCAAATCCCCCACCCACGATCACCACATGCGGCCGCCCGCCACGCTCGACCATCCCCGATCAGCCTCCCGCCGTCACATCGCGCGCCGCCCCACCGCCGGCCGGCATCCGGACCGGCCCGGCGGCGCGCACTCTGCCGACGCCTTGCCCGCCGGCCACCCGGCCAGTCCACCACGGCTCCGGATCACCCGCCACAGGCGGAATGGTCCGCGACCCGAACACCATCGCGACCAGCAGCAGCAGGTCCGCCGCCAGCGCCACCGACTGCCACAGCGACCACGACGTCACCGCGCCGGCGCCCGTGGTGTCCACGCCCGCCGCCGATATCAGCAGCAACTCCAGCGAGATCGCACTCGCTATCACGAGTGCCACACCGCACCAGCGCCACGGGCGCGTCGCGGCAAGCAGGGTGCACAGGATGCCGATCGGCAGTCCCCCCAGCGCCAGGACGGCGCCCACCATGTGGATCTTCGCGTTGACCGACTCCTGCAGTCCCCCGGGATCGGTGCGCACGGCCGCCATCACGGCGGTGCCCAACAGCCCGATCGCAAGCCACCAGCCAGCGCCCAGGCCGCGCACCGGGCGGTACTGGTACAGCAGGCACGGGCCTGCCGCGGTGGCAAGCATCCACATGCTGAACAGCCAGCCGTGCGGGCCGACCCCGTACTGGGACACGGAGATGTCCGGCGGCAACGCGTCGCCCGCCACCACCTGCACCAGCACGCCCAACAGCCAGGCCAGCGCCACGGCCGCGGCTCCGGCACACCACCAGCCGCGCATGACGCCATTCTCCCAGGTGCCTGCCGGCCGGGCAGCGCCCGCTCCCCTGCCGGACCGCCAATTCCCGAAAGTCCCGGTCAGCCGGCCGCCGACCGGTACGATCTGTCGGTAACCGCCCGTCGGGGGACGCGGGGACGCGGGCGGACGTCGGACTACCCCGCCGGATGCTCAGGAGGGGCCGCACGATGGCAGCACGTCACGCCGCCGGAGGGGCGGTGACGGGGATCCTCGCGGCGCTCCTGGTTGCCGGCTGTGCCGCCGCCGTATCCGGCAGTCCACGGGCCGCGACGACACTCACGGCGCCGCCGACGGAACAGTCGACCAGCACGCCGACCACCGGCACGATGACCACGTCACCGCCCCCCTCGCTACCCGCCAGTTCGGTGTCCACCCCCACCACCTCCAGCAGCGGAATCCGGCCCATGCCACCGCTGGATTCCTCGGGGGCCCCTGGCACCGACCAGACCACATCCGACACCGCCGTCACCACCTCCGATGTCACCACCGGGGCCGACACGATCGCGGGTGTGGATCTGGCGGCCGTGCTCGCCGACCTGGACGAGGCACATGTTGCCGGCGTGGAGTCCCAGGCCGATCTGAGCACACTCGCCGATCAGGTGGACACGGCCCGCTCGCACGGTCTCACGCTGTGGGTGGTCTCGATCGGCCGATCAATCAGCAACTCCGACACGGCCGCCATCGCGCAGGCACTGTTCGACACCACCGGGGGCACCATGCTGGTGCTCAGCCCGACGCAGGTCAGCGCGCGCAGCGACCAGCTGACCACCAAGCAGCGCAACGATGCCATCAAGGCCGCGGCGGCGGCGAAGAACGACCAGCGCGCGGTATCGCTGTTCATTGACTCGGCGCTGACCAGCACCGGCGTCAGCACCGGCTCCACGCCGACCACTAGCAGCTCGAAGGTCGGCACCGTCGGCGGGATCGACGTCGACGCGGTGCTCGCGGCGCTGGGCGGCGACCACATCGCCGTCAGCCCGGGCGTCACCGAGGTCACCGCCAAACAACTGGCCGGTCCGGTGACCAGGGCCTGGAACGCCGATCTGAAGCTCTATGTCGCGATCCTGTCCAAGGACGCCACGGGCCATCTGTACGACGTGTCCTCGGCGGTGATGCACCGAACCGGCGGAACGGTGCTGGTGGTCAGCCCGAGCCTGTACGCGCTGTCCAGCACGACCCTGACGGATGGCCAGCTCAACGACGCGCTGGACGCGGGCGCAGACGCCTCGAGCTATGTCGCCCTGGTTCGCACCGTGGTGGACTCGCTGCTGGGCTGACGGCCCGACTCGCCGGGCGGGCTCGCGTGCTCGTGCCGTTGGTCAGTCGCGCGGGGCCCGTGGCGGAGCGGTGCTGTTGCGCTCGATCAGCCCGGGAGCCATCCTGACCACGGCGGGATCCGGTGGCAGGCCGGTCCGGATGAGTTCGAAGAGCATCTCGGCGGCGATCCTGCCCTGCTCGGCGACCGGTTGCGCAACGGTGGTCAGGTCGAACAGCCGGGCCATGTCGTGATTGTCCACACCGATCACCGACAGGTCGGCCGGCACCCGGATGCCACGGTGCCGGGCGGCGTAGATCACCCCCATGGCGACCTCGTCGCTGACCGCCACCACCGCCGTGGGCAGCCGCGACGGGTCCCAGCCGGCACGGCCCAGCAGCTCCTCCAGCGCCGCCTCCCCACTCTCCACCTCGAACCCGGTGGTCTCCACCAGTGCCGGGTCGGGCACCAGGGTCGCCTGGCGCAGCGCGGCGCAGTATCCGGCGTACCGGTCCGCGGCGACCTTGAACCCGTACACGTCGTCCGGATCCAGGCCCAGGAACGCAATTCGTCGATGACCGAGTTCCAGCAGGTGGCGGGTGGCCAGGTAACCCACCTCGGTGTCGTCCACCTGCACCACGGGCATGCCGGGCGTGGCGGTCCCGACGGTGACGATCGGCACCCGGCGCAGCGAGCCGGCCCGCAGCTCGTGCGGTAACGCCACACCCAGCACCCCGTCGACCCGCTTGTGCAACCCCAGGGCGTCCAGCCGGGCCGCCGCGGTGCCGTCGGCCGGCCCCAGGGGGTAGAGCAGCATCTCGTAGCCCCGGTCGGCCACCACCTCGTGCACACCCTCCAGCACGGTCGCGAAGAACCAGCGGGAGATCCACGGCGCGACTACCCCGATCGCGTTGCTCCGACCCCGGGCCAGTGCCGCCGCGTACGCGGATGGGGCATAGCCCAGTTCGGCCGCGGCCTGTCGGACCCGGGCCCTGGTCGCCGGCGAGACCCCGGGATGATCGCGCAGCGCCCTCGACACCGTCGCCTGCGACACCCCGGCGCGGGCCGCCACCTGCACGATGCCGACCGTTCCGGCGTACTCAACCGTCACCGCTTCTGCCGTCCCCGACCTACCCGCTCGATCAGCCCTTCACCGACCCGGCGAGCAGGCCGCGCACGAAGAACCGTTGTAGCGAGAGGAACACGATCAGCGGCACGACCATGGCCAGGATGGCCGCCGCCGGCAAGATATTGCCCGAACTGGAGAACTGCGTCGTCAGCTGCTGGATGCCCGCGGTGATCGGCCTGGTGGTGTCGCCCGAGAAGGTCAACGCGACCAGCAGGTCGTTCCACACCCACAGGAACTGGAAGATGCCGAACGCGGCGATGGCCGGCACCAGGAGCGGCAGCAGCACCCTGGTGAAGATCTTCACGTGGCCGGCCCCGTCGACGCGTGCGGCCTCCACCAGCGACGGCGGGATCTCCTTCATGAAGTTGTGCAGCAGGAAGATCGCCAGCGGAAGCCCGAAGATGGTGTGCGAGAACCAGATCGACCAGAACGATGACGACAGGCCCATGTTCACGTACACCGTGTTCAACGGGATGAGCGCCACCTGGATGGGCACCACCTGCAGCACGAATACCGCCACGAACAGGATGTTGCGTCCCTTGAATTCGATCCAGGCGAAGGCGTATGCCGCCAGCAGCGCCAGCGTGATGGGGATGACCACGGCCGGCAGGGTGATGACGACCGAGTTCAGGATGTAGTCCGACAACGGGGTGCCGCCATTGCCGTTCCACGCGCTGATGTAGTTGGTCAACGTGAAACCGGACCCGGTGCCCCAGAAGTGCCACCACCCGGAGGTGGTCGGTCCGGGTTCGCCGCGGGTGGAGTTGACCAGCAGCCCGACGGTGGGCACCGTCCACAGCACCGCGATGACAACCGCCACCAGCGACGCCCACGGTGAGCTCAGCTTGGTCTTGGCCTCCTGCGCCCGCAGCTGAGCCCGCAGCTTGCGGGAGTTCTGCTTGGGGACCGCCATCAGCGGTGGGGTCGTCGTGGTCATCGGATCGCCTCTGACTTGCGCATCTGGCGGACATTGAACACGATCACCGGGATCACGATCACGAAGATCAGCACGGCGGCGGCACCGGCCCATCCGGGCTGCAATGCCGACATCCATTGGTAGAAGGCATTGGCCAGGATGTTGTTCTTGGGCAGGTTGTTGCCCATCACGTTGACGATGTCGAAGGTCTTCAGCGACGCGATGGCGACGGTGGTCAGCACCACGACCATGGTGGGTCGGATGCTTGGGATGGTGATGTTCCGGAACAACTTCCACCCGGTGGCGCCATCGATCTTCGCGGCCTCCACGATCTCGTCGGGAATGGCCTTGATGGACGCCGACAGCAACGTCATCGCCAGCCCGGTCTGGATCCAGATCATCACCACGATCAGCGCGAACGTGCCCACCGGAAAGATGGTCGTCCAGTTGACCGGGCTGCCGCCGAACGCGCTGACGATCGCATTGAGCAGACCGATCTCGCCGGACCCTTGGGGCGCGGGCTGGAAGTACACGTACTTCCAGATCACCGACGCCGCCACCATGGAGATCGCCATCGGCAGGAACACCAGCGCCTTCGCTGCCGCCTCGAATCGCGTGCGGTCCACCAGCACCGCGTAGACCAGCCCGAAGGCGGTGGCGACGATCGGCACCACGAAGATCCACACAATGGTATTGATGAGCATCTCGGTGTTGGCCGAGGTGAAGATCTGCCGGTAATTCGACCACCCGGCCCAGCCGATCTGCGTGCCGAACTGATCGAATTTCTGGAACGACTGAATGATGGTGCGAATCGCCGACCACAGCAGGCCGGATACCAGTGCGAGGACGACCGGGCCGAGGAATCCGGCCAGCAGCACGGCCTTGGGCACCCGCGGCCGATCGACCGCCCACAGGACGATGCTCATCACGACCACGAAGGCCACGATCGCGAGCACCATCACGACCAGCTTCTGCACCGCGCTGGTCGGTTGGAAGATCATCTCCGTGAACCACCAGTGATCGCCGCTGGCGTTGTACAGCAGATGCTTGCCCGTCGGGCGAATGCTCATGTAGACGATCAGTGCCGCGATCGCCGCGATCACCAGCCACACCACCGGGGTGAGCCAGGACAATGGCCGTGCGGAATGTCCAGCGCGCCGCTGATCCGTTGCCAGGTCGGTCAAGGCACCATCCTCCTCATCGACACGGGTGAATCGCTGATACCGGCCGGCGACGCGCCGTGGGCGGGGTGTGCCACGAGCCCCGCCCACGGCGCGCTGTCAGTACGTCATCACGGCCGTCAACTGGCGGGCCAGGCCGCCTGGATGGCCTGCAGCGTGGTATCCGTGTCCTGGCCGGTGATCCACGAGGTCAGCTGGGTCCATTCGGCCCCGGCCCCCACCGCCGCCGGCATCATGTCGGAGGCATCGAAGCGGGAGATCGACTTCGGGTTCATCAGGATCTCGAAGCTCAGCTTGTTGATCGCACCCTGGATGTTGTCCACCTTCAGGCCCTTGTTGGCCGAGATGCGGGACGGCGAGTCGATCGACTGCAGGTTCGCCCAGTGCGCCGTGGACAGGTAGAACTGCACCGCCTGCGTCGCCGGGTTGTTGTTGAAGCCGAGGATGAACTCGCCGCCGACCTCGACCGGCTCGCCGAACTGGTCGCCCATCGGAGGCTCGTAGAAGGCGTAGACGTCACCGTCCTCACCGATCTTGGTGCCGGCCGGCCAGGTGTAGAAGTTGGCCATCTGCATCATGTAGCACTTGCCGGACAGGATCGGCCCGCCGGCCTTGTCGAAGTCGGTGGTCGCGATCGAGCTCACGTCGCCCCAGCCCGCGTTGACGTACTTCGGGTTCTTCAGGATGCTGCCGACCTCGTCCAGCGCGGTCTTGATCTTCGGGTCGGTGAACTTCACCTTGCCCGCGACCCAGTCGTCGTAGACGTCCGGTCCGGCCGAGCGCAGCACGACCTCCTCGAGCCAGTCGGTGGCCGGCCAGCCGGTCGCGTCACCGGAGGCGATGCCGGCGCACCACGGCTTCACGTCACCGGCTCCCGCGATCTTGTCCGACAACGCGATCATGTCGTCCCAGGTCTTGGGCACCTCGTAACCCGCGTCCTTGAACATCTTCGGCGAGTACCACACCAGCGACTTCACGTTCGCGCCCAGCGGCGCGGCGTAGAACTTGCCGTTGACCGTGCCGAAGCCTTCCCAGTCCTTGGACCAGTACTTCGCCACGTTGTCCTTGACCTGCGCGGGGGCTTCGACCGCCGCACCGGTGGAGACCAGGGTGGCCAGCAGACCCGGCTGCGGAACCACCGCGATGTCCGGCGGGTTGCCGGACCGGGCCTGCACCACGACCTGCTTTTCAAAGTTCTTGTCGGAGTTGAACTTGATGGTCGCGCCGGTGCACTTGTTGAAATCTTCCATCGTCTTGCGCAGCGCGGTGGCCTCGTCGCCCGTGATGGACGAATACATCGTCACCGTCTTGCCGGAGATGTTCGGCCAGTCCTTCTTGATGGTGGGGCACCAGGTGTCGTCGTCACCCGCCACGGCGCCGCCGGAGCCGGATGTGCCGCTGGGTGCCGCCGACGCGCTGCCGGAGCCACCTTCCGACGTGGAACCGCCGGAACCGCCGGACTGCGAGGATGGCGTCGACCCACCACCGGCCGACGACGTTTGACTGCTCCCCGCACCTGCACCGCCACTGCTTCCGCATGCGGTGATGACCATCGCCAGGGCACTGATTCCCGCAAGGGCGGCCATCACTCTTCGAGCCGACGTCCGTGACACTCGGCAGACCTCCGTTCCATGTTCGACCGCGCTGTGAAGGCCTTCGCAGCGCATCTGCCGATGAAAGCGCTTCCAGTCCGCGGGCGCAAGTCGAGTGACCTGCGTCGCTGTAACAATTCAGTAAACGCCGGAGTCGCCGACGCCGATCGTCGCCGGCGGTGGCGCTGAGTGATCAGGACGACGGTGACGGGGCCTCGGGCGGTGTCTCGGTGCTGAGGGCGGCTGCCGGCGCCGCACCGTCCCCGATCGTCGCGGAGATCTGCGAGATCGCCGTCTCCAGCGTGGTGACCCGCCGGTTCATGGCGCGCGCCGCCCGGCGCGAGCGCAGCGGCGTGGTCAGTTTGTCCCGCAGCGTGTTGTAGTCGGCACTGGCCCGATTGAAGCGATCGACCAGATCCGCCTTGCCGGTCAGCGTGACCTGGTCGGACAGCGTGATGATCGCCGGGGCGAGCGCGTTGACCCGGTCGGCGAGTTCGCCGGTCAGGCGGGCCAGCTCCTCGGCGTCGGCGCGCCGCCGGCGGCGGCGCTCCCACCAGCCGCCCACCAGCGCCAGCACGATCACCGCGATGATCACGCCGAGGATCAGCCAGCCCCACGGAAACGCCGTGGCCGTCAACGACTCCACGGCAGCGCGAGCCGCGGACACGTCGCTGCCGGCGGCGCTCGCCGCATCGGAGGCTGACTGGAGCTGATCGCTGGTGTAGCCGTCGCTGCGGACCGCGATCCACTCGGTGGACAGCGCGAGCACGGTGCCGTGTTTCTCGGCCAGGACCCTGTCGCCGACGGCGATGTTCTGCTGCTCCGTCAGGGCGGCCTCGGGGCCGATCGACACGATCCACAGCGCCAGGTCGCGGCTGGCAGCGTCGGTCACCACGGCCTGCAACGCCGACCGGTCGGCACCGGATCCGGCCAGCACCGCCACCGGGCCCGACGCCAGCTGCTGCAGCGCCTGCTTGACGAGGGTGTCGACGTCTCCGCTCGCTCGCACCGGTGAGGCCCCCGATACGGTGACCGAGCGCGCGTCGGGGGCCGAGGCTTGCGCGGTCCCGGCGGCCACCAGCAGTGCCAGCAGCACGGCCGCTCCGGCGACGATGCGCACCAGCACGGACGACGTCGGGCGCGGCACCGCCGAATCCGCCCGCGCCGCCCCCCGATCGGGCATCATGATCCACACCTCCGGTTCCGACTTGGAAGGATCGTCGCATCCGTGCTCGACCGCTACATCACCGCGCCCGACGGCATGCAGTGGATCGTGGGACGACGGTTCCTGTTCGGACCGCCACGGTACATCGGTTTCCGGTTCGGTAGGCCGAGAACCGCGTTCGAGCCACCGCGAGTGCGGCGCGTTCCGCCGACCTCGCATGCCCCCGCCTCGCCGTCCGCCACCGTCCGCCGCCGCGGGCCCCGGCCGGAGCCCGGCACCACCGATCCGCCCAGCACGCCCCGTCGCCGTGGCCGGTACCGGCACTCGTCCGGCACGATCTTCGTGCCGATCCCGTCCGGGCGAGGGTGGGGCCACTGGGGTGGCTCATCCGGCTCACCCGGCTCGTCCAGTTCGGCCGGCTCGGCCGGTTCCTGGTCGTCGGATAGCGCCGGCGGATCGTCCTCGCGCGGCGGAGGCGGGTCGTCTGCCCGTGGCGGCGGTGGCTCGTCCTCCCGCAAGGGTGGCGGGGCGGCGGCCGGCGGGGTCGCCGGGCTGGGCGCGGTGCTGATCAAATTCCTGCAGGTGGCGCTGATCGTCATCGCGGTCGCGGCCGCGACCGCGTTCACCATCTTCGTGCTGATTCCGGCCCTGATCTTCCTGGTGTGGGTTGCCCTGGTGGGTGCGACCATCACATGGCACGCGCTCACCCGGCGCCCGTGGATCGTGGAAGCACGCGAGAATCGGGACGCACCAGAGGTGGTGGCCTGGGCGGTCGTCGGCTGGGAGCAGTCCCGGGCGGTGCGGGACGAGGTCGCGGACGCCATCGCCACCGGCGAGCAGCCGCAGCCGGCCGGCGCCACCAGGGTCGAGGTCACCGACGACTGACCGGCACCTCCGAACGCCCTCAGTCGCGCGGCGCGAACGGGTCGAACCGCCCGTCCACTGCCGTCCAGCCGCCGTCCACGTACAGCACCGATCCGGTGACGTAGCTGGCCGCGTCGGAGGCGAGAAACACCGCGGCGCCGGCCATCTCGTCCGCGCGCGCCCAGCGGGCCAGCGCCGACTTGGTCGCATAGGCGTTGCCCCAGGCAGCGTCGGCGCGGATCTGGCTGGTCAGCTCGGTCTCCACCACCCCGGGAGCGATCGCATTGAAGCGCACCCCGGCCGGGCCGAACTCGGCGGCGGCGGTGCGCAGCAGTTGCTGCAGCCCGGCCTTGGTCGCCGCGTACACGCCCTGGCCGGGCTCGATGACGCTGGCCCTAATCGAGCTGAACGCGATCAGCGAGCCGCCGCCGCGAGCGGCCATCGCGGGGCCGAATGCCCGGATCAGGGTGAACACGCCGCGCAGGTTCACCCGCACCACCCGGTCGAACTCGTCGTCGGTGTAGTCGGCCAGCCGCTTGCGAACGTTGATACCGACGGTGGTGACGACGATGTCGGGGTGAAGCCGGCCCGCGAGCGCCGCGACCGCGCCGGCGTCGGTGACGTCCACCGTGGTCCAGTCGCCCTGGCAGGCACCGCCGGTGCCCATCGCCGCGACCTCATCCACGTCGGCCGCCATCACCGCTGCTCCGTGCGCCGCCAGCGCGAGCGCCACCTCCCGGCCGATCCCCCCGGCACCGATCACCAGGGCGCGCTTGCCGGACAGATCGAACAGTCCCCGGTACGGCGCGGTGAACGGATTCGCAGCGCCGTCCCCCTCCGTTGGCCCCGACGACGCCCGCTCCGGATGCTCCGTCACCGCTGCCGCTCCTTCCGCTCTCGCCCGCGCTTATCAACTTCCCATGCGCGTGCCAACTCGGCTACTTCCGTCACACCAGTCACATTTCCGCTGAATTGATAAGCGCCCACCGAATTGATAAGCGCCGGGACGGGAGGGGGAGCCTCATGGCCGCGGCCGGATGATCGCCATGCGGGTGACGGTCATCTCCTCCACCGCCCAGCGCGGGCCCTCGCGCCCGATCCCGGAATCCTTGACTCCGCCGTAGGGCATCACGTCCGACCGGAAGCCCGGCACATCGTTGATCACCACGCCGCCGACGTCCAGCCGGTCGATCGCCGCATACGCGGTAGCCAGCGACGAGGTGAACACCGCCGCGTGCAGCCCGTAGCGGGAGTGGTTGACCGCATCCAGCGCGGCGTCCACGCTCGGCACCGTGCGCAGCGCCACCACCGGGCCGAAGACCTCCTCGTCCCACGCGTCGGCACCGTCCGGAACGTCGGCGAGCACGGTCGGCTCGACTACCGGGCCCCGCTGCCCGCCGCCGGCCAGCAGCCGCGCCCCCGCGTCGGTCGCCGCCGCGATCCAGGCCAGCACCCGCGCCGTGGAGGCCGGGTTGATCAGCGCCGACACCCGGGTCGCCGGATCCCGCGGATCCCCGATCACCACCTCGCCGAGCCGGTCCACCAACCGCCGCGCGAACTCCTCGGCCACCGGGGCCTGCACCAGCACCCGCTGCACCGAGATGCACGCCTGGCCGGAGGCGTAGTAGCCGCCGCGCAATACCGCGGAGGCCGCGGCATCCAGGTCGGCGTCCGCGGCCACCACCAGTGCGGAGTTCGCGCCCAGCTCCAGCAGCGTCTTGCGGGGGGCCACCGCGCGGGCGATGGCGTGCCCGACCGCCGCCGACCCGGTGAACGAGACCACCGGCACCCGCGGATCCGTGGTCAGCGCCACCCCGACATCGGCGTCGCCGGTGACCATCTGCACGGCCACCGGCGGCGCGCCGGCCGCCGCCAACTCCGCCCGCACCGCCCGCACCAGCCACAGCGTGGCCAGCGGGGTCGCCGGCGCCGGCTTGACGATCACCGGACAGCCGGCGGCGAGCGCCGGAGAGATCTTGTGCGAGGCCAGCAACAGCGGGTAGTTGAATCCGGCGATGCCCACCACGACGCCGGCCGGCCGGCGGGTGAAGTAGCCGGTCAGCCCGGCCCCGGAGGGCAGCAGGTCGATCGGTACCGTCTCGCCGTGCAGCGACGCGGGTACCTCCGCGGCCAGCGACCAGGTCAGCTCGGTGCGGTCCACCTCAACGGTGCAGTCCACCCGGGGTTTGCCGGTCTCGCCGATCAGCAGCTCGATCAGCCGTTCGCGGTGCCCGGCGATCGCGGCGGCCACGCCGGCCAACACTCGGCGACGCACCCCGGCGCCCAGCGCGGCCACCGCATCGCGGGCCGCCACCGCGTGGTCCAGCGCCCGCCGGGCCAGCGCCGCATCGCCCACCGGAGCCGCCGCCACCTCCGTGCCGTCATACGGGAAGCGCACCGGTGCCGCGTTCGGCGCAGGAACCCATCCGTCGCCGATCGGTAGGCCGTCCGGCACCCCCGCCAGGATCGAGAAGGGTTGTGTCATCTGCGATTCACTTCCTCGTCACCGCGCCCGTCCGGCCGTGTGGTCAGCGCCGACGGTGCAAGCTCCGCGTAGCTCGACCATGCTCCCCCAGCAGTCTGCACCCCCGTCGCCGCGAGCAACCCCCGGGCCATGGCGCGGGTGATCACGTCCGCAGCCGCGGCCAGGATCGCCTGGTATCCGAGCATGTCGGGGGCCGGGCGCGCGGTGCTGGATACCGCAAACAGAGTGTCGCCGTCGAACAGGGTGTGGATCGGATTGACCGCCCGGGCCAGCCCGTCGTGGCCGACGGCGGCCAGCTTGGTGCACTGCGCCTTGCTGAGCGTGGCGTCGGTGGCCAGCACCCCGATGGTGGTGTTGCGCACGATGTGCCCGGCACTGGGGTGCTGCGGCCCGGCCGGGCGTCGCGCCGCAGCCGCCGCCAGCGCGTCGCGATCAAGCGGTGACGGGGATCGCAGCGCGGGCCCGTCCCCGGGCAGCATCAGCGGTGCCGCCCACAGCCCGCCGGTGCGCGGGTCCACCGCCGAACCGACCGCGTTCGCAATGACCAGGGCGGCCACCGTGGTGCCATCAGGCAGCACCGTGGAGGCGCCGCCCACCGCGCCCTTCAGCCCCCCGGCCACCGCGCCGGTGCCGGCCCCCAGGCAGCCGCAGCGCGCCATCGCCGCGGCATCGGCATCCAGTGCGGCCGCCACCGCGGCCCGACCGAAGGACTCGTCCGGGCGGGCCGCGAAGTCGCCGCCACGGCCCAGGTCGAACAGCACCGCCGCCGGCACGATCGGCACCACCTGCCCGGGCAGCGGCCCCACCGGTAGGCCGATCCCCCGCTCGCCCAACGCATCCGCCACCCCGGATGCCGCAGCCAGGCCATAGGCGCTGCCTCCGGTGAGCACGATGGCGTGCACCCGCTCCACCGACGCGGTCGGATCCAGCAGATCCGTCTCGCGGGTCCCGGGCCCGCCGCCGCGCACGTCGACACCGGCCACCATGCCGCCGTCGGGGGCCAGCACCACGGTGCTGCCGGTCAGGTAGCCGGCGTCGGTGCGGGCGTGATGCCCGACCCGCAAGCCCGCCACGTCGACCAGCGCATTGGCCGGGCCGGGGACGGTGGCCGCCGGCGCGCGCAGGGCGGCCCCGGTCACGCGGGGTCCGCCAGGAAGCGCTGAGCCGCCTCGGCGTACACCCGCGCGGCGGTGACGATCTCCGCGACCGCGCACATCTCGTCGGCCTGGTGCGCAATCCACTTGCCGCCCGGCCCGTACACCACGGTCGTCAGACCGGCGTCCCGGGTCAGGATGGTGCCATCCGTGGTACCCGGCACGCCCCCGAAAGCCGGTTCCTCACCGGTGATCTCGCGGTGCGCTGCAACCAGCGCCGCCACCACCGGTTCGTCCCGTGGAGTCTCCACCGGCGGCCGGTCGTCGATGACGTGCACCTGGCAGGCCACGCCGTACTCGTCGGCAATCTGCTCGGCAAGCCGGGTGATCAGGTGGATCAGCCCTGGGTGATCCACCGCCGGGATGGTGCGAATGTCCAGGTACACCTGAGCGATGCGTGGGATGACGTTCTGCTGCTCGGCGGTTCCGGCATCCAGCACCGTGGGCGTGAGGTAGAACTCGCCCAGCTCGGGGTGCTCGCCCACCGTCTGGCCGATCTGCCGTTGCAGCTCCGACAGCCCCACCAGCAGCGGACCGACGGCCGGGATCGGGTTGCGGCCAATCTGCGGCATGGCGCCGTGCGCCATCACGCCGGTCAGCTCGATGCCCATACGTAGCGCCCCCTTGGCGCTCGCGCATACCTCGCCGGCCTCTGGCTCGCACACGATGACCCCATCGATGCCGGAGCGGGCCAGCTCGGACGCCGCGAACGCCTTGGCGCCCAACATCATGCCCTCCTCATCGGCGAGCGCCCCGACGATGATCCGCCCGGCGAAGCCGGCCCGCTCGACAGCCCGGGCAGCGTGGATCATCGCGGCCACGCCGGATTTCATATCCGCCGAGCCGCGTCCGCGCAGCATCCCGTCCACCACGTCGCCGGCGTACGGATCGAACGACCAGGACGAGGTATCCCCCTCGGTGACGACGTCGGTGTGCCCTTCGAACATCAACGTGCGGCCGGGCCGGTCGCCGCCGATCACGGCGATCACATTGGGCCGGCCGGGCGCCGCGTCGACAACGGTGACGTCCCATCCGAACCTGCGCATGGTCCGCGCGACCACCTCGGCGGCCGGCTGCTCTACCACCGCGGCTCCGGGTTCGTTCACGGTGCGCAGCCGGATCAGATCGGCGGCCAGCTGCACCACGGCTTCCGGATCGATCAGATCCGCGGCCACTGGCGGCGCCGGATCGGCGGTGCCGCCAGGATTCTCGCCGATCACCCGATGCTCCGTCACCGCTGGTCTCCTCCGCCATCGCTTGAATCCGGCCGCTGCGCCGGGTGGTCCTCGGGGAGCTGCCCGGACCGCTGCCGCGCCGCCGCCAGAGACCGCTGCAACGTCGGCACCGCCGCCAGCAGGTCGCGGGTGTACTGCTCGCGGGGGCTGCGGTAGACCTGTTCGGTCGGCCCGGACTCCACCAGCCGACCACCGCGCAGCACCGCCACCCGGTCGCAAACCCGACGAATCACCGACAGATCGTGCGAGACGAAGATCAGTGTCAGCTGCTGCCGGGCGGCGAGATCCTCGATCAAATCAAGGATCTGGGCCCGGATCGTGACGTCGAGGGCGGACACCGCCTCATCGGCGATCAGGATCCGGGGGCCCGGCGCGATCGCCCGGGCGATGGAGATCCGCTGCCGCTGGCCGCCGGAGAATTGGTGCGGGAACCGGCGCGCGGCATCGGAATCCAGCCCCACGTCGGCCAACGCCCGGCGCACCGTGTCCGGGATGTCCGGGCGACCCAGCACCTGGAGTGGCTCGGCCACGATGTTGCCCACGCGCATCCGCGGGTCCAGGGAGGCCATCGGGTCCTGGAAGACGATCTGCAGGTTGCGCCGCAGAAAGCGCAGGTCCTTCTCCCGGCGACCGGTGATGTCGTTGCCCTCCACCAGGATCCGGCCGGTGGTCGGTCGGTCCAGGGCGGCGATCAGGCGCATCAGGGTGGTCTTGCCCGAGCCGGACTCGCCGACCACACCAAATCGGGATCGCTGCGGGATGGACAGGGTCACATCGGCCAGCGCATCCACCCCGCCGGCCGGCCGGAACGGCGACGTCCGCCGCCGCTGGAACTGCCGGCCAACACCGGTCAGCTCGACCGCCGGGACATCGACGGCCCGAGCGGTACCCGGATCGCCGGTCCCGGTGCGGTCTCCCGCCGCGGCGCCGGACTCGGTGCCGGGTCGTGGTTCCGTCACGACAGCCCCCCGGATTCGAGGCTTTCCGGCTCGTCCAGGGTCAGATCCGCGTCGGCCAGCAACCGGCGGGTGTGCTCGTGCCGCGGATCGGTGAGCACGGTGGTCACCGGCCCGCGCTCCACCACCCGGCCCTGCCACATCACCAGCAGGTAGTCGCACACCGACGCCACCACCGCGAGGTCGTGCGAGATGAACAGCAACGCCGAGCCCATCGCGGTGGCACGCTCGTCGATCAGCTCCAGCACCCTCGCCTGCACGCTGACATCCAGCGCCGTGGTGGGCTCGTCGCAAATCAGCAGCGCCGGGTTGTTGGCCAGTGCGATGGCCAATACCACCCGCTGCCGCTGCCCGCCGGAGAGCTGATGCGGAAAGGACCGCGCGATCCGCGGCGGGTCGGGCAGCCCGACGGCCTCCAGCAGGTCCAGCACCGCCCGGCGCGCCGCCGCCCGGGATCCCTGGGTGCGGTGCACCAGCATGGCCTCGGCCACCTGCCGGTCCACCCTGCTGGTCGGGTTGAGCGCCGTCATCGGCTCCTGGAACACCATGCCGGTCAGCCGGCCGCGGGCACCGGCCAGCACTCGCTCCGGGGCGCGCAACAGATCCGGGCCGAACCCGGCCAGGCGCACCGAACCGGTGGCGGTCAACCCGTCCGGCAGCAGCCCGGCAATCGCCATGCAAGTCAAGGTCTTTCCGGAACCGGAGGCCCCGATGATGCCGACCCGCTGGCGCGGGCCGATGGTGAACGAGACGTCCCGCACCAGCGGCATCCGGCCGGCCGAGATCGATAGCCCGTCCACCTGCAACACCGGGGAGCCCGAACTCATCCCAGTGCCCGGCACGGTGCCCGTCACCGCCCCTCCAGTCGTGGGTCGAAGCGGTCCCGCAGCCCGTCGCCCAGCAGGTTGAAGCCCAGCACCGCCAGGGCGATGGCCACACCGGGCCAGACAACGAGCATCGGGTGGATGCTGATCACCGCCTGGCCGTCGTAGAGCATGCGACCCCAGGACGGCGTGGTGGGTCCGGCGCCCAACCCGAGGTAGCTCAGCGCCGCCTCGGCCAGGATCGCAATGGCGTAGGCCACCGAGCACTGCACGATCACCAGGCCGACAACGTTGGGCAGCACGTGCTTGATGGCGATCGCCGGCCCGCGCATGCCGGATGCCCGCGCGGCCAGCACGAAGTCCGACGACATCACCCGGATGGTGCCCGAGCGCACCACCCGGATGAAGGTGGGCACGCTGCCAATTCCAATCGCCGTCATCGCCGAGGTCAGCGACGCCCCGAAGACCGTCGCGAAGATCAGCGCGATCAGCAATCCGGGGAAGGCGAGCCAGATGTCGGTGACGCGCATCAGGAATTCGCTCCACCGCGGGCGCAGCATGCCCGCCGCGATGCCCAGCGGGGTTCCGACGACCATGGCGATACCCACGGCCACGATCCCGACGTACAGCGTGGTGCGCGACCCCGCCATCAGCCAGGAGACGATGTCCCGGCCACGCAGGTCGGTGCCCAACAGGTGCCCGCCGACGCCCGGCGGGGTGGCGAAGTTGTTGGTGTCGGTGAAATCGGTGGGGAACGGGGTCCACAGGAACGAGACCAGGGCGGTGGCCACGATCAACACCACGATCGTGGCGCCCACCACCAGCAGCGGGCCGACCCGCCGTCGGCCCGTCACCACCGAGGTTTCCGGGGGCAATGCCGGGTCCATCACCTGTTGCTCGCTCATGCCGTCACCGCCTGCGCAGCCGGGGATCGATCACGGTGTACAGCACGTCGACCACGAAGCTGATCGCCAACGAGATCACCACGATGGTGACGACGATTCCCTGCACGGCCAACCTGTCCTGCCGGGCCACCGAGTCGGCCAGGAACGATCCGATCCCCGGGATCACGAACACCCGCTCGACCACCACCGCGCCGATCAGGATCGTCACCAATTGAACCCCGAGCACCGTCAGCACCGGGATGGAGGCGTTGCGGAATCCGTGCCGCACCACCGCCCCGGCCGCCGTCAGACCCTTGGAGCGGGCGGTGCGCAGGTAGTCCTGCCCCATCTCGTCCAGCAGCGCGGACCGCACGTAGCGAGCCAGCACGGCGCCCTGCACCAGTCCCAACGACAGCCACGGCAGGATCATGTGCTGCACGAAGCCGCCGGGATCCTGGGCCGGTACAACGTAGCCATTCGCGGGGAGCCAGCCCAACGCCACCGCGAACAGCGCGACCATCAGAATGCCGGCCAGGAACGCCGGCACCGCGATGCCCAGCTGGCTCAGCCCGGACAGTACCGCGCCGGACGCCTTGCCATTGCGCAGCGCGGCGAGCGACCCGATGGGCACCGCCACCACCAACGCGACCACAATGCCGCCGAGCACCAGCCACAGGGTCACCTGCAGCCGATCCGCGATCTGGGGTCCGATCGGCAGCTGCGTCACGTACGAGGTGCCGAAGTCGCCGTGCGCCATGCCGCCCACCCACGACAGGTACTGGGTGAGCAGTGAGCGGTCCAGCCCCATCTGGTGACGCAGCGCCGCCAACGCCTCCTTGGTCGCGTCGACCCCCAGTGCCGTGCGGGCCGGATCGCCGACCGCGGACAGCAGCAGAAACACGATGATCGACGCGACCAGCGCGCTGACCAGAAAGATCAGCAGGCGCCGAGCAAGATGCCACCACACCGTCGCAGGACCGGGTCCCGGCTCAGCTGACCGACAGCTGGTAGACGTTCAGCCCCTCGGTAATGGCGTTCTTCGGCAGGCCGTGCACGGTGGAGTCGACCACCATCAGATTCGGGAACGCCCACAGCCACACGGCGGCAGCCTGGTCGGCGAGGATCGTCACCACCTTCTGGAAATCGGACACGAAGGTCTGCTCGTCGCCGGCGTCGCCCTCCTGCTCCAGCGTGGTGACCTGCGGGTCGACGAACTGCGTGTAGTAGTCGTCCTTGCCGGAGAAGACGTTGGTGACGTCGAACTGCTCGACGTGGTTGACGATCGTCAGATCGTAGTTGTAGGGAGCGCCGAAGGTGTGTGCCAGCCAGTTGTCCCACGTCACGGTCTGTACGTCCAGCGTGATCCCCGCCTGCGCCAGCTGGGACTTGATGATCGGCGCGGCGGCGACCGCATAGGGCAGCGACGACGCAATGGTCAATGTGAGCTTGAGGTTGGACTGGCCCGCCTCGGCCAGCAACTGCTTGGCCTTGGCGACGTCGTGCGGGTACTTGTTGGCCAGATCCACATACCACGGGTCGGTCGGCACCTCGTGCGATCCGATCAGGGTGCCGTACCCGGCCCAGGCGCCCTTGAGGATGGCCTCCCGGTCCAGCGCGTAATTGATGGCCTGGCGCACCTTGATGTTGCTCAACGGCGACTTCTTGTTGTTGATCGCCATCATCACCTTGCCGGTGGTGGTGCCCTCGATGATCTGGTACTTGGGGTTGTTCTTGAACTGGTCGAGCACCTGCGGTGTGGGCACCGTGGTGATGACCTGGATGCCGCCGGTCAGGAAGGAGTTGTTCATGGCGGTCGGGTCGGTGAAGTACTTGAACACCACCGTCTTGATCGGGGCCTGGGCACCCCAGTACTTGTCGTTGCGGTTCAACGTGATCGAGTCGCCGTGCTGCCAGGTGCCCAGCGTGTAGGGGCCGGTGCCGATGGCCTCGGTAGCCAGCTTGTTCACATGCTGGGGGCTCATCATGGCGCCCACCCGCGAGGCCATCTTGTACAGCCAGAGGTTGCTCGGCTGCTTGAGGACCACCTTCAGCTCGGTCGGCGACACCGCCGTCGCGCTGTCGACCACGTCCATGTACTTCTTGACGCCGTTGGTCCAGGTGTTCTTCACATAGTTGATCGAGAAGGCGGCATCCTCGGCGGTGAACGGGCTGCCGTCGGAGAAGGTGACGTTCGGCTCAAGCTCGAAGGTATAGGTCTTGCGGTCGGCCGCCAGCGTCCAGCTCTTGGCCAGGCACGGCCGCAGCGAGCCGTCGTCCGGGTTCTGCGCGACCAGCGTCTGGTAGACGTTGCCCAGCAGCAGCTGCGGCGCCTGCGCGCCGCTCTGCGTGGTGAAGTCCAGGCTGGTCGGTTCCAACACCAGCCCCAGGTTGAGGGTGGCGTCGGAGGGCTTGGCGTCGGCGTTGGTCGGCTTCGCGCAGGGGTTGTCGGCGGCGGGGGTGCCGGTTCCGGAGGACGGCGTGCTGCCGGACTCGGTCGACGTGCCGCCGGACTCGGTCGACGCGCCACCGGAGGACGGCGACTGCCCGCTCGGGGTGGACGGGCTCGACGAGCCACCGCTGGTCGCCGGCTGCTGGGACGTCGGCTGGTTGGAGGACGTCGTCCCCGCTCCTGCGCTGCATCCCGCCAGTACCAGCGCCGCCGCGGTCGCCACGGCGACCAGGGCTCGCGAAGCAGTCAGTCTCATCCGCAGTCCTTTCGTTACCCCGCCGCCTGGCCGGTTGACAGGGATCATCGCATCCACCCGCCCGATGTGGAAGGACCAGGGTGGGCTCGACGGGCGCGCGGCATGTTCGTCAATCCACCGGGTCGAACAGTGGCGCCGGACCCTCGTGCGGGGCCACCTCGACGGTGACCGTCCCGATCGTCCCGGTGAACGCGAACTCCCCGGCGTAGTCGTCACACACCGGGGACAGCGCGTCTCGGCCGATGTCCAGACCCTCCCAGCCCAGGAAGTCCGGCAGGATCCGCGGAAACGGCGTCTGCCCGGCGGGCTCGCCGTCGACGAGCAGCCGACCCACGCCCCGCTGCTCGCCGGTCAGGGTGAACCGGAACCCGACCGTGCACCCGCCCACCGGCAGCGGACGATCCGAACGCAGCCGGTAGTGCGTGCCGAGGAAGTTGTAGTCGTAGTGCAGATGATCGTCCCGGACGAACAACACATACCCGCTGCTCACCCCGCCGAGGGCGACCAGCACCCCCTGGTCCGCGGCGCTGGTGCGATAGATGTCCACGGTGATGGCATGGTCCCGGTTCATGGTGGGCGGCGCGGCCGACACCGGCAGGTGGCTCATCCCCGGGTAGTAGGTGAACCTGGTCCGGGCTCGCGGCGAGCCGGGCCGCGGCACCTTGGCCCGCACCGCGAACCGTTCGTCGTCCAGCGGCAGCACCCCGTACCGCTCGGCCTGCTCCCAGAACAGCTCGGTGAGTTCGGCCAGCCGGCCGGGCTCGTCGCTGGCGCGATCGTGGCATTCGGTCGGGTCGGTGGGCAGGTGGTAAAGCTCCCACACGTCGTCGGAGTAGTCGGTGCCGCGCTGGTGGTAGGTCACGGCCTTGTCGCCATCGTGATAGATCGCTCGGTGCCCGAACATCTCGAAATGCTGGGTGCGCCGGCGGCTTTCGGCGCACGGATCGGTGAAGGTGTAGGACATGTCGATGCCGTGCATCGACATCTGGTCGATGCCCCGATGCACCGGCGGCGGCGTGATGCCCACCATGTTCAGCACCGTCGGGGTGATGTCGATGACGTGGTGGAACTGGTTGCGCACTCCCCCGGCGGCGCCGATGCCGGCCGGCCAATGCACCAGCAGCGGGTCCCGCACGCCGCCCTCGTGGGTGTTCTGCTTGTAGCGCTTGAGCGGGGTGTTGCTGACCTGCGCCCAGCCCCAGGGGTAGTTCGGCTGGGCTGCCGGTCCGCCGATCTCGTCCAGCCGGTCCAGGTTATCGGCCAGATCCTCGGCAATGCCGTTCTGGTAGGCGGTGGTGTTCAGCGAACCCTGGGCGCCACCCTCCTGGCTGGCCCCGTTGTCGCTCAGCAGCACCAGGACGGTGTTGCGCAGCCGGCCGATCCGGTCCAGGAACGCGACGAACCGGCCCAGCTCGTGGTCGGTGTGCTCGACCATCGCCGCGTAGGCCTCCTGCAGCCGGGCGGCCAATCGCCGCTCGTCGGGCGGCAGGTCCGCCCAGGCGGCGACGCCGGGATTGCGCGGCGCGAGCGTGGTCCCGGCCGGGAACAGGCCCAGGTCGATCTGCCGGCGCAGCCGGGCGTCCCGGATCTCGTCCCACCCGGCGTCGAACCGGCCGCGCTGTCGGCGCAGGAACTCGTCCGGCGCCTGGTGCGGTGCGTGCGCGGCACCGAACGCCAGGTAGAGGAAGAACGGCTTGTCGGGCGTGACGCTGGTCTGGTCCCGAACGAAGTCGATGGCGTGGTCGACCAGGTCGGTGCTCAGGTGGTAGCCGTCCTCGGGCCTCGCCGGTGGGTCGATGTGGTGATTGTCGGCGGTCAGCTCGGGGTAGAAGCTGTCGGTCTCGGCGCCGAGAAACCCGTAGTAGCGCTCGAACCCACGGCCCAGCGGCCACTGGTCGAACGGGCCGGCGGCGCTGGTGTGCTCGCTCGGCGCCAGGTGCCACTTGCCGACGCACATCGTGGAAAAGCCGGCGTCCAACAGGATCTCGGCCACGGTCGCCGCGCGGTGGCTGATCCGTCCCCGGCCGCTGGGAAAGCCGGTGTCCAGGTTGGAGAGCATCCGCATCCCGACCGAGTGGTGGTTGCGCCCGGTCAGCAGGCTGGCCCGGGTCGGCGAGCACAGCGTGGTGGTGTGGAAGTTCGTGTACTGCAGACCTCCGGCTGCCAGCCGGTCGAACGTCGGAGTGTCCAGCTCCGACCCGTAGCAGCCCAGATCTGCAAAGCCCACGTCGTCGAGCACCACGTACACGACGTTCGGTGTCCCCGGCGGTGGTCCCGTCGGCTCCTCCCACCAAGGCTCGGAGGATTGGATGGTCCGGGCGATGCGGCCCTGGAACGGCTGGTCGGCGGCCATCGGTGCGACCTACCTCGGTGGTGTGACGCCCGGGAGGACCACAGGCAGCGGACGGGAGCGAGTAACGGGTGGCCGAAGCCGCAGTTACCGCCCAGGTGGTGGGGCCTGCGGCGTTTGCTGGCCGGGGTAGCCGTAGCCGGGTGGCGGCTCTGGGGGGTAGCCATATGGATGGCTGCCCGGTGCGGGGGGGTTCGGCCCGGTGGGCCCGTTCGGACCGGCCGGCCCCTGGCCGGGTGCCGCGGTGGGCCCGGTGGCCGGTGGCGCCGGGAACGGTGGCACCGGCGGGATCTGCGCGGGCGCCGGCTGCGACCCGGACGGAGCCGCGTGGCTACCTCGCGGGGCCGGCGGCGGGGTGGCGGGGTCTGCCGCGCCCGGGATCTCCTTGGGTGCTGCCGCGGCCCGAGCCGCGGCAGCGGCGGCGTCCTTCTCTGCGATGGTCACCGAGGCCTCCTGCTCGGCGGCCCGCACCGCCCGGGCGACCTCCTCGGCGGAGGTGCCACCGAACCAGTCCTTCACGTCGTCGTCGATGACCCCGGCGTTGGACTCCGGCACCTCCTCGGTGCTGGGCTCGTAGCGGAACACCCCGTCATCGCCCTTGGTGCCCAGCATCCGGCCGAAGCCCTCCAGCGCCTTGGAGAAGTCGGACGGGATCATCCACACCTTGTTGGCGTCGCCCTGGGCCATCTGCGGCAGGGTCTGCAGGTACTGATAGGCCAGCAGCTCCGGAGTGGGCCGGCCGGCCTTCACCGCCGCGAACACCTTCTCGATGGCCTTGGCCTGCCCCTGTGCCTGCAGGTACCGGGCCGCCCGCTCACCCTGCGCACGCAGGATCCGGGACTGCCGCTCACCTTCGGCCGCCAGGATCGCCGACTGCTTGGCACCCTCGGCGGACAGCACGGCCGCCTGCTTGTTGCCCTCGGCCGTCTTGATGGCCGACTCCCGCTGCCCTTCGGCCGTCAGGATCATGGCGCGCTTGTCCCGGTCGGCGCGCATCTGCTTTTCCATGGAGTCCTGGATCGAGGGCGGCGGGTCGATCGCCTTCAGCTCAACCCGCGCCACCCGGATGCCCCACTTGCCGGTCGCCTCGTCCAGCACGCCGCGCAGCTGGCCGTTGATGCGGTCACGGCTGGTCAGCGTCGCCTCCAGATCCATGGAGCCGACGACGTTGCGCAGCGTGGTGGTGGTCAGCTGCTCGACCGCCACGATGTAGTTGGCAATCTCGTAGACCGCCGCGCGCGGGTCGGTTACCTGGAAGTACACCACCGTATCGATGGACACCGTCAGGTTGTCCTCGGTGATCACCGGCTGCGGCGGGAAGGACACCACCTGCTCGCGGAGGTCGATGCGGGCCCGGATGCGGTCTAAGAATGGGGCCAGCCACACCAGTCCGGCGCCGCTCGCCTTGTGGAAGCGGCCCAGCCGCTCGATCACCGCGGCCTGCGCCTGCGGGATCACCTTCACCGAACGCAGCACGATGATGATCGCCAACACGGCGATCACGATGACGACGATCAGAACCGGATCCATGACTCATGGCCCCCAAATCACGACCGCGGTGGCTCCGCGGACCTCGACAACGGTGACGGGGGTACCCGGCGGCAACGGCCGGTGACCGTCCACGCCGATCGCCGACCAGACCTCCCCGCCGATCTTGACCTGGCCGCCCGTCGTATCGACGGTTGAGATGACAGTAGCCTTCGACCCGAGCACCGCGTCAATTCCCGTGCGGACCCGCGAGGGCCGCAGGTAGCGTCGCTTTAGGTGCGGGCGCAGGCCGAAGACCAGCGCCACCGAGGACACCGCGAACACCAGGAGCTGCAGCCACAGCCACTCGCTGCCGAAGGCGTCGCCGAAGGGCGGCCCGGCGAACAGCGAGACGACCGCCGAGATCGCGGCGCCGCCGGAGAGCATGAGCAGCACGAACTCGCCACCCAGCAATTCGGCGGCTCCGAACCCCACCGCGATGATCAACCAGACCCATGCCGCCATGCGCCTCATCCTGCCAGAGCGGCCCCACGGCCGGGGTCACCTCACTCGGCGGTGACGAAATCGATGAGGCTTTCCACGGCGGTGATCAGCGGCGTGTCGAGGTCCCGGAAGCTGGCTACCGCCCCATTGACGCGGCCCCACATGGTGGCGACGTCCGGCACCCCTAGGGCCGCGCACACCCCCGTCTTCCAATCGGTGCCGCGGGGTACCTCGGGCCAGGCGGCGATCCCGACCGCGGCCGGGCGGACGGCCTGCCAGATGTCGATATAAGGGTGGCCGGTGACGAGTACGTGGGGCGAGGCCACCGACTGCGCGATCCTGGTCTCCTTCGAGCCCGGCACCAGGTGGTCGGCCAGCACGCCGACCCGTCGACCCGGGCCCGGCCGGAACTCCGCCACGGCAGACGGCAGGTTGTCCAGGCCGTCCAGCGGCTGCACCACCACCCCCTCGACCCGCAGGTCGTGGCCCCAGACCCGCTCAACCAGGGCCGCGTCGTGAATGCCTTCCACCCAGATGCGCGCGGCCCGGGCGGTCCGAGCGCGCAGCCCTGCCACCCGAGTCGAACCCGACGCCGAGCGACGCGGCGCGGCCTGCGGCTGCGTCGGACGCACCAGGGTGGTGGGGCGGCCGTCCACCACGAACGCGCCCGGTGTCAGCGGGAAGTTGCGTCGGGCCCCGAAGCGGTCCTCGAGCGTGACCGCAGTGGCGGTGCAGACCACCACCGCGCCGCAGAAGCCGGACAGCGGGTCCTCTGCGACGACGTCACCCGTCGCCGGGACCATCTGCGGCGCCGGACGTTTCTGCCCGCCGCCGGCGAGCACGTCCCGGCCGTAGCGGTCGTGGGAGTCCAGGCTGTCTGCACGTCGCACGGACGATCACGCTAGCGCCAGTGGCGGGCCAACGCCGGCACCGGCGCGCCATAGGCGGGATCGCCGGGTCCGGACCGGTGTCGCACCGGCGGGGCTCGGGGGCCGGGGGCTCGGGGCAGGGGGAATCGCACCTCGTGGGGATCTTGGTCTGCGCGACCAGCAGGAACGGTTTCAAGATCCCCACGAGGTGCGACTTTTGCTCCGATCCGTGCCGGCCGCCGCCGAAGTCGGGGCCGCGCCCGGCGCCGCGGTTCCGAGCCGCGTCCAGCGCTGCGGGCGAGGGCCGCGCCCGGTGCCGTACCGTGGCCCGTGATGTCCGAGATGAGCGACCGGCACCCACTGGGCGCGGCGCGTGAGGTTCGCGCCGCGGTCACGCTCGCCCTGTGGGCCGCCGCGTGGCAGTCCGGCGCCAGCGCGGACCGGGTGCTCGATGCGCTGGACGATGCCGAGGTCCGCGCCGGGGTGCGTGCGGGATCGGTCGAGGCCAGCGAGCGCTCCGGGCTGCCTGGACCGGGAGAGCCCAGCGGCGGGCCCGTCGAGCTGCTCACCCTGCTGCGTCGCGGGGGGCCGCCGGGGCTGGTGCTGCCGGTCCCCGGGGATCTGCGGGGGCTGCCGCCCCGCGGCGAGATCGTGCTACCCGCGCTCGATGCGGGGGCGGTGGTGGTACTGCCCGAGGCGGGTGTCGGGCTGCTGCCGGTGGCCGGTCAGTGGCGCGCCCTGCCATGCGGGCCGGCCCATCCAGCCCTGCCGCTGCCGGACGCGACCCAGCTGGTGGACGGCGCCGTCGCCGACGCCACTCGGGCGCTGGCGGCCGCGGACGTCGCCAGCTCCCGCGGGAACCCGCGCGAGGCGGTGCGCCGGGCGATCCTGATCGAGGCGGTCGACGGCCCGCCCGGCACGCCGTCACCGGCATCGTCGCTGCTGGCCAAGGCCACCACGCTGTCGGCGCTGCTCGTGGTCGCCGCCGAGCACCAGACCGGCGCGGTGACTAGCAGAGAGCTCGCGGTGGTAGACGACGCACTGTCCCCGCTGCGGTCGGCCGTCCGGGAGGCTCGCCGAACCGCAGTAGCGGTGACGAGCCAAGCGCTGTGCAACTCCTGTGGGGTGGGGGCACGCCAGACCGCCGCGCCCGGGACGGCCCCCGACAGCAGACCCTGAGCACAGCAGCCAGCCCCCACGGCGGCGGGCACCGAGGTCTGGACATGGTGTTCAGTATTGATTAACGTTTGGGGTCAGTGACCCACCCGGATCGCGTTGATCAGCCCGGGCCCCGGCGGAACGGCAACGACCTCCCGCCCTGCGGCCGCGGCGCCACCCTCAGGAGGTTGCACGCGCCATGACCATCACCCACGACATCCGTCCCGGCCAACCCATCGTGTTCCGCCACGGGATCGTGTTGCAGATGGACGACGCCCACACGGTGCTGCCCGACGGCGACTTGCTGGTCGTCGACGGCACCATCGCGGCCGTCGGCCCGGATCTGGCGGTTCCCGATGGCACGTACGAGATCTCGGCCAAGGGCGGGATTCTGCTGCCGGGCATGGTGGATACCCACCGGCACATGTGGCAGACGGCGATGCGCGCCTACGGCGCCGACTGGACCCTCACCCAGTACTTCGTCTGGTACTACCTCGAACACGGCATGAAGTTCCGTCCGCAGGATGTCGCGGCGGGCAATCTGTTGTCCGCGCTGGACGCCGTCGAGTCCGGCGTCACCACCAGCGTGGACTGGTCGCACGGGCTGCGCACTCCCGATCACGGCGAGGCCGCGCTGGAGGCCCTGGCCACGTCCCCCGGGCGATATGTGTTGGCCTACGGCAACATCACCGCCCCGCCGGCCCGATGGACGCACGATCCTGCGGTGCGCGCCGTGATCGAGCGAGCCCGCGACGACTCGCGCCTGTTCGGCGCGCAGATCGCCTTCGACGTCCCGGAGGACGCCTCCTTCCCGGAGCGGCCCGCATTCGAGGCGGCCAAGGAGCTGGGCGTCCGGGTAACCACGCACGCCGGCGTCTGGGGTGCCACCAACGATGCCGGTATCCGGGAGATGTACCAGGCCGGGGTCATGGAGCCGGGCATCACCTATGTGCACTGCGCCTCGCTGTCCGAGGAGTCCTACCAGATGATCGCCGGCACCGGTGGAGTGGCGTCGCTGTCCACCGAGAGCGAGGACACCTGCGGCCAGGGCTATCCTCCGGCACATGCGTTGCGGCGGCACGGGATTCAAGCATCTCTCTCGATTGACACCAGCGTCTGGTTCAGCGCCGACATGTTCTCGGCCATGCGCGCCACCATCGGCGCAGACCGGGCGCTCGAACACTACCTCGCGCACCAGAAGAACGAGACCATCACTCACGTCAAGCTGCGGGTGGAGGATGTCGTGGACTGGGCCACCCGGGGCGGGGCCAAGGTGCTGGGCGCCTACGACCGGATCGGCAGCCTAGAGCCCGGCAAGCTCGCCGACGTGGTGTTGGTCCGCAATGATCACTCCCCCACCATGACGCCGATCCTGAACCCCTATGGCCATCTGGTGTACCAGGCGAGTCGCGGCGACGTGCACACCGTGCTGGTCGGCGGCGTACCGATGAAGCTGGACGGCACGCTGGTCGCGGGCGACCTGCCCAGCGTCCGGACCAAGGTGGAGAACACGGTGGACTACCTGCGTGGCGAGTTGGGTGAACAGACCTGGAACGCCGGCATGTACCCGGAGATCCCGGAGACCGAAATCCTGACTAACCCCTACCAGTACCGCAAGGGCGAGGCGACCGCCCGCTGAGCCACGCCATCGGCGGCGGGCGGATCCCGGCGATCCGCCCGCCGTCGTCGGTGCTGCGGCCCGCTACGCCAGGGCGAGGATTCGCTCCAGCACGCCGCGCAGCGCGTCCGCCGGATCGGCGGCGGTGCTCACGCTGCGCCAGGCCACCACGTCGTCCGGGCGGACCAGCACCGCACCGTCGGCGTCGATACCGTAGCTCTGCGCGAAGATGCCGGCGGGGTCTGCGATCTCGCCCCCGATGCGTGCCGCTGCCACATCCAGCCCGAGCTCCTTGCCGACCGTGTGCGCGGCGGCGCACCACGCGTCGCCGGCCGGGCCCGCCAACAGCACGAAGCCACCCCGGACCAGGTCCAGGGTGGAGATCCGCTCGCCGTCCCGATCCAGCCACAGGTGTGGCGCGCGCGCTCCGACGAGCGCGCTGCCGGTGCGTGGGTTGTGTGTGCCCGGCACCGGATCTCCATCGGTGACGACGGCGTCGGAGTGGCACACCGCCCCGAGCTCCACAGCGGCGTCGTCGAGTTCCTCGGCCAGATTCTCCTTCGGCAGGCTGGGATCGAGCCTGGCCACGTAGCGCACGTAGGCCTGTTCCACCACCATGGCACTGCCGGGCCGGCGCTCGGCGTCGTAACTGTCCAGCAGTCCGGCACCGGCATGGCCCTGCAACACCAGGGCGAGCTTCCACGCCAGGTTGTGCGCGTCCGCCACGCCCGTATTCCCGCCGAACCCGCCGGTGGGCGGCATCACGTGCGCCGCGTCACCGGCCAACAGCACCCGGCCGCCGCGGAACTGCTCCGCCCAGCTCGCCGAGGCATCCCACTGTTGCACGCTGTCGATCTCGATCGGCCAGTCGTCCGGTGCACCCAGCGCCGCCCGGACAAAGGAGGTGCACCGCTCGGTGCTGGTGTCCGCCGCGACGTCCGTGTTGCGGCCGCCGTCGGCAGACAGCGTGGAGAACACTGCCAGGAATCCGGCATCGCCGTCGATGGCGAACCTGAAGAACCCCAGGAACTCCGGGTGATTGACATAGATGACGCTCAGGTTGCGGTCGCCGATCATCGGCCGCACGTCGGATCGGAAGTAGATCGTGATGCAGCGAGCGAAGTCGCCCCGCCCCGCCAACCCGATGCCGAGCTGTCGACGCACCATGCTGTGGGCACCGTCGGCTGCCACCAGATAGTCGGCGGTCACGGTGTTTTCGGTACCGTCGGTCCGATCTCGGATCACCGCGCGCACCGAGTCGGCGTCCTGGGAGAAGGACACCAATTCGGTGTTGAACCGAACGTCGGCTCCGAGCTCACAGGCCCGGTCGCGCAGCAGGGGTTCCAACCCGATTTGGGTGAGGAACAGCCGCGGGGTGGGGCTCAACTCCTCCACGCCCTGGTTGTAGTTGGTCTGGAAATAGGCCAACTCCTTGCCCGCCAGCGACTCCACGGCCATGATCGCGCCGTTCTGGACGAACTCCCGCGCCGCCGCATCCTGCACCGATTGCTGGATTCCCAGGCCGCGGAAGATCTCCATGGTCCGTTGGTGGAACGACGCGGCGCGCGGGTGAATGGCGGTGCCGGGGTGTCGCTCGACCACCAGTGAGCGCACGCCGTGCGCACCCAGTTGCGCGGCAGTCGTCAGCCCGACCAGACTGCCGCCGACCACCAGCACCGGAACCCGACTCTCCGACATGTCGCCTCCTTGACGATCAGATCCGTGCCCACAGCGGGCAGCAGGCAACGGCCCTGCAGTGGGTCGGCTATGCCGTCGGTGTGGCGCAGTCCGTCGCGCCGGCGGTATGTCCGGGCCGTTCCAGCCCGGGCGGTCGCCGTGCCTGTCGGCTGATCATCGCGGACACCGCGGAGACTGTCAAGTAATACTGAACAGTAAATACATACTGAACATTGGTGTTGTCGACCTGGCGCGATCCCGGGGCGGACAGCACAGTGCCCGGGTGGTAGAAAAAGCCACCCGGGCACTCGACGTGATCAGCCGCTGGGACTACCGGTCGGTGATGTCCTTCGCGGCGTCCTTGGCGTGCTCGGCCGCCTGCTTGACGTCTGCCGCGGCCTGGTCGCCCTGCCCGCGAGCCTCCAGGTCCTCGTCACCGGTGGCCTTGCCCCAGGCCTCCTTCGCCTTGCCAGACAATTTCTCCATGGCGTTCTCCGCCTTGTCCTGAATGCCCATCACTCCCCGATCCGGCCGCGGTCACGGCCTGTGCTGTGCCGGGGTGGCCCCCAACGTGCCACCCCGGCGCGCCGTCGCCCGATCCGCTCGTGCGAGCCGGGCCTGTGATGCTGGAATACCCGGGCAGTGGGTGAACAAACGCGTTCCGCTGGCTGGCCTCGCGTCGGAACCCACGCGAGGTGGCTCCACCCGGCCGCCGCGGTCGGGGCGACGGCAAGAGTCGCCCGGGTGCCCGAAAGGCGCCCGGCGCCTTTGACAGCTACTGCGCGATCTCCTTGGCCGAGAAGCCCAGCGCGGAAAACCCGCCATCCACCATGATCATCGACCCGGTGGTGGCCGGGAACAGGTCCGACAGCAGGGCCACCACGGCGCGGGCCACCGGTGTCGGGTCGGAGGTGTCCCAACCCAGCGGCGCGCGGTCGGTCCAGGCGTTCTCCAGCGCGCCGAAGCCCGGAATCGATTTGGCCGCGATGGTGCGAATCGGCCCGGCAGACACCAGATTCACGCGGATCCCTGCAGGCCCCAGATCGCGCGCCAGGTACCGCGAGGTGGACTCCAGGGCCGCCTTCGCCACGCCCATCCAGTCGTAGGCGGGCCAGGCCTGACGGGCGTCGAAGTCGAGCCCGACGATGCTGCCGCCGGCCGTCATCAGCGGGCGAATCGCCACCGCCAGCGCCTTGAGCGAGTAAGCGGAGGCGTGCAGCGCGGTGGCGACGTCTGCCCAGGGCGTCTGCAGGAATACGTCGCCCAGGGCAGTGGCGGGGGCGTAGGCGATGGCGTGCAGCACGCCGTCGATGCGATCGGCGTGCGGGCGCACCCGGTCGGCCAGCGACTCCAGGTGCCCGGAATCGGTCACGTCCAACTCGATCACCGGCACCGGCTCGGGCAGCCGCTTCGCGATCCGCTCGACCAGCGACATCCGGCCGAAGCCGGTCAGCACGACCCTGGCGCCCTGCTGCTGCGCCAGCCGTGCCGAATGGAACGCCATCGAGGCCTCGGTGATGACGCCGGTGATCAGCAGGTTCTTGCCGGCCAGCAGCCCGGTGCCCAGGTTGCCCTGTCCCGGAGTCCCGCCCGTGGTGTCCTCGCTCATGGCCGTGCCTTTCGTGTGATGCCCGTCTGGTGCCGTAACAAGTCAAACAGCGACGGCCGGCGCGACCGATGGTGAGATCGTCGCACGCCCCGCGCTGGAAGCTGTAGGTTCTGCACGAATCATTTGCAGGGTGCCGCCAGGGACCGCGCCGCGCGTCAGTGGCCCATGCCCAGCCCGCCGTCCACCGGTATCACCGCGCCGGTGATGTAGGCGGCCGCATCGGAGGCAAGGAAGCCGACGACGGCGGCGACCTCGTCGGGGTCGGCGTAGCGGCGCAGCGGTACCTGGGCCAGGATCTCCTCGCGCCGCGCCTCGGGTAGCGCCCGGGTCATGTCGGTGTCCACGAAGCCGGGCGCGACGACATTCGCGGTGATGTTGCGCGATCCCAACTCCCGCGCGATCGACCGGGCCAGGCCCACGAGGCCGGCCTTGGAGGCGGCGTAGTTGGCCTGCCCGGCCCCGCCGGAGAGCCCGACCACCGAGGAGATGAACACCATCCGGCCGAACCGGCGACGCAGCATGCCGGTGGCGGCGCGCTTGGCGACCCGGTACGCCCCGGTCAGGTTCGCGTCGATCACGCCGTCGAAGCTCGCCTGGCTCATCCGCAGCAGCAGCGTGTCGTCGGTGATGCCGGCGTTGGACACCAGCACCTCCACCGGCCCCTGCGTCCCCTCGACGGTGCCGAACGCGGCGTCCACCGAATCGCCGTCGGTGACGTCGCAGGCGACGGCGGCCAGTCCGTCCGGTGCCTGGCCGGACCGCGACGTCACCGTCACCCGATGGCCCTGGCCGGCCAGCCGGCGCGCGATCGCCAGCCCGATCCCCCGGTTGCCGCCGGTGACCAGTACCGACCGACCGCTCGCCTGCTCGTCCGTCACGTGCTCTCCCGCCCGGTGCCCGACCACGACTGCTCCGCGCTGACCCTATCCGCCCCCGTCACCGATCCTCGTCACCGCCACCACCGTGTACTTCGCGGATCTCAGACACGGTTCTGCCGCCGATTCGCCGCAAAGCCGCGTCTGAGATCCGCGAACGGTACGCATCCCGGGTGCTACGGGATCCGGCCCGAGCTGGCCAGGGCGAACCCGGCCCCGATCATGGTCACGATGGTCCCGGCGATCAGCCACGGCCGCGAGACATCCTGCTGCTTGATCTCGTAGCCGATCTGCTCGCCCAACTGGGAGTAGACCTTCTTCAGCTCCGCGGCGGTGTGCGCGGTGTGGAAGTCGCCGCCCGAGATCCGGGCGATCTGCTGCATCGCGGCGGTATCTAGCGGCACCGGCTGCACCGTGCCGTTCAGGTCGACGGTGCCGTGGTCGGTGCCGAACGCGATCACCGACACCGGCACGCCCGCTTTCTTGGCCCGCTCCGCCGCGTCCTGCTCGGTGCGGCCGACGGTGCGCTTGCCGTCCGTCATCAGCACGATGCGGGCGGGGATCGGCTCGCTGGATCCGCCAACCGTGCGCGAAAACATGTCGATCGCCTGCAGCGCCGAGATGATCGCCTCGCCGGTCGCGGTCCGCTCGTCCAGCTTCAGCCCGGCGATCGCCTGCCGGGCCGGAGCCCGGTCGGTGGTCGGCGAGACCAGCACGGTGGCGATACCGGCGAACGAGATCACCCCGAGGTTCACGCCCGGGGTCAGGTCGTTGACGAACTCGGTGGCCGCCTCCTTGGCCGCCGCCAGCCGGTTCGGCGGCACGTCGGTGGCCTCCATCGACAGCGACACATCGATCGCGAGCATCACGGTCGCCCGGTTGCGGGGCACCTTGGCGTCCGCCGTCGGCCCGGCCATGGCGATCACCAACACGATCAGCCCGACCAGAATCACCGCGAATCCGACGTGCCGCCAGGCCCCCGGACGACGCGGCGCCACGGTCTCCAGCAGTTCCAGGTTGGCAAAGCGCAGGGTGTGCCGCCGGGTGCGGCGCTGCACCAGCAGGTATCCGGCGGCCAGCGCCAGTACGATCGCGCCGGCCGCAAACCAGGCCGGGTGGGCAAACTTCATCGGTGACGATCCCTTCGTGCACCGCCACTGCCCGCGACCCGCGCCGGCCGCGAACCCAGCCTCCGGGCGCCGCTCACACCAGCTCCCGGACCACGCTGCCGGGCACTGCGGCTCCGCTCCACCCGCGCTTGCGGCCCATCACGAAGCGCAGCACATCGGTCACCCAGTCGCGATCGGTGGACAGCGACAGCCGGGCGGCCCCCGCGCGGCGCAGCGCGGCGGCCACCTCGGAGCGGTGCTCGGCGGCGGCCGCCGCGAAGTCCGCACGCAGCGACGCGGTGGTGTTCACCTGTCGGGTGCGCCCGGACTCGGGGTCGATCAGCGTCACCAGCCCGACCGGGGGCAACTGCAGGTCCCGCGGATCGGTGATCTCCACCGCCAGCAGGTCGTGCCGGGCGCCGAGCGCGCGCAGCGACCGCTCCCAGTCCAGCGGCCCGACGAAGTCGGAGATCACCACCACCAGGCCGCGTCGCCGGGGCGGCCGGCGCAACTGTTCGATGGCAGCGGACAGGTCCCCGCGGTGCCCCGGTGCGCTGCGTGGGGTGCCGGCGATCGCCCGCAGCAGATGCTGGGTGGCCGCCCGCCCGCCGCGCGCGGGAATCCGGGTGATGGAGCGTCCGCTTGCTGGCGCGGGGCCATGCCCGGCACCCCGCTCACCGGGCCCGCCGGTGTGCCCCCTGCGTGGCTCCGCCGGCGTGGCCTCGCTGCGGCCTCGCTCGCCCCCGGTGGCGATGATGGCGCCCACCCGGTTGCCGCCACCCTGGGTCAAGTGCACCATCGCGGCGGCCGCGACGACGACCAGATCCCGCTTCTCGCACCCGGCGGTGCCGAAGTCCAGCGACGCGGACAGGTCGGCCACCAGCCAGGTCTCCAACTCGCGGTCGGCGACGGTCTGCCGGATATGCGGCACGGTGGTGCGGGCCGTCACCGCCCAGTCCATCCGGCGCACGTCGTCACCGGGGTAGTAGGCGCGGGCCTCCCCAGGCTCGGTGCCCGGCCCGGGCACCAGGCCCAGGTGGTTACCCTGCAGCAGCCCGTCCAGCCGACGCCGCACCGTGAGTTCCAGGTTGGCCAGCGCCGCGTCCAGCCGGGCCGGGTCGGCCGTGCTGGGCACCTCGGCGCGGCGCGCCCAGCGCTCCTCCGGCGCCGGATGTGCCGGGCGGCCGGCCATCCCTCACGCCCCCTGAAGGTAGGGGCTCACGTGCGGCAGCGGGATCACCTGCAGCAGCCGGCCCAGAATGGTGTCGATCGGGACACCGTCGGCCAGTGCGTCGTAGGACAGCACCAGGCGGTGACGGAGCACGTCGGGAGCCACATCGATCACGTCCTGCGGCACCACGAAGTCCCGGCCGCGCACCAGGGCCAGCGCCCGGGCGGCGGCCACGATCCCCAGACTGGCCCGGGGGGAGGCACCGTAGGACAGCCAGCCGGCGACGTCGGGCAGGCCATGTTCGGCCGGCGTACGGGTGGCGTAGACCAGCCGCACCACGTAGTCGACCAGGGCGTGGTGCACGAACACCGTCGAGGCGACCTGCTGCAGCCGGGCCAGCTCACCGACCGGCATCACTTGCCGTGGCTCCGGTGGTGTGACGCCCATCCGGTAGACGATCTCCCGCTCCTCCTCCGGCTCGGGATAGCCGACCATCAGCTTGAACAGGAACCGGTCTCGCTGCGCCTCCGGCAGCGGGTAGACGCCCTCGTTCTCGATGGGGTTCTGGGTGGCCAGCACCAGGAATGGGTTCGGCATCGCAAAGGTCTTGCCACCGATGGATACCTGCCGCTCGGCCATCACCTCCAGCAGCGCGGACTGCACCTTGGCCGGGGCCCGATTGATCTCGTCGGCCAGCACGAAGTTGGCCACCACCGGGCCGAGTTCGATGTCGAATTCCTCCCGGCCCGCCCGGTAGATGCGGGTGCCCAGCAGGTCGGACGGCACCAGGTCGGGGGTGAACTGGATGCGCGCGAAGGTGCCGCCGACGACGGTGGCGAACGTCTCCACCGCCAGGGTCTTGGCCACGCCGGGCACGCCCTCGATCAGCAGGTGTCCCTTGGCGAGCAGGCCAACCAGCATGCGCTCCACCAGCCGGTCTTGGCCGACGATCACGCGCTTGACCTCGAAAATTGCGCGTTCCAGCGAGCCGGCGTCGGCCGCTGGGCCGGCCTGCCCCGGCCCGGCGTACGGCCCGTTCGCGACGGGCGGCGGCGCTACCGGTGATGAGGGCACCGCACCCTGACCCGGCGCGGACGGCGATCCGGGGATCGAGGTCACGGCCGGCCGTCCGCCTGGTGGCGTCGCGGGCTCACCGCCGTACCGGGCGGCGGGCGGGGTCCCGATCGGGCCCGGAGCCGCGCTGTTCGGCCCGCTGTTCGGCGCACTGTCGGGCACTGCCGTCACCGGCACCTCCTGGTCGGACTGGTCCGCACGGCGTCGCGCGGAATCGTGCGGGCCGCATCATGCGGCCTCCGGCACCATCCCATCACGCCACGCTGTGTGCGGTGGGCCGGACGGTCGGAATCCGGCCCACCGCACCCGCGTTGGCCGGGACGGCCGCGCGAAGCCTGCATTCCACCGGCGGCAGGGCAGCGGAAGGGCGGCGACCCGAGCGTCGTCAGGGCGGCACGTCACCGGCCGGCGGATGGCCACGCCAGCGATCCAGATCGGCCGGGGTGTCCAGGTCCAGGGCCTCGGCGCCCTCGGCGGGCACCTCGGCCCCCACCAGCGGATCGATCAGGGCGCGCAGCGCCGCCCCGTGCCAGGATGCGCGGCCCGCGACCGCCGTCGCCAGCACACCCGCCGGGAACACGCCGGTCGCGTACTGCCGCCGGCCGCCGGAGATCAGCACCGCACCGGAGCGCCGGTCGGCCGGTACCGCCCGGGCCAGCCGGGTCAGGGTGGCCGCCGTCACCCCCGGTTGGTCCACGGCCAGCACCGCGACCAGGAGTCCGACGCTCGGTACGGCGCAGACACCCGCCCGGTCACCCACCGCCGGCGTGGCGCGTGCGGACGAGCCGGCGCCGTGCTCGGCACCCGGCCGGAGCCCTTCGGGTAGCAGCGGCAGCAGTGCGGCCAGTCCGGCAGCCACTCCGGCGGCTGGACCGCCACCGGGCGGATCCTCCCGGGTCTGCCTCACCCCCCGCGGCACCTCACGTGGGGGCCCGACCAGCACAATCACGCGGCCGCGGGCCGCGGCCAGGGCATGGCCCAGCAGCGTCCGGGACCCCACCGTCAGGGCGGCCTTGTCCACGCCACCGAGCCGCCGGCCCTGTCCTCCGGCCAGCAGGATCACCCCATCGGGCTGCGCCCCGCTGGACTCGTCACCGCCGCGCACGGCACTCCGTCACCGCCGGGCCCTTCGGTGGCAGACAGCGGGTTTCGGCTGTGCGCCCCACACGGATCGCTGTCATCCTCGTGGGGGCGCCGGCAACCTCCGGCCTGGCCCGATCAAGTGCCCGGCCGGGTCGCCCCGATGTAGCCGGACCAGCGCATCGGGGACACCATCACATAGGACCCGGACTGGGGCGCCTGGATCATCTGGCCATTTCCCATGTAGATGGCCACATGGTGGATGGTGCTCGGGTCCGACGTGTTGTAGGCGTAGAACACCAGGTCGCCCGGCTGCAGGTCCGACGAGGACACATGCTGGCCCGAGAAGTACTGGTAGGCCGAGTAGTGCGGCAGGTACACACCCACCTGCGCCCAGGCGTACAGCGCCAGACCGGAACAGTCGAAACCGATCTTGTTGTAGTCCCCGTAGTAGTCGGCCGTACCCCAGTCGTGGATGCCCTGCGACGGCCCGGACGAGGTCCCACCGCCCCAGGCGTACGGGGTGCCCAACCAGGCGAGCGCGGCCTGCACCACCTGCTGCCCGCGGGAGGAGTTCGACGGCGGCGAGTAGGAGTGTCCCGACGACCCCGATGACCCTGAAGATCCGGACGACCCCGACGACCCCGACGACCCCGACGACCCCGACGAGCTGTTTCGCGCGTCCTTCTCGGCCTGTTCCCTGGCCGCCGCTTCCCGTGCTGCCTGTTCGCGCGCGGCCTTCTCCCGCGCGGCCTTCTCCCGCGCGGCCTTCTCCCGGGCCGCCTTCTCTCGAGCGATCTTTTCGGCCAGCAGCTTGGCCTGCTTGGTCTTCTCCTTCGCCACGGCCTGCGACTTGGCGGCCTCCAGGTCGGCAAGCCGCCGGTCGGACTCCTGCTTCTCCTTGAGGGCTTGACGCGCCTGCGCGGCCTGCAACTCGGCCTGTTGCGCCAGGCGCTGATCCTCGGCTTGCTTGGCCTGGAGCCAGGCGTTGTACTGCTGGCGCTGGCCCTTGAGGTCGGCGACCTTGTTCAGCGCCGCCTGGTAGTCCGCCTGCTGGGTGGCCAGCTTCTTGTTCAGGCTCTGCAATTGCTGCTGGCCCTGCTGGAAGGACTTCTGCGCCGCCTCCCGCGCGGCGTCGGCGGCCTCCTTCGCCTGGACGGCCTTGGCCTCGGCGACCTTCGCGGCCTCCAGCGCCGCCTTCGCCTTGGAGTCGAGGTTTGCTTTGCCCGCCCGCGCCGACTCCAGCGTGCTGATCACGCTGAACTGGGTGTCCGAGACCTGCTGGATCATCTGCTGGCGGGCCAGCAACTGGTCCATGGAGTCCGAGTCCAGCAGGGCAGACATCGACCCCAGGACCGACCCCTGGCGGAAGGAGGCCGCCGCGAACTGGGCGGCGTCCTGCTGAGCGGTGACGATGGTCCGGCCCGCATGCTCGGCCTCTTGCTGGGCATGCCTGGCGGCGGCCTTGGCATCGGCCGCGTCGGCCTGCGCCACCTCCAGGTCGACCCGCGCCTTCATCGCCAGCTCGGCCTTGAGTTCCATCGCGTCCTGCAGCTGTCGGATCTTGGCCTGGGTGGTGGATACCTGGCCGGACAGCCTGCCGACCTGCGCGGCCGAGGACTGCGCGTGGTTCTCGCTGGCCTGGATCTGCTGGTCCGACGGGTTGGGGGGCGGGGGCGGCACCGCACCGGCGGGCAACGCCGTCGACACCGACAGCGCCCCTGCGACGGCGAGTGCCAGCGCAACGCTCCACCCGCGGGCGCCCGACCGCTCAGTTCGGCCGCGCCTTATGAACACCGTCACCAGTAACTCCTCCCACCCCGAGTCCCGACGGCGTCCCGCCGGTCCACTCCGGGCCCGTCGCTGGGCCGTTCGACGCCCACCCGACACCTGCCGACCGGGACTCGAACCGCGTGCCTCCCACCTGTCAAGACGACACGCCAAGGAGCACCTTGCCACTTCATCACCGTGAGCGCCAGTGGCAACAACAACCACACCATTCCCAACCCAGACATAACCACAGATATACCGACATATTTCGGCGGATGGACGCGACGGGACCCGCGACCGGGGACACTGGGCGGGTGATCGATCGCGCGAATCGCCTACCCGGGGGCCCAGCACCCCTCGCCGTTCTCGCCTTCGCCGCGGGACTGGCCGGGGTGACCACCCTGGTGGTGGGCACCTTCCTGCCGTGGCTGCACTCGGGTGCCGTGGACCGGAGCCTCTATCAGACCGCCGCGGTGGCGCAGCGGCTGGGACTGCTCGGCGACGGATCTTTGCTGTCGACCTGGCTGCCGCTGGTCGGCCCGATCTGCGTGGCGCCTGTGCTGCTGGCGCTGCTGCGACTGCGCCGGTCGGCGGCGGTGGTCGGTCTGGTCGTCGCGATCGGCGCCGGCGGGTGCGCCAGCGTGACCCTGGCGATGGCGGGCAGCCGATCCGCCCTGGGCATTTCGCTGGCCTGGGCGGGGCCGGTGACGGTGCTCGTCGGTGCGGCGCTCCTGGCGCTGGGGGCGACCGTGCTGCTGGCCGGTACGCGGCGGGCGCGGCCGGCCCCGGGGACGATGGCCATGGCGCTCGCCGAAAACGCCCCGAGCACTGTCGTCGATCCGTCACACTGAAGGGCGCCCCGCGACGCGCGGTTCCGAACGGCGATCCGCCGTCGACGTGGCCGCAGAACGGTCGACGGTCGGTACCGTCGACCGGGGCAGGCGACATCGGGTCTCCGGCCCGCTGACAGCACTGAACGGATGACGGTGCGCGAATGGCGCACCACGAGGGGAGTCGGACGATGACGAGCGGTGGACCGCAGCAGGGCTGGCCGGGTCAGCCCCCATCCGGCCAGGGGCCGGAGGGGCAGCAGCCGCCGTATGGGCAGCCGCCAGCGTACGAACAGCAACCCCAGTACGGGCAGCCGCCGGCATACGGACAGCAACCCCAGTACGGGCAGCCGGGGCAGCCGGCCTCGGGACAGCAGCCGGCCTATCCGGGATGGCAGCCCAGCGCCCCGGATTCCGGCTGGCAGCAGGCGGCCGGTCAGCAGTACCCGCCGGGCCAGCCTTATCAGCAGCCACAGCCTTATCAGCAACAGCCCTACCAGCAACCACAGGCTGACCAGTCGTACCCGGGCTACCAGCAATCGGCGGGCGGCTACCCACCGCAGGGCTATCCGGCCCAGCAGGGTCAGTACGGCCAGCAACCGGGCCAGTACCCCCCGGCGGGATATGGCGCCCCGCAGGGCGGCGGTCCGACCGGGCAGCTGCCGGCTTCGGGTGGCAAGCGCAAGAGCAACCTGCCGGTCATCATCACCGTCATCGCCGTCGTCATCGCGCTGGCCGCCGCCGGCCTGATCTACTGGGTCGCCCAGAAGGGATCGGACACCGCGAGCGGGCAGAGTACCCCCAAGGATGCGGTGGTGAACCTGCTGAACTCGGTGACCGACGAGGATCCGGTTGGCATCGCGGACCAGCTGGATCCGACCGAGGCGCACCTGTTCGCCGACATGACGGGCGACGTCCTGAGCCAGCTCAAGCGGCTCGGCGTGGTGAACAAGGACGTGCAGGCCGACAAGGTGACCGGCATCGCGATCACCACCAAGGACCTCACCTATGCCGACTCCCCGCTGACCATCAACGACCACCTGCAGATCGTGGAACTCACCGGCGGCACCGTCACCGTGCAAACCGGCAGCGGCGGTGTCCCCTACAGCGACAAGATCACCAAGGTGCTGCCGGAACTCAAGCAGGTGGCACAGCCGCGCACCGAGACCGTCGACATCGCCCAGCAGGTCAAGAAGCTCGGGCACCCGTTCCGCATCGCCACGGTCAACCGCGACGGCAAGTGGTACCCGTCGCTGTTCTACACCGTCGCGGACAACTGGGCCTACACCGAGCACGGTGCGGACTACAAGCTGACTCCCATCGGCAATGAAGGGGGCAGCTCCCCCGAGGACGCGATGAACAAGTTCCTCGACGCGGCGACGACGCAGGACCCGAAGGCACTGATCTCGGTGCTGTCCCCCGACGAGATGGGCGTGTTGCACGACTTCGGCAACATGATCATCAAGGCGGACGGGGACCTGGGCGGCGGCGCTCTCGGCGACGCCGGCCTGGGCGACGCGCAGTTGAGCAATGTCAGCTGGGCCGTGTCCGACGTGACCGGCGGCAAGAAGGTCTCGCTGAAGACGCTCACCGTCAAGACTGAGCAGGGCGACTTCTCGGTCGAGCGGGACCCAGCCGCCGGATCCCTGAAGGTGAGCATCCCCGGCCAGGGCACGATCAACGTGAACGCCGACAACATCGACACCTGGCTGTCTCAGATGATGGGCCCCGCCGCGGCGCAGCTCCCGCCGCAAGTGCGCGAGATCATCAAGCGTGAGTTCCCCAAGGTCATCGGACTCGGCGTGGTGATGGTGCAGGGCGGCGACGGCAAGTGGTACGTCAGCCCGCTGCGGACGTTCTCCGACGTGTTCGTCTCGCTGCTGTCCGGGCTGGAGGCCGGCGACATCGACTACTTCCTGTCGATGGCCGACGGCGGAAGATAGCTGCAAATAGCTAAGGTCTGAAAATCTGCCGCCAGATTCGGACAGGCCCGGCGTTTGCGCAGGTCGTGCGGATCGTGATGCGATCCAGCGGCAGATTCCCAGAACCTCCCGCACCGCGGTATCTGCGCCAGTAGACCCCGGAGTCGCCCGCGACTCCGGGGTCTACTGCTACCGGTGCTCGATGGTCCCTGTCGACCCGCCCCGCTAGCAGGACAAGCGTACTGTTAGAATCGAGCATGATCAGCAGGGCACATCCGTCGCCCTACCACGCGCACATCCCGTGCGGGACAAGGAGTCAGCAGGTGCCCACCGCCACCACCCCGGACCGGCCCGCCGACCGCATCACCGTCGGGGAACCGGGCGCAGAGCGCAGCTATCGGATTCACCCGATCACCGGCATTGCGGGTGCGGATCGGCTGCCATACAGCCTGAAGATCCTGCTGGAGAACCTGGTACGCACCCGGGACGACCGGGTAGTGACGGCCGAGCACATCGCCGCCCTCGCCGGATGGGATCCGGACGCCCAGCCCGACACCGAGATCCAGTTCACCCCGGCCCGAGTGATCATGCAGGACTTCACCGGCGTGCCGTGCGTGGTCGACCTGGCAGCCATGCGGGAGGCGATGACGGCGCTCGGCGGCAACCCCGACGCGATCAACCCGCTGGCTCCGGCCGAGCTGGTGATCGACCACTCCGTGATCGCCGACATCTTCGGCCGGCCGGATGCGTTCGAGCGCAACGTGGAACTCGAGTACCAACGCAACCGAGAGCGCTACCAGTTCCTGCGCTGGGGGCAGACCGCCTTCGACGAGTTCAAGGTGGTGCCGCCCGGGACCGGGATCGTGCATCAGGTGAACATCGAACACCTGGCGCGCGTGGTGATGGTGCGCACCGGCGCCGACGGGGACTCCGTCGCCTACCCGGACACCCTGGTGGGCACCGACTCGCACACCACGATGGTCAACGGTCTGGGCGTGCTGGGGTGGGGCGTCGGCGGCATCGAGGCCGAGGCGGCGATGCTGGGCCAGCCGGTGTCGATGCTGATCCCCCGGGTCGTCGGATTCAAGCTGACCGGGTCGCTGCCGGCCGGCACCACGGCCACCGACCTGGTGCTGACCATTACCGATCTGCTGCGCCGACATGGCGTGGTGGGCAAATTCGTTGAGTTCTACGGCGAGGGGGTGGCCGCGGTCCCGCTGGCCAACCGCGCCACCATCGGCAACATGAGCCCCGAATTCGGGTCCACGGCGGCGATCTTCCCCATCGACGACGAGACGATCCGCTACCTGCGGCTGACCGGTCGGCCCGCCGAGCAGCTGGCGCTGGTCGAGGCCTACGCCAAGGCCCAGGGACTGTGGCACGACCCGGCCCACGAGGCCCGCTACTCCGAATATCTTGAGCTGGACCTGGCAAGCGTGGTGCCGTCCATCGCCGGCCCCAAGCGCCCGCAGGACCGGGTGGAGCTGTCCGGCTCGGTGCCCGCGTTCCGCACCGCGCTGCAGGCCTATGCCGGCACCCCGGACTTCGCCGCGCCCGGCCAGGCGCAGGCTCCCCGGGTCAGCAAGCCCACGCCGGTGTCGATGGACGGCCAGCACTTCGAGATCGACCACGGGCATGTGGTGATCGCCGCCATCACCAGCTGCACCAACACCTCCAACCCCGAGGTGATGTTGGGCGCGGCATTGTTGGCGAAAAAGGCGGTGGAGCACGGACTATCGTCACAACCGTGGGTCAAGACCACGCTGGCACCAGGCAGCAAGGTGGTCATGGACTACTACCAGCGGGCCGGCCTGTTGCCCTACCTGGAAAAGCTCGGCTTCAACCTGGTGGGCTTCGGGTGCACCACCTGCATCGGCAACTCCGGCCCGCTGCCGGAGCCGGTGTCGGCGGCGGTCAACGAGTCCGACCTGGCCGTGGTGTCGGTGCTGAGCGGCAACCGCAACTTCGAGGGCCGCATCAACCCGGACATCAAGATGAACTACCTGGCCTCGCCTCCGCTGGTGGTGGCCTATGCGATCGCCGGATCGATGGACATCGACCTGACCCGCGATCCGCTGGGCACCGGCACCGACGGCCAGCCGGTGTACCTGGCGGACATCTGGCCCAGCGAGGCCGAGGTTTCCGAGGTGATGGCGCGGGCGATCAACCAGGACATGTTCACCCACGACTACGCCGATGTGTTCGCCGGCGATGAGCGGTGGCAGACCCTGCCTACCCCGACCGGCAAGCTGTTCGACTGGGCGGACGAGTCCACCTACGTGCGCCGGCCGCCGTACTTCGACGGCATGGCGGCCGAGCCCGACCCGGTTGCGGACATCACCGGCGCCCGGGTGCTGGCCAAGCTCGGCGACTCCGTCACCACCGATCACATCTCCCCCGCCGGCGCAATCAAGGCCGACTCACCTGCCGGCCGCTACCTGGCCGAGCACGGGGTGGCGCGCCGCGACTTCAACTCCTACGGATCGCGCCGCGGCAACCACGAGGTGATGATCCGGGGCACGTTCGCCAACATCCGGCTGCGCAACCAGCTGGTACCCGGTGTGGAGGGCGGCTTCACCCGCAACTTCCTGGCCGGTGCCGAGGATGCCCCCGATCAGGCGCCGCAGGCCACCATCTTCGAGGCGTCCGAGGCGTACCAGGCGGCCGGCGTCCCACTGGTGATCCTGGCCGGCGCGGAGTATGGCTCCGGATCGTCGCGGGACTGGGCCGCGAAGGGTACCGCGCTGTTGGGCGTGCAGGCGGTGATCGCGCAGTCCTATGAGCGCATCCACCGATCCAACCTGATCGGCATGGGGGTGATCCCGCTGCAGTTCCCGGCCGGCAAGACCGCCGAGGACATGGGGCTGGACGGCACCGAGCGGATCGACATCACCGGCATCACCGCGCTGAACGACGGGGCGATCCCGAAGACGGTGACGGTGCACATCACGCCGACCCGTCCAGGGCGCGAGCGGGGCAGCTTCGAGGCCACGGTGCGCATCGACACGCCCGGCGAGGCCGACTACTTCCGGCACGGCGGGATCATGCAGTACGTGCTGCGCAGCCTGCTGCGGGGCCAGGGCAGCACAGGGTGACATCGTGCCCCGGGTGAGCCCCGAGGTGTTGGCCGCGCGCCGTCGGCAGATCCTGGACGGCGCGCGAGCGGCGTTCGCGCGGCACGGTTACGAGGGGGCCACCGTCCGGGTGCTGGAAGAGGAGATCGGAGTATCCCGGGGCGCGATCTTCCACCACTTCCCGGACAAGGATGCGATCTTCTTCGCGCTGGCCGCCGAGGATGCCGCGGCCATGGCCGACGTCGCGACCCGGTCCGGTCTGGTGCAGGCCATGCGCGACATGGTGGCCGCGCCGGATGCCGGGTGGCTGGGCACCGCGTTGGAGATCTCCCGCCGGGTGCGCACCGACCCGGAATTCCGCGCGACCTGGGCGCAGCGCTCCCGGGCGATCACCGAGGCGACCCGTGCCCGGCTGCAGCGCCAACGGGACGCCGGCGTGCTGCGCGACGACGTCGACATCGACGTGCTCGTCACCTATCTGGAGCTCGTTCGGGAGGGGCTGGTCGCGCATCTGGCCGCCGGGCTCCCGGCCGAGCACCTGACCGGGGTGCTGGACCTGGTGGAGTCCTCGGTCCGCCGCCGGCCCTGACCAGAGATGCCCCGTCACCGCCGAACCCACCGCCGCATGGATCAACTTCCCTGGCATGCACGACGTTCGTCCCACCAGTCACGCCGATCACATTCTGGCAACGTTCATGCATGCAGGCGATGTTGATCCATGCCGGAAGGTTCAGCGGGTGGCGCCGATCATCAGCCCCTCGACCACCCGGCGCTGGGCGATCATCGCCACGATGAGCACCGGGATCACCGCGATCAGCGACCCGGCCATCAGCAGGTTGTACTGGGTACCCAGCAGCTGGCCCTGGAAGATGGTCAATCCCTGGGAGATCATCATCAGGCTCTGCTTGCTGGTGACCACCAGCGGGAACAGGAAGTTGTTCCAGTTCTGGAGGAACAAGATCGTGGTCAGCGCCGCGGTCATCGGCTGTGCCAGCGGCCGGTAGATGTACCAGAAGATGCGCCATTCCGAGGCGCCGTCGATCCGCGCCGACTCGGCCAGGTCGGCCGGTGCGCTCAGGAAGAACTGCCGGTAGAAAAAGCAGCCGAGCGCCGAGGCGATGTTGGGCACGATCAGACCCTGAAATGTGTCTACCCAGCCGAAGTCCGCCAGCAGTTCCACCACCGGAACGAGCACCACGGTGAACGGGATCATCAGCCCGGACAGCACCCCGTAGAACATGATCCGGCGGCCGGGAAAGGTGAACATCGCGAAGGCGTAGCCCGCGAACATGGCGGTGACGACCTGCCCGGCGGTGGTCGCCACCGAGAAGATCGCGGTGTTGACGAAGAACCGACCGAACGGCGCCGCGTTCCAGGCCGTGGGGATGTTCGCCCAGTGCCAGTCGGTCGGGATCAGCGGGGCGTTCGGGTTGATGATGTCCGCCTGGGACTTCAACGCCGACAGGCACATCCACACCAGCGGGAACAGCACGCAGAACGCCGCGACCGCCAGCATCAGGTACGCCAGCACGCGCACCGGCAGCGAGATCCGCATCAGCCGACCGCCTTCGAGGCCCGACCGACCACCGCGAGCTGCACGATCGTCATCAGGATGGAGATCCCGAACAGCAGCACCGCCATCGCATCGGCATTGCCGACCGAGCCGCCCGCGCCCAACCCGAAGGCCTGGTTGTACACGTAGTACAGCGCGGTCTGGGTCGCCCCGTCGGGGCCGCCATTGGTCAGTACGTAGATCTGGGTGAAGGTCTGCAGGCCGGTCAGCGTGGAGATGACGGTGATCAACGCGGTCTGCGGTCGCAGCAGCGGCAGCCGGATGTGCCGCAGCCGCTGCCAGGCCCCGGCGCCGTCCACCACCGCGGCCTCGATGACCTCCCGGGGCAGCGACTTCAGCGCCGCCAGGTACAAGATCACCACCTCGCCGAAGAACTGCCAGGCGCCGAAGGAAATCACCGCGACCATGGCGACGACCGGATTGTCCAGCGTCACCTGCGGGAGGTGTAACCCGAGCAGCAGCCGGTTGAACAGCCCGGTCTGCGGCTGGAACAGGGTGAACCAGATGAACGCGGTCGCCACTGGCGGGACCACCAGCGGAATGATGAACAGGGCCCGAATCGCCGATACCCCGGGCAGCGGCATGTCCAACAGCAGTGCCACCCCGATGCCGGCGACCATGCACACCAGCACGAACCCGACGGTGAATTCCAACGTCACCAGCAGCGCGTGTCCTCCGCCGCCGGACAGCATGGCTCGGTAGTTGTCCAGCCCGGCGAAGGTCAGGTTGGTACCGAAGATGTTGCCCTTGTACAGGCTACGGCGGATCACCATCACCAGCGGGATGACCGAGAACAGCACGGTCAGACCCAATGTCGGCAGGATGAAGGTGTACGCCGTCGCCCAGGTGCGCGCTCGCGGCCGCCGTGACGACCGCGGATTCGGCGCCGGGGCGATGGAACTGCGTGGGCGGACCCAGCGCCTGCCGGGCCCGCCCACGACGTCGATCGGGGTGCTCACCCGAGGGTCATGAACCGGCGTTCGCGATTGCCGCGTTCGCTGCCGCCTCCGCCGCATCCAGGGCCTGCTGCGGAGTCGACTTCCCCGTCAGGGCCTTGTTGATGTTGTCGCTCAGCGCCTGGGAGATGGCCGCGTAGGACGGGATGGTCGGGCGCACCTGGCCGTACTTGAGCTGCTCGGCGAACGTATCGTAGGTCGGCTGGCCCGCGATCGCCTTCTTCAGCACCTCCTGGTCGAGCTGGTTCGGGGCGCTGGGTAGGCCGCCGGACTGAGCCGTCAGGTACGCGCCCTGTTCGGGCTGGCCCAGCCACTTGACAAACTCCTGCGCCGCCTTGTTGGCCGCGTCGCCCTTGTCGAACACGGTCGCCACACCGATGCCGATGCCCGCCGACGACTTGCCGGAGCTGCCGGCCGGCATCAGCGCGACTCCGTAGTTGACGTCCTTGAATTCGGAGAGCGCCCACTGGCCGTTGACGATCATGGATACCGCGCCGCTGGCGAACGCCGGCGCGCCGTCGAAGCTGCCACCCTGCGCATAGCTGGTGGTCGGCGCCGAGTGGTCCTTCTGCACCATGGTGTACCAGGCGGTGAGCGCGTCCAGACCCGCCTTGTCGTTGAACGCCACCTTGGTCTGGTCACTGTTGAGCAGCGACCCGCCGTTGCCCCACAGCAGCGACTCCCAGACGTAGCTGATCCACTCCGAGGAGCCCAGCGGCGCGTAGAAGCCGTAGTGCGGCTTGCTCGCCGTGGACAGCTTCTCGGTCAGCGTCTTGGCGTCGGAGACCAACTCGTCCCAGGTCTTCGGCGGCTCGGCGATGCCGGCCTTCGCGAAGTCGTCCTTGTTGTAGAACAGCAGGTAGTCGCCGACTCCGCCGAGCGCGAACCCGAGTTGCTTGCCCTGGTAGAACAGGCCCGACCGGATACCGGGGTACAACGCGTCGGTCTCGGCCTTGAGCGCGGAGGTCAGATCGACGACCTTCCCGCTCTGCGCGTACAGCGGCAGATTGGACGGGTCCTGGCCGAGCAGGATGTTGGGCTCGGTATCGGACTTCAGCGCGGCGACGACCTTGGCGGTGGTGTTGTCCGCGCTGGCGATGTACTGCCCCTTGACGGTGATGCCGGGGTGAGAGTCGTTGAAGTGCGAGTCCAGGTAGTCGATCTGCTCCTGGCTGGACGAGGACCAGTAGGTGATGCTCACCGACTGCCCGGAGCCGGACGGCGTCCCCGACTGCGACCCCGCGGTCGAGGTCTCCGGCGAGCTCGGCTGGCTGCTCCCCGTGGACGCCGAACTCGACTGGCTGTTCCCCGCAGACGGTGCGCTGCCGCCGGAGCTACCGGTCGGGGAGCCTGTCCCCCCGGACGAACCACACGCGGCCACCAGTACCGCCACGAACGACGCGCTCATGATGCTCAGCGCGGCTTTCCGACCCCGCGCCCATCCAGCTTTGCCCACGATTTCATCTCCTATCGTGCGGAGGCGCCCGCACCCTGCATCAGCGTAGGACGCCATGATCGCAGTCGGCACTCCCGCCCCGCCGCCGTCACCAAACCGTGTCCGTCCGCTCAGGCGTCGGAGAACCGAGCAATGGTGGCGGTGGCCCGGCGCACCTCGCGAGTGGGGCCGGTTGGCAGCAGCTCGGACAAGAATCCGTAGCTGTGCTCCAGCACCGCAGCGGGACGGGATCCGGCGGCGGACTTGGCGCGCACCGAGGTCAGCCAGTCGGCCAGATCGCCCCAGCCGGGCGCCGATAGCGAGCCGCCCATCTGCTGCACCGACAGCCCCGCGCACAGATTGGCGAAGCTCATCCGGTGCCGCAGCGGCCAGCCACGCAATTCGCCGAGAATGAAGGCGGCGGCGAACACGTCACCGGCGCCGGTCGGGTCCACGGCGTGCACCGGTAGCGACGGCACCCACTCCTCCTCGCCGGTGGTGCTGTCCAGTCCGATCGAGCCCTGCCCGCCGCAGGTGATCACCACCACCGGCACGCTGTCGGCCAGTGCCATCAGCGCCTCGCGGGGCTCATCGGTGCGGGTGTAGGCCATGGCCTCCGCGCAGTTGGGCAGGAAGGCGTGCAGATCGTCCATCCCGCGCAGCGACTCTGGAGTCCACTGCTCGGTGGCGTCCCAGCCCACGTCGCCGAACAGCAACGTGCCGGACTGCTGAGCCGCCCGCACCCAGCCGGCTGGCTCGCCACCCAGGTGCACCACCGCCGCAGCGGCGCGGGGCGGGTCGCCGATCAGCTCGTCGTCCGGCACCGGCGACGGGTGCGCGTGGGTGACCATCGCCCGGTCCCGGTTGACCGCCAGTGACACCGTCACCGGCGAGTGCCAGTGCTCGTAGCGGCGAGACAGCGACAGGTCGATCCCCTCCTGTTCGGCGAGCGTCCGGTAGAGGAAGTCGCCGTACAGGTCGTCGCCGAATGCTGCCGCGAGCCCGGTACGCAATCCCAGCCGGCTTGCGGCCACCGCCATGTTCGCCACCCCGCCCGGCGCGGAACCCATGCCCTCGGCGTAGATCTCGGTGCCTCCGACCGGCAGGCCGGGCAGGCCGGAGAGCACGATATCCAGGAACACAGTGCCCTGCATGATCACGTCCAGGCTGGTCTGTGCCGGATGTGACCCGGCCGCGCCGGCGGGCGCTGTGGAGTCCGGCGGGCCCGGGTGCGCGGACTGCTGGGCCGGCCCCGCGGTGGGCCCGACGGCGGGCACAGCCGCGGGCACGGCGGTAGGCACGGCGGTGGGCTCGCCGGTGGGCACAGCGGCGGACACAGGGGTGGGCTCGGCCATGCGCACAGCCTGCCACCAACTACCGTGGCGGACGTGCGTCTGGTGATTCTCGGCGGTGGCGGGTTTCGGGTCCCGCTGGTCTATCGAGCGGTGACGGGTCGGCCGGAGTTGGGCATCGACCGGGTGGTGCTGCACGACGTCGACGGCGCGCGGCTGGCGGCGATGCACGCCGTGCTGTCCGGCGCCGGCGGGCACGGGCGGCAACCGACGGTCGGGCCGTCGGTGACGGTGACGACCGATCTGGACGATGCGTTGCGCGGCGCGGACGTGGTGTTCTCGGCGATCCGGGTGGGCGGTGCTCCGGGCCGCGCGGCGGACGAGCGCCGGGCGCTCGCGCTCGGGGTGCTGGGCCAGGAAACGGTGGGCGCCGGTGGGCTGGCCTACGGGTTGCGCACGGTCCCGGTGGCGCTGCAGATCGCCCGTCTCGTGGCCGATCTCGCCCCGAATGCCTGGACCATCAACTTCACCAACCCGGCCGGGATGATCACCGAGGCAATGCGCACCGTGCTGGGCGAGCGGGTGATCGGCATCTGCGACTCCCCGCTCGGGCTGATCCGGCGGACCTGCCGGGCCCTGGGGGTGTCGCCAGACGAGGCGCACTGCGACTACGCGGGCATCAATCACCTGGGCTGGCTGCGCTCCGTGCGACGAGCCGGCCTCGGCGCTCGGTCGAGCGGCGAAGCCGGCGGCGCCACCGACCGGCACGGCGGCGATGACGGGGCTTGCCCCGACCTGCTGCCGGGGCTGCTCGCCGATGATGCCGCGTTGGCATCCTTCGAGGAGGGCCGCCTTTTCGGCGGCGACCTGCTCCGGGTGCTGGGCAGTCTGCCGAACGAGTATCTGGCGTTCTATTACGGCCACCGGGATCTCGCGGCGTCGTTGGCATCGGGCACGACCCGTGGCGAGCTGCTGGCGGCCGAGCAGCACACCTTCTACACGGCGGCCGCGGCCGATCCCGCCCGAGCGGCGGCCCTCTGGGAACGGGCGCGGCTGCGGCGGGAACAGACCTATCTGGCCGAGACTCGGGATGCCACCGAACACCGCGACGAGCAGGACCTGACCGGCGGCGGATACCAGGAGGTGGCGCTGGATCTAATGGCCGCGCTGACCGGCGGCGCCTCAGCACAACTGATCGTCAACGTGGCCAACGGATCCGCTCTGCCGCAGCTGCCCTCGGACATGGTGGTCGAACTGGCCTGCACGGTGGATTCCCATGGCGCCCGGCCGCTGCCGACCCCGCCGCTGGACCTGCACCAGCTGGGGTTGGTCAGTGCCGTACGGGCGGCCGAGCGCGCGGTGATCGACGCCGTGTTGCTGGGCTCCCGGGAGCAGGCGCTGCGGGCGTTCACCATCCATCCACTGGTGGGCTCGCCCCGCATCGCCCAGCAGTTGCTGGACGGGGTCGTCGCCGATCACCCGGCACTCGCGGAACTGCTGCGCCCCGTCCCCGAGGGTGAGTCTCATGCGGCGCCGGGCAGCTGCGTCCGGCTCACGAACCGGCAGCTCGGGCGGCGAGCGCCCGCAGCCGGGCCAGTTGCTCGAACCGCTCCTGGGCCAGTTGCTGCTCCGAGGTCCGGTCCGGGCAGCGGGTGATCAGCCGGGTGATCCCGCGCACCGCCTCCGGGTCGGACGCCGTCAGCGCCGCGACGAGGTCCGCCACCGTGCCGTCCAGCTGCGCGGCGGGCACCGCCGTCACCGCCAGGCCCACCCGCACCGCCTCCGCCGCGCCCACCCGACGGCCGGTCGCGCAGATCTCCAGTGCGCGTGCGGTACCGACCGCGCGCACCAGCCGCCCGGTGCCGCCAAGATCCGGCACCAGACCGAGAGTGACCTCCGCCATGGCGAACTGGGCGTCGTCCGCGGCCACGATCAGGTCGCACGCCAACGCCAACTGAAAGCCGGCGCCCACGGCATGCCCCTGCACGGCGGCGATCGAGACGAACGACGGATCGGCCAGCCAGCCGAATCCGGACTGGAAGCCGGCGATGGTCTCGTCGGAAACCGCCGGGGGCTGGCGAGCCAGGGTGGCCAGCAGCGAGTCCGGACCGTCACCGAATGCAGACCGGTCCAGGCCCGCCGAGAAGGACGGCCCGGCACCACGCACCACGACCGCCCGCACGCCGGCCGGGCCGGCATCAACCGCCCCATCGGCGATGCGGGAGCCGATATGCGCCAAGGCCTTCCAGGTATCGGGTAGCTGCGCGTTTCGCACCTGTGGCGCGCACAACGTGATCGTCAGCACCCCACCGTCCGCTCGGGCCGTCACCCGCCCGCGGGTCAGCAGATCCTCGTCGAGGGCCGCGTCGGCCCCCGGCGCCGTCACCGCTTCTTACCGCGAGTGGCGCCACCCCGTCCGCGCAGCGTGACCTCCGCGTCGACCAGCAGCCGGTGCACGAACCCGTACGACCGGCCGGTCGACTCGGCCAGGGCCCGGATGCTCTGCCCCTTCTCGTATTTCTTCTTCAGGTCCGCAGCCAGCTTCGTGCGGGCAGATCCGGTGATGCGGGACCCCTTGGTGAGGGTCTGCGATGCTGATTGTGACGCCACGCTTCCCACCTTCCCATCGAGGGTTCGGCGACCCTGCCGTCCGACCGGGCAGGCAGCGCGAGGCGTCATGGGACCGGTGGCGCCGGTCTCGGTGGGCGCTTCACGCCGTGCTCGCATCGGCGTACCCCCATGATCGACCCGATCCGCCCGGCGCGCCACCGCTGGCACGAATCCGGCAAGCGTGGCCACCGATCACCTCGGCGGGCGGATGCCTGGGGTGCCCGCCCTCGCCGACCTGCCAGGCGGCGGCCGAGTTGAACGGCCACACCAGGAGGCCCGGTCAGGCCAGTTCGACCAGGTCCAGGTAGTCGGCCGACCAGTGGTCCTCGGTGCCGTCCGGCAGCAGGATGACCCGCTCCGGCTCCAGCGCGGACACCGCGCCCGGATCGTGCGTCACCAGCACCACGGCCCCGGTGTAGCGGCGCAGGGCGTCCAGCACCTGCTCCCGGCTCGCCGGGTCGAGGTTGTTGGTGGGCTCGTCCAGCAGGAGCACATTCGCGGCGGAGGACACCAGCCCGGCCAGCGCCAGCCGGGTCTTCTCCCCGCCGGAGAGCGTGCCCGCACGCTGGTCCAACTGCTCTCCGGTGAACAGGAATGCGCCCAGCAGGTTGCGCAGCTCCTGCGCCCCCGTGTCCGGCGCGGCGTGCCGGGTGTTCTCCCACACGGTGGCGGCCGGGTCAATCGTGTCGTGCTCCTGGGCGTAGTAGCCCAGTCGCAGCCCGTGCCCGGGCTCGACGCTGCCGGTATCCGGCTCCTCGATGCCGGCCAGCAGCTTGAGCAGGGTGGTCTTGCCTGCGCCGTTCAGCCCGAGCACCACCACCCGGCTGCCCCGGTCGATGGCCAGGTCGACACCGGCGAACACCTCCAGGGACCCGTAGGCCTTGGACAGGTTGGCGGCGGTCAACGGGGTGCGGCCGCACGGGGCGGGCGCCGGGAACCGGATGTGGGCGACCTTGTCGGCGACCCGGACCTCATCCAGCGCACCGAGCATCCGCTCGGCGCGGCGGACCATCTGGTGTGCCGCGGCGGCCTTGGTGGCCTTCGCGCCCAGCTTGGCAGCCTGGGCCTTCAGCGCGGACGCCTTCTTCTCGGCGTTGGCGCGCTCCCGCCGGCGGCGCTGCTCGTCGGTGGCGCGGGCATCGAGGTAGCGCTGCCAGGTCATGTTGTAGGTGTCCAGCTCGCCGCGCACGGCGTCCAGGAACCAGACCTTCGTCACCACCGCGGCCAGCAGATCGACATCGTGGCTGATGATCACCAACCCGCCGGTGAACGACTTCAGGAAGTCCCGAAGCCACACGATGGAGTCCGCATCGAGGTGATTCGTCGGCTCGTCCAGCAGCAGCTGCACGTGGCCGGAGGCCATGTCGTCGGCGGCCGCGAACAGGATGCGGGCCAGCTCGACCCGGCGGCGCTGCCCCCCGGACAGGGTGTGCATCTGCTGGGCGAGCACACGGTCGGGCAGACCCAGGTTGTGGCAGATCTTGGCGGCCTCGGCCTCCGCGGCGTAGCCGCCCAGCGCGGAGAAGCGCTCCTCGATCCGGCCGTACCGGGCCACGGCCGCTTCCCGCTCCGGACCCTCGGCCAGCTCGGCCATCTGGATGTGCACCTTCTCCAGATCGGCGACCAGAACGTCCAGGCCGCGGGCCGAAAGCACCCTGTCCTTGGCGCTGACGGTGAGGTCGCCCTCGCGGGGATCCTGCGGAAGGTAGCCGATCTCGCCGGAGCGGGTGACAGTTCCGGCATAGGGAAGCCCCTCGCCGGCGAGCACCCGCATGGTGGTGGTCTTGCCGGCGCCGTTGCGCCCGACCAGGCCGATCCGGTCGCCGTGCTGTATGCGCAGTGTCGCGTCGGCCAGCAGGATCCGCGTCCCGGCCCGCAGCTCAAGACCGGTTGCGGTAATCACGTGTAGCCATGCTACCGGGCCGGGTACCTGGTTTTCCCCCGCCGAGGGGTCCGGGCGCCCGGCGAGCTATTACCCTGCGGCCATGATGCGGATGATCGCGGCGATCGACGAGGCACGGGGGCTGGCCACCGACGATGGCATCCCATGGACGCTGCCCACCGACCAACGCTTCTTCGTCAATCAGACCCGGGAGGGGATCATCCTGATGGGGTACGGCACCTATCTGGAGTTCGACAAGCCGATGCACGGGCGGCCGAACTATGTGGCGACCCTGCACGCCGATGCGCTTAAGCCCGGATTCGTGGCGGTGCACGATGTGCCGGCCTTCGTCGCGTCCCATGCCGACGATGTGGTGCAGAACATCGGCGGAGCCGGGCTCTTCGGCTCGACGCTGCCGCTGGCCGACGAGTTGCTGCTGACCCGGATTCGGGCGGACTTTCGCTGCACCAAGTTCTTCCCGCCGTTCGAGGACGAGTTCCGGCTGGCGACGCAGTCCGAGGCGGTGACGGAGAACGGCGTGATGTACGTGTTCCAGACCTGGCGCCCGGCACCGGCTGACGGGCGGGTCAGCCGGTGCCGGGCGCGCCCGGACGTACGGTGATCTGCACCGCGAGGCATCGCGTGGCGATGGCGTCCAGCACCGCGCGGCGGGGCTCGGGAATATCGCCGAAGACCCGCCGGGGCAGCTCGGCCAGGAAAGACAGCCGCGGGTCGGCGAGCACCTCCCGGATGGCGCCCGGCTCTCCCCCGACGACCAGCGCGCGCAGGGACTCGGCGACCGGCGCCAGCACCCGCTGCGCCGTGTCGGCGGCGGCCCGGTGCGCGTCCCGTCGCTGGTTGCCCCGCCGCCGGGCGTAGCGCTGCTGGGACCAGCCGCCCGCCGCGGTGCGGGACTGCACGTACCGGGTGTCGGTGGAGCTGTCCAGCACGGCGCCGTCGCGGCAGACCCCGATCGAATGCGCGCCGGCCCTGATCAGGATCGCCGCGGTGGGCCCGATCGCGCGGGTGTGCTCGAGCAGCGCCTGCACGGGTTCCGCGTCACCGATCCGCATGGGTGGGAACGGCACGGCCAGCGTCGCCACGGTGCCGTCACCACCGGTGACGGTGACCGCGGACAGCGACCCCGTCACCGCCGTGATGCCCCCGTTGCGCACGGCGAACCTGTTGACCCAACCCGGCACCCGGCCGGGCTCGACCTCAACGACCCGCCCGCCGCCGGCCGCCTGTCGCACCGTGCTCACCGGCGCCCGCCGATCCAGCCCCCGCACCGGCATGGATCAACTTCCCCTGCATGCACGAAGTTCGTCCCACCAGTCACACCGTCACCATTTTCGCCACGTTCATGCACGCGCGCCAGGCTCGCAGCCCGCTGCCGCCAGGCTCACCGCCCACTGCCGCCGGGCTCACAGCCCGCTGCCGCCGGCCCAGAGCTGGCCCGCGTGACCGCCCAGGGCGGCGGCGGTGGCGATCGCCCGATCGTCGGTCATCGAGGCGACATAGTCGATAATCCCCCGACCGCGCCCGAGCCGGGTCAGGTCGTCGTCGGAGACGGTCGGCTCTCCGGTCGGCCCGACGATCAGCTCCGGCGCGCTGCGGGCCAACTGGTGGTAGTCCTCGGTGGCCAGGCGCACCAGGTCCAGCAGCCGCCGCGGCGCTCGGGCGGCATCGGCGGGGTCGGCCAGCCAGGACTCCAGGTCGCTGACCAGGGCGGCCAGCAGCCGAGCCTGCCCACGTTGGAACAGCGCCAGATCGGGCCGGTCGAGCACGAACCGTTGGTGCACGAACTTGAGCACCGTCACCTCGTGCCAGGCCTGCCGGTCCAGCAGCACGTAGCCGGCCCGCACCGGGGGGTCTGCGGTGACCGTCACCGAGTCCTGCAGGTGGGTGATCCACGACGCGGTGAACAGCCCGACCGCTCGCTCCGCGGCGATGGACGAGTCGAACGGGACCGCCAGCAGCCCGTCCACCAGATCGGAGGCGACCCGGCCGACGGCGGTGGCGAACACCTCGTCGTCCACCACCCAGGCGTCCTTGGCATGCAGCCGGCGGCGCAGCAGTTCCAGGGAATGCCCCGGGTGACGATCCGACGCCTGCAACTCCGGCAGCGACGCGGCGGCGAACTCCGCACGGCGCCGGATCCAGGCGCGGAACTCCGCGGCGACCGAGGCATGCTGCAACACCCCGGCCCGGTGGAAGTCGTCCAGATCGTGCAGCGAGTAGGCGATGTCGTCGGCGATGTCCATCACCGAGCACTCGACGGTCTGCTGCCATCGCCCGATCTCCGGGTAGGCCCGGCGGACCTCATCCAACTCCGGGACGTCCACCACGTAGGCGGAGAACTTCTGCGAGCCCGGTCCCTCCGGTGCGGGGCCGGCGCCCTTCGGCCGGATCGGGGCGTCCAGCGGGTGGTCGGCGGGATAGCCGAGCCTGGTCCACGGGTACTTCAGGACGCCGGCACGGACGGCAGCGGTCAGATCCAGGCCGTGGTCCTGCTCGCCGTGCACGTCCAGCGTGGTCAGGATGCGGAAGGTCTGGGCATTGCCCTCGAAGCCGTCCACCAGGCCGAATCTGGATCGGGCGACCCGGTCCAGGATGCGCTCGCCCAGGTGCCCGAACGGCGGGTGGCCCAGGTCGTGGGCGCTGGCGGCGGCCTGCACGACGACCGGATCGCAGCCGCCCAGTTCGTCCAGCAGCGCGCGGTGCGGCCCGGCGCGCAGCATGGTGGCGATGGCCCGGGCAACGGCGGTGACCTTGACGGTGTGGGTCAGCCGGTTGTGCACCACCTGACCGGCGGCGCCCTGGCTGATGACCTGCGTGACGGCGGCCAGTCGGGAGAAGTACGGCGAGAACCGGATGCGCTCCAGATCGTCCCGGAACGCCCCCTCGGTGGCGGTGGCCAGGTCCTCCCGGGGCGCATCATCGCCCGCGACCCCGGCTGTCCCTGCGCCGGTGTTGCCCTGGACGACCCCGCCGTCGCTGCGCCGCGCCAGTCGAGGATCCACGCGGGCAACCTACCCCGGCCGCCCGACCGCCGCCCGTCCGGTCCGGCGCTTATCAACGTGCGGCGCGCATCCGAACTCGGCTACTCCTGTCACTCCAGTCACATCCTGGCTGAGTTGATAAGCGCCGAGGGCGGGCGGCCGGACGGGCCGACGGCGAGCGGCTGGCAGGTTGTCCACAGGGGCGGAGTTGTCCACATTTGCGCATCAGCTGCCTCGGGCGCATCGCTGCGGCGCGGCATGCTCCGTCCCATGGGGGCACACCAGGATCGCACAAGGCTTCGCCAACTATTCCAGCGTTTCGGACCTGTCATATCGATGCGCGACGCCCGCGCCGCTGGAGTACCGGTACGGACGATCTATCGTGCCGAGGCGGCGCGCGAGCTAGTCCGGTTGGCCAAGGCGGCGTTTGCCAGCGCCGAGGCATGGGGCGCAGCCGGCCCGTGGGATCGCTTCAGAATGGCGTCGGTCGCCTTCGGTCTCGGAGCCGCCGACCATGTCTTTCTCAACGGGCCCTCGGCGCAGGCGGTGCTGGGTCTGCCGACACTGTCCGAGCCGCCGACAGTTCCGGTCGCGATCAGGCTCGCGCCGACCGTCAGCGGCACCAACCTGTCCGGTCACGCTCGGGTGCGTACCGGGTTCCTCCCCGCCCGGCACCGGTGGGCCAAGGATCGGGTCCGCGTGGTCAGCGCCGGCTACGCGGCAATCGACGTCGCTCGGCACTCCACCGCAGTCGAGGCATTGGCAGTGGTGGATCACGCGCTACACACCGGAGCATCCAGGGAACAACTGGCGGCGCTGCTGGAGGACCTGCGCACCTATCCGGGAATCCAGCAGGCGAAATGGGCGGTCGGCCATGGCGACGAGCGGGCCGAGTCGCCCCTGGAGTCGCTGGGCCGGCTGTCGTTCATCGAGGCCAGCCGCGTGGCTCCGCTGTCGAACGTGTGGTTCTCGGACGGTGTCGCCGCATATCGCGTTGATCATTACTTCCCCGACAGCGGCGTGGTTCTGGAAGGTGACGGCGGCCTGAAGGTCAACAACCGGCCGGACGCGCACCGGGTGGTCCAGCGACAGGTGCGCCGGGAGAGTTGGCTGCGCGCGCAGGGTTGCGCAGTGGAACGCTACGACTACCCGATGGCGATCGGGCGGAGAGCCCAGATCGTCGCGCTGGTGGACCGGGCCGCCCGGTCACAGGCCGGGCGCGCGCTGCCGACCTGCTGGTCGCTCGAGCCTCCCCGTCACCTCCGTATCGCGTGATCCAACGCTCTAAGCCGCTGACCAACTCGGCTACTCCCGTCACTCCAGTCACAGACGAGCCGAGTTGATAAGCGCCGACAAATACGGGGCCGAGTTGATGAGCCCGGTCAGATGTTGAAGCCCAACGCACGGAGCTGGTCGCGACCGTCGTCGGTGATCTTCTCCGGCCCCCACGGGGGCAGCCACACCCAATTGATCCGGAAATCGGCCACCAACGGCGTCGCACCGCCGGTCAGCGCCGCGGACACCTGATCCTCGATCATGTCCTGCAACGGGCAGGCCGCACTGGTCAGCGTCATGTCGATGGTCGCCACATTGTCGGCCCCGACCTGCAGGTCGTACACCAGGCCCAGATCGACGACGTTGATGCCCAGTTCCGGATCGACAACGTCGCGCAGCGCCTCCTCGATGTCATCCAGCGAGGTCACCGACGCCGAGGCAGCAGACTCGGCACCATCGCCGGCCGGCGGGACACCGAAGCCCTGGTCCAGGTCTGCGGCGCTGCGCCCGGTGCGATCGTCGGTCATCGTCTGGCCCACTGAGTGGCCATAGCCCTGCTCGGTCATCTCGTCACTCTCCCGATGTTCCCTGTTGGACCCGAACGCCGGCGGCCTCGGTGACCGCCTGCTTGAATGCCATCCACCCCAGCAGGGCGCACTTGACCCGGTTCGGGTACTGGGACACACCCGCGAACGCCACCGCGTCGCCCAGCACGTCCTCGTCGCCCGGGTCGGTGCCCTTGCTGGTCACCATCGTCTCGAACGCCTTCAGCATGCCCATGGCCTCCGGCAGCGGCCGGCCGATCAGCAGGTCGGTCAGCACGGAGGTGGACGCCTGCGAGATCGAGCAGCCCAGCGCCTGGTAGGACACATCCCGGACCCTCTGCTCGCCCTCGTCCAGCAGCGCCACCCGCAGCGTGACCTCGTCCCCGCAGGTCGGATTCACCTGGTGCACCTGGGCGTCGAACGGCTCCCGCAGTCCGGCATGGTGCGGCGCCCGGGAGTGGTCCAGGATGATCTCGGCGTACAACTGCTCCATCGGTGACGGGCTCACCGGCCCACCCCCGATCCGGCGAAGAATCGCTGCGCCGAGACCACAGCGTCGATCAGCGCGTCCACCTCGTCGGCCGTGTTGTACACCCCGAAAGTGGCCCGGGCCGACGCCGCGACCCCATACCGCCGGTGCAGCGGCCAGGCGCAATGGTGCCCGGTGCGCACGGCGACCCCGGCGTCGTCCAGCAACTGCCCCACATCGTGCGGGTGCACGCCGTCCACCACGAACGACACCGCCGGGCCCCGGTCGGTCAGATCCGACGGCCCCAGGATGCACACCCCCGGCAACGCCGAAAGCCCCTGCAGCGCCTGCCCGGTCAGCTCCCGCTCGTGCTCGGCCACGGCGTCCATGCCGAGCTCGGTCAGATAGTCCACCGCGGCACCGAGCCCCACGGCCTGGGTCACCGGCGGGGTGCCCGCCTCGAACCGTGCCGGGGGCGGCGCGTAGGTCGAGTGGTCCAGGAAGACCTCCTCGATCATCGAGCCACCGGTCTGGAACGGGGGCAGCGCCGCCAGCAGCTCGTACCGGCCGTACAGCGCACCGATCCCGGTCGGTCCGAGCATCTTGTGCCCGGAGAACGCGGCGAAATCCACGCCCAGCGACGGGAAGTCGACCGGCCGGTGCGGAACCGACTGGCAGGCGTCCAGGACCACCAGCGCGCCCACCCGGTGCGCGGCCTGCGCCAACTCCTCGACCGGCGGGACGGTACCCAGCACGTTCGACTGGTGCGTGAGCGCCAGCACCTTGGTGCGTGGGGTGATCAGCGACCCGATGTCGGCCAGGTCCAGCCGGAAGTCGTCGGTCAACCCGAACCAGCGCAGTGTCGCCCCGGTGCGTTTGCACAGCTCCTGCCACGGCACCAGGTTGGCGTGGTGTTCCATCTCGGTGACGACAATCTCGTCGCCGGGCCCGATCGCGAAGCGGGATGCGTCCGCGTCGAATGCGGCATTGCCCAGCGAGTAGGCCAACAGGTTCAGCGAGGCCGTGGCGCCCGCGGTGAACACCAGTTCTTCCGGGCGCGCGGCGCCGACGAAGGATGCCAGCCGAGCCCGAGCGCCCTCGAACAGCGAGGTGGCCTCGTCGGCCAGCTGGTGCGCCCCGCGTTTGACGGCCGCGTAGTGATCGGTGACGAACTCCTGCTCAGCGTCGATCACGCACACCGGGCGCTGCGAGGTGGCCCCGGAATCCAGGTACACCAGAGGCCTTCCGTCGCGGACTTCCCGATCCAGGATCGGGAAGTCCGCCCGGATCGGTGCGGATGCCAACCGCGGCCCTGCATCCGCAGGCTGCGTCTCCGCTGGCCGCTCGGCGGTGACGGAGGCGGCGGCAGAACCCGAGCCGGCAGCCATCTCAGGCCGGTACTCCCGCGCCGGTGAAGCGCACATAGCCGTCGGACTCCAGTTCCTCGGCCAGCTCCGCTCCCCCGGACTCGACGACCCGGCCGGCGACGAAGACGTGCACGAAATCGGGGTGGATGTAGCGCAGGATCCGCGTGTAGTGCGTGATCAGCAGAATGCCGACCGCCTGATCGGACGCTGCCGAGGCCGCCTTGTACCGGTTGACGCCCTCGGACACGATGCGCAGTGCGTCGATGTCCAGGCCGGAGTCTGTCTCGTCCAGGATGGCGAAGCGCGGCTTGAGCAGCGCCATCTGCAGCACCTCGTGCCGCTTTTTCTCACCGCCGGAAAAGCCCTCGTTCACATTGCGCTCGGCGAAGTCGGGATCCATCTGCAGATCCGCCATGGCCCCCTTGACCTCCTTGAGCCATTGCCGTACCGGCGGCGCCTCACCGCGCACCGCAGTGGCGGCGGTGCGCAGGAAGTTGGAGGTGGACACGCCCGGGATCTCCACCGGGTATTGCATCGCCAGGAACAGCCCGGCCCGCGCCCGCTCATCCACCGTCATGGCCAGCACGTCGGCGCCGTCCAGGGTGACCGAGCCGGAGGTGACCTGATACTTGGGGTGGCCGGCCAGCGCGTACGCCAGGGTGGACTTGCCGGACCCATTCGGGCCCATGATCGCGTGCGTGCTGCCGGAGTCCACGACGAGGTTCACCCCGCGCAGAATCTCCTTCGGCGCCTCGTCGGCGATCACCGACACGTGCAGGTCGGAGATCTCAAGTGTTGCCATGGGTTTTTCGCTCCCGATGTGGTTGTGCTGATGTAGGTTTCAGTTGCCGGAGATGGCGAGTTCGCGCTCGATGGTCTCAGTGATCCGATCGACCACCGCGGGGACGCCGATCTTGTGCAGTACCTCGCCGAAGAAGCCGCGCACCACCAGGCGCTTGGCCATCTCCGGGGTGATACCGCGGGACTGCAGGTAGAACAGGTGCTCGTCGTCGAGCCGGCCGGTGGCGCTGGCATGCCCGGCGCCGACGATTTCGCCGGTCTCGATCTCCAGGTTGGGCACCGAGTCGGCCCGGCAACCATCGGTCAGCAGCAGGTTTCGGTTCATCTCGTAGGTGTCGGTGCCCTCGGCGCTCTGCTGGATCAGCACGTCCCCGATCCATACGGTGCGGGCGGCACGGCCCTGCAGGGCTCCCTTGTACAGCACCCGGGAGCGGCAGTGCGGTGCGTCGTGGTCGACGAAGATGCGATGTTCCAGGTGCTGCCCGGCGTCGGCGAAATACAGCCCGAGCATCTCGACATCGCCGCCGGGGCCTCGATAGTCGACATCGACCGAGGTGCGCACCACGTTGCCACCGAAGGTCAGCGCGGTGTGCCTGACGGTCGCGTCGCGACCGACCGCGAGGTGGTGGTGCGCCAGCTGTACGGAATCGGCCGCCCAGTCGGCGACCGTGACGAGCTTCAGCCGCGCACCATCGGCGACGGCGACCTCGACCAGGTGCGCGACGGTGGCCGACCCCTGGTGGCCCAGCACCACGGTGGCATCCGCCTGCTCGCCGATTCGGATCAGGATGTGCCCGGCCTCCGGCACGCTCGCGTCGGTTCCGTCGATCGTCACCACCACCGGCTCGTTGACCGCCAGCCCGGCGGGCACCTCGACCAGCAGACCGTCCGAAACCTCAGCCATGATCCGCGCGGTGAACCTGTCGGCGGGCAGGTATCCGGACGCTCCCTTGAGTGACCCGGCCTCCTCACCGGTGGTTCCGCGCACCGTCACGCCGTCCGGCGCGTCCCAGCGGCAAGTCAGCGAGCCACCGCCGGCGAACGGCGCATCCGCATGCAACTCGCGGAGCCGGCGCAGCGGGGTGAACCGCCACGGTTCGTCCTTGCTGGTCGGGACCGCATGGTCGGCGACGGCGGTCGAGCCGACCGGGTGCAGGTGCGACTCGGCGCCGGAGGCGCGCACCGTACGGCCGCCGACATGCGAGTGCTCGGCGAGCCCGTTCGGCGCGACGTCTTGGGTGGTCTGCATTGTCGTCATGTGGTCCGGGCACGACGGCCCGTGAGCCCTTCTGTGAGTGGGGAGCTGCTGGAAGCGATGGTGACGGCGCCGACGCGGCGACTATCCGACGGCCCCTTCCATCTGCAGCTCGATCAGCCGGTTGAGCTCCAACGCGTACTCCATCGGCAACTCCTTGGCGATCGGCTCGATGAAGCCGCGCACGATCATCGCCATCGCCTCGTCCTCGGTCAGCCCGCGGCTCATCAGATAGAAGAGCTGATCGTCGCTGATCTTGGACACGGTGGCCTCGTGGCCCATCGTCACGTCATCCTCGCGGATGTCGTTGTACGGGTAGGTGTCGCTGCGCGAGATGGTGTCCACCAGCAGCGCGTCGCACTTGACGGTGGCCGCCGAATGGTGCGCGCCGGGGTTGACCTGCACCAGCCCGCGGTAGGAACTGCGACCTCCGCCGCGCGAGACCGACTTGGAGATCATCGTCGAGGAGGTGTGCGGCGCCAGGTGCAGCATCTTGCCGCCGGTGTCCTGGTGCTGACCGGGGCCGGCGAAGGCCGCCGAGAGCACCGAACCGGTGGCGTGCTCACCCATCATCCACACGGCCGGGTACTTCATGGTGACCTTGGAGCCGATGTTGCCGTCGACCCACTCCATCATCGCGCCCTCGTCGGCCTTGGCCCGCTGGGTCGTCAGGTTGTAGACGTTGTTCGACCAGTTCTGGATGGTGGTGTACCGGCAGCGGGCGCCCTTGCGCACCACGATCTCGACCACCGCGGCATGCAGCGAGTCGGTGGAGTACACCGGCGCGGTGCACCCCTCCACGTAGTGCACGTAGGCGTCCTCGTCGACCACGATCAGGGTCCGCTCGAACTGGCCCATGTTCTCGGTGTTGATGCGGAAGTACGCCTGCAGCGGGATCTTCACATGCACCCCCGGCGGGACGTACACGAACGAGCCACCGGACCACACCGCGGTGTTCAACGCGGAGAACTTGTTGTCCCCGGCCGGCACCACCGACGCGAAGTACTTTTCCACGATCTCGGGGTACTCGCGCAACCCGGAGTCCATGTCCAGGAACACCACGCCCTGCTCCTGCAGGTCCTCCCGGATGGAGTTGTAGACGACTTCGGACTCGTACTGCGCCGAGACGCCGGCGATCATCATCTGCTTTTCCGCCTCGGGAATGCCGATGCGGTCGTAGGTCATCTTGATCTCCTCGGGCAGGTCGTCCCAGGAGGTGGCCTTGCGCTCGGTCGAGCGCACGAAGTACTTGATGTTGTCGAACTCGATGCCGGACAGGTCCGAGCCCCAGTTCGGCAACGGCTTGCGGTCGAACAGATCCAGCGCCTTCAGCCGAAGCTTCAGCATCCAGTCCGGCTCGTCCTTCATGGCGGAGATGTCGCGGACGACGTCCTCGTTCAGGCCCCGCCGGGCGGACAGGCCCGCCACGTCCGAGTCCGCCCAGCCGAACGCGTACTGGCCCATCGAGTCGATGGTGCGCACCTGGGCGAGCTTGGCCTCAGAGAGAGTCTCAGTGAGGGTGTCCGTTCCGATCTCCGGCGCCTTCTCGGGGGCAGTGGTCATCGAGATGTCCTTCCCAATTGTTGCGTCACTCCGCCGGGCGCCGCTGTCCGGCTGCCCGACGGTGGTCCACCCGCGACCGAGCGGCCCGACAGAGCCGGACTCGGCGGTGCCGCGGGAATGAAGGTGGTGCAAAACGAGTCGCCACGAGCGATCGTCGCCAGCCGTTGAGCATAGGTGCCCAGGGCGGCGGTGAAGACCGCGAGTTCCTCCTCGCACAGCTGCGGGTATTGCGCCGCCACGTGCGCCACCGGGCAGTGGTGCTGGCACAGCTGCTCCCCGACGCCGATGCGATCCACGTTGGCGGCGTAGCCGGATCCGGTCAGCGCATCGGCCAGGATCCGGGCCCGATCCGCGACCGAGTCGGCCGCGTCCAGCTCGCGACGGACCCCGCCCACGATCCGCTCGGCCCGGCGGCGCGCGAAATCCGATACGGCCTCCGGCCCGGCGTGCTCGGCGAGGTAGGCCAGCGCCTCGGCGGCCAGGTCGTCGTAGGCATGCGGCAGCCGGGCCCGGCCGACCTCCGTGAGCAGGTAGACCCGCGCCGGCCGGCCCCGGCCGCGCCGGCCGATCACCGCCTCCTCCCGGGAGGTGACGGCGCCCTCGGCGGTCAACGCGTCCAGGTGGCGGCGCACCGCGGTGCCGGATAGGCCCAGGGCACCCGCCAGGCGGCCCGCGGAGGATGGGCCGTCGGCCAGCAGTCGGCGGATCACGTCGGTGCGGGTGCGGCGCTCGCTGGCCGCCTCCATGACGGCCGGACCGCCCTCCGCGCCGGTCTCCGGCAGGCCATGCGCAGACGGCCCTGAGCCGGTCTGCCGTGCCTGCGGCGAGCGCACCCACTCGCCCACCGGCACCGGCCGAGTGGGCGACGTCGAGCGCGCCTGCGTTTTCACAACATAGATGTTACCTAATTGGCGTTCCGGATCCAGCGCCCCCGCCAGGGTGGCAAGGATCACTGAGTGCGCCCGGCGGATTGCCGGCGGCGGTCAGTTCCTATCCTGGCGAGCGTGACAGTGTCCCGGCACGGCACCACCGCGGCGCCCGATGCGCTCACGGTCGACTCGCTGGTCCGCTGCTTCGGTGCCGTGCGAGCGGTGGACGGTCTGTCGTTCACGGTGCCGACCGGCTCGTTGTTTGCGCTGCTGGGGCCGAACGGGGCCGGCAAGACCACCACGGTAGGAGTCTGCGAGGGCCTGATCCGGGCCGACTCCGGCACGGTGCGAGTGCTCGGCCGGGACCCGTGGCGCGAGCAGTCGGTGCTGCGCCCGAGGGTCGGGGTGATGCTGCAGGCGGGCGGTGCGCACGGCGCGGCCCGGGCGGGTGAGGCGCTGCGGCTGGTCGCCCGGTGCGCCGCGCACCCGCACGACCCGGGCGAGTTGCTGGAGCTGGTGGGGCTCTCCGCCGCGGCGCGCATCCCGGTGCGGCGGCTGTCCGGCGGCCAGGCGCAGCGCCTGGGACTGGCGATGGCCCTGGTAGGTCGGCCGGAGCTGCTGTTCCTGGACGAACCGACCGCCGGGATGGATCCGCAGGCCCGGCATCTGGTGTGGGACCTGCTGCGGGCCGCGCGGGCGGACGGGGTGACCATCGTGCTGACCACGCATCTGATGGACGAGGCGGAGTTGCTGGCCGACCGGGTGCTGATCGTCGACGGCGGGCGGGCGGTGGCGGAGGGAACCCCGGCCGAGCTGACCGGATCGGCGATCCGGGTGGGATTCGTCACCGCACCCGGGCTGGACCTCGCGCCGCTGCGCGCCGCGCTGCCCGGCACCGTCGTGACCGAAACCGCGCCGGGTCGCTACCTGGTCAGCGGCGACGTGCCGCCCACGGTCGCCACGACGGTGACGACATTCTGCACCGACGCCGGTGCGCCGCCGCAGAGCCTGCAGGTCGGGCCCCGCTCGCTGGACGAGGTCTTCCTGGAACTCACCGGTCGCGAGGTGCGCTCATGAGTGACGCAGGAGCGGGCGAACCTGCCATGTTCGCGGACCTCAGACACGGTTCTGGACGCGAAAACGATGAAACCCGCGCCTTAGATCCGCGAACATCGGTGACGTTCCCGCCGGGGCTGTTCGCGCCCCGGCCGGGCCGGGCCGCGGCCGGCACCATGACGCTGGCCGCGGCCGCTCAGGAACTGCGCATCACGCTGCGCAACGGCGAGCAACTCCTGCTCGCGCTGGTCATCCCGTTGGCCGCCCTGATCGGGATGAGCCTGGTGGCGGTGGGCGACCTTCCGGACCCTCGGGTGAACACCATCACCCCCGGGGTGCTCGCACTGGCAGTGATGTCGGCGGCTTTCACCTCACAGGCCATCACCACCGGGTTCGACCGGCGCTACGGCGTGCTGCAACGCCTGGCGGCGACCGGGTTCCCGCGGTGGCTGCTGCTGGCCGCCAAGTGCGCCGCAACCGCGGCGGTGGTGGCCGGCCAGTTCGCGGCACTGTGCCTGGTCAGCTGGCTCGCGCTGGACTGGCACCCGCGCGGCTCCGCGGCCTGGGTGGTGCTGCTGGCGCTGCTCGGGGTGGCGGCCTTCGTCGGGCTGGCGCTGCTGCTCGGCGGGACGCTGCGCGCCGAGGCGGTGCTCGGGCTGGCGAACCTGGTGTGGCTGCTGCTGGTGGCCATCGGGGGCGTGCTCATCCCGCTGACCCAGGGCCCCGGCTGGCTGCGGGTGGTGGGCGAGCTCACCCCGGCCGGGGCGCTGTCCACCGGGTTGCGCGACGTCCTGACGGACGGCCAGGCCCCCGGGCTGGGCTGCCTTGTGGCGCTGGTGGTCTGGACGCTGGCCGGCTGGGCGGCGACCGTACGCTGGTTCCGATGGCAGTGACGACTCCCCCGGCCTCCGCCCCGACCCGACCGGGCTCGCGGCGCGGTGCCTCGTCCACGGCACCCGGCCGGCGGCCGGGCGCCGCGATCGGTGGCCGGTCGAGTCGGGTGTGGCGCGCCAGCACCGGGTGGCTGCGCCGGATGGCATCGGTGATCACGCGCTGGCGACCACCGATCCGCCTGGTCCGCGCGTTCGCCTGGTCCGCGGTGATCACCAACGGGCTGATCGCGGTGACCGGGGCGACCGTTCGGGTGACCGGCTCCGGTCTGGGCTGCGCCACCTGGCCGCAGTGCCAGCCCGGTTCGCTGGTGCCGGAATACCGCACCGGGCTGGCCGCCATCCACCAGGCCATCGAATTCGGCAACCGGACCATCACGGGTCTGGTCCTGGTGGCGTCCCTGGGCACCTTCGTGCTGATCGCGCTGCTGCGGCCGGTGCGCCGCCAGCTGCTGTTGTTGGCGGGGATCGGCCCGCTGGGCGTGTTGTTCCAGGCCGTGTGGGGCGGCATCGTGGTCTACACCGGGCTCAAGTGGTGGACCGTGGCGCCGCACCTGCTGGTGTCGCTGGTGTTGCTGTTCGCCGCGGTGGCGGTGCTGGTGCGGCTGGGTGAGAGCGACGGCCCGGTCCGGCTGGCCGTGCCTCGCCCGCTGGCCGTGCTGTGCTGGGCGACGGTGGTCGAGCTGACGCTGCTGTGCGTGGCCGGGACGCTCGTCACCGCTGCCGGACCACACGCCGGCGACGTCAAGACGCCCCGGCTGGGCCTGCCGGTGGTGGACCTGGCACAGCTGCACGCGGACCTGATGTTCCTCTACCTGGGCCTGGTGGCCGCGCTGGGCGTCGGTTTCCTGGCCGTGCGGGCGCCGCGCCGGCTGCTGGTCCGCACCTGCGTGCTGGTGGCGGTGACGCTCGCTCAGGGTGCGATCGGCCTGGTGCAGTACGCGCTGGGCGTGCCCGAACTGCTGGTGCTACTGCACGTCCTGGGCGCGGTCTGTCTGGTCGCGGCCGCGGCGTGGGTGGCCATGGCGACGCGCACCCGCACGCCGCAGGACGCCACCTCGCCGGCCGTCACGTCCGGATGACCAGCGCGACGTCCGGGTGCAGATCGCCCAGACGGCGGTCCAGGGTGGCGAGCCTGGCATGGTGCCGACGAGCCAGCGCGGCCAAGTAGGCGTCGGTGACGTCCGCGTGGCCCCGAGCCCGAGTCAACATCGCGGTGTCGTAGGGCAAGGAATCCGGCCAGAAATCGTGTCGCGGGCTACTCATGACGGAGTCGAGGACTTCCACTGCCTGTCGGCTGGGCGAGCCGGTCCGCACCAGGAATCGGAGCAGGCTTCCCTGCGTGATCGGCGTTGTGGCGAACCTGCCGGGAATGGAGCGCAGCCAATCGAGGGCTACTCGGTGATGCGTGTGGCCCGCGACACCCATGGCAATCAGGACGTTGCTGTCCAGGAGCGCGATGGCACCGATCGAGCCTGCCGGCTCACTCATCGTCCAGCGCTTGCCTGACCTCTTCCATGGTGATCGGCCGCCCGAAATCAACCGACTTCAGGCCGGTCCGCGGGTCCGTCACGATCCGCGGGCTGTCGATTCCATCGGGGGGACTGATCGCATCGGTCACGAATTTCGAGATCACCCGGCTGACCGACGTCCGCCGGTCGGCTGCGATGTTCTTCACCTGGCGCAGGATATCGTCCGGCAGGTCGACCGTGGTCCTCATGAGTCCAGGGTACCCCGCATCTGCATCACTGATGCAGTGATGCAGATGTGCCGGGTCAGTGCGTCCGGTTGCCCATCCGGACTCGGTCCGCCGGCGCCGGAGTGATCCGGGCGGTCAGGTCACGATCCCAGTCCCGGACGTCGATACCCGCGCGCCGGCACACGCCGCCGGCCGCATCGACCGAGCTCACCAGCGCATCACCGAACTCACCGTCCGACGCGACCACCACGATCCGGGCCCCGACCCGCCCGAGATGCTCGATCACCGCGACCGCGTCACCGCCGTGCCGCGCGACGAAGTCCCGCAGCCGGCCCACGGCCTCGGCATCCGCGCCGGACAGGCCCGGTTCGCCCTCGCGCACCCCGTCACTCACCGCGTCGTTCACCAGGGCCACCAGCCGACCACGCCGAATCCGAGCGCCGCGTCCACCGCCCAGGCCACCGAGATCACCGTCAGGTACAGGTTGGACAGGTGGAACAGCGTCATCGGCCGAGCGGCCTCGCCGCGCAGCACGCGCACGTGCAGCAGGTGCGCCGCGGCCAGGAACACCAGCCCGGTCGGGGCGGCGATGGCCGCGTACAGCCAGGACGACGCCGGGATCAGCAGCAACGAGCACGCCACCATCGCCCAGCTGTACAGCACGATCTGCCGCACCACGACCCGATCGGGGGCCACCACCGGCAGCATCGGTACCCCTGCCGCGGCGTAGTCCTCGCGGTAGCGCATGGCCAGCGCCCAGGTGTGCGGCGGCGTCCAGAAGAAGATCACCCCGAAGAACACCCACGCCGGCCAGCCGATGCCGCCGGTCACCGCGGACCAGCCGATGATGACCGGCATGCAGCCGGCCAGGCCGCCCCAGACGATGTTTTGGCTGGTGCGCCGCTTGAGCCAGAGCGTGTAGACGAAGACGTAGAACAGGATCGCCGCCGCCGTCAGCGCCCCGGCCTGCCAGGTGGTCACCAGCGCCAGGAACGCCACCGACGCAATACCGAGCACGATCGCGAAGATCAGCGCATGGCGGGTGGGCACCGCGTGCCGGGCCAGCGGGCGGGTCCGGGTGCGGCGCATCACGGCGTCGATGTCCGCGTCCGCCACGCAGTTCAGCGCATTGGCACTGCCCGCGGCCAGAGTCCCGCCAACCAGGGTGGCCAGCAGCACGCCGACCCCCGGCACCTCGCGCTGCGCGGCGAACATGGCCGGGATCGTGGTAATCAACAGCAGCTCGATGATGCGCGGCTTGGTCAGGGCGAGATAGGCGCCGAATCGGTCTCGCAGGGTCGGCGGCCCCGGCGTCCGCTCGCGGCGAACCGGCGCACCACCGACCGGATCCGCATCGCCCGGTCGGGGTGCCGGGCGCACGGCAGGACCGGCAGTACCAGGACCGGCAGCAGCAGGACCGGAGGGCGCGGCGACAGACACGGCGCGAATGGTCCGCGCCGACGCGGCGGGACCGCCCGGCGATGTCACGCTCACGTCCGTGTTGCTCCTGCCGATGATGGGTACGACTTCGGGCGGAAGGGTGGCCCGGTGCTCCCATCCTATGGGGACCGGACCCGGCACCGCCCGACCGACCCGGGGCGGTCAGAATGATCACCCACCGGGCGTCCCAGATCGGCCCGGCATCCGCGGGCTAGGCTCACGATGCGGCTCGCACCACACGGTGTCGGGACCCGCTGGCTGGGCACGCCGTGAGCGCCGCCACACGGCAATCACGGCGGCGGCAGCAAGCACGGTGCGCACCGTGCCGGACGACCGGATCCAGACGAGTAGAAGGAGGTCGCCGACGTGGCCGATTCCCGGGCACCAGCGCCGACATCGACATCCGACACCCCCGACCTTCCGGTCCCGGAGTCCGCTCCGGCCGACGAGTTCACCGCGCTGGTGGCGGCCCACGTCCCCGCCGACTGGACCGATCTCGACAGGCGCGCCGTGGACACCATCCGGGTGTTGGCCGCCGACGCCGTGCAGAAGGTCGGCAACGGGCACCCCGGCACCGCGATGAGCCTGGCACCGCTGGCGTACACGCTGTTCCAGCGCGTGATGCGACACGATCCCGCCGACGCCAACTGGGTGGGCCGGGACCGGTTCGTGCTGTCCTGCGGCCATTCCAGCCTGACCCTGTACCTGCAGCTGTTCCTGTCCGGGTACGGCCTGCAGATGTCCGATCTGGAGTCCCTGCGCACCTGGGGCTCGCTCACCCCCGGGCATCCCGAGCACCTGCACACCCGCGGCGTGGAGATCACCACCGGGCCGCTCGGCCAGGGTCTGGCATCCGCGGTTGGCATGGCCATGGCCTCCCGCCGGGAGCGCGGGCTGTTCGACCCCGACCCGGCCTGGGGCGCCTCCCCGTTCGACCATTACATCTACGTCATCGCCTCCGACGGCGACATCGAGGAGGGCATCACCTCCGAGGCGTCATCCATTGCCGGGCGGCAGGCGCTGGGCAACCTGATCGTCTTCTACGACCACAACGAGATCTCCATCGAGGACGACACCGACATCGCGCTCTCCGAGGACGTGGCCGCCCGCTACGAGGCCTACGGCTGGCACGTGCAGCGCGTCGTCGGTGGCGAGAACGTGACCGGCATCCTCGCCGCGATCCAGAACGCCAAGGCCGTCACCGACCGCCCGTCGTTCATCTCGATCCGCACCATCATCGGCTACCCGGCGCCGACCCTGATGAACACCGGCAAGGCGCACGGCTCGGCGCTGGGGGCCGACGAGGTCGCCGCCGTCAAGCGCATCCTGGACTTCGATCCGGACAAGAGCTTCCAGATCGAGGAGGGCGTGCTCGCCCATGCCCGGCGGGTGGCCGACCGGGGCCGGGCCGCGCACCAGGCGTGGCAGGGCGACTTCGACGCATGGTCCCAGCGGGAACCGCAGCGGCGCGAGCTGTTCGACCGGTTGGCCACCCGCACGCTGCCCGACGGCTGGGCCGACCGGCTGCCCACCTACGAGGTCGACCCCAAGGGCACCTCGACCCGCAAGGCGTCCGGCGCGGCGCTGTCCGCGCTGGCCGACGTGCTGCCGGAGCTGTGGGGTGGCTCGGCGGACCTCGCCGAGTCGAACAACACCACCATGGCCGGCGCCGACTCATTCGCACCCATCGCCGCGACCACCAAGGAGTGGACGGCGCATCCGTATGGCCGCACCCTGCACTTCGGGATCCGCGAGCACGCGATGGGCGCCATCCTGACGGGCATCGCGCTGCACGGTCCCACCCGACCGTACGGCGGCACCTTCCTGGTGTTCTCCGACTACATGCGCGGCGCCGTCCGGCTGGCCTCGGTGATGCGCGCGCCGGTGATCTACGTCTGGACCCATGACTCGATCGGCCTGGGCGAGGACGGGCCCACCCATCAGCCGGTCGAGCACCTGGCGGCGCTGCGGGCGATCCCCAACCTGTCGATGGTGCGTCCGGCCGACGCCAACGAGACCTCCTTCGCCTGGAAGGCCGTCCTGGAGCGGCAGCACGACTGGAGCAGCGGCCCCGTGGGTCTGGCACTGACCCGGCAGAACGTGCCGGTGCTGTCGGGCACCTCGGCCGAGGGACTGGCCCGCGGCGGGTACGTGCTGGGCGGCGAGTCGAGCGGTGACGAGTCCTCCGAGGATCCGGACGTCATCCTGATGGCCTCCGGTTCGGAGGTGCAGATCGCGGTCGCCGCACGGGATCAGCTAGCGGGCGAGGGCATCCGCGCCCGCGTCGTGTCGATGCCCTGCCTGGACTGGTTCGCCGAGCAGCCGCAGGACTACATCGACTCGGTGCTGCCACCGGCCGTGACCGCCCGGGTGTCGATCGAGGCGGGCATCGCGCAGCCCTGGTGGCGCTGGATCGGCACGGCCGGGCGAGCCGTGTCGCTGGAGCACTTCGGCGCGTCGGCCGACTTCGCCACGCTGTTCCGCGAGTTCGGTATCACCCCGGAGGCGACGGTCGCCGCAGCCAAGGAATCGATCGCGGCCGCGGCGCGCTGAACCGAGGGGTGACGGCGCACCGGCATCCGCAATGACAGGTGACAGGCAAGGAGCTGATGATCATGAGTGACGCACTGGCAGACCTCACGGCGGCGGGTGTCTCGCTGTGGCTGGACGACCTGTCCCGGGAGCGGCTGCGTACCGGGAACCTGGCCGAGCTGATCGCCAGCAAGCACGTGACGGGAGTGACCAGCAACCCGACGATCTTCGCCAAGGCCCTGTCCGACGGTGAGGAGTACGCCGCCCAGGTCGCCGAACTGGCCGCCCGCGGCGCGGATGTGGACGCGACGGCCCGCACCCTGATGACCGACGATGTGCGCGCCGCCTGCGACCTGTTCGCCCCGGTGAATGCGGCCACCGCGGGGATCGACGGGCGGGTGTCCATCGAGGTGGAACCCGGGCTGGCGCACGACACCGCCGGCACGGTGGCGCAGGCGCTCGAGCTGTCCAAGATCGTGGACCGGCCCAACCTGTACGTGAAGATCCCGGCCACCGCCGAGGGCATCCAGGCGATTGCCGACACGCTGGCCGAGGGGGTGAGCGTCAACGTCACGTTGATCTTCTCGCTGCAGCGGTACGGCCAGGTCATGGAGGCGTTCTTCCAAGGAATGGAGCGTGCCAGGGACAACGGGCACGACCTGTCCACCCTGACCTCGGTCGCGTCGTTCTTCGTGTCCCGGGTGGACACCGAGGTGGACAAGCGGTTGGACGCCCTGGGCACGCCGGAGGCTGCGGCGCTGCGCGGCAAGGCCGCCATCGCCAACGCCCGGCTCGCCTACCAGCTGTACGAGCAGAAGTTCTCCGGACCGCGCTGGGAGGCGCTGCGGGAGGCCGGCGCCACCGTGCAGCGGCCGTTGTGGGCCTCCACCGGAGTCAAGGACCCGGCCTACGACGACACCCGGTATGTGGTGGAGCTGGTGGTGGCCGACACGGTCAATACCGCGCCGGAGAAGACGATCGACGCGGTGGTCGACCACGGGGTGATCCGCGGCGACACCGTGCACGGGACGTATGACCAGTCCCAGCAGATCTTCGATGATCTGGCGGGACTCGGGGTGGACCTGCCCGACGTGTTCGACGTGCTGGAGCGCGAGGGGGTGGAGAAGTTCGACACCTCCTGGGCCGAGCTGATCCAGACCGTGCAGGATGCGCTCGACGCCTCCCGGACAGGGAAGTGATCATGGGCCTGAACCACGTGGACGCGCCGGGCGGCCTCTCGCTGACCCTCGGGTATCGGGACGAGTCGGCGTTGGCCGCGACCATCGACGATCTGGTCGCCGCTCACGTCGCCTCCAAGATGACCGCCCAGGATCCGACGCTGTGGGGCCCGGATGCCGAGCACGAGTCGTCGATCCGGCTCTCCTGGGTGTCACTGGCGCAGACCTCCCGCCCGCTGGTCGCCCGGATCGAGGCGCTGCGCGCCGAACTGGCCGCCGAGGGCGTCGACCACGTGGTGCTGGCCGGCATGGGCGGCTCCTCGCTGGCGCCGGAGGTGATCGCCGCCACCGCCGGTGTCCCGCTGGTCACGCTGGACACCACCGACGCCGAGCAGGTCCGCGCGGCGCTGGCCGAGAAGCTGGACCGCACCGTGCTGGTGGTCTCTTCCAAGTCCGGCACCACGGTGGAGACCGACTCGCATCGCCGGATCTACACCAGGGCGTTCACCGAGGCGGGAATCGATCCGGCCTCCCGGATCGTGGTGGTGACGGACCCCGGTTCGCCGATGGCCGATCTGGCCTCGGAGTTGGGGTATCGCGCCACCTTCGAGGCGGATCCGCATGTGGGTGGCAGATATTCCGCGCTGACGGCCTTCGGCCTGGTACCCGCCGGGCTGGCCGGTGCGGACATCGGCGCACTGCTGGACCAGGCGGCTGCCGCGGCCCCGGGCTTATCCGCCGACTCGACGGAGAACCCCGCACTGCGGTTGGGCGCCTTGTTGGGACTGGCTCACAACGCGGGTAGCGAGAAGGTCGTTCTCGCCGATCACCACGGCGGCATCGTAGGTTTCGGAGACTGGGCGGAGCAGCTCATTGCCGAGTCCACCGGCAAGCTCGGGAAGGGACTGCTGCCGGTGGTGGTGGAGTCCACCGAGGCGCCGGGTTTCGCGGATGCGAAGCAGGACGCGATTCTGGTGACTATCGGCGAGCTGGACGAGTCGCACTATCCCGCATCGGGTTTCGGCGCCGCAGTGGCCGGGCCGATCGGAGCTCAGATGCTGCTGTGGGAGTACGCGATTCCGGTGGCGGGCCGGCTGATCGGCATCAATCCGTTCGACCAACCCGACGTGGAGTCGGCCAAGGCCGCGGCCCGGAAGCTGCTGGACGCCCCGGCCGGGGACGACGACGCCTCCCCCGAGGCAGCCGCCGCCCGCGGGGTGCCCACCTTCGATGGCGTCACCGTCTACGGTGCGGCCGACTTGACCGCTGCGGTGACGAGCCTCGCGGACCTGCTGGACAGGTTCCTGGCGCAGGCACCGGACGGCGGATACGTCGCCGTGCAGGCCTACCTGGACCGGCTGTCCGACGACGCAGCCCGGCTTCGCGCTGCGGTCGCCCGCAAGACCGGCGTGCAGACCACCTTCGGGTGGGGGCCGCGGTTCCTGCACTCCACCGGCCAGTACCACAAAGGGGGTCACCAGAACGGCGTCTTCCTGCAGATCATGGGCGCGGTGACGCAAGACCTCCAGGTCCCCGACCGCCCGTACACGCTCGGCCACCTGCAGTTGGCCCAGGCGCGGGGCGACGGCTCGGTGCTCGGCGAGCACGGGCGACCGGTGCTGGGCCTGTACCTGTGGGACAGGGCGGCCGGGCTCGACGCGATCGCCACGGCGTTGCGGTAGAGCACGGCAGCGACAACCGGCTCACCCAGCGCCCAGCGGAAGGACGGCGGACCACCGACGATGGCAGCTTCCCAGAACTCGCGGCCGGAGAGCTGGTACGGCGGCGACGATGTCGAGGCCGAGCACAACCCGTTACGCGACCCGCGCGACAAGCGGCTGCCGCGGATCGCCGGCCCGTCCGGCATCGTCATCTTCGGCGTCACCGGCGACCTGTCCCGCAAGAAGTTGATGCCGGCGATCTATGACCTGGCCAATCGAGGCCTGCTGCCGCCGGGCTTCGGCCTGGTGGGCTTCGCCCGCCGCAACTGGGCTCGGGAGGACTTCGGGCAGGTGGTGCACGACGCGGTGCGACAGTACGCCCGCACCCCCTTCCACGAGGAGGTCTGGCGCCACCTGGCGGAGGGCTTCCGGTTCGTACAGGGCAGTTTCGATGACGATCACGCCTTCGACGAGCTGGCCCGCACGCTGGACGAACTGGACGCGACCAGGGGCACCGGCGGCAACCACGCCTTCTACTTCTCCATCCCACCGGGCGCATTCCCGGTGGTGCTCAAGCAACTGTCCCGTTCCGGGATCTCGGCGGGCAACGGGCACGAGTGGCGCCGGGTGGTGATCGAGAAGCCGTTCGGCCACGACCTGACCAGCGCCCGCGCGTTGAACTCCCTGGTGGGCGAGGTGTTCCCGCCGGAGAGCGTGTTCCGCATCGACCACTATCTTGGCAAGGAGACGGTGCAGAACCTGCTGGCCCTGCGGTTCGCCAACCAGCTGTTCGAGCCGATCTGGAACGCGCACTACGTGGACCACGTGCAGATCACCATGGCCGAGGACATCGGGATCGGCGGACGGGCCGGCTACTACGACGGCATCGGCGCCGCCCGCGACGTGATCCAAAACCACCTGCTGCAGCTGCTGGCCCTCACCGCGATGGAGGAGCCGGTCTCCTTCGAGCCGCGTGACCTGCGCATCGAAAAGGCCAAGGTACTGGCCGCCGTGCAGCACCCGGCCGACCTGGCGACCAGCACCGCGCGTGGGCAGTACGCGGCCGGCTGGCAGGGCGGCACCAAGGTGGTCGGCTACACCGACGAGGAGGGCATCCCGGCGGACTCCGTCACCGAAACCTACGCTGCCGTCAAGCTTTTGGTGGATACCCGGCGCTGGGCCGGAGTGCCGTTCTACCTGCGTACCGGCAAGCGGCTGGGCCGGCGGGTGACGGAGATCGCGGTGATCTTCAAGCGGGCCCCGCGGCTGCCGTTCGCCCGCACCGACACCGAGGAACTGGGCGCCAACGCCCTGGTCATCCGGGTGCAGCCGGACGAGGGCACCACCATCCGGTTCGGCTCCAAGGTGCCCGGGCCCACCATGGAGGTCCGGGACGTGTCGATGGACTTCCTGTACGGGCAGTCGTTCACCGAGTCGTCACCGGAGGCCTACGAGCGGCTGATCCTGGACGTGCTGCTGGGTGTGCCGTCGCTGTTCCCGCAGGACGAGGAGGTGGAGCTGTCGTGGAAGATCCTCGACCCGGTGGAGAACTACTGGGCCAGCTGCGACACCGCGCCGGAGGCGTACGGCGCGGGCACCTGGGGGCCACCGTCGGCGGACGCCATGATGGCCCGCGACGGCCGGACCTGGCGGCGGCCATGAGCGGCGACTCGCAGCCCCGATCCGCGTGCCTGTTTGCGATCTGCGTGCCCTACCACGCACGCAGATCGCAGATCGCCACGCAAACCGCCATCACCGGGGCACGGGCCATCACCGGGGCACGGGCCGCCGCCGGAGCCGCCGCATGATCATCGACCTGCCCTCCACCAGCACCTCGGCGATCAACCGGTCGCTGGTGGATCTGCGCGAGCGCGGCGGCACCGTCACCCTCGGCCGGGTGCTCACCCTGGTCATCGTCACCGACGAGGCCGCCGCCGAGGAGCCGATCGAGGCCGCCAACGCCGCCTCCTTCGAGCACCCCTGCCGGGTGCTGGTGGTGGGCCGGGGATTCCGGCGCGGCGCCCCCCGGATGGACGCGCAGATCCGGGTCGGCGGCGACGCCGGTGCCAGCGAGGTCATCGTGCTGCGCCTCTACGGCGAGCTGGCGGATCACGGCGCCGCGGTGGTCGTGCCGCTGCTGCTGCCCGATGCGCCCGTCGTTGCCTGGTGGCCCCGGGACGCACCAGATGTCCCCGCCGAGGACGCCATCGGAGCGCTGGCCCAGCGGCGCATCACCGACGTCGCGCACGCCCGCCGGCCGCTGGTCGCGCTGGAGCGCCGGCTGTCCGGCTACCGTCCGGGCGACACCGACCTGACCTGGACCAGGCTGACCACCTGGCGCGGGCTGCTGGCCGCCGCGCTCGACCAACCCCCCAGCGAGCCGGTCCGCTCTGCCACCGTCGCGGGCGCTCCGGACTCGGCATCCACCGACCTGCTGGCCGGCTGGTTGGCGCTGCGGCTGCACTGCCCCGTCACCCGTCGTAAGGCCGGTCGGGTGGGTACCGGCATGCACTCCGTCGAGTTGCACCGCGAATCCGGATCCGTGGTGCTATCTCGACCCCAAACATCCACCGCCACACTGCATGTGCCCGGTCAGCCGGAACGTCGGGTGGCGCTCCCCCGCCGGTCGCTGCGGGACTGCATTGCCGAGGAACTGCGCCGGTTGGACGCCGACGAGGTGTACGCGGATGTGCTGGCCGCCGGACTGCCGTTGGTCAGCCGGCCGGCCACCGCACAGAAGGGAAACGATCGATGACGACCGAGATCGTCATGCACTCGAGCGCCGACATGCTGGCCGCCACTACCGCGGCGCGGCTGGTCACCCGGCTGGTGGACCTGCAGTCCGCGGGACGGATTCCGGCGATCGCGCTGACCGGCGGTGGCGTCGGCATCGACACGCTGGCCCGGGTCGCGTCGGCACCCGCCCGGGGCGCCGTCGACTGGGGTCGGGTGGAGATCTATTGGGGTGACGAACGTTTCGTGCCGCGCGACGATCCCGAGCGCAACGAGCGGCAGGCCCGGCAGGCGCTGCTGGACCACGTGGATGTCGACCCGCAGCGGGTGCACGCGATGGCCCCCAGTGATGGCGAATTCGGCGCCGACCCCGACGAGGCGGCGGCCGCCTACACGGCCCTGCTAGCCCGGCACGACCATCTGGACCTGGTACTGCTGGGCATGGGTCCGGAGGGCCATGTCGCCTCGGTGTTCCCGGACTCGCCGGCGGTCTACGACGACCGACCGGTGGTGGCGGTGCGCAACTGCCCGAAGCCGCCACCCACCCGGGTCTCTCTGACGCTGCCGACGATCCGAGCCGCCACCGAGGTGTGGCTGCTGGTCGCCGGCGAGCCCAAGGCGGGTGCGGTCGCGATGGCGCTGGGCGGGGCGGGCGCTACCCGCCGCTGGCGCGGTCGGCACAGCGCGCACCCTGTGGCTGCTGGATCGGGCAGCCGCCTCGAAGTTGCCCCCCGGCCTGTCCCGGCTGCCGGTATGAGGCGCCCGGTCGGTGCGACGGTGATCACCTTCACGTCACACCGGTCGATCCCGGGCGCCTGATCCGCGATAGGTTGCGTGAGACACCGCATCGGCGCCGGCGCCGATCATCAGGAGGAAGAGCCGTCATGTCTGCTGCCACAGCGCCCGTCACCGTCACCGTCACCGGAGCCGCCGGCCAGATCGGCTACGCGCTGCTGTTCCGGATTGCCTCCGGCGCCATGCTCGGCCCGGACACCCCGGTGCGGCTGCGCCTGCTGGAGATCACCCCGGCGCTCAAGGCTGCCGAGGGCACGGCGATGGAGTTGGACGACTGCGCCTTCCCGCTGCTGGCCGGCATCGACATCACCGACGACGCCCGCGCCGCCTTCGACGGCACCAGCGTGGCGCTGCTGGTCGGAGCACGGCCACGTACCGCCGGGATGGAGCGCGGCGATCTGCTGGCGGCCAACGGCGGCATCTTCAAGCCGCAGGGCGAGGCGATCAACGCCGGCGCCGCCGACGACATCAAGGTGCTGGTGGTCGGCAACCCCGCCAACACCAACGCGCTCATCGCGGCGCACTACGCGCCCGACGTACCGAAGTCCCGGTTCTCGGCCATGACGCGACTGGACCAGAACCGGGCGATGTCCCAGGTCGCCGCCAAGCTCGGCGTGCCGGTGTCCGAGGTGAAGCGGATGACCATCTGGGGCAACCACTCCGCCACCCAGTACCCGGACCTGTTCCACGCCGAGGTCGGCGGCAAGCCGGTCGCCGACCAGGTGGACCGGGAGTGGCTGGAGTCGACGTTCATCCCGACGGTGGCCAAGCGCGGCGCGGCGATCATCGACGCCCGCGGCGCATCGTCAGCGGCGTCGGCGGCGAACGCGGCCATCGACCACGTGCACTCCTGGGTGCTGGGCACGCCCGCGGACGACTGGGCCAGCGCCGGCATCGTGTCGGACGGCTCCTATGGCGTCCCGGAGGGCCTGGTGTCGTCGTTCCCCGTCACCTCTACCGGAGGCGACTGGCAGATCGTGCAGGGCCTGGAAATCGACGAGTTCTCCCGCGGCAAGATCGACGCTTCGGTGGCCGAGCTGGCCGGTGAGCGCGACGCGGTGGCCGAGCTCGGCCTGATCTGAGCCACCGACCCGGGGCCGGGGCCCGGGTCCACTCGCCGCTGATCAACTCTGCATGCGCTGACGAAGTCGGCTACTCCCGTCGCACCCGTCACAAACCGGCCGAGTTGATCAGCGGCGTCAGATGCGGCCAATTGAGAGCTTCCTCGCCTCCGCTCCGGCCGACCCTCGCTGCGCGTCGGGTCAACCTCCGCATCGGCTTCAGATCACTGTGCCCGATTGAGAGCTTCCTCGCCTCCGCTCCGGCCGACCCTCGCTGCGCGTCGGGTCAACCTCCGCATCGGCTTCGTCAGATCTCGTCCGGCACGCCGCCGGAATTGTCGGCCCCGGTCAGGCCGGCCATCACGTCGTCCAGCTCGTCCGGCTTGACGAGCACCTCACGTGCCTTGGACCCTTCACTCGGCCCGACGATCCCCCGAGTCTCCATCAGATCCATCAGCCGGCCGGCCTTGGCGAACCCGACCCGAAGCTTGCGCTGCAGCATCGATGTCGATCCCAGCTGGCTCGTCACCACCAATTCCACGGCCTGCAGCAGCAGGTCCAGGTCGCCCCCGATATCGGGGTCCACGTCCTTTCCGGGCTCGGCCTTCGGGACTGTCACGCCCTCGTGGTACTCGGGCTGCGCCTGCTGCTTGGTGAATGCGACGACCGAATGGATCTCCTCGTCGGAGATGTACGCACCCTGGATGCGGATGGGCTTGGACGCGCCCATCGGCAGGTACAGCGCATCCCCCATGCCGATCAGCTTCTCCGCGCCCGGCTGATCCAGGATGACGCGTGAATCGGTCAGCGACGAGGTGGCAAAGGCCAAGCGGGACGGCACATTCGTCTTGATCAGGCCCGTCACCACATCCACGCTCGGCCGCTGGGTGGCCAACACCAGGTGGATGCCGGCGGCCCGGGCCTTCTGGGTGATGCGCACCACGGCGTCCTCGACGTCCCGAGGAGCCGTCATCATCAGGTCGGCGAGTTCGTCGATGATGCACAGGATGTACGGGTAGGGCTTGTACACCCGCTCCGAGCCCGGCGGGGTGACGATCTTGCCGGCGCGCAGCTTGCGGTTGAAATCGTCGATGTGCCGAACCTCGTGGGCGCGCATGTCCTGGTAGCGCTGCTCCATCTCCTCCACCAACCACGCGAGCGCCGCCGCCGCCTTCTTCGGCGCGGTGATGATTGGCGTGATCAGGTGCGGAATGCCCTCGTACGGCGTCAGTTCCACCATCTTCGGGTCGATCAGGATCATCCGAAGGTCCGCTGGGGTAGCACGCTCCAGCAGCGAGACCAGCATCGAGTTGATGAAGCTCGACTTGCCGGATCCGGTGGCGCCGGCCACCAGCAGGTGCGGCGTCTTGGCGATGTTGGCGTGGATGTACTGACCCTCGACGTCCTTGCCCAGGCCGATCACCAGCGGGTGATGGTCCTTCCGAGCGTCGGGGTGGGCCAGCACATCGCCAAGGCGCACCATCTCGCGATCGGTGTTCGGAACCTCGATACCGACGGCGGACTTGCCCGGGATCGGGGTGAGCAGCCGGACGTTGTCGGTGGCGGCGGCGTAGGCGAAGTTGCGCGCCAGAGCGGTGATCTTCTCCACCTTGACGCCCGGCCCGAGTTCGACCTCGTATCGCGTGACGGTGGGTCCGCGGTTGAATCCGGTGACGGCGGCGTCGATGGAGAACTGCTCCAGCACCTCGGCGATCCGGTCGATCATCTCCTCGTTGGCGGCCGAGCGGGTCTTGGGCGGCGGGCCGACCTTGAGCAGCGCAGCGGGGGGAAGTTGATAGGTGCCATCCAGCGCCCGGTCCAGCGTGAGCTGGGTGGGAGCGGTGACGGGCGGATCGTCTGGCGCGGTGGCCGGCTTGATCACCCGGGGTCGGCGGGTCGGGGGCTCGGCCGGTGACGCGGGCTCGGGCTCGACGGCGGGGCGGCGCAGCGCCACCGTTCGCCGGGTGGACTCACCGGCTTCGCTGTCTGCTTCGCTGTCGGTCAGCGGGTCGCCTCCGGCACCCTGCCGGCGGCGGGACGGCCGGCGCAGCCGGGTGGTGGCCAGGTCGGCGTTCTGATCCAGATCGAGCTCTCCCCCGTCCCGGTAGTCGCCGGAGTTTTCCCCGTCGTAGTCGTGGGTCGGCGAGACCACCCGCCACCCGCGAACCAGCAGTCCCGGGATGTCGCGCAGCTGGGTCCCGGTGAGCAGCAGCAGCCCGAAGATGCCCAGCAGCGCGAGCAGGATAATGGCCGGAGCGGGGCTGACGCCCACGTACAGCGGCTGGCCGATGAGATAGCCGAGAGTGCCACCGGCGTGCTTCCACTGGGCGACTGAGTTGGGATCGCCCGGAAGGGATCCGGCAATCGACGCGACGTGGAAAATGCCGGTGACGGCGATTGTGACGGCAACCCAGCCGACGATGCGCCGGGCGCGGTGCGGCCGGTCGGCGACGGTGCGCATCAGCACGATCGCGGCAAGCAGCAGCAGGGCCGGGAGGACGACGCCCGGGGCGCCGAACCAGACCCGAACAGCGTCGTCGATGACCCGGCCGACGGGGCCGGCGGCGTGGAACCACGATCCGATGGCGCAGATGACGGCGATGGCGATCAGGCCCAGGGCCAGACCGTCGCGCCGGTGCTGGGCGTCGATGTCCTTGGCGGCGCCGGCGCCCTTGCCAATCAGCCGAGCGGTGCCGCCCACCCCCCTGGCCAGCAGGTGCCACGTTCCGGCGATGCCCCTGCCGATGCCGTGCGCGGTGGTGGCGAGTACCCCCCGGCGCTTGCGCAGGGGCGGCAGGCTCGATCGGCGTGCCGCAGCAGGACGGCGCTGGGCCCCCCTCGACGTCCTCTGGGGAGGCGTTGAGCTGCGAGAACCCTGGCTGGTGGAGGTCCGGCGGGTGCCGGATCGGGACGCTGCGGGCGCGCTCCGGCCGCGCGCTGCGCTGGACGCACGGGGGCGCGCGGAGGTGGAGGTCTTCCCGGCCATACCGGTCAGCCTATTCCCATTGGCCACATCTGTCCCAGGTGCCACACCGCACTGACTCCGGCTACAACGCCCTCACTCAGTTCGTCACACCGACGGCATGTATCGCACGATCGGGGTAGCGCCACCGGCATTAGAGTGGTTTTCTATTGTTTGTCGGCACTGGGGTGTATGACCAGACAATGGCAATCCAATCAACATCCCGGGAGGAGATGTGGCGCGAGGCGTGGGCGAAGGCGCCCAGACAGGACCGCTCAAGACCGGACGAAGCGGCCCAGGATCTGTGGCTGCCACTGCACACCCACCTCACCGACAGCGCAGGCATCGCGAGCCTGCTATGTCAGCACTGGTCCGGCCCGAGTCCGCTGCGGGTGATCGGCGCCGATGTCGGCGGGCCGGATGCCGCCCGGCAGGTCGTGCGCCTTGCTGCCGCACTTCATGACGTCGGGAAGCTGACACCGGCGTTCGCCGGGCAGGTCGATGCAATGCGCACTCATATGGAGGCCGTCGGCTTCCGGTTCAGCGCCGCCGCCGACCCCACAGACGCTCGGGCTCTCCCGCACGGCGTAGCCGGCCAGGTGATCATCCAGGAACTCTTGGTCGAGCAAGGAGCCAGCCCCAGGACGGCCGAGGCATTCGCCGTCGTCGTCGGTGGCCATCATGGTGTGCCGCCCACCGGAACTCAATTGAATGCCGCGCGGGACCTGGATCACCTACTCGGCGGCACCGAGTGGCGCGCGGCTCGCCGCGAACTCATCGGCTTCGTGGTGCGACAGGCCGACCTGCAGCACGCGCTCACCCTGGTCGCCGAGTCACCGCTCTCTGACGCGTCCCAGGCCATCGTCACCGGACTGGTCATCATGGCCGACTGGATCGCCTCGAACGCCGAATTGCTTCCCTTGGTTCCACGGTTCAAGCAGCCCTCCGAGAGCACCCCCACACGTGTCAACCGCGCGTGGGGTCAGCTCGGGTTATCCCGACCGTGGCGGCCCGCCTCGTCACCACCCCACTCCAGCACCACCGATCTCCTCCGTGGACGCTTCGACAAGATGACATCCGCGCACGCGAACGAAGTACAGGAACTCGCCGTCCGGGCCGCCCGTGAGATGCCCGAGCCGGGGTTGCTGATCATCGAGGCAGTCATGGGGGTTGGCAAGACGGAGGCGTCACTGCTGGCCGCCGAGATCCTCGCAGAACGGTTCGGACTTTCCGGCCTGTTCTACGGACTACCGACCCGCGCCACCGCCGACGCGATGTTCCACCGCATCGCCGACTGGCTGGCGCACGTCCCGGACCGTTCCGGTGACCCGGAGAAGTCTGTCGTGCTACGACACGGACTGGCGACGATGAACCCGGAGTATCTCCGCCTACCCCACCGACGAACCCCGAACGATGTCAATGACGACTGGTCGCTGGCCGGCAACCCGTGGCACATCGACGGTGTCGGCATCGATGAGGAAGCCAGCCGGGCGAGTTCCTTGCTGCCGCACCAGACGATCCGGGCGGTCGCCCGCGGCTGGGCCTCCGGTCGCAAGAAAGCGGCACTCGCCGAATTCACCGTGGCAACCATCGATCACGAGCTACTCGCCGCGCTCGCCGCGCGGCACGTCGTGCTGCGCCACCTGGGACTGTCCCGCCAGATCGTCGTGCTGGACGAGGTGCACGCCGCCGACGTCTGGATGAGCGCTTACCTGGAACGGGCGCTCGAGTGGCTGGGCCGGTACCGGGTGCCGGTGATCGCGCTGTCCGCGACCCTGCCACCAGCCCAACGCACGAGGCTTACCCAGGCCTATGAACGTGGGCGCACGGCAGCGCTAGCACCGTCGAAACGCGCCACCGACGATCCACTGACCCGGCTGCGCCCCGACGCCGCCAAACCGCCTGCTGCCGACCATTCACCCGTGGAGGTGCCCGTCACCGATGCATACCCCGTGCTGACGTCGCTGTCCGCCGGCCGCGTCACCCAACTCGCCGGACAAGCCCCCGGACGCGTGCTCGCCGTCGAGGTGGCGTGGCTCGCCGACACCGAACAGGCGCTCGTGTTGCTGCTGAGAACGAAACTGTCCAATGGTGGCTGCGCTCTCGTGGTGTGCAACACCGTCCGACGCGCCATCGAGCGATATCAGTCGCTCCGCGAGTCATTCGGCGACGCCGTCACGCTTGCTCATTCTCGGTTTATTGCGGCCGACCGACTGGACATCGATAGCCGTCTCCGCGGAGACTTCGGCCCACCGGCTCGCGACGCCAGCGGCTCCGCCCCCTCGGATCCTCGCCGCGATGGCCGCATCGTGGTCGCCACCCAGGTAGCAGAGCAATCGCTCGATGTGGACTTCGACCTGCTGGTGACCGATCTGGCGCCCATCGACCTCGTCCTGCAACGCATGGGTCGCCTCCACCGACACGACCGCGGTACCCGGCCCGCGGGACTGCGCCGTCCTCGTTGCTGGGTGACCGGGATTGACAGGGCTGTCGTACCCGTGCTGGATAGTGGCGCCGTGCACGTTTACGGCAAACATCTCCTGTTCCGGTCGGCGGCGCTGATCGATGGCCATGCCGGTGCTGAACCGATCAGGCTGCCCGTCGATGTGCCACGCCTCGTCCGCGTCGGTTACGGTTCCGATCCTCTCGGGCCGGCGGAATGGCAGCAGGATATGCGACGGGCCGCAGACCTGGATACGGCCGATCGGGCCACCACCGAGCGCACCGCATCGACGTACCGGTTGCCGGGTCCTGGCCGGCCGAGCCTGGTCAACTGGCTCCAGGGCCAGACCGGGGAAGCCGACAGTGAAACCGACGGGGCACGCCAGGTCCGCCGAGACGACGGCGGCTTCGAGGTCATCCTGCTCGAACGCGCAGACGACGGTCTGCGCATCCCACGGCACCGCCACGACGACCGATCGATCCCCACGGACACCCGACCGGATCGGCCAACTGCGCACGCCATCGCCGGGTGCATCGTGCGTATGCCCGGATGGATCACCACCTACCCCCGTGATCTGGACGCTATCTTCGCCGACCTCAATGCGAACTACTACCGGCCATGGCAGGGCGATCCGCTTCTTGCCGGTCAACTCGTGCTGGTGCTGGACGAACGCGGGGTGGGCTCCATGGGTCCTTTCACCGTGCACTACGACCCAACCCTGGGATTGGAGATTACTCGTGAATTCGGGAATGACCGAGCCGCCTGATGCGGCACATCCGACGTCGTTCAACCTGCTGGACGAGCCCTGGCTGCCGGTGGTTATCGACAATGCCGCCGGCGGGGATGTACCCCTCACCACGCTCTTTCGCATAGCCTCGCGCATCGACCGCCTCGGCGCAGAGGTCGGCACGATGAACGTGGCATTGCTGCGGCTGCTGCTGGCGATCCTGCACCGGGCGTTGGCGGCGGTGACACCGGACAGCGCCGACGAGTCCCGCACGATTGTGGAAGAGCTTCGGAATCGCTGGGACGAGGCGGGGCTCCCCGTCGTCCTCGACTACCTCGAGCGTCATCGAGAGCGCTTCTTTCTCTTTCATCCCACCATGCCCTTCTACCAAGTCGCCGATCTGGCCTCACCCAAGGGCGAGGTGTCCGAACTGAGCCGGCTGGTGGCGGAGCGCCCGCCATATTTGGGCACGCGATCAACCCGCGGCCTGCGTCGAATCTCGGCAGCAGACGCCGCGCGATGGCTGACGCACGTCCACGCCTACGACGTCTCGGGCATTAAGACGGGTGTGGTCGGGCACCCCCGCGCCAAGGGCGGAAAGGTCTACCCGGAAGGCGTCGGCTGGTGCGGCCAGCTCGGCAGCCTGCACTTGGTGGGGCGGACGCTACTGGATACTCTGCTGCTGAATCTGTGGGCGGCCGTCTCACCGGCCGAGGTACGTGACCATGATCTGCCACCGTGGGAGCGGCCCCCCACGACCGCGGACGAGTCACCCGAACTCGCATCCCGGCCGTACGGCCCGGTCGACCTGTATACCTGGCAGCCTCGACTGGTACGTCTCGTCGGTGACGAGAACGGCGTCACCGGTGTAGTTCTCACCTACGGCGACCGATTCATCGTGCAAAAGCGACAATGGGTTCAGCACATCGAACCGATGACCGGCTGGCGGTACTCCAAGCCACAGAGCGCCAAGTATCACGAGGCGATCTTCATGCCACGCACTCATGATCCAAATTCCCAGCTATGGCGCAGCATGTCCACTCTCATCAGACCCGGCGCAGAACGAGCACCCACGGATGATCTGCCCGCCCAGGTCATTGAACACGCCAGTCAACTCCGCGGCTCTTCGCTACTCCCGGACGGCATTGTGCGCCTGCACGCGACCGGTGTGACCTACGGCAGTAACAACTCGGTTCTCGACGACTTCTTCGATGACGGATTGGACCTGCCCGGCGCACTGCTCGACCCGGAACAACGCGCCCTGCGAGCGGTAGCCATCAACGCCGTCAGCGCCGCGCGGAACGGCACCAGTGCGGTCTGGAAGCTAGCCGACAACCTGGCCCGCGCCGCCGGTGCCTCCGGAGATTCGGTGAACGGCGCACGGCAGGAGGCCGAGGCGCTGGCGTACTCGCGTCTGGATCCCCTGTACCGGGACTGGATCCTGACCGATCTCACGCTGTGGGAGCACGACCTCCTGGTCTCCGAGGCGCACTGGCATTCTCGGGCGAGCACCGAACTCTACCGACTCGGTGAGGATTTGGTACACCAGGTTCCGTTGATCGCATGGCGCGGGTTCGACGCGAACGGCCCCCGATCCGATGTCGGCCAGATCTTCGTGTGGTTCCAGCGCGGGCTGGACGCCGCCTTCCCCAAACAACGGGCGCAGCAGACCGCGCCCGACCCTCAATACCAGCCATCGGAGGTGTCGCGATGATAAGGACTGCTGTTCCGCTTGACCCCAATAACGGAGCGGACCCGCCCGACGAGGCCACTGAACAGGTCACGCCCAGCCGAAATTCGGATGTCGTGCATGCGGTTCGGCACCGCGTGGCATTCCTCCAGCAGACCAGCACGCAGGAGCGCCGCTTCCCGGGCTCGGTAGCCGCGCTCGCCCGACTGCGGAACGCCGTCGGACGGTCCCCCGGTTCTGTGTCGGACGTCTGGGATGACACGATCGGCCTGCTGGCGCCGGAATGGCTTGGTCACCAAGCCGAGCCACCCCGGCCAGCCGAGAATGCAGTGCACCACGCCATGACTGCGTTCGCACTGCATCGTCAAGGGTCGACGCGTGCCGCGCATGTCACGAACGTTCGGTTCGGGACCGCGATCCGGCGGCTTTCTCGCCACCGCAGCATCGACGGGACCGAAGCCGAGTCGGTCCGTCGTCGCTTCGACGGGCTGCTCACGGCTAGCAGCCCGGATGAGGGCGCACATCATCTGCGAGGGCTGGTCCGGTTACTCAAATCCGAGGATATCGGGCTCGATTATGGTCTGTTGGCGGCTGACCTCATCGACCTGTGGACACCAGCGCGAGCAGACGCGGTACGCCTGAAGTGGGCGCGTGAATACCGTCGCGACAAGGGCGCAGCACTGCAAGACGGAACCACCGCCGCGGACACTGCCACCGACCGAACATCCGGACAAGACGATCGATCCTGATCATTACCGAGGGGTTGTGGCGACCCACACCTTGACCCTCGACCGTCTCCCTTGACTCACCCATCACCGTAAGGAGTAGATCGACATGACCAGCTATCTCGATGTGCACATCCTGCAGTCGGTCCCGCCCAGCTGCATCAACCGTGACGACACCGGCAGCCCCAAGTCCGCAGTCTATGGCGGAGTCCGGCGTGCGCGGGTGTCCAGCCAAGCGTGGAAGCGAGCCACCCGACGTGCCTTCAACGCCGAGCCCATCGACGCGAACATCGGTGTCCGCACACTCGAGGTCGTGAGAATGGTTGCCGATGAGATCGGCGAGGAGACATCGCCCGAGGACGCCACCGCGCTGGCCGAAGCGGTGGTACTCGCCGCCGGCCTGAAGTTGGAGAAGAACCCGAAGACGAACCGCCAAGAGACCAAGTACTTGGTATTGGTGTCCCGCCAGCAGGCCGCCACCTTGGCGCGTGTGGCCACTGACGCGCTCATCTCCGCTGGTGGTGCTGTCGCGGCAGCTAAGGCTGACATCGGCAAAAGTAGGAAGGCTGCCAAGGAAGCCCTCGCCCAAGGCAACTCCATCGACCTTGCCCTCTTCGGCCGCATGGTGGCCGACGACACGGACCTCAACGTCGACGCGTCCTGCCAGGTTGCTCACGCCATTTCGGTTCATCCGGCAGACAGCGAGTTCGACTATTTCACCGCAGTCGATGACATCAAGGAGCAGGCACGAAACGCTGACGATGGCCCTGCCGACGCGGGCGCCGGCATGATCGGCACGGTGGAGTTCACCTCGGCGACGCTGTACCGATACGCCACCATCAATGTCGATCTGCTGGCGACGAATCTCGGCGACCGCCTCATGGCCCAACGTGCGATCGAGGGATTCGTACGGTCATTTGCCCGGTCCATGCCTACCGGTAAGGCGAACACCTTCGCCAACCACACGCTGCCTGAAGCTGTCGTCGTCTGTCTTCGAGACGATCAGCCCGTCTCCTACGTCGGCGCGTTCGAGAAGCCCGTCACCGCAGCGAACGACTCCGGGTATCTTGCACCGGCCGTGCGACAACTGGTGACGATGGCACACGACATCGACTCCGCCTACGGGACACCCGCCCGCGCGGTCTGGACTGTCGGAGTCGGTGCCGCCGGTGAAGCCCTCGAATCCTTGGGCACCAGGCTTGCGTTTGTCGACCTGCCCGCCGCTGCTGCCGCCGCTGCTGTTAATCTAGGACCGGAGCCGGTCGCGTGACTACCCTTGTCCTCAAGCTTGCTGGGCCCATGCAGTCCTGGGGTACTGATTCTCGTTTTGCGTTCCGGCACACGCGAACGCATCCGTCCAAGAGCGGCGTGATCGGTCTCTTGGCCGCCGCGCTGGGGCGACGCCGATCGGACCCCCTGGAAGACCTTCTTGAATTGCGGTTCGGTGTGCGTCACGATCAACCCGGTCGGATCCTGCGTGACTTCCAGACTGCGGCGAGTCTAGATCGCAGCCGTATCCTGCCGCTCACCCAGCGCTACTACCTCTCGGACGCAGCGTTTGTTGCGGCCATCGAAGGACCCGACGATGTCGTCGCAAACCTCGCCGATGCACTGACACATCCGAAGTTTCCCCTGTATCTCGGCCGCCGATCATGCCCGCCAGCGAGTCCAGTCTTCCTGTCGACGCTGCCGGGTTCAATGCTGGATGCCCTAGCCGGGCCCGACTGCTCGCCGTGGATCGCCGCGCGGTGGTGGCGGCAACGGCAGCCACGACGGGTTCGCCTGGATATCACGCGGGATGCAAACCCGGATGAACCCACCCACGAGATGGTTCGCGATCTGCCGGTGTCTTTTGATTCGGACCACCGCCAGTACTCCGTCCGCGCAGTCGTGCACGATCACTGCTGGGTGACCAACGACCGCTCCGCGACGATCCACAGCAGCAGAACGCGTACCGATCACGATCCCTGTCAGATGTGGGGCGAGAACTGATGTACTTCACCCGAATGGAGCTCGATTCTCGCCTCCGCGAGACACATGCCATCCTGGCCTCACCGCACCGCATGCACGGCGCAGTCAACACCTGCTTTCCCGATACCAAAGACCCGGGGCGAGTGCTGTGGCGACTTGACGAGACGAACCGCGGCACGTTCGTGTACCTGTTGAGTGGACTGGCTCCGGATCCATCCGCGCTGATGGAGCGCTATGGTGTGCGGTCCCCGGATGGATGGCAGGCACGCGATTATGACGCGGTCCTCAGCGCGGTGGAATCGGGTCGAGAATTCGCGTTCCGGTTGCGCGGCAATCCGACGCATAGCGTCCCGCTGCCCGGGCAACAGGCCGGTACGCGGACCAAGAGACTGGGTCATGTGACTGTTGCCCAGCAACGCCAATGGTTCCTCAAGCGCGCGCTCAGTTGGGGTATTGACGTCGGAACCGGCGAGTCGCCGACCATGGAAATCATCGACCGCAGGCTCTGGCGCTTCAAGCGGCAGGAGCATCTGGTTACCGTTGCGACGGCAGTTTTCGAAGGCAGGCTGAAGGTCATAGACGCAGAAGCGTTCCGGAACCAGCTGGTGACTGGCTTCGGCGGTGCGAAAGTCTACGGATGTGGACTTTTGACATTGGCGCCACCGCGACCATGACTAAAATACCCGGCGCGCGACCACCCGATCCGAGTGAACTGGTTCGGGCCAGCGACCGTATCTCCTTCCTCTACGTCGAACGCGCTGTGATCCACCGCGCCGACAACGCCATTACGGTCACTGACGAGCGGGGCACGGTACACGTACCATCCGCGCAGTTGGCCTGTGTGCTGTTCGGGCCGGGCTGCCGGGTGACCCATCACGCCATGATGTTGTTGGCCGACTCTGGGACCACTGCGGTCTGGGTCGGTGAGAACGGTGTGCGTTTCTATGCGTCCGGCCGCGGTTTGTCTCGTTCTTCACGCCTATTGGAAGCTCAGGCGACGCTGGTGACAAATGAGCGAAAGCGGTTATCAGTCGCCCGCACGATGTACGAGATGCGCTTCCCCAATGAGGATGTCAGCAGGCTCAGCATGCAGCAGCTCCGTGGCCGAGAGGGGGCGCGAATCCGTGCGCTATACCGGGAAGAGTCCAAACGAACGGGTGTTCCGTGGTTCGGCCGGTCCTACAAGCACGACGACTTCGACGCATCGGATGACGTCAATAAGGCGCTCTCAGCAGCGAACACCGCCCTCTACGGCGTTGTCCATTCGGTGGTGGTTGCCATGGGGTGCTCGCCAGGTCTCGGGTTCGTCCATACCGGCGGTGATCGAGCGTTCGTGCACGATGTCGCTGACTTATACAAGGCGGAGTGCACGATCCCGGTAGCATTCGATGTGGTTGCCTCGGCTGTCACAGACGTACCGGCCCACTGCCGTCGCATGATGAGGGACCGTGTTTTCGAAATGCACCTACTCGATCGCGTCGTTAAAGACATCCGTCGATTGCTCCTTGGCGATACGGAAGCCTCATCCGAGATTGAGGATGAGTGGCGTGACCTTATGTTGCTGTGGGATGGATCCACGCGCGTCGTCGCTGGCGGCACCAATTATGCAGCGGCAGACTACGATGCAGGGACCGGCGAAGAGGCGCCCTGGTGATTGTCCTTGTTCCCACGGCGGTTCCGGTAGGACTGCGCGGCGTCCTGACACGCTGGCTCATGGAAATCGCCGCCGGAGTGTTCGTCGGACATACATCCGCCAGGGTTCGCAGCTATCTGTGGGCGCGTGTCGTTGAGGACATTGGTCGCGGTCGCGCCATCATGGTCTACTCCCACCGTTCGGAACAGAGACTCCAGTTCTGTGTGCATGGCCACGACTGGGTTCCGACCGACTTTGACGGTCTGCAGTTGATGCTCCGCCCCAACACTAAGGCTCCCGGACGCGCCAGAAAGTCACCCTCACCCTCCAAGTGGAGCTTCGCCGAACGCCGCCTCCGCGGCCGTCGCTAGCATCTGAACGATGGCCACAATCACTCCCAAGTTCATACTGGATCGCAGTTTGCCGTAGACTCGTCGCAGGTCAGCAAGTGTGCTCCCCGCGAACGCGGGGATGATCCCTTGTAGGCTCCGTTTTCATCGAAAACGGTGTTGGTGCTCCCCGCGAACGCGGGGATGATCCCGGAGCCGCTGGCGAGGGCGTCGCTGCGCCGGCGTGCTCCCCGCGAACGCGGGGATGATCCGCCCCGGCGGCAGATTCACCCATCCGGCCTAACGTGCTCCCCGCGAACGCGGGGATGATCCGCGAATGTGCACGCGGGCACCCGGAACCCGCTGGTGCTCCCCGCGAACGCGGGGATGATCCCGATCTCCTGCGGCCGGTGGGGTATCGCGGGATGTGCTCCCCGCGAACGCGGGGATGATCCACGACTGTGGTCACGGGTAAACGGCGGCAGGGCGTGCTCCCCGCGAACGCGGGGATGATCCCGCGATCCCTGGCCCACCGTGCGTCTTGCACCGGTGCTCCCCGCGAACGCGGGGATGATCCGGGCGGGACTGTGATAGAGCCGAGGTACGCGCAGTGCTCCCCGCGAACGCGGGGATGATCCGGTGCCGGACGAGGACCTGGCGTTGGTGATGTCGTGCTCCCCGCGAACGCGGGGATGATCCCCGGGCCACGGGCGACGACGAACTGCGGCTGATGTGCTCCCCGCGAACGCGGGGATGATCCGTCCGGCGATTACGAGGTGCAGCTATGCAAGGGGTGCTCCCCGCGAACGCGGGGATGATCCCCGGGCCACGGGCGACGACGAACTGCGGCTGATGTGCTCCCCGCGAACGCGGGGATGATCCCGTCTACCGTGCACAGCTAGTGGGTTGAAGTGTGTGCTCCCCGCGAACGCGGGGATGATCCCGGGCCGCGGTGAAGGTCGGCGCGGACCTGCCCGTGCTCCCCGCGAACGCGGGGATGATCCGATGGCCGATCTCGTGACCGCGGACATCGACGAGTGCTCCCCGCGAACGCGGGGATGATCCGGGCGGTGGGGAGTGATGGGGCTCTATCTGACGTGCTCCCCGCGAACGCGGGGATGATCCTCGTCCATGAAGTCAATGGCGGCCTGCACCAGAGTGCTCCCCGCGAACGCGGGGATGATCCGCCTGAGGACACGACCATCGCGCTCGACCCTGGGTGCTCCCCGCGAACGCGGGGATGATCCCGATGGCCATCACACACCGACCCGCGCTGGCTCGTGCTCCCCGCGAACGCGGGGATGATCCTGACTCGAAGGCGTCGGCCATGGTGATGTCGGCGTGCTCCCCGCGAACGCGGGGATGATCCCGACGGCGGCACCTGGCGATCGCGACGGCGTGGGTGCTCCCCGGGAGCGCGGGGATGATCCGAACAAGATATTCCGTCAGATCGCGGCACCGACGTGCTCCCCGCGAACGCGGGGATGATCCCCTTCGGCGCAGCAGGCTTCGGCGGTGCAATCGGTGCTCCCCGCGAACGCGGGGATGATCCCGCCGAGCTGCACCGAGCCGCCGTTGGCCGCGGGTGCTCCCCGCGAACGCGGGGATGATCCGGGCACGAACCCTGACCTGGGAGAATGGACCGAGTGCTCCCCGCGAACGCGGGGATGATCCGGCGGATAAGTTCGCGGTGCAGGTGAGCTCTCAGTGCTCCCCGCGAACGCGGGGATGATCCCACGATGCTCGGCAAGGGCGCCGGCTCGGGCACGTGCTCCCCGCGAACGCGGGGATGATCCGAGTCCCGGCCCGTCACCCCGGACACCCTGCGCGTGCTCCCCGCGAACGCGGGGATGATCCTCAGTTTCCCGGTTCGACCCCAGCGTGCTTGAAGTGCTCCCCGCGAACGCGGGGATGATCCCCTTGCGCACGAAGCGCCACCAGTTGAGGCGCGTGCACCCCGCGAACGCGGGGATAAACCCCACCTTACATCCGTCGCGGGCCCGCTGGGAGCCCGCGACCAAAGGCCGCTAACCCAGCACGACACAGGATGGTTCTACCCCAGCGGATCTGACTCGCTCACCGACGTCGACTCCCCGCGCGGCACCAACTCGGGCACCACGATCCGGCCGTCGGCATCGCGCGACAGCTCCGTCACCGCTACCACGGCCGCCGCCGGGATCGGCCCGTATACGTGCGGAAACAGCTCGATCCCGCCGCCGGTGTTCTCGGCCACCACCTCCGAACCCACCCGTTCGGTATCGACGCTCAGCAGCACCAACGCCCCGGACACCGCACCATAGAAGGCATTCGCGGTGTGCTCGACCTGGCCCGGATACGAGCAGTGGATGAAGCCCTCACTCTCCAGCGTCCGGCCCAGGGTCGATACCCGGTACTCCCCTGCCGCCCGTGCCGCCTCCCAGTCCGACGCGAGGGCCACGTGGTAGATCAGCACGTCTCACACCGCCAGCACGGTCGGCACGATCATCGGCCGGCGACGGTAAGTGTCCGACACCCATTTGCCAACCACTCGCCGCACGGCCTGGGCCACCCGGTGTGTGTCGGTGATGCCGTCCGCCTCGGTGGACGCTAATTCGGCCTCCACCAACGGAAGCACCGCGTCCAGCGCCGCCGGGTCGTCGGAAAAGCCCCGGCCGGAAATGGTCGGCGACGCCACGGCCCGCCCGGTGTCGGCGTCGATTGCCACGGTGATCGCGATGAACCCGTCCTCACCCAACACCAGCCGGTCAGACAGCGTGGTCTCCCCCACGTCGCCCACCGCGTTGCCGTCCACGTACACCATGCCCACGTCCACGTGCCCGACGATCCGGGCCTGCCGGTCGACCAGATCGACCACGGTCCCGTTGGGCGCCAACACAACCCGGTCGGAAGGTACCCCGGTCGCCTGGGCCAATCGCGCCTGTGCCCGCAGGTGTCGCCATTCCCCGTGCACCGGAACGACATTGCGCGGCTGCACCGCGTTGTACAGGAACAGCAGCTCCCCGGCCGACGCGTGCCCGGACACGTGCACCTTCGCGATGCCCTGGTGCACCACCGTCACACCCAATGCGGACAGCTCGTTGATCACGGTGAAGACGCTCGTCTCGTTGCCCGGGATCATCGAGGACGCCAGGATCACCGTGTCCCCCTCGGTCAGGGAAACCTGCCGGTGATCGCCACGGGACATCCGCGAGAGCGCCGAGAGCGGCTCCCCCTGCGACCCGGTGGAGATCAGCATCACCTGCTCGGCGGGCAGGTCCAGCACCTGGTCCAGGCCGAGCACCAGACCGTCCGGCACCACCAAAAGCCCGAGCTCCTGGGCGATCTGCATGTTGCGCACCATGGATCGCCCGACGAACGCCACCTTGCGGCGATGCCGCTGCGCACAGTCCAGCATCTGCTGCACCCGATGCACATGCGAGGCGAACGACGCGACGATCACCCGCTGCGGGGCCGAGCGGATGTAGGAGTCCAGCACCGGGCCAAGCTCGGACTCCGAGGCCACGAATCCCGGCACCTCCGCATTGGTGGAGTCCACGCAGAACAGGTCGATCCCGGCAGAGCCGAGCCGGGCGAACCCGCCCAGGTCGGTCAGCCGGCCGTCCAGCGGCAACTGGTCGAGCTTGATATCGCCGGTGTGCAACACGGTTCCGGCGCCGGTGGTGATCGCCACCGCCAGCGCATCCGGGATCGAGTGGTTGACGGCGAAGAACTCCAGGTCGAATTCGCCGACAGTGTGCCGCTGCCCCTCGGCTATCACGTGCAGGTCGGGTTTGATCCGGTGCTCCCGGCACTTGGCCGACACCAGCGCCAGCGAGAACCGCGCCCCGTACAGCGGAATGTCCGCCCGCAGGCGCAGCAGGAAGGGCAGCGCGCCGATGTGGTCCTCGTGCCCGTGGGTGACGACAATTGCCTGGATGTCGTCGACCCGGTCCTCCACCAGCCGCAGGTCGGGCAGGATCAAATCGACCCCGGGTTGGGCATCCTCCGGGAACAGCACCCCGCAGTCGACCACCAGCAGCTTGCCGCGGTATTCGTACACCATCATGTTGCGGCCGATCTCGCCGATGCCGCCCAGCGCCACCAGGCGCAGCGTGCCCGGCTTCAGTGGCGGCGGCGCCACCGCGAGATCGGTGGGTCGGTTCCGCCGCTTCCCGGCATTCCCGGGCGGTGACGGAGTCACGCGCCCGCCCCGGCGGCGGACGGCGATACCCCGGCGAGAACCTCTGCCAGCGGAGGCAATTCGGCCAGGTCGGCTTCGATCAGGGCGATCTGCTCGGCCGTGGCCGGGACTTGCGGCAGCCGGGGCTCGCCGACGTCGAATCCGGCCAGCCGCAGCGCCGCCTTGGTGAACACCAGGCCGGCGCCGCCGCCGGTGCGAGACATGGCGCGGTGCACCGGCAATAGCGCGTGGTGGATCGCCCGGGCGGTGACATAGTCCCCGTCCAGCGCGGCGTCCACCATGGCTCGCACGTGCGGCCCGACGACGTGCGCGATGATGCTGACGATCCCGACCGCCCCGACCGACATCCACGGCAGGGTCAGCGGATCGTCGCCCGAGTAGTAGGTCAGGTCGGATCCGGCGATCACCTGCGATCCAGCGAGCAGATCTCCCTTGGCGTCTTTCACTGCGGTGATCCGGGGGTGCCGGGACAACTCGATCAGGGTGGCCGGGTCGATGGCCACCACGGCGCGCGGCGGAATGTCGTAGAGCATCACCGGCAACGCGCTGGCGTCGGCGACGGCGGTGAAATGGGCCAGCAGGCCGGCCTGCTGCGGGCGTGAGTAATACGGGGTGACGACGAGAGCGCCGTGCGCCCCGGCCCGTTCGGCCTGCCGGGCGAGTTCCATCGAGTGCGCGGTGTCGTAGGTGCCGACTCCCGTGATCACGGTCGCTCGGTCCCCCACCGCCTCGACGGTGGCACGGACGATGGCCTGCTTCTCGGCATCGGTGGTGGTGGGCGATTCCCCGGTGGTGCCGTTGACCAGCAGCCCATCGTTTCCCGCGGCGACCAGTCGTTCGGCGAGGGCGCCGACCTTGCCAAGGTCCACCTCACCGGAGGCGTAGAAGGGGGTCACCATCGCGGTGAGCACGGTGCCGAACGGCCGCCCGGGGCGGCCGGCCGGCCCGGCGGCGAGTTGTGTCATGGAGCTGCTGCCAGCCTTCCCGTCTTCCGCCGCGTCCGCTGGTGACACGCGGCGTCCTGCGCCAACGCTACCGGGCGGGTCGCCCAGAGCGGGCCCCGCCCGAGCCTCCGTCACCGCCGTGTTGCCCGCCCGCGCGCCGGTGCGGGTCAGTCCTGCCCACCCAGGCCGGCATCACGAAACCGGCGCATGGCCGCGTGGTCACCGGACAGCCGCACCCGACCCGCCGGCCGCCCGGACAGCCACAGCAACACCTCGGCCGGCTCACCGTGCACCAGCACCGACGGTGCGGCCCGGCGTAGCGGCAGCTGGGTGCCGTCGTCCAGCACCGCCGTCACCCCCGCCCGGAACGCGCGCAACCGCCACGTCAACGGGTTGGGCCCGCGCAGCAGCGCCACCACCGCGTCCCGAGTGGGCGCGTCCAGGACCCGTGGTCGCCAGTCGGACCCGCCGCGGCGGACGTCCTCGTGATGGATGAAGAACTCCGCCCCGTTGCTCATCCCCTCCAGCGGGCCCCAACCGGTGGGATTCCAGCCGGGCGGCCCGGCACGCAGCGCGGCGACCTGATCGGACCAGGGCAGGCCCGCATAGTGCCGGCGTGCCTGGCGCGACCATCCCCCGAGGGCGGGGACGACATCGCCGAGCATCGCGTCGGGGCGGCGTTCCCGTATCAGCAGGTGCACCAGCAGATCGCCGGTGCGCCACCCCTCGCACAGCGTGGGGCGATCGGGCCCAACCTCCGCGAAAAGGTCGGCGAGTAGCGCCCGCTCCTCGCGGGCCAGTCGCACGAGATCGGCCATGGACCTCACTGTAGGCCCACACCCGACGCACTGACGCCACCCAGCACTTGCGTGACGCCATATTTGACGTCATACTGGCGCCATGGATTTGACTCCTTATACCCAGAGCCTTCGCGACGACATGCTGGCGGCGGCATCCGTGGGCGATGAGCACACGCGCCGCGCCGCCGCACTGCTGAGCACCGCGCTGGAACCTGCGGCCAGGCTGGCCATCATGAACGCGCTGTCCGACCTGGCGGCCGAGATCACCGGGTCGCTGGACGGCACCACCGTCGACCTGCGCCTGGACGGCCGCGAACTGCGCGTCTCGGTGACCCACCACGAGGCCCCGCCCAGCGCCGACTGGCCACGCGAGACCGCCGGATCCGCTGCCGGCGACGACGGACTGGGCCAGGCGATGCGCGACGCCGGCGGCGAATTGTCCCGCACCACGCTGCGGCTGGTCAACGAGCTCAAGTCGCAGGCCGAGCAGGCGGCCACCGCCCAGGGAGTCTCCCTGAACACCTACATCCAGCGGGCCGTGTCGGATGCCGTCCGCTCATCGGTCGACCGTGGCCGCAAGCGGCACGGTGGCCCCCATACCGTCACCGGCTACGTGCGCGGCTGACCGGGCCCAGCAGAAAGGCGCATCATGCACACCTACCTCACCCCTGCCCCCATCACCGTCGAGATTCGCAACGCCTCCGGCACCATCCACATCGACCTGATCGACACCGACCGAACCACCGTCGACGTCAGCCTGACGACCGGCGCCGCGCTCGGCTGGGTCGACGAAATCGTCCGGGCGTTCGGCGGACGCCGCGGCGAGAACGCAACCGATACCACCGACACCACCGACACCACCCGAGGATCCCGCTGGTGGGAGGCACCGACGGGGTCCGAGGCGGACGCCGTGCTGGAGCGGGTGCGGGTGGAGCTGGTCGAGCACGACGACGGCGCGAGGCTGATCGTGGACACCGACCCGGCCTCCCGCGGCTGGCGCACCTCGTTCGCGATCCGCGTCACCGCGCCCACCTCGTCCGGCATCCGGGTCGCCGCGCAGTCCGCGGACCTGACGGTGACGGGCACGGCGGGGATGCTCGACGTCCGGTCTGCCTCCGGCGACGTGGTGGCCGCCGACATCTCCGATGCCGCACTGGTGCACACGGCCTCCGGGGGAATCCGGCTGCAATCGGTGGGAGGCCGGCTGGAGTGTCGCTCCGCATCCGGCGACGTCCAGGCGGCCGCGGTGGCTGGCGCAGTGTCGTTGCACACCACCTCCGGCGACGTCCGGCTGCAGTCGACGGCCGGCGACACCGAGGTGCGCACGGTATCCGGTGACGTGCACATCGGCGACCTGACCTCCGGTTCGGTGCAGCTCACGGCCGTGTCCGGGGACATCGAGGTCGGGGTGCATCCCGGATCGCTGGCGGCCGTCTCGCTGAGCACCATCAGCGGCGACACCCGCAGCGACCTGACCGTCACCGATGGGCCGGCGGCCGATGCCCACAGCGGCGAGAGCGACGCCGGCCCGGTCCCGGGCGAGGGGGACCTGGCGGCGGAGACGGGTCAGACCGAACCCACCATCGATATCCGGGTGCGGACCACCTCCGGAGACATCCGACTGCGACGTGCGGTGAGTGTCTGACCGATTCTTCACACCGCTGATCGGGTGATCGTTCACCCGATTGTTACCCAACCGCCTGGCGGCGGAGGGTATCGCAGCGGCACGCAGGTGGTTAGCATTCCTCCGCACCACAGACGACGCGCGCCCGGCGCGCCGATGCAGCTCAGCAGGAGGACTCGCGTGCAGAAGACTCGAATGGCGTTCGCGGCGGCGGCCGCGCTGGCAATGGTGGTCGCGGCCGGTTGTGGGAGTTCGGGCGGCGGCTCCGGTGGATCCGGCGGCGAGACGTCGCAGCAGACCTCGCAGAACGCTTCGACACCCTCCGGCGGCGGCGAGTCGACCAACGAGAGCCCGTCCTCGAGCGGCGGCGACACCTCCGCCAGCGGTGGTGCTTCGGCCAGTGGCGACACCTCGGCCAGTGGCGGCAGCACGGCCTCCAGCGGCGCCAGCGACTCGAACTTCGCGTGCGACGGCAAGAGCGGCGACACCGTTCCAACCAAGCTGGTGCTGGCGCTGGTGCCGTCGGGCGACTCGCAGAAACTCGTCGAAACCGCCAAGCCGCTGACCGACTATCTGACCAAGGCGCTGGGCGTCCCGGTCACCGGTGTGGTCAGCACCAACTACGCCGCCGCGGTCGAGGCCATGGGCGCCGACCAGGCGCAGATCGGCATGTTCGCCCCGCTGCCGATGATCCAGGCCTGCCAGAAGTACGGCGCCAAGATCGTGCTGCAGTCGGTGCGGTTCGGATCGTCGACCTACCACACCCAGTTCTTCACCAACGACCCCGACAAGTACTGCACGATCAGCAAGCCGGAGCCGAAGGCCGCCAACAAGGACTACCAGAACTGCAACGGCACCGCCGATGCCAAGACCGGTCCGGTCGCGCTGGACGCCCTGAAGAACATCACCCCGGGCACCAAGGTCGGTCTGCTCGACCCGGGCTCGACCTCCGGGTACATCTTCCCGTCGCTGGCGCTGATCAACCAGGGCATCGACCCGAAGAAGGACATCGAGATCGTCGCGCTGGAGGGTCACGACCAGTCGGTGCTGGCCACCTACAACGGTGACGACGAGGTCGGGGTGTCCTACGACGACGCCCGAGACGCCGTGGCCGAAGAGAAGAAGGACGTCGGTCAGAAGGTCGTGGTGTTCGCCTACTCCGACGAGATCCCCAACGACGGTGTCGTCGTCTCCGGGAATCTGAACAGCGAGTGGCAGACCAAGATCACCAAGACGCTGGAGGACTACTCCAACACCGAGGCGGGTAAGAAGGTGCTGGGCGATATCTACCAGATCGACTCGCTGGCCCCGGCCGTCCCCGCGTCGCTGGGCAAGGTCGCAGAGGCCGTCGCCAAGCTGGGCCTGACCGGCTGAGCACCGCACACCGATGACGACGCGGTGTGCCCTGCACGCTCCCAGCGTGCAGGGCACACCGCGCTGTCGGATCGCGCACTCGCGGCCGGCCTGACATGCTGAAAGACCGCCGGACCCGGGCATGATGACTGTGACAGGACAGGAACCCGACCATGACCTTCGACTCCTCCGCCGCCGGCGGCACGAGCACCGCCGACGACACGACCGACCCCCGTGGCCACGTCACCTTCGACAACGCCCAGGTCGTGTACCCGAACGGCACGGTCGGGCTCAAGGGCCTGACCCTGGAGATCCAGTCCGGCCAGATGGTCGTCGTGGTCGGGCTGTCCGGTGCGGGAAAGTCCACGCTGATCCGCAGCATCAACGGGCTGGTGCCCGTCACCGGCGGCTCGGTGACGGTCGGCCACCGGACCATCGGTCACCTGAGCGCCCGGGGCCTGCGGGAACTCCGCGCCGACACCGGAATGATCTTCCAGAGCTTCAACCTGGCCAAGCGCACCACGGTGCTCAACAACGTGCTGATGGGCCGGCTCTACCACACCCCCACCTGGCGCACCATGCTCGGCTGGTACGGCCCGGAGAACGTCGAAATCGCCATGCAGGCCCTGGAGCGCGTGGAGATCGTGCACAAGGCCTACGACAAGGCGGCCGACCTGTCCGGTGGCCAGCAGCAGCGGGTGGCGATCGCGCGGGCGCTCGCGCAGCAGCCCCGGGTCATCCTGGCCGATGAGCCGGTCGCCTCACTCGACCCGCCCACCTCCCACGTGGTGATGCGCGATCTGCAGCGCATCAACCGGGATCTGGGGATCACCGTGGTGGTCAACCTGCACTTCCTGGACCTGGCCCGCCGGTACGGCGACCGGATCATCGGCATGCGGGCGGGCGAGGTGGTCTTCGACGGCACCGGCGCCGAGGCCGACGAGACCGTCTTCGAGAACATCTACGGACGGTCGCTGACGGCCGAGGATGTGCTCGAGGGCCAGGCCGCACTGTGAGCCAAGCCCCGACGACGACGCCCGTCCGGGGAGCGCCGGCCCGACAGGTGCGCCCGCGCAAGCCGTTCACGGCCTGGAAGGGCTGGGTGACGGTGGCCGTGCTGGCCGCCATCACCTATTGGGCCGGTTCCGAGCGGTGGGGCATCAACATCGACATCGCGTCGCTGATCAACAACTTCTCCAACGGCGTGGACAAGCTCGGCCAGATCGTCACTCCCAGCTTCGAGCACTTCGGCGAGACACTCCTGCCGATGCTGCAGTCCATCGAGACGGCGCTGGTCTCCTCCGCGGTCGGCTGCGCGATCGGGCTGCCGGTGGCATTCCTGGCCTCCCGGGTCACCATGCCCAACGCGATCGTGCGCGGCCCGATCCGCGCGGTGCTGTCGGTCATCCGGGCGATCCCGGACATCCTCTACGCCTCGATCCTGGCCGTGATCGTCGGGATCGGGCCGCTGGCCGGCGTTCTCGCCCTGGTGTTGTTCTCCATCGGCATCCTGGTCAAGCTGTTCGCCGAGGTCATCGACGCCGTCGACACCGGCCCGTTCGAGGCGGCCCGGTCCGCCGGCGCCACCCGGTTCGGCGCCGACCGGGCGGCCATCCTGCCGCAGGTACTGCCGAACTACACCGCCTTCTCGCTGTACATCCTGGAGCTCAACATCCGCACCGGCACCGTGCTGGGCCTGGTCGGTGCGGGCGGTATCGGTCAGCTGATCATGGACTGGCAGAGCTTCTACCGGTATCACGACATCGGTCTGATCATCCTGGAGATCCTCATCGTGGTGCTCGTGATCGAGGCCGTATCCGCGACGCTGCGCAAGAGGCTCTCGTGACGGCGACAACCACCCAGCGGCCGCTTCCCCCGGGGCGGATGGTGCGCCGCACCCTGTGGCTGATAGCCACGGCCGTGGTGGTCGTGGCGTTCTGGCACCTGGACATCTCGTGGTCGCGGCTGGCCAAGCTGCCCAGCGAAGGCGTCGACTATTTCGGCAGGCTGTTCTTCCACCTCGACTGGTCGCAGTTCGGCAACGCGCTCTCGGCGACCGTGTCATCGGTGCAGATGGCCTGGATCGGCACCGTTCTCGGCGCGATCTTGTCGTTGCCGCTCTCGTTCCTGGCCGCCGCCAACATCACGCCCCGCTGGGTGTGGTTCCCGATGCGGCTGCTGTTCGACATCATCCGGGCAGTACCGGAACTCATCCTGGCCATCGCGATCCTGGCCGTCACCGGGTTGACCCCGTTCACCGGCGCGCTGGCCATCGGCATCCACTCCATCGGCACCCTGGGCAAGCTGAGCTTCGAAGCGATCGAATCCGTCGACACGGGCCCGATGGAGGCGGCCCGCGCCAGCGGAGCCAGCCGCAGTCAGGTCGTGCGATGGGGCATGTGGACCCAGGTGCAGCCGGAGATCCTGTCGGTCTGGCTGTATCGATTCGAGGTGAACGTGCGCGCCGGTGCCGTACTGGGTCTGATCGGCGCCGGCGGCATCGGGCAGATGCTCATCCAGAACATCCGCTACCGGCGATGGGACGCCATCGGCGTGCTGCTCATCGTCGTGGTGGTAGCCACGATCCTCATCGACCTGTGCTCCGGCATGGTGCGGACGAAGATCATCACCGGTCGCTGGCCGTGGCAGCGTGGAAGTGCCCGCCCGGCCGCCGTGACCACGGAACTGCAGGCCGCGGCGGCCGGCTGACCCGGCCGCTTAGGCGGGCCGACCGATGCGCACCCGCCACACCTGCGGACCCTGCTCCAGGTAGTCCCAGGTGAACTGGCCGGTGTGTTCGGCCTCGAACTGGTAGTACAGCGGCTTCGGGTCGTGGTCGTTGACCAACTCGAAGGCCGACCCCGGGGCGAGGTCTCGGTAGGTCTCGAAGATCAACGTATGACGTCGCGCCGGAGGCTCGGATCGCACGTCCAGCCTGCGGTCGGTGTCGGGAGTGCTCATGGATGTTCCTTCCTGATCGGGCTCGGCGGGCAGCCGGGCGAGGTAGTGCATGGCTCCGTTGACGTGTTCGGCCTGCCGCGGCCAGCCCTCGCGCAGCGTCCACCACGCGCGAGCGGCCAGCCTGCTGGCACGGACCGGACGGCCCGATGTCCCGAGGTCGCGTAACGCCCGGACCAGCAGGTCGGTGAGGGCGGTGACGGCGCCGTCGGCATGTGCGTCATTCGAAGCGGTGACGGCGCCGTCGGCTTGCGCATCGGTGCCGACGGTCACGGCCGGCCCCGCGCGTCGCCTCGCGTGCCTGGTTCGGCGCCTCGCTTGCCCCGGATGACGGCGATCGCGGCCATCGCGATGAACAGCAGCAGGGTGATCTCGTTGAGCACGCCCGACCAGCGCCACAGGCCCACATTGCGCGCGGCATCACCACCCAGCACGCGCAGCAGCAGGGTGGCATGCAGCAGCACCAGGGGCAGGTAGAAGCCCCGGTGGAATGGCAGCGGCCGGCCCAGCACCGACGGCACGATCACCGGCGCATGCGCGAAGATCATCGAGAAGACAAATCCGAGGAAGATGGCATGCAGCATTGCGTCGTACACGGAACCGTGTGCGGCCGTGCCGAGATCGACAAAGGCAAGCCGGCCCACTGCCGCCCACAGGATCCCACCCACCAGCAGCCAGGCGTATCCGGTCAACAGCGCCGCCGCCATGAATCGGGGCAGCCCACCGGCCCGGATCGTCCGGCGGGCGATGTCCCAGCGAGCCAGCCACACGGCCAGCAGCACCAGACCCGCACCGGCGACGCGAACGCCGAGGTCCGCAGACGCCAGGGATGCGATGAGCCCCACCGTGAACACGACCGCGGCCGCGGTGAACAACACCCGCGCGGCGCGTCCGGCGCCAGCCATCCGGGAGAGCTCGAGCCGTTCGCCGGTGATCGTCAGCACCAGGAATCCAACCAGCCAGGGGACGAACCGCGGCACGTCCCAGCCGATCATCCACAGCAGACCGGCGACCACCCAGCACACCGCCCCGCTGGCGAGCACCGTGTTGTGCAGCGAGGGCTGGATCCGGTGCACCGCGACGAAGATGGCCACCAGCACCAGCCCCCCGAGGGTGACCAGTGCCGGACCGGCGCCACCGGGCAGGCCGGCCGCGGCGAGGACGCCGCCGAGCGCGGCGCCGGCCGGCGCCAGGTAGGCCCACACCGGACCCAGGGCGACCGCTCGTTCCAGCGCGATCAGCGTGCCCAGGAATCCCAGGACCATCAGCGGGCCATGTTCGGAGTGCAGCACCGCGTTACCAGCCGGCAGCGGGAAGCCCAGGTACACCAGGCCCTCCCAGAGCCCGCCGAGCAGCAGCACCACCGCGCCCGCCATCAGCGGCGGGACCCAGCCCCCGCGACGGCGGCGGCGGGGACGGGTCAGCCCGACCGGTGCGGGCGCCGAGGTCGGCGCGACCCGGTGGGTGGCGGTCACCGCTGCCAGCCGAGCTGCCGCTTGGCCTCGTCGCTCATCAGCTCCGGGCCCCAGGCGGGCTCCCACACCAGGTCGACGCCGATCTGCGCGATGCCGGGCAGCCCCCACAGGGCCCGGTGGATCTCATCCTCGATGTAGCCGCCGAGTGGGCAGCCCGGAGTGGTCAGGGTCATCCGGATCAGCAGCTGACCGTCAACGATGCGCAGCCCGTAGAGCAGGCCCAGATCCACGATGTTCACGCCGATCTCGGGGTCGATGACGTCGTACAGCAGACCCACCACGGTGCCGGTATCGACGCCGCCGGTCATCCATTGCAGCGGTCCGCCGCCCGCCGAATCGGCCGGCGGTGCGACGGTGACGCCGGGTGTCGGGTCGAACGAAGCACGCTCGGCGGTGGCACGGTCCATGTCCCTAGCGTGCGACGATCATCGAATAAACACAAGTACATTGTGATTTATTACGCGGGACCACTAGCGCGTCGCGACCTGATCGGCACCGAATGCCGCGCCGCCCCGACGGGGATCGGCCGCCACGCCGTCCCGGCCCGCCATCGACACCCCACCGAAGTACGGCTGCCGCCGCGGCCACTGCGTCACCGAGAGCCCGGCGGACCGCAACGCGGCGACCTCGGCAGCGGCGAAACCCGGTTCCAGATGCACGGTGTCGCCGGCGACGGACAGCCGCGGTGCCGACACCGCCATCTCGATTCCCGCACCACGCAACAGCACGCTCAGCAGGACCTGCAGCAAGGCGGGACGAATGCGGCTGCCGCCGGCGGCGCCCCCGGCGAGGAGCAGATCGCCCGACGGGCCCGTCACCGCCATGGGAATCATCATCGATCCCATCCGCTGCCCGGGCGTCAGGGCCCCGCGGAGCAACTCGCCCTCCCCCAGCATCGAGTTGCCGTGCACACCATGTGCCCATACCCCAGAGCCCAGCCCCAGCGAATGCGTGACCGCGCAGGCATTCCCGTCCGCATCGACGGCGACCACGCTCGTCGTGCTGGTACGCGCGGCCGCACCGGCCAGCGCCCGTGCGACCGCCACCACGCCCGCGGGTCCACCAGCCGCGGCCGCCGACTGATCCAGCGCCGCGACGGTTGCCGCGAAGTGGTCCAGATCGTTGCCGCGCACTCGCACCACGCCCGGGCCGAGCCGCGCGGATGCCGCCGGCAGTTCCGCGACTCGGTAGGAGCTCATGTCCAGCATCGACAGCGCGCCGCCGTCGGTGCGGACCGCGGACACCAGGTCGCGACCGATCTCCCCCGTCATCAGGGGTCCGGGCCCCTCGTCGGCCAGCGCCTGCAGGGTGTCGGCCAGGCCCGAGTGCCGCAGGATGTCTCCCGGGCCGAGCACCCGGCGTCCGCCGGGTGCGGTGGGGTCGGGCGCGCTGTAGGCGGCGACGCCGTCGCAGAGCACCATGGCTGGCGCGACGTCGACCAGCAGCGCCGCGTGCTCGGCGGGCAGCGCCGCGCCGGTGTGGGCCACCCGGACGGCCGGTGCCACCACCTCCGCCCAGGGCAGCCGCCCGAACCGGCGGTGCAGCTCGAAGGTGCCGCGCGGCACCCCGGGCACTGCGACGGTGGCACCGCCGACCGCGTACGGAACGCTCACGTCGCCGAATGCGACCGAGATGTCCCGCGCCGGCCGCGCCCTGGTGCCGTCCAGCCCGGGCACCGCGACGAAGAAGTCCAGGCAGTGCACCGACCGATCGGCGCAGCGGTACACGGTCGCGAACCCGCCCCCGCCGAGCCCACAGAAGATCGTCTCGGCCGCACAGCCCGTGAGCACCATGGCGACGGCAGCGTCGACGGCCGATCCGCCTGACCGCAACACGTCCCGGCCGGCCGCCGCGGTGTCGGGATGACCCGCGGCAACACCGGCGGGAAGCCTCGTCATGGTGCAGACTGTAGGCCCGCCGGGGCCGCGGACTGGTGCGGTGCATCTCCCGACCACGTGGCGGTGTCGTGGGGAATCAGGCGGATAGGGCCTGTCGCCGGCGGCTCGCGGGCGGCTCGTCGGCGGTGCCACCGAGCCGCCCGATCAGACGGATCGCACGGCGGCGCGGAGCCGCCCGGCGAGATCGCCACGCTCGGCAACCTCGATGTCCGCCAGGCCCAGCCAGCTCGCCATCGACACCAGTTGCGGAGCGGCCGCCTGCGCCGTCACCGCCGCGTCGGCGCCCGGCTCGTTCCAGGAGGCCTGCACCAGTAGCCGTCCGGCTGCCCGATCGGCCTTCAGGTCGAAGCGGCCCGCGATGGCTTCCCCTACTAGCAGGAGGAAGACGTAGTAGCCGTGTGTCCGCTTGGCCGCCGGGGTGTAGATCTCGATCCGATAGTGCACCCCGAACAACCGCTCCGTGCGCGACCGCTCCCAGATCAGCGGGTCGAACGGGCACAACAGCGCCGCACCGGACGTTCGCCGCGGCATCCGCGCCTCACGGTGCAGATAGGCCGGCTCACGCCAGCCTCGGACGACGACCTTCGTCACCGCCCCGGATTCCTGCAGTTCGGCCAGCGCCGTCTTGGTGGCCGCGACCGGAAGCCGGTAGTAGTCGGCGAGGTCCCGGGCGGTGCCGATACCGTGATGCCGGGCCGAAAGTTCGACCAGCGCCCGCTTCGCATCGGCCTCACTGGGTGTCGGTTCCTCCAAGACCGCCGCCGGAACAATGCGCTCGAGCAGGTCGTAGCACCTTTCAAAGCCGCGCCGGTGCGCGGTGCCCAGTACCCCCTCGGCGAACAACAGCTCGCAGGCATGCTTGGTCTGCGACCACTCCCACCAGCCGGATCGACCCCGACCGGGCGCGGCGAGCACCTTTTCGATCTGGCCCGCGGACAACGGCCCTCGCTCGCGGATCACCGCCAGCACATCCTCGGCGAACGTCGGGTGGGCTGTTAGCCACGGAACCTCGCCCCGGCGGCGGCGCCAGCGCAGCAGCGGTTCCACCGTGACCGGCACCAGTGACGCGACGTGCGCCCAGGTCTCCATCAACATTCGGTCCCGAGGCCGGGCCGGCCACGCCGCGCCGTCCAGCAGCGATGGCGGGTAGCCCCCGAGCCGGGCGAACACCGGGAGGTAGTGCGCGCGCGCCAACACGTTGACCGAGTCGATCTGCAGCAGGCCGATGGCGCCCAGCAGGCGGCGCAGATGCCCGCGATTGACCGGGGTGCCGCTGGGGCGCGGCGGACCCGCCAACTGCTGGGCTGCGATCGCGATGCGCCGAGCCTGGGCGACGGTCAACGTGGAGGTCGGGGTGCTCACCTGCGCCATCCTGACACGGGGCACCGACGCTCATCGCACCCCCGGCGAAGGACCCGATACCGTCATTTCCGTCCGGTTCGCCCCGCCCCCGCGACGTTCTCTGCCCGACGCTATGTACTTGCCCGGTCGGACCGGGCAAGTACATAGCGTCGGGCAGCAGGTGGTCGGCGGCGGGAAGGGATCGCCCACACGATCAGCCATTTATGCAGATCCCGGCACATTGTCGGTACGGCGTGCGAGGGTATCCCCACAGCGCAGCCGCGATCGACAAGGACGCCACATCATGCCGACGGTTACCCTCGACGAGCCTCAACCCCAGCCACCGCGCCCCCTCGGGCGCCGCAGCGGCCCCGGTCACTCGCGGCGCCCTGGGCCGAGCGCCCTGCCCCGCTTCGACGTGGCCGGCCTGCTGCGGCGTGCCCGGCGCAACGCGCGGATGAGCCAGCGGGCCATGGCGGAGGCGATCGGCGTGGGCAAATCCACCATTGGCCAGGCCGAGCGCGATGGCGGATCCGTCACGCTGCCCGTGTTGCTGGCCGCGCTGGCCGCCGGCGGCATCGAGCTCATCGCCATCGACCACGACGGCGAGGTGGAAACCATGCGGCCCGATGCACTGCGAGACCGACGCAACCGCAAGCTTCCCGCCCACCGACATGCCTGGATCCCCACGGAATCCGAGTTCACTCCGTGGTGGTGGAAGGGCAGCCGACGGCGCAGCGCACCCGTGCGCTGGTCGCTGCATCCCGCCGATGCCGCGCTACCGCCCTACCTGCCTCTGCAGCACCCAGGGCCTGACGATGCCGCCCGGGTTCGGCGCGAAACCGCGGATCGTCGCGCCTTCCGCATCGAATGGATGAGGGCCATGCAGCGCGCGGCGCCGCCCCGGACCGGCCCACCTGCGGCGTGTACCTGCTCGGATGAGTGCGTCCAGCTCGGTCTCCCCTGCCCGCCGTCCTGTCCGTGCCAGTGCGAGGCACCCGTCCCGTGGCCAGGATGAGGCCGGAGCGGCGCATCGGTGCTGCCGCCGCGGCGCGTCCAGGCGGCCGCAGCACACCGGCACAACCACCACTCGCCGAGGGGACCCGGCGACCGGCAGCTGCCCCAGTCCACGCTCGGGGCATGATGGACGCTCGGGCAGGCAGGTCATCGGCGCGAGTCGGCGGGAGGTGAACGGGTGGGACCGCACGAGCGGTGGACGGCATTACTGGACATTCTGGGCCGGGACGGCCGGTTGGACGTCGGCGCGGCATCCGCGGAACTCGGTGTGTCGCAAGCCACCATCCGGCGCGACCTCGGTCACCTGTCGGCCCAGCAGTTCCTCACTCGCACCCGCGGCGGAGCCGCCCCCGCGAGCGTGGCCTACGACCTGCCGCTGCGCTACAAGTCGGACCGCAATGCCGAGCAGAAGTCACGCATCGGTGCTGCCGCAGCGGCACTGATTCCGTTCGGAGCCGTGATCGGCCTGAACGGCGGCACCACCACCTCTCAGGTCGCCCGAGCGTTGGTCACCAGGCCGGCGCCCACCACGCCCCCGGAGGGGACGCCGGCGGACGACGGGCCAGACGAGGGCATCGCGTACACGGTGGTGACGAACGCCCTGAACATTGCCAATGACCTGGCGGTGCGGCGCACCATCAAACTGGTCGTCACCGGCGGAGTCGCCCGCCCAAGCTCCTACGAGCTGATCGGACCGCTGGCCGAGCCCGGTCTGGTCCGGGTGCACCTGGACTACGCGGTACTCGGGGTCGACGGGTTCGACCTGGCGGTGGGCGCCACCGCGGACCACGAAGGCGAGGCGGCGGTGACGGCGCAGATGGTGGCACGCGCGTCGACGGTGGTGGTGGTTGCAGACTCCAGCAAGCTCGGTCGCAGCTCGTTTGCACGGGTGTGCACCGCCGATGCCGTCGCGGTGCTGGTGACGGACGCCAACGCGGACGCGACCCTGTTGGAGGGCGCCCGAGCGCTCGGGATCGACGTGGTGGTTGCATGAGTCCCACCGACACCACGCACCGGCAGGGACGCCGACATGGGTAACGCGCGCGTGCGCCCCGCTCTGCCCGACGACGCACTGCTGCTCGCCACCCTGCAACGGGCATGGTGGCGCGAGGCCTACCCCGACCTGCTGCCGGCCGACGTCCTGAACGTCGATTCGGAGGCATTCGCCCAGGCCTGGGCCAGCCAGCTCTCCTCCGGGACGGCCGCGATCGCCGAAGAGAACACCCACCCAGTGGGTTTCGCGCTCGTCAATGCCGATCTCGATGACCACCAACGCGGCCGGATCGAGGTGCTCGGGGTGCTGCCCCGATGGGCACACCGGGGACACGGCGGCCGGCTCATCGCGCACTGCGCCGAGGTGCTCCGCCGGACCGGGGCGGAGCAAGGCAGCTGGTGGGCCGTGGAGTCGGATACCGCCATCACCGCATTCCTGGCGGGCATCGGCTGGTCTGCCACGGGGCGGCGTCGAGTGCTGGACACTGGCGAGGGGCAGCTGAGCGAGATCGAATACGCGGGCAGCCTGGAGCTGGTGGCCATCTAAGCCGGCCGCGATCGCCGGGCCACCTGCACCAGCACTATCCCGGCGGTGGCCAGCGCCAGACCCGCGATCTGCCGCACACCCAGCGGCTCCGCCAGGAAAACCCAGGCCAGCACGGCTATCTGGATCAGCATCGTGTTGTTGATGACGCTGGACTCCACGACGGTCAGGGTCCGCAGGGTGTGGTTCCACAGCGTGAACGCGAACGCCGTGTTCACCACCGCCAGTGCCACGATGATCAGCCAGCCGCGACCGTCGATCGCCGGAATCCCCTGCGATACCGCGCCGGTTCCGACCAGCAGTACCGCCCCGATGCCCATACTGACGACGGTGACGGTGACGGGGTCCAACCGACCCGCGCCGTTGACGGACCGCCCTATCACCGCTGCCACCGCATTGGCCGCCACACCGAACACCGCGACCGCCAAGCCGATCAGCCGAATCCCCCCGGACGGCAACGGAACCAGGAAGATCGCCGCACCGACCAGATAGATCAGGATGCCTACCCACTGACCCCGTGTGGTGCGCTCACGCAGCGTGGCCGCGCCGAGCAGAGCCACAGCGATCGGCGAGAAGCTGAGCACCAGGCTGGTGGTCTGCGCCGGCAGGTAGGACAGCGCCAGGAACTGCGCACCCTGCGTCAGGGTGTACATGGTGACTCCGAGCACGGCCAGGCGCAGCCAATCGCCGCCGGTCAATGACGCAAGCTGGGCCCTGACCCGTGGACGGGCGACCACGAACGGCACCAGCACCGCGAACGCGACGAGGTACCGAAGCCCGGCGAACGTCAACGCCGGGATGTCTGCCAGCCCGATCTTGATCAAGACCCAAGAGGTGGACCACAGGAACGCCACGAACAACGCCTGCACCGCGGCAACCACACTGGTACGCGACGACGAAGCGGCTCGACCATCCACCACCGGCAACCGCGGCGCCGGACCGAGATGGGGACTGGGCATGGCAAACCTCCGGGCAGGATCGGTTCGCCAACCTGTCTCCTCACGGCTTTTGCCCGTATCAGATGCCGGCCGGGGCGTGGTCGGCGCCGGTTGTCTGCCCGGCACCCGCTCCGGCGATCTGTGGCGCTCGGACCAGTCACCCGCATTCGCGGACCGGAACCCTAGCCACCCTCGTCGGTTGACCCGGTGACGGTAACACGGCCCGCTCAGTCCAGCAGCGCTTCCAGGCCCACCGTCAGTCCCGGGCGCGCGCCGATTCCGCGAATCGCCGCCAACACTCCGGGTACGAACGATTCTCGGCTGGTGGAGTCTTGCCGAATGGTCAGCGTCTCCCCGTCATTGCCCAGCAGGACCTCCAGGTGCGCCAGCAGGCCCGGCATCCGCACCGAGTGCACGTGCACACCGCCTAGCACCGCTCCCCTGGCACCATCCAGCGCGGTGGTGGTGGCATCCGGGACCGCGCCGAGCCCGGCCGCGGTTCGCGCCGCACCGATCTCGCGTGCCGCCGCGACCGCCGTGGCCGACGGTGCATCGATCTTTCCCGGATGGTGCAGTTCGACGATCTCCGCGGAGGCGAAGAACCGCGCCGCCTCGCGGGCGTACTTGGCGGCCAGCACGGCGCCGATACCGAAATTGGGAACCACGATCACACCGACCTGCGGATGGTCGTGCAACCATCCGCGGACCACCTCCAGACGCTCACCATCCACGCCGGAGGTGCCGACCACAGCATGGATCTCGTGGTCGATGGCGAACCGGATATGGTCCATGACCGCGGCCGGATGGGTGAAGTCGACCATCGCCTGACTGCCAGCGTCCACCAGGGTGGCCAGCGGATCCCCGCTGCCAACCGTGGCTACCAGTTCCAGATCCGGCGCGGCCTGCACCGCAGTGCACGCCAGCGACCCCATCCGGCCGCGCGCCCCGATCACCCCGACCCGCACTGGATCGTGGCCCCTTGAACCGGCGGCCGAACCGGCGGCCGGGCCGGTGCCCTCGGTGTGTCCCTGTGACTCCGTCACCGTTCATCCCCTGCCATTCGAGCCGCCCGCGCGGCCCGCCGGCCCTGCCGCGCCGGCTGCCCCGGCATCCGTGCCAGGCCGGTGACGGCGGCCGGCAGATCACCGCGGTGCTCGTACGGACCCACCACCGCGACCGACAGCGGCCGGTCTAGCATTCGGCGCGCCAGGGCCGCCACCTGATCGCCGGTCACCGCCCGGATCGCGGCCAGCTCCTCCTCCAGCGCGGTGTAATTGTCGCGCACCAACAGTCGCTTACCGATACGGCTCATCCGCGACTCGGTGTCCTCCAGGCCGAGCACGATGGACCCGCACAGCTGCCCCTGCGCCCTGGCGACCTCGTCCTCGATCAGCCCACGGTCGGCGACGGTGCTCAACTCACGACGGATCAGCTCGGCCACCGTGTCCAGGTTCTCCGGATGGCAGCCGGCATACACCGAGAACGAGCCGGCGCCCGCGTACGCGGATGTCGCGGTGTAGCACGAGTAGGCCAGACCGCGCTCCTCGCGGATCAGCCGGAACAGTCGCGAGCTCATGCCCCCGCCGAGCGCCGTGGACAGCACCGACAGTGCATACCGGTCGGGGTGGTTCCGGTCCAGGGCCGGCACTCCCACGCACAGATGGGCCTGCTCGATATCGCGCGGAACGACGCCGATCCCGGGGCCCGGGTCCATCAGGGTCGGCCCCTGCCGTGGCGGCGCCGGTGACACACCGGGCAGCAGACGCCCGGCGAACGCGTCCCGGACCCAGCGCACCACGTCGGAGTGCGCCACGCCGCCGGCCACCGCGACCACCATGGACCGCGGCTCGTAGCGGCGCCGGTAGTAGCCGTGAATCTGGCTGCGAGACATCGCCTCGATCGACTCCGCGGTGCCGATCACCGGCTCGGCAACGGGGTGACCGGCGAATACCTGCGCCGCGAACGCGTCGGACAGGGTGTCCTCCGGGTCGTCCTCCCGCATGGCGATCTCTTCCAGGATCACCGACCGCTCGGTTTCCACATCGGCCGAGGCGACCCGCGCGCCCAGCACCACGTCGCAGACCAGATCGACCGCCAGATCGGCGTCATCGGCCAGCATGTGGGCGTAGAAGCAGGTGTACTCGTGGGAGGTGAACGCGTTCAGCTCCCCGCCGACGGCGTCCGCGGCGGCGGCGATCTCCGGGCCGGTACGGGCACGAGTTCCCTTGAACAGCAGGTGCTCCAGGTAGTGCGATGCCCCCGCCAGCCGCCCGGTCTCGTCGGCCGAGCCGACGCCGACCCAGATGCCCACCGAGGCGCTGCGGGCTGCGGGCACCGTCTCCGTCACCACCCGCAATCCGCCGGGCAGCACCGACACGGCGACCGAGGAGTCGCCGGGGCCCCGCTCCAGGATCCTGGGGCGGGGCATCCGTGGGGCCATCGCGCCGGGCTCGCTCAGGAGCCCTGCGCCGCCGGCGCGTCGGCCTTCGCCGCGGCGTCGGTGCCGTCGGTGGCGTCGGTCGCCTGCACCGGCACCAGCGAGATCTTGCCGCGACCGTCGATGTCGGCGATTTCCACCTGCAGCTTGTCGCCGACGTTGACCACGTCCTCGACCTTGCCGATCCGCTTGCCGCCGCCCAACTTGGAGATGTGCACCAGGCCGTCCCGGCCCGGCAGCAGCGACACGAACGCGCCGAACGCCGTCGTCTTGACGACGGTTCCCAGGAACCGCTCACCGATCTTGGGTAGCTGCGGGTTCGCGATCGCGTTGATCTTCTCGATGGCCGCGTTCACCGCCTGGGCGTCCGAACCGGAGACGAACACAGTGCCGTCGTCCTCGATGGCCACATCGGCGCCGGTGTCCTCGGTGATCGAGTTGATCATCTTGCCCTTGGGCCCGATCACCTCGCCGATCTTGTCCACCGGCACCTTGATGGTGGTGATGCGGGGCGCGTACGGGCTCATCTCATCGGGGGCATCGATCGCCTCGGCCATCACGGACAGGATGGTCAGCCGCGCATCGCGGGCCTGCAGGAGGGCAGCACCCAGCACATCAGAGGGAATGCCGTCCAGCTTGGTGTCCAGCTGCAGGGCGGTGACGAAGTCCTTGGTGCCGGCCACCTTGAAATCCATGTCGCCGTACGCGTCCTCGGCGCCGAGGATGTCGGTCAGCGCCACGTAGTGCATCTGACCATCCACCTCATCGGACACCAGGCCCATGGCGATGCCGGCCACCGGCGCCTTGATCGGCACGCCGGCGTTGAGCAGGCTCATCGTCGAGGCACACACCGAGCCCATCGAGGTGGACCCGTTGGAGCCCATGGCCTCCGACACCTGCCGGATCGCGTAGGGGAATTCCTCGCGGGACGGCAGCACCGGCACCAGGGCCCGCTCGGCGAGCGCACCGTGCCCGATCTCGCGGCGCTTGGGCGAGCCGACCCGGCCGGTCTCGCCGGTGGAGAACGGCGGGAAGTTGTAGTTGTGCATGTAGCGCTTGCGGGTGATCGGGCTCAGGGTGTCCAGCTGCTGCTCCATGCGCAGCATGTTCAGCGTCGTCACCCCCAGGATCTGGGTCTCGCCCCGCTCGAACAGCGCCGACCCATGCACCCGCGGCAGGTACCCGACCTCGGCGGCCAGGGTGCGGATGTCGGTCAGGCCGCGGCCGTCGATGCGCACCTTGTCCCGCAGGATGCGCTGGCGCACCACCTTCTTCGTCACCGCCTTGAGCGCACCGGCCAGCTCCGACTCGCGCCCGGCGAACCGCTCGCCCAGGCGGGTGAGCACCTCCGCCTTGACGTCGTCGGTGGCCTGCTCGCGCTCCTGCTTGCCGGCGATCCGCATGGCGGCGGCCAGCTTGTCGGCGGCCACCTCGGACACGGCCTGGTAGGTGTCGTCCTGGTAGGGCGGGAAGGTTGGGAAGTCAGCGACCGGCTTCGCAGCGTTGCCGGCAAGCTCGGACTGGGCCTCGCACAGTACCCGCAGGAACGGCTTGGCGGCCTCCAGACCCTGCGCGACGATCTCCTCGGTCGGAGCGGTGGCGCCGCCGGCGACCAGTTCCAGGGTCGCCTCGGTGCCCTCGGCCTCGACCATCATGATCGCGACGTCGGAGTCGCTGCCGGAACCCACGACGCGGCCGGCGACGACCATGTCGAAGACGCTGCGGCCCATCTCCTCGAAGGTCGGGAACGCCACCCACTGACTGGCGCCGTTGTCGTCACAGATCAGCGACATCCGGGTGCCGGCGATTGGGCCCGAGAAGGGCAGCCCGGAGATCTGGGTGGACGCGGAGGCGGCGTTGATGGCCAGCACGTCGTAGGCGACGTTCGGGTTAACGGCCAGCACCGTGATCACGACCTGCACCTCGTTGCGCAGGCCGGCCACGAAGGACGGGCGCAGCGGGCGGTCGATCAGCCGGCAGGTCAGGATCGCCTCGGTGGACGGCCGGCCCTCGCGGCGGAAGAACGAGCCGGGGATGCGCCCGACGGAGTACATGCGCTCCTCGACGTCGACGGTCAGCGGGAAGAAGTCGAACTGCTCCTTCGGGTGCTTGCCGGCCGTGGTGGCCGACAGGACCATGGTGTCCTCGTCGAGGTAGGCGGCGACGGAACCGGCGGCCTGCTGGGCGAGCCGGCCGGTCTCGAAGCGGATGGTGCGGGTGCCGAAGCGGCCGTTGTCGATGACGGCGGTCGCGCTGGTGGCGGTGGGGTCGGACATGGGTCTCCCTTGGTAGGAGCCACGGCGCATCCCGATCGGCGCTGCTTCTAGTGCCGGCCATCGATCGAAGCCGCCGGAACCGTTGCGATTCGCGCTGTTCCGGTGGCCACTACCGAGGACCGGCCGTGATCGCCTCTGTCGATCTGCGGCGTCGGGTGCCGTGGCGGCGGTTGTGACGTATTCAATTGTGGTGGTTCAGTTGTGATCCTGCTGGCCCGGGGCGTCGCCGGCACGGGGGCGGGCGAGACGGGCCCGGATGCACGTCAGGGGAGGCCGCTTGCGGGCGCTCCCCTGACGTGGTGGCCTATCGGCGCAGGCCGAGCCGCTCGATGAGCGAGCGGTAGCGGTTGATGTCGACCTGCTGCAGGTAACGCAGCAGCCTGCGCCGCCGACCCACCAGGCCCATCAGGCCGCGGCGGGTGTGGTGGTCGTGCTTGTGCTCCTTGAGGTGCTCGGTCAGGTCGGAGATGCGCTTGGACAGCATCGCGACCTGAGCCTCGGGGGAGCCGGTGTCGGTGTCGTGCAGGCCGTACTCGGCCAGGATGGACTTCTTCTCCTCAGTGGTCAGCGCCACAGGGGGTACTCCTTGCGTGCTACGGTCCGTGCGCTGCCCGCACCGGGCGGATCGCCGGGGGGATGACGGTACCGGCCGCCACGGACTGAGGCCGGACCCAACAGACCATGCTACCAGCGGTGACGAGTATCCCTGGCCGGGTAGGGCTCAGACGCCCAGGATCTCCCGGGTGCGCTGCACGTCCCGGCCGATCTGCGCGACCAGTTCCTCGGCCGAGTCGAACCGTTCCATGCCCCGCAGCCGGGCCACGAACTCCAGCGCCACCCGCCGCCCGTAGAAGTTGCCGCCGTCGTCCAGCACGAAGGCCTCGATGGTGCGCACCTGGCCGGAGAAGGTGGGGTTGGAGCCGATGGAGATCGCCGCCGGAGATCGCCGGCTGCCGAGCAGGAACCACCCCGCGTAGATCCCGTCCGCGGGCACCGCGGTGTGCGCGATCACATCGAGATTGGCCGTGGGATAGCCCAACTCGGAGCCGCCGCGGCCCTCCCCGTGCACCACGAACCCGTCGATACGGTGCGGGCGTCCCAGTGCCTCGGCCGCGGCGGCCACGTCCCCGGCGGCCACGCAGGAGCGCACGTAGGTGGAGCTGACGGCCAGCGAATCGTCGGTGACGAGGCCGATGCCGGATGCGGTGAACCCGAACCGTCGGCCGAGTTCGTCGAGCATGTCCAGGCTGCCCGCCGCCTTGTGCCCGAACCGGAAGTTCTCTCCCACCACCACCGCCGCGGCATGCAGGGTGTCCACGATCACGTCGTGGATGAACGACTCCGCCTCGATCGCCGCGACGGCCGGCGTGAAGGGCACCACCAGGAATACGTCGGCACCCAGCGCGGCCACCAGTTCCGCCCGCCGGGGCAGCGAGCTGAGCAGCCCCGGATGCGCCCCGGCGCGCACCACCTCGGCGGGGTGCGGGTCGAACGTCATCACGACCACCGGCAGCCCCAGCTCGGCGCCGCGCTGCACCGCCGCGCCAATCAGGGCCTGATGACCCCGGTGCACCCCGTCGAACACCCCGATGGTCAGCACGCACCTGCCCCACCCCGGGGGGACCTGCTCCAGCCCGCGCCAGCGTTGCACCGCACTCTCCTCCCGCCACGCCCCCGGGCCTCGCCCGACACCGATCCTTAGCCTGTCACGTCGGAGTCGGGGGGTGATCGAGCACCCGCCTGACGCATCGGGGCGCCCAGGGTGCCGGTGCTCGATGCGACGTTCAGTGCTCGATCATCGTGCACGAGGGCCCCGCGGTCGCGCAGCGTCAGGCCGCCCGCCAGACCAGCACCGGCCGGGCAGCTCCGTCCCGTTCGGTCAGCAAGGCCGCCAGGTCCCCGTCCGGGGCGAGTGCCGCGTACACCCCTGGGATCCCGGCCGGCTTGATCGGCCGGCCGTGCATCAGCTCGCGGCTCTGCGCCTCGTCCAGCGCCCGGACCGGGAACGCCCGGCGCGCGACGTCGGCCACCGGCAACACCGCGCCCGCCACCCGATCGGCGAGGTCGGCGGGGATCTCCGGCCGCGCACCGCCCCGGACGGGTATCCCATCCGGATACACGTCTACGGCGTCCGCCACCGAGAACGGGCCGACCGACACCCTGCGCAGCGCGATCAGGTGCCCGCCGACCCGCAGCGCCGCGCCCAGATCCCGGGCCAGCGCTCGAATGTAGGTGCCGGTGCTGCAGTCGACGGCGACGTCCAGGTCGGCCAGCTGGTCGTGCCGCCGCACCGGGGCCAGCCCCTGAAATCGAGACACCGTCACCGGCCGCGCCGCCAACTCCACCCGCTCGCCGGCCCGCACTCGGGCGTAGGCGCGCCGGCCGTCCACCTTCACCGCCGACACCGCACTGGGCACCTGCATCAGCGATCCGGTCAGCGCCGCCATGGCCGCGCCCAGCGCCGCGTCGCCGACACCGGAGGCGTCCGAGCCACCGATCCACTCCCCCTGCGCGTCGTCGGTGCTGGTCGCCTGGCCCAGCCGGATCGTCGCGGTGTAGCTCTTGTCGGTCAGCGCCAGGTGCCCCAGCAGCTTGGTGGCCCGGCCGACGGCGACCACCAGCAGACCGGTGGCCATCGGGTCCAGGGTGCCGGCGTGGCCCACCCGCCGGGTGCGCAGGATCGCCCGGATCCGCCCCACCACATCGTGCGACGTGGGCCCCGACGGCTTGTCCACCAGGAGCAGGCCCTGCACCTCGTCCGGCGCCGTCACAACGCGCCGCCCACGGGCCGGTCACCGGGCGCCTCGCGCTCCGATCGCTCGGCGACCGGGCGCTCCGCCACCGGGTCGGCAAGGCTCGGCCCATCGGTGACGGGGTCCGCGTCGGCCGGCCCCGCTCGCACCTGCCGCGCCCGCTCCGCCTCGGCCGCCAGCAGCACCGCGTCCACCAGCTCCCACCGGTGGGCCGTGATGCGCACCGGAACGTCCTCGCCGCGCGCCGCGGCCAGCAGCACCACGGCCCGGGTGCGCAGCCACCAGGTGAGCATCCTGGTCAGCCCGAATGCGGTGAACACCACGATCGCGGCGAACGCCCACCGGAAGGCCGTCAGCGACCGCTCGGTCGGAGAGGGATCCACCCAGTCCAAGATCTGCCCGACGAGGTAGACGCCGAGCACCGACCCGCAGAACCCGCCGACGTTGACCATCCCGGTTGCGGTGGAGATCCGGTGCCGCGGGTTGTAGTCCCGGGCCAGCAGGAACGCCACCGAACTGGCCGGCCCACCCACCGAGAACACCAGCACAATGATCACCACCACGGTCAGCGGGGGCCGCCCGCCCGGCCAGCCGATCAGCACCAGCCAGCCGATCAGGCAGGCGACCACCACCAGCACGGCAATCGGGGTGCGCACCACCGGGCGCCGCGTCACCACCACGCCGATCGTCAGGTTGGCCACGGATCCGCCGACCACCAGCAGGAGCAGCAGCGTGGACGCGGTGGACGCCGGGTAGCCCAGGCCCTCGGTCAGGTACGGGTATCCCCACAGCACGCCGAACACCACCGGCCCGGACATGGTGGTCAGGTGCACCCAGAAGCCCAGCCGGCCGGCGGGCAGCCGCCAGGCCTGGCGCACCTCGCTCCACACCCGGTGCCCGGCGATCGGGCCGTCCGCGGCGCGCAGCGCTGCGTGCCGGATCGGTGCCCGGGTGGCCGGGCGCAACAGCAGTAGCGCGTAGCCGAGCGAGAGCGATCCGGCCACGGCGAACGTGGCGGTCCAGCCGAAGTGCCGCAGCAGCGCCGTCAGCGGCAGCGTGGCGATCAGGTTGCCCAACGAGCCCAGCAGCCCGGTGAACGAGGTCAACACGGCGTAGCGCCGCGCCGGGAACCAGCCGGCCACCAGGCGGAGCACCGAGATGTAGGTCATGGCGTCGCCGCAGCCCAGCAGGCCCCGGGCCAGCAGTGCCAGCGGGTAGGTGTGCACCAGTGCAAAGGCAAGCTGCGCCAGGCCCATGGTGGTGGTGGCGGCCAGCAGCATCTTGCGCGGCCCGAACCGGTCCACCAGGATCCCAGTGGGCACCTGCATCAGCGCGTAGATGCCCAGCTGCAGCATCACGAAGGTGCCCAGCTGCGCGGCGTTCAACGAGAACCGTTCCGCCGCTTGCGGTCCGGCCACCCCCAGGGACGTGCGATGGAAGACCGCCAGCACGTACACGCCGGCCCCGATCCCCCACACGATCCAGCCCAGGCGTCGGCGCAGCGGCGCTGCCAACTGGCGACGACGACCGTCCGGCCGGGACGGCACGCTCTGCGGGTCGGGGGCGGTGGATTCGGTCATCGGAGCAGGATCATCGTGCGACGGTCAGGGTTCGAGTGCGATTTCGGTGACGACCTCCGCCGGGTTGGCCAGCGATTCCAGGGTCTGCCGCAGCCGGTCGATGGCCGAGGCGTAGTCGCCTCGGTGGCTGAACCCGGCGGCCCAGCTGTGTCCGCCGCCACCCAGCGCTGTGGCAACGGCCGCCACATCCGTGGATCCTCCGCTGCGCAGCGAGACCTGCCAGCCCTCCGGCCCGGTCTGCTTGGCGACCGCCGTCACGCCCCGTCCGGCGGTGGTGCGCACGATGTCGATCACGGAGTCGACCTCCTCGGCACGCAGGCCGGCGGCGTCCGCGAGCCGCACGCAGGTGTGCACCATCCCGACGCCGGCCACCTGCGGCATCCGTACCGCCCGGCCGAGCACCGCAGCGAGCATGGCCAGCCAGCCGAACGGATGCGCATCGGTGATCGGGCCCAGCAGCTCGCCCGGACGCACCCCGGCGTCCACCAGGCGCGCGGCCAGCCGGTGGGTATCGCCGGTGGCGTGCCGGAACGAGACCGTGTCGGTGGCCAGCCCCGCGTAGAGGTTGGCGGCGATATCCGCGTCGATCGGTTCGCCCAGCACCTCCAACAGACGCGCCACCAGCACGCCGGTGGCCTCCGCCGCGGGATCGATCAGGTGGTGCGTGCCGAACCGGGTGTTGGTGCGGTGATGGTCGACCACGAGGACCATGTCGGCCACCGGCAATAGCGCCTGCAGGGCGCCGAGCCGGCCCGCCGCCCCGACGTCCAGGGTGACGACCAGCCCGGGCCGCGCCGGCAGCGCCGCGACCGGCCGGATCAGGTGCTGGCCCGGCAGCGCCGCCAGGGATTGCGGTACGGCATCCGGTTCGGCGAAAGCGACGGCCACCTCGGTGCCGCGGCGCTGCAGGGCCAGGCCGAGCGCCAGCGCGCTGCCCAATGCGTCCGCGTCGGGGTTCACGTGGGCCAGCAGCACCGCCGACGGCGCCGCCGCCAGCAACCCAGCCGCTTCGGCCAGCTCCCGGGTCGGGCGGTCCGGGTTGTCGGGGCCCGGCGCCGGCGTGCTCGTCACCGCTCGTCGATCCCCCGGTGACGGTCCGGCATCCCGGCGCCGTCACCGCTGTGGCCGTCGCGATGGCCGGCCTCGTGGTCGCCGGCCTCGTGGTCGCCGGCCTCGTGGTCGCCGGCCTCGCCGTCGCCCCCGTCGGACTCCGCCACCCGGGGCACCCGGTAGGGATCCGCGTCGCCGGCGAAGCTGGCGGACGCGGCCCGCGCGGCTACCGCCGCATCCGAGGCTCGCGCGGCGACCAGCAGCTCCTCGATGCGCCGGGACTGTTCCGGCACGATGTCCGGGACGAAGGTGAGCGTCGGCGTGAACTTGATACCGGTCTGCCGGCCGACCGCGCTGCGCAGCACCCCGCTGGCGCTGGACAGTGCGGCCGCACTTGCCGACGCCGCGGCCTCGTCACCGAAGACGGTGTAGTACACGGTGGCGTCCCGCAGATCGGCGGTGACGGTGGCCGCGGTGATGGTCACCATCGCCAGCCGCGGGTCTTTGACCTGGTGCTCCAGTTCGGTGGCCACGATCGCCATGATCCGTTTGGCCAGCCGGCGTGCACGCGCCGGATCCGCCATGCTGATCCACTCCTCCCGTTGCCGGCCGGGGCTGCCCCGCCCGGCCCGTCATTCGTCCGGGCCCACCAGTCGCCGCCGCACCGACAGCAGCTGGACCTCAACATCATCGGCGACCGCGCGCTCGCAGGCATCCAGCACCCGCCCGACGACCGCCGCCTCGCCGGAGACGACGGCCACTCCGACACGCGCCCGGCGGTGCAGGTCGGCATCACCGACCTCGGCAACGCTGACCTCCCACCGGCGCAGCCGGGCCAGCAATGGGCGCAACACTGCCCGCTTGCTCTTGAGCGAGTGCACGTCACCGAGCAGCAGGTCGCATTCCAGGATGCCCACGAACATGCGTGCTCCCGCCCCGGTAACCCCGGCCCGGCCGGGCGGTGACGATGGTCGCCACCGCCCCCGGCGCCGAGAACGCCTCAGGCCCGCGGCTTCTCGCGGATCTCGTAGGTCTCGATGGTGTCTTCCACCTCGATGTTGTTCCACGAGCCCAGGCCGATGCCGCACTCGAAGCCGTCGCGCACCTCGGTGACGTCGTCCTTGAACCGCCGTAGCGAGTCGATGACCAGGTTGTCGTTGATGACGACACCGCCGCGCAGCAGCCGGGCCTTGGCGTTGCGCCGGATCTCCCCGGACCGCACGATGCAGCCCGCGATGTTGCCGAATTTGGACGACCGGAACACCTCGCGGACCTCCGCGGTGCCCAGTTCGACCTCCTCGAACTCCGGCTTGAGCATCCCCTTGAGGGCCGCCTCGACATCGTCGATGGCCTGGTAAATCACGGTGTAGTACCGGATCTCCACGCCCTCGCGGTCGGCGAGCTCCGCGACGCCCCGCACCGGCTTGACGTTGAAGCCCAGCACGATGGCGTCGGTGGTGGCCGCCAGGTTGATGTCGTCCTGGGTGATGCCACCGACGCCGCGGTGCACCACCCGGATCGCCACTTCCTCGCCGACGTCCAGCTTCATCAGCGAATCCTCCAGCGCCTCCACGGTGCCGGAGTTGTCGCCCTTGATGATCAGGGTGAGCTGTTCGATCTTGCGCTCGGCCAGCGCGGCATTCAGCGTGTCCAGCGACACCCGACGCCGACTGGCGACCTGTGCCTTGCGGGTGCGGGCCTGCCGGCGTTCGGCGACCTGCCGGGCCACCCGGTCCTCCTCGACGACCAGGAAGTTGTCGCCGGCGCCGGGCACCGAGGTGAACCCGAGCACCTGCACCGGGCGGGACGGCAGCGCCGAGTCCACCTGCTCGCCGTTCTCGTCCAGCATGGCGCGCACCCGACCGTAGGCATTGCCGGCCACGATCGAGTCGCCGACGTGCAGCGTGCCGCGCTGCACCAGCACGGTGGCCACGGCGCCGCGGCCGCGGTCCAGGTGGGCTTCGATGGCCACGCCCTGCGCCTCCATGTCGGGGTTGGCCCGCAGGTCCAGTGCCGCGTCCGCGGTCAGCAGGATCGCCTCCAGCAACCCGTCGATGTTGGTGCGGTTGCGCGCGGAGACCTCCACGAACATGGTGTCGCCGCCGTACTCCTCGGCGATCAGGCCGTACTCGGTGAGTTGCTGGCGGATCTTGTCGGGGTTGGCGCCCTCCTTGTCGATCTTGTTGATCGCCACCACGATCGGCACCTCGGCGGCCTTGGCGTGGTTGATGGCCTCCACCGTCTGCGGCATCACGCCGTCGTCGGCGGCCACCACCAGCACCACGATGTCGGTGGCCGCGGAGCCGCGGGCCCGCATGGCGGTGAACGCCTCATGACCGGGGGTGTCGATGAAGGTGATCAGCCGCTGCACACCCTCCAGCTCGGTGGCCACCTGGTAGGCGCCGATGTGCTGGGTGATGCCGCCGGCCTCGCCCTGCGCCACGTCGGTGTGCCGGATGGCGTCCAGCAGCTTGGTCTTTCCGTGGTCGACGTGGCCCATCACGGTGACCACCGGCGGGCGGACCTGCAGATCCTCCTCGTCACCGGCGTCCTCGCCGTAGGACAGGTCGAAGGCCTCCAGCAGCTCGCGGTCCTCGTCCTCCGGGGACACGATCTGCACCTCGTAGCCCATCTCGGAGCCGAGCAGCTCCAGGATGTCGTCGGACACCGACTGGGTGGCGGTGACCATCTCGCCCAGGTGGAACAGTGCCTGCACCATGGAGGCCGGGTTGGCGTCGATCTTGTCGGCGAAGTCGCTCAGCGAGGAGCCGCGCGGCAACCGCACCACTGCGCCGTTGCCGCGGGGCAGGGTAACGCCGCCGATCGACGGCGCCTGCATGTTGTCGAACTCCTGCCGGCGCTGCTTGCGCGACTTGCGGCCCTTGCGGGCCGGACCGCCCTGGCGCCCGAAGGCTCCGGCCGCGCCGCCGCGACCGCGGCCGCCGCCACCACCACCGGGGCGGCCGCGGTAGCCGCCACCCCCGGCGGCACCGGGGCCGCCGGTTCCGCCACCGGGCTGCGCCGGCCGGTACGGGCCGCCGCCGCCTCCGCCTGGGCGACCCATGCCGGGTGGGCGACCGCCGGGAGTGCCCGGACGGCCCGGGCGTGGGGCTCCGGTGCCGGGAGCCCCTGGCCGGGGACCACCGGTTCCGGGTGCGCCGGGGCGGGAGGCGCCGGTGCCCGGAACGCCGGGGCGTGGCCGGGCCGGGCGGGCGCCGGCGCCCACGTTGTAGGGGTTGTTGCCGACCCGCGGTGGGCGGGGTACTCCTGGCACTCCGCCGGACGGGCGGGGCGTGCCGTCCGCTCCGGGGCGCCCCGGGGTGCTCGGACGCGCAGCGGGCGCACTCGGCACGCTGGTCTCCGGGCTCGCGGGGGTGGCGGGAGGCGGTGCCGGCTGGGCGGGTGCGCTCGGACGCTGACCGGGACGCGGTGCCGCCGGACGGGCCGGTGCCTCCGCGGGGGCGGCCTGCGCAACCGGGGCGGCCTGCGCGGCGGGGGCGGGTGCCGCTGCCGGTGCTGCCGGTGCCGCGGGCGCCGGCGGGGTCGCGGCGGGCGCGCCGGTACCGGCAGCGGGCGCCTCAGCGCGAGGCTTGGTGGCGGTGCCGGCCCTACCGTTGCCGCCGGTCGCGGCGCTGGACTCGGCTGCGGGGAATGCGTCGCGCAACTTGCGGACGACGGGCGCCTCGATGGTCGAGGACGCGGACTTGACGAACTCGCCAAGTTCTTGGAGTTTGGCGATCACGTCCTTGCTGGACTGTCCCAGCTCCTTGGCGATCGCGCTAACGCGGGCCTTGCCTGCCACTGCTCTCCTCACGGTGAGACCGGGCGGGCGTGTCCGCTTCGGCCTCGTCTAGTTGGGTGCCCTGCTCATCGGTGGAGCTTCACAGCGTGCTCACGACGGGTCGACCTCGTTTCCTTGCTCCTGGTGCCGCCGCGGGCTGCGAACGACACCGACCGGCCCGATCCCGGCTCAGGCACCGAGAAATCGCCGGACCGGCGTGACGTCGAGGTCCGTCCCGACCCGGAGGGCCCGTCCGAACGCTCGACGCTTGCAGGCGGCCGTGAAGCATCCGATGCTCGGATGCAGCCAGGCGCCCCGGCCGGGGAGCCTACGCCGTGGATCCGGATGCACAGCCCCGGACACGGCGACGACACGCAGCAACTCGACGTCCCGGCATCGCACACGACAACCGATGCAGGTGCGGACCGGTCCGGAGGCCGATTCGGTGGCTGCATCGGTGACGGGAGCGTTGGCGCGGGGCGCCGGATCGAGTCTACCGCCTCCCGGCGCCCGGTTCCGGCGCGGCCCGGCGGCCGGCATCACTCGGCCGGGCGTGCGACATCGCTGCGGATGTCGATGCGCCAGCCGGTGAGCCGGGCGGCCAGCCGGGCGTTCTGCCCCTCCTTGCCGATGGCCAGGGACAGCTGAAAGTCCGGCACGACCACCCTGGCGGCCTTGGCCAGCTCATCGACCACCGTCACCGACAGCGCCCGGGCCGGGGACAGCGCGTTGCCCACGAAGGTGGCCGGGTCGTCGTCGAAGTCGATGATGTCGATCTTCTCGCCACCGAGTTCGCTCATCACGGCGCGCACCCGGGCGCCCATCGGACCGATACACGCACCCTTGGCGTTCACCCCGGGTGCCACGGCCCGCACCGCGATCTTGGATCGGTGCCCGGCTTCCCGGGCCACGGCGGTGATCTCCACGCTGCCGTCGGCGATCTCCGGGACCTCCAGCGCGAACAGCTTGCGCACCAGGTTCGGGTGGGTACGGGACAGGGTGATCTGCGGGCCGCGGAGCCCGCGCACCACCGAGACCACATAGCAGCGCAGCCGCTGCCCGTGCAGGTAGCTCTCCCCCGGCGCCTGTTCCGCGGCGGGGATGACCCCCTCCACGTCCCCCAGGCTGACCACCACGACGCCGCGGGCGTTGACCTTGGCATCGGCCGACACCGTGCCGGTGATCAGGTCGTGCTCGCGTCCGGCGAAATCGCCGAAGGTCCGTTCGTTGTCCACGTCCCGCAACCGCTGCGCAATCACCTGCCGTGCGGTGGCGGCCGCGATCCGGCCGAAGTCGGCGGGGGTGTCGTCCCACTCGGAGGTGACGGCGCCGTCCTGGTCGACCTGCTGTGCCAGGATTCTGATCTCGCCGGTCTTGCGGTCCACCTCCGCCCGGGCGTGCTGATGGAAGTCGTCGGTGTGCCGATAGGCCGACAGCAGCGCCGTCTCCAGGGTCTCGATCAGTTCGTCGAACCCGATTCCCTTCTCGTGCTCGACCAGTCGCAGCGCGGTGATGTCGACGTTCATCGCGCATCCTCCCCTTCCTCCGGTCGTTCCTGCCGCTGTTCGTGCGCGGTGGGCGAGGCGGCCGCGAGTTCGGCCAGCAGCGCCGTCACGGCCGCCGGCGGCGGCGCGAACTCGATTTCGACCTTGCCGCGGGTGATGTCGGCCAGCCGGACATCCTGGCGCTGCAGGCCGTCGCTGCCGACCAGCACGACGAGCGTGTCGTCCCGCAGCGCGGCGATCCGCCCGGTCAGGGCGCCGCCATCGGTCAGCGTGAGGGTGACCAGGTGTCCGGCGGCGCGGCGGAAGTGTCGTGGCTCGGTGAGCGGCCGGCCCACACCGGGGCTGGTGACCTCCAGGGTGTACGGCGCGCCGGACAGGATGCGGTCGCCGTGCTCGTCCAGCCGGGCGGCGATTCGCCTGCTGACCTCGGCCGCGGCGTCCAGGTCCAGGCCCCCGTCACGGTCGATGGCCACCCGCACCAGACGGCGCCGGCCGGCAGGGATCACCGTCGTCTCTTCGAGGTCGTACCCCGCGTCGGCCACCACCGACGAGACGACGTCCCGTAACAGACCCTCGTCTCCGAGCGTCATCTCACGTCACTCCTCGCCTGTGCAGTTGTCGCGCCTGACCGGCAGCCTAACCGGCCCATCCGCACGGCGTCACACCCGCGCCGCGGGTCCTGACATGATGGTCGGATGCAGCCACCCGCCGGATCGGTCGTGACGCGGCGCGCCCTGCTGGGCGCGGCGGGCGGGGCGGCGCTGCTCGCGGTCGCCGGGTGCAACCCCTTCTCGTCGGCCGGTAAGACGCTCACGGTGACCGAGGAGGCGCCGCCGCCCACCACCCCGCTGCTGGGACTGGTATTCAAGACCAAGCTGCACGTGCAGCACCTGCAGGCCGCGATCCGGGTGGACAAACGGGACCGTGCGCTGCTGACCATATTGCTCAGCGATCGCCAGGCCCATCTGGCGGCGCTGCAGACCGAGTACGCCCGCAGCATCGGCCGGGCCACGCCGCAGAGCACCGCGGTGCCGACCACCGGGGTGACGGTGCCCAGCGATCCCGACGAGGTGATGGGCGTGATCCGGGGCGACGCCGGCCAGGCGCAGAACATGTTCACCGACGCCATGTCTACCGCCCCCCGGTACCAGGCCGAGCTGTTCGCCTCCATCGCCGCGTGCATGGCGACCCATCGGGCGGTGCTGGCATGACCGCCCCCACACCGACCCCGGGCGGATCCGGCACGCAGCCGGCGGGCTCGGGGCCCGGCCCCGCCACGCAGGCCCCCAGCACCTCCGCCCCCGCCGGTGGCGCCCTGCAGGAGGACACCCTGGCGGCCCTGCAGGCCGTGATGGCCGCCGAACACGCCGCGCTGTGGGCCTACGGCCTGGTGGCCGCCTACGACCCGTCGGCGTCGACCACGGTCGGCACCATGGTCAGCAGTCACCAGGACGTCCGGGACACCACGGCGAACCTGATCGTGCAGGGCGGCTCGACGCCGGTCGGTCCGGCGCCCGCCTATCGCACCCCTGAGACGGTGACCAACGTCAAGACGGCACTCGGCCTCGCCCTGACCATCGAGAGCGACTGCGCGGCGGCGTGGCGCTCGGTGATCGGGCACACCGACGACGCGGCGCTGCGCGGCACCGCGCTGTCCGCGCTGACCGACTGCGCGATGCGGATGGTCACCTGGCGGCAGACCGCGGGCGACAAGGTCGTCACCACGCCGTTCCCCGGAGCGCCGCAGGCCGGCGACTGACCACCGGACCCGGTCACGCAGTGACCCCGGTCCAAGCACTAACCCCGGTCAGGCGGTGACGAGGTCCCGCAGGTGCGCCACCACATCACCGACCGACACGTCCTGACGCTCTCCGGACGCCCGGTCCCGAACCTCCACCACGCCGTCGGCCAGCCCACGGCCCACCACCACGATGGTCGGCACGCCGATCAGCTCGGCATCGGCGAACTTGACCCCCGGTGAGGCCTCCCGGTCGTCCAGGATGACCTGCACACCGGCGGCGTCCAGTTCCGCGGCGAGCCGCTCCGCCGTGGCGATCATGTCGGCGGCCTGCGGGCCCTTGCCCGCGATCACCACGTGCACATCGGCGGGCGCGACCTCCCGCGGCCACACCAGACCCTTCTCGTCGTGGGTGTTCTCGGCGATGGCAGCGACCGCCCGGGACACCCCGATGCCGTAGGAGCCCATGGTGACGGTGACCAGCGTGCCGTTCTCGTCCAGCACCTGCAGATCCAATGCGTCGGCATACTTGCGGCCCAGCTGGAAGATGTGCCCCATCTCGATGCCGCGGGCCGACTCCAGCGCACTGCCGCACACCGGGCACGGGTCGCCGTCCAACACCTCGGCGGCCTGGATGGTCCCGTCACCGGCGAAGTCCCGCCCGGCGACCAGATCCAGGACGTGATGCCCCTGGGAGTCCGCGCCGGTCGCCCACGCGGTGCCGTCGGCCACCCGCGGATCGATCAGGTACCGGATGTCGGTGACCGAGCCCGTGCCCAGCACCCCCGGTCCGACGTAGCCCTTGACCAGCTGCGGGTAGCGGGCGAAGTCCGCCGCACCGAACGGCACGACCTCGGCCGGCGAGACCTGCGCCTCCAGTCGCTTGAAGTCCACCTCGCGGTCGCCGGGCACACCGATGGCCAGCGGCTCGATCGTGCCGTCCGGCTGGTGCAGCACCACCAGCAGGTTCTTCAGGGTGTCGGCGGCGCTCCAGGCCCGGCCGTCGGTGCGGGGGTGGCTGGCGTTCAGCCGGTCCACCAGGGTGGCGATGGTGGGGGTGTCCGGGGTGTCCTCCACATGCGCGGCAGGGGCGGCGGATCCGTCGACGGGCGCCGCCGGCGGCACCGTCACCGCCTCCACGTTCGCCGCGTAGTCGCACGCCGTGCACCGGACGTAGGTGTCCTCGCCGACCTCCGCCTCGGCCAGGAACTCCTCGGATTTGGATCCGCCCATGGCGCCGGCCATGGCATGCACGATCACGTAGGAGAACCCGAGCCGGTCGAAGATGCGGATGTAGGCGTCCCGGTGCCGCTGGTAGGACGCGTCCAGGCCGGCGTCGTCGATGTCGAAGGAGTAGGAGTCCTTCATCACGAACTCGCGGCCGCGCAGGATGCCGGCCCGCGGCCGGGCCTCGTCGCGGTATTTGGTCTGGATCTGATAGAGCGCCAGTGGCAGCTGCTTGTAGGAGGTGACGACATCCTTGGCCAGCAGGGTGAACATCTCCTCGTGGGTGGGGCCGAGCAGATAGTCGCCCTCCCGGCGGTCCTTGAGCCGGAAGATGTTGTCGCCGTATTCGGTCCACCGACCGGATGCCTCATAGGGCTCGCGCGGCAGCAGCGCCGGGAAGTGGACCTCCTGGGAGATCCGGTCCATCTCCTCGCGGACGATCTGCTCGATGTTGCGGTACACCCGGTAGCCCAGCGGCAGCCAGGAGTAGATGCCGGGCGCGGCGCGGCGGATGTAGCCGGCGCGCACCAGGAGCCGGTGGCTGGGCACCTCGGCATCCGCCGGATCCTCGCGCAGGGTGCGCAGGAACAGGGTGGACAGTCGGGTGATCACCGTAGAACTCCTCGGGGTGGTGACGGTTCTGGTTCGTCCCGCGGCAACGCGGAATGCGGGTGCAGCGGCGCGATCAGCCTAATGGTCAGCGTGTTCCCCTCCCGCATGGATCATTGTGCCCGGCATGCATCAAGTTCGTCCCATCAATAACACCGTCACCATGTCGGCGAACGCCGCGCATGCGGCCCCGCCCCGCCGGCGAGCCGGCGGATGTGCCGACCGGATACGCTGCCGGCTCGTGTTCATCCTGCTGCCGCCGTCGGAGACCAAGGCGATCGGCGGCGACCCCGACGCGCTCGATCTGGACTCCCTGCTGTTCCCTGAGCTCCGGAAGCTGCGGGGCGGGCTGATCTCGGCGCTTGGCAGACTGTCCCGGAATCCCTCCGCGGCACGGTCCGCACTGGGGGTAAGCGCGGCCAAGGACGCGGAGATCGCCGCCAACACCCTGCTGTGCACCGCACCGACTCTGCCGGCCGTGGCCCGCTACACGGGCGTGCTGTACGACGCGCTGGACGTTACGGGGATGACGAGCATCGAGCGATCCCGCGCGGAGGGCCGGCTACTGATCGCCTCGGCGCTATTCGGGGTCGTTCGCGCCGCCGACCGGATCCCGGCGTACCGGCTCTCCGCCGGTTCGCAGCTACCGGGCCTGGGCACCATCGCCGCCCAGTGGCGCCCATCGTTGTCGCCACTGCTGGCATCGCTGGACGGACCGGTGGTGGACCTGCGGTCCGGCGCCTACGCGGCCTTCGCCGACGTGCCGGGCGCGATCGGCGTGCGGGTGGTCACCGAGCGGCCCGACGGTTCCCAGGCGGTGGTCAGCCACTTCAGCAAGCACACCAAGGGTCGGCTGGCCCGGGTGCTGGCCGCCAGCCGGGCCGGGTTGGAGGGGCCGTCCGACATCCTCCGGGTAGCGCGCCGGGCGGGTCTGCGCGTGGAGCGGGTCGGCGACCGCGCATTGCAGATCGTGACGTAGACCGCCAAGCGCGCCACGACCGGGCGCGACGCGGCGATGCGCTTCGCGCAGGCGGCGCTTTGCGCAGGCCTAGTGCTTCACCAGCCCCGGTACGCAGCCTCAGCCGGCCCGTTCCAGCCGGACGATCACCGACTTGGACGCCGGCGTGTTGCTGATCTCGGCCACCGAGTCCAGCGGCACCAGTACGTTGGCCTCCGGGAAGTACGCCGCCACGCATCCCCTGGTGGTCGGGTAGGCCACCGCGCGGAAGCTCCGGGCGCGCCGCTCGGTGCCGCCCTCGTCGTTGACCACGTCGACGCAGTCGCCATCGGACAGGCCCCGCTCGGCAAGATCGTCCGGGTGCACGAACACCACCTTCCGGCCGCCCTTGATGCCCCGGTAGCGGTCGTTCAATCCGTAGACGGTGGTGTTGAACTGGTCGTGCGAGCGCACCGTCTGCAGCAGCAGGTGGCCGGCCGGCACCTGGACCGCGGTGGGCGGGTTGACGGTCAGGTGCGCCTTGCCGTTGTCGGTGGGGAAGGTGCGGGAGTCGTGCGGCCCGCGGGGCAGCATGAACCCGCCGGGCTGGGCCACCCGCTCCTCGTAGGCGTGGAACCCCGGCACCACGTGCTCGATGTGCTTGCGGATGACGCGGTAGTCGTCCCCCATCCGCTTCCAGCCGAGATCCTCACCGAATAGCCGCTGGCCCAGCTCGGTGACGATGGCTACCTCGCTGCGCAGATTCTTCGACCCGGGCTTCAACCTGCCGGTGGACGCGTGCACCATCGACATGGAGTCCTCCACGGTGACGAACTGCTCGCCGGTCGCCTGCACGTCACGCTCGGTGCGACCCAGGCACGGCAGCAACAACGCCGCGGCACCGTGACACAGGTGCGAGCGGTTGAGCTTGGTGGCCACATGCACCGTCAGCTGGCAGTTCCGCATCGCGGCCTCGGTGACGGCGGTGTCCGGCGTGGCGGCGACGAAGTTCCCGCCCAACGCGAAGAACACGTCCACCTTGCCGTCCCGCATGGCCCGGATCGCGTTGACGGTATCCCACCCGTGCTCGCGCGGCGGGTCGAAACCGAACTCGTCCCGCAGCTTGTCCAGGAAGGCGTCTGGCATCTTCTCCCAGATCCCCATCGTGCGATCGCCCTGCACGTTGGAGTGCCCGCGGATCGGCGACGGCCCGGCACCGGGCCGACCGATGTTGCCGCGCAGCAACAGGAAGTTGGTGATCTCCCGGATGGTGGGCACGGCGTTGCGATGCTGGGTCAGGCCCATCGCCCAGCACACGATGATGCTGTCCGCGGCGATCACATCGTCCGCGATCAGCTCGATCTCACCCCGGGTGAGCCCGCACTGTCGCTCGATGGTGGCCCAGTCCAGTTGGCGCCAGGCTGCGATCACGGCGTCCAGCCCGTCGCAGTAGGTGGACAGGAAGTCGTGGTCGAACACCGTGCCCGGCGCGGCATCCTCCCGCGCGGTGAGGATCTTGTTCAGTCCATTGAACAGTGCCAGGTCGCCATTGACCCGGACCGGCACCAGCCGGTCGGCGAGCTGTGTGCCGCCGCCCGCCAGCCCCTTGACCGTCTGGGGATTGTGGAACCGCCCGAACCCAGCCTCCGGCAGCGGATTGATCGCGATGATGCGAGCGCCGCGCCTCTTGGCCTCCTCCAGGGCCGTGAGCATGCGCGGGTGGTTGGTACCGGGATTCTGCCCGGCGATGATGATCAGGTCGGCGTGCTCGGCGATATCGGCCCGCGTGACGACACCCTTCCCGACGCCGATTGTCTGGGACAGCGCCGCCCCGCTGGACTCGTGGCACATGTTGGAACAGTCCGGCAGGTTGTTGGTGCCCAGCCGGCGGGCGAGCAGTTGATAGGCGAACGCCGCCTCGTTGCTGCACCGGCCCGAGGTATAGAACACCGCCCGGTTCGGGTCCGGCAGTGCCGTGAGCCGGTCTGCGACCAGTTGCAGCGCTTGGTCCCAGGCGATCGGGGTGTAGTGCGAGGCGCCGGGTGCCAGGTACATCGGGTCGGTGAGCCGACCGAAGTGTTCCAGGTGGTAGTCGTCGAGCTGCCGCAACTGCTCGACGCTGTGCTGGGCGAAGAAGTCCGGCGTGACCCGCTTGCGGGTCGCTTCCCAGGCGACGGCCTTGGCGCCGTTCTCGCAAAACTCGGCCACCTTCCGGTCGCCGGGTTCCGGGTCCGGCCAGGCGCAGCTCGGGCAGTCGAAGCCGTCCACATGGTTCATCGACAGCAGCGTTTTCACACTGCGGGCCGGACCCATCTCGGCCAGCGCGTACCGCATCGACACCGCGATCCCGGGCAGGCCGACCGCGCTGGATTTCGGTGGGCCGACTTCCGGTTCCGCATCCCGAGCCACCGGTGGGTTGCCGGGGTTCGATCCCGATAGTGCCACTGTGTCAGCCATTTCGACAGCCTAGTTCGTCAATTCGAGCCGTGCAGGGCCCGGGCCCCGACGCGATCTGCTCCGGCACTGCCTCGGCCCCGCCTCGATCAACCGGGAAATCCGGTTGCACGCGGGGAGCGCCGGCGGCACCCTGTTTCGACCAGGTCCCAGCGGCAGCGGGCGCCGTTCGATGCGACGGGCCGTTGGCCCAGAGAGAAGCCCGGAGAGAAGGGAGCCAGCTCATGACTGTGCCGAGCGGATCAGCCCCGTCACCCATCCCCCGGCCCACCACAGCCCGAGACCCGCGCTGACGGTCTTCGACCGTCCGCGACCGGCGCGTGGTGGGTACCCCTTGCAAGGAGACCATCCGTGCCTCGCTTTATCCTTCCGTCCGGCGACCCTCGATCGGACAGTGCCTCCGATGACGCCTTCGACGACGCCCTGGACGCCCTGTACGACCATCAGCAAGACCGACGAGCACGCCGGCCCCGTCGGCGCAATGTTCCGGCAGCCCCGGTGCGGGTGGTGGCCGAAGGCCGCTCCGGCCGCAGCGTGGTGGACGTCGACGGCCTTGCCGACGACGAGGACGACCCGACTGGCGCTGATGCGCGCGCCGAGCTGCGGGATGTCACGCCGGAGGCGCCGTACTCCAGCTACGACGTCGCCACCCACGGACCCGAGCCCGTCCCCGACTGGCTCGTCACCGCCCTGTCCGCACGCGACACTCCGCAGGGCAGTCTGAAATCCGGCAAGGAGGCCGACGTCAGCCTGCTCGAACGGGCCGTACCGGGGGGCGCCTCCTGCCTGCTGGCGGTGAAGACCTATCGCAGCGCCGAGCACCGGATGTTCCACCGGGATGCCGGATACGTCGAGGGCCGTCGGGTTCGTCGGTCGCGCGAGACCCGTGCCATGGCCAAGCGCACGGCGTTCGGACGGGATCTGCTGGCCGGCCGGTGGGCAACCGCCGAGTTCGGCGCGCTGTCCGCGTTGTGGACCTCCGGTGCCCGGGTCCCCTACCCGGTGCAGCTGATCGGCTCGGAGCTGATGATGCAGTTCATCGGTGCACCGGACGGGTCCGCGGCGCCCCGGCTGGCCGGATACGACGGCACGGCCGCCGATTTCACCGACCTGTGGCACGACCTGATCGCCACCCTGGAGGTGCTCGCTGCGGACGGCATGACGCACGGCGACCTGTCGGCCTACAACGTGCTGGTCGACGAGGACGGGTGCGTACTGATCGACCTGCCGCAGGTGGTGGACCTCATCGGCAATCCACAGGGCATGGAGTACCTGGCGCGCGATTGCCAGGTGATCGCAGAGTTCTTCGCCCGGCACGGGGTCGGCTCCGCCGACGGCGACACCCTCGCTGCGCACCTGCGGCAGATCGCCACCCCGACCGGGTGAATGCCGGTTTCAGTCCCACAGCTCCGGCGGGATGATCTTGTCGATCGCGTTGCCCAGGATCAGCATGCCGGTGGTCTTCGCATCCATCGACGGGTTGTCGCAGTCGAAGGAGACGATCATTCCGTCGCTGCCCTCGACGACGGTGCCGATCAGCGCATCCGAGCTGCCGTCGTCGGGGCTGCAGGCCAGCGCCAGGCCGCCCTCCCAGCCGTCGGTGGTGCCGTGGCAGTCGGTGGCCACGAAGTGGTAGACGGGGCCGACCGTGATCGTCACCATCTCGTCGTCGAACCAGTCCGCCTGGACCGTGGGCGATATCTCGGATCCGGGTGGCAGCTCATCGAAGCCGAACGAGCCGTAGCCGACCATGGTGGACGGGCACTCGGGCTGGTAGCCAACCGAGCGCTCCCCGATGGTGTAGCTGCTGCGCTCGGTGATCACGTCGAGGCGGCCGTCCGACGCGTCGAATTTCAGCTTCAGGGTCGCGCCGATCTGGTGGTGCCCGTCGGAGGACTCGTACGTGTAGTCGATCCAGGTCTGGGCGGAGCAGTAGGCCCAATCGCCGATCGCACGTTTCCCGGTCCGGGCGGCCGCTTCGTCCAGTGCCTTCCAGCGGATCAGCAGTGCCTTGATGCCCTGCAGTTGGCGGATCATCTGCGCGGACAGCGTGAAGCACCCGCCGTCGTCGGAGAGGTCCCAGCAACTCACCAGGCCGTCGACGATGCCGCGGATCACCGCCTTGACCGGTGGCTCCGTCCGGTCCACGGCGAACTGGGTCCATACCTCGGACTCGACCCAGACGTAGGCGTCGAAGGCGGGGTTGATGCCCCTCTCGCAGTCGCGGGCCGCCTGGGCCGCTAGCTGATTGAGCTGGTCGAGCATCTGCACGTACAGCTCGGCCAACTGGTCCAGGCTGGTGCCAGGCGTCTTGTTGTGCGCCCGTGCGGCGGCGTGCGCCAGTTCCGCTGCCGGGCCGTCGTTCGACGGCATCTCGGCCAGCGCCTCGCCGAGTGCGGCGAACGGGCCGACGCCCGCGCCGGAGAAGTGCGAGACGTATACCGCGAGCCGGTCCGGGTCTGGCGCGATCGGGGCGGGGCGCAGGTCGAAGCCGGCGTCGCTGTAGGCGAAGCCGAGCACATCACCCTCCACCCCGGTGATCCGCAGTTCGGCCATCGCGGTGAGCTGGAGCCCGTGCGGCTGCAGGTCGACTCCGCGCAACGTGCCGTGGGGCAGGTCGAGACCGGCGATCGTGACGATGGGCGCCATCGTGATCGCCGTGTCGAACACCAGGGCGTCGGCCGGCAGGTGCAGCGTGTAGCTGACATCGCCGGCGGTGACGGAGATGTCGCCGCCGTCCGGGCCGATCGTTTCGGTGACGGAATGGTCGGTATCGACGGTGACGGCGCTCAGCGGCGCGGCGGGGTCGATCGGGCGGATGGGCCACGGTGTGCTGTCGACCTGCTCGACCAGGTGGCGGGCAAACTCCGGCAGATCGGCGGTGTCGGAGGGTTTCTGTCGCGGCGCGCCGGCCGAAGCGCTCCCCGCCGCCGGCGCGCTGACAGTCCCGCTCGTTCCGACGGTGTCGGGCCCGGCGGGGTCCGGTCGGCCGATCGCCGAGCATCCCGACAGTGCGACCGCCACCGCGGCGATCGCCGCGACACTCATTCCGAACCTGCCCATGCTGACTGCTCCCGCCTGTCGGTGACTGCCCGGTCGACCATCGGCCTGCGACGCGATGCTGGCGACTACCGGGATGAACAGGACGTTAATGGAGCGATGCGCCGATTCGGCGCGGTCCCGAGGGTTCTGGCGCACATTACGGATCAACTCGGCTGCGCCGATCACCGGGCTGGGACGGCCGCAGGGCTCGGGCGGCGCTTCGCGGCCCGGTAGTACGGTCACGACGGAGTGTGATTGCTCGCGAGCCCCGATTGAAGGGATGGACCATGAGCCTGGATCGACCGACCGCCCCCGACCCGTACGACCTGTTGCCCGCGGTGGCGTCGTTCTCGCTGACCAGTGACGACGTGGTCGACGGGCAGCCGCTGAGCAGGACGCACGTGTTCGGGCCTAGCGACCCTGGTGGCGACAACCGATCCCCGGCGCTGGCATGGTCGGACTTTCCGACCGGCACGCAATCGTTCGCGGTGACCTGCTTCGACCCGGATGCCCCGACGCCGTCGGGCTTCTGGCACTGGGTGGCCGTGGACATCCCAGCTGCGGTGACGGCGCTGGCGAGGGACGCCGGTCGCGGCGACGACGGGCTCCCGGCCGGGGCCTTCCACGCGCGCAACGATTTCGGCAACCTGCGCTACGACGGCAGCGCACCGCCGGCCGGCGACGTGGTGCATCGGTACTTCTTCGTGGTGCATGCGGTGGACGTGCCCGCCCTCGGCGTGGACGCGTCGGCCAGCCCGGCGGTGGTGTCGTTCAACCTGGTGTTCCATACCCTCGCGCGTGCGGTGCTGGTGGGCACGTTCGCCCACTGAGCGGCTTTCGCGCTGCTGCCGGGTGCGCCGGTAACGATCGACGTCAGCCCGGTGGCGTGGCCGGTCCCCAGCGCCAGCGGTGACGGCGCTGCGGGTCGTCGGTCGCGGGATCGAACAGCGACACCTCCGTGGCGCCGCTGCGCCGTAGCCAGTCGACCAGGCCAGCACCGCTGACGTCGTAACGGACTCCGGCGGCCATCACCACCGCCGGATCGTCAACCACGGTGCCCATCGCTCCGGTTACGTCGCCGTCGCCGAGCAGCGCCGCGGCGAATTGGGTGCGCTCCAGGTCGATCTCGCGGAGCGAGGCGCCGCGCAGGTCGGCCCTGGTCAGATCGGCGCGGCACAGGAACGCGCGGTCCAGGCGGGCGCCCTGCAGGGTCGTCCCGCTCAGCGCGGCCCTGGTCAGATCGACACCGACCAGCGATGCCTGCGCCGCCGACACCCCGTCCAATTCGGCCTTCACCAGGCGCGCCCCGTCCAGGCGAGCGCCGGTCAGGACGCATCCGCTCAGCACGGCCCGCAGCAGCGCCGCCTCCCTCAGGTCCGCGCCCGAGAGGTCACAGTCGACGAACTCGACCTCGCTGAGATCCGCACCGGCCAACTGCGCGCCGGCCATCGAGGCTCCGCTGACACTCCAGCGTCGACCGGTCCGCCCGCCGCTGTCCAGCCAGGCCCGGTGCCCTGCCAGCGGGTCCGTGGGTGCATTCACGCTGCCTCCTTCGCCGCTCACCGCGGCGTCACCATGCCGATCGTCGCGGCTGGTTGCCTCGTTGTAGCTGGTTGCCTCGTTGTACCTGGTTGCCTCGTCGCGGCTGGTCGGCCCTCGTGCTGGGTCGTCACATCGTGGTGGGTCGTCACGGCCAGAACAGCACCCTTCCACCGGCCTCCGCCAGCTCCTCGATCGCCTGCTTGAGCACCCCCGCGTCACCGCTTGTCATGTTCCTGGTGTCCAGGATCACGTTCTCACCGAGCCGGAGCTCCTGGCGAATCTTCGTCACCGCATCGGCGAGATTGAACGCGCCGCGCCGACCCGGCACCTGCGACCGGAACGCCTTGACGTCCCAGGATTGTCCGGCACCGTCCACGAAGTCCTCACCCGGATTGGTCGAGCGCCGCACCGGCCCGCGCAGCGCCCCCTGCTCCTCCAACCCGAGCGCCGCCTCCGCCTCCTCGCGGGTTCCGGGCGTGATCTTGCCGCCGTGCGCCGGATCCTTCGCCAGCTCGTCCAGCCGCTGCTGACGGGACCCGGATCCTGCGCCGTCGCCACTCGAGGAGTCGCCGGCCGCCTCGTTGAGCATGATGCTCAGGCCCCCGAGCACCAGCCCGCCCGCAGTGGTGGCGATCAACTCTGTGCTCACCGTCAGGGCGCCTGCGACGACGAGCCCCTCTGCCGTCACCACCAGACCGAGCGGCGGGAACAAGAACCCGCCGATGATCAGCGCCAGGCCGGCGATCATCAGCAGCGAGCTCAGCGCGTCCAGGACGTGATAGTTGGAGTGCACTGCGGTCAGCCCGGGCGTGCCCCGCAGCGCCAGGACGACGAATATGGCGCCGGCGACCGCCGCGCCGGCGCTGGTCCACAGGCGCAGCACGGATCGGACGGCGCCCTCACCGCCGCCCCGGCGCAGCGTGCCGTGCAAGGCGGGGACCGACCGGGCGAGGCGCCAGAACAGCCAGACCACGGCCACTGCGGCCAGCGCGGTGAAGATGACCGTCCCGACTGCGCCGCCCAGTGCGCGCTGGATGCCCCGGGTACTGGGGAATCCGCCGATGACGTAGTAGATGAACGATGCGGCGCACAGGGCGACCCACACCAGCAGCAGCGCCAGACGCTTGCCGCGCAGCATCGCGCGCAGCGTCGGCCGTCCGCGCATCCGGGCGACCGCGCGCCGCCAGGCCGCCGGACCGTGCACCATCGCGATCTGGTTGCGCACTCGCACGACCTCCTCGGCCAGCGCGGGTGGGCGTCCCGGTGTCGCGGCCCAGGCGTACAGCGCGGATCGACGGGCGCGGGCGAAGCGGGAGGCGACCGCGCCGGTCCAGGGCAGGGCCGCCCCGGCCAGCGCGAACAGCGGCCGACTGAACACGCCGCCCGGCATCTCACCGGGCAGCAGCGCCTCGGGGTGCGCGGTACGCAGGCGGGCGAGTCGGATGCGGTCCAGCACGGTGGCAGCCACCAGGGCCAGGAACGCCGCGAGCCCGAGATGGTTGTGCAGCCAGTCCAGCGGGGAGGTGCTGCCGTCGTCGACGCCCCCGGCAGTGACGAGGTAGTTGTACCAGGCATGGTCAAAGCAGACGTAGACCAGCGGCAGCAGCCCGGCGAACCGACTCGGCCCGCGGTGCGTGCACAGCCAGCCGATGCCCACTCCGGCCAGCGCGGACCACACGAGGTGCGAGGTGGCGGGCATCGGATCGCCCAGCAAGCCGGCGTTGAGCGTCGGGGTGGGCAGCCAACTGCCCAGGGACTCCCCGATGCTGGGGACGGTGACGCTGCCGCCCAGCGATGCGGAGACGATGTAGCCGGAGTCCGGGATGGACATCGCCATCGTCCGCACCGAGCCCCACCGCATGACGGACTCCAGCAACCCGAACCCGGCGCCGAACGCCCCGCCGAGGATCAGGTGGTCCACCAGCCCGAGCCCCCGCGCCAGCCGGCGGGCCAACAGCCACGCCAGCAGCAGCGGCAGAACCTTGACGACCTCTTCGATCACCGGGTCCACGGTGTAGGAGGCGACCTGGACCACGTCGGACCGTGAGCTTCCGGATAGCCCGGCGTACAACGACGTCCAGCCCAGTTCCAGCAGGACCGCCAGCAGTCCGCAGCCGTAGAGCCCGGCGGCGATGCCGAGCAGTCCGGTCGATACCCGCACCGACCGGCTCAGGGACCCGAGCACCGCGAGTTGCAGCACGCCCCAGATCGCCGGAACGAGCATCAAGATCAACACGCGGCATCACCCCCGATCATGGCCGTCAACGCTGATAACAGGCGTCGGCCGGATCGTGCGGTTTCGTCGGTAACGCGGCGTCCGGGTCGTTGACCAGCACCACCCGCACCTCGTGCACCCAGGCGATTCCCGGTGCCGAGATGGTGGTCGTCTCGCCCGGGACCGGCGACCGCGGGTGCTTCGGCGACTCCCAGTCGGCGGCCCACCGCAGGGTGACGGTCACCTGGTAGCGCCCCGGCGTGCGGTACATGTGCGACACGGTGCCATGCGGCCAGGCGGCGCCGGGATCCTCGGTGGTCAGGCGAGTTCCGTCACCGAAGTCCCATGTGTAGTCGACCACCCTGGGGAACACGGTGACGGGAGTGCCGAGCAGGGTCACCGTCACTGGAGCGGTGTCGACCGGATCCACGTAGACGTAGTTGGCCACGTTCAGGTGCACGCAGGCCGGAAACGGCGGGCTCATCCGCGCCGCCGGGACCGGCAGCGGGATGGTGCGAAACGCCGACAACGCATCGTGGTCCGTCACAACCCGCGGCGGCGGATTGGAGTCGGCCGGTGCCGGGTCGGCGACGTTCTCGCAGGACGGCGGATCGACGGCAACCGGAACGCCGTTCGCGTCGAAATGAACGAGGTGCCCCGCCTCCCAGTCTTCGACCGGAATCGTCGGGTCCGCCGCCAATCGGCGCTGGTAGTCGTCGATCTCCGCCGTACAGGTGTTTTGCGGAATCGGCGCACACGACTGATGCAGATGCGTGCAGTCGGGGCCCACCACAAACTCCGTGTACGGCTGCGGGTCGGGCGCTTCCGGGTGGGTAGCATTTTGCACAGTCGCGGACGCCGTCGGGCCAGGTTCGCGGGAGCTAGGTGTCGATAAGTATTCGGTCGTCATATCAATCTCACTATCGGTCATGCAAACAGGATCGTCGTCGCACCCCGAATCAACTGTTCCATATGCCGATTTGGCAAACGTAATAGTGGCAATCACGGTCAGCACACTCAGAATGAGCGCGTACATTCTCCTCCGGGGTGCGTTCACTTGACAGTCCGGATTTCATTGACAAGCCAACCACCGCTGCGCCAGAGAACCGTCAGTACATAGAATCCATCGCCGCCGTCATAACTCCGTATGTTGTTGCCGTCGTCACCCACCAATTTGAATCCGTCAGTCGCCCACTTAATCGTCACGTCAACCCTGTTCGCTTGAAGTTGCCGAGACTGAATTACCAGTGTCCTGAATAGTTGGCCCTGAAATTTCGAGAGGCCTTTCAGTTCATCGTTGACGTTGTTGACGACCTCGTCACACTGCGCGCAGTCAGTTGAATAGGTAACAAGAGGTTGAGTCGTCTTTGCGACGTAAGCAAATAGCAACCATTTGACATACCAGTCAGCGAACGACTCTGCGCCTTTCAACCCAGACGAGTCCGAAGTAGACGGGGGGCGTTCAAATGGATTTCCTCCGTCAGTGGGGACTGCCGTTGATGCCGACGGAGGCAGCGTCAACGTCGGTATGGAAGTGGTCTCAATCGCCGATGACTGCAATGTGCTGTGCTTCGACATCGCACTACTCGCTGTTGACACAATGTGGACGGCGGACGGGGAGCTCCGCTTTGCACTCACCCCGGTATTCGATGCCGTTGCCCCGGACGCCGACGAAATCGCGTCGCTCGACGCCCGCACGTCGCCGGTCGTCATCGACGTCGTCAGCGCCGCGCTGCTCGTCATCGAACCTGGCCCCAGCACCTTCGGCGGCGTCGTGCTCGTACACCCCGTCACCACCACGAGGCCTGCCACCGCCAGCACCGCCCCCCGCAACCCGCGCATCACGCTCCTCCCCGACGGCTTCCCACCGCTCGCATCGGGCACCCCATCGACCACCGACCGTGCAGACACCCTAACCACCTGCGACGATCCCCGCGCCCGCCGCGAACACCCCTGTGGATAACAGCACCACATAACGGACATCATTCGCCCGCCAGGCCGACGCTCGTCGCACCGTCGTCCGGACATACCCTGACCCAGTGACGCACTACGACCTGGTGATCATCGGTACCGGCTCTGGCAACTCCATCCCCGGGCCGGACTTCGACGGCTGGAACATCGCCATCGTCGAGGACGGCGTCTTCGGTGGCACCTGCCTGAACGTCGGCTGCATCCCCACCAAGATGTACGTCTACCCCGCCGACATCGCCCAGGGCACCGTCGAGGGGGCGCCGCTCGGAGTCCACGCCACGCTCGACCGGATCGACTGGAAGTCCATGCGGGAGCGCATCTTCGGCCGCATCGACCCAATCGCCGCTGGCGGCAAGGCGTATCGCGAGGGCAACGAGTGCCCCAACATCACGGTCTACACCGGCCACGGCCGCTTCACCGGGCCCAAGCGCCTGCGCATTGCGCTGTCCGGTGGTGCCAGCGAAGACATCACCGCCGACCGGTTTGTGATAGCCGCCGGTTCCCGCGCCGTGATCCCCGAGATCCCCGGCCTGGATCGGGTGCGATACCACACCTCCGACACCGTGATGCGGATCGAGGACGTCCCCGCCAGGGTCGTGATCCTCGGCGGGGGCTACATCGCGGCCGAGTTCGGCCACATTTTCTCCTCCTTCGGCAGCGCAGTCACCCAGATTGCCCGCGGTCCCGCCTTGCTACGCCACCACGACGTCGATATCTCCCGGGCCTTCACGGCGGCTGCCGCATCCCGGTACGACGTCCGGCTGGCAACCACCGTCACCGCTGCTCGTCCTTCGACCTCTGGAGGTGACGGCGTCGTACTGGACGTGCTCGGCGCCGGGGGCAAAGCCGTGGTCGAGGCCGACCTGCTGCTGGTCGCGACCGGGCGGCGCCCCAACGGCGACCGGCTGGCCGTCACCGAGACCGGCGTCGGGCTGGACAAGTCCGGGCGGGTGATCGTCGACGAGTACCAACGCACTGCGGTGCCGGGCATCTGGGCATTGGGTGACGTGAGTTCCGAGCACCAGCTCAAGCACGTGGCCAACCACGAGGCGCGGGTCGTCGCCCACAATCTCGCCCACCCGGACGACCTGATCGCCGCCGATCACCGGTTCGTACCCTCGGCGGTGTTCGCGCACCCGCAGATCGCGACGGTCGGGCTCACTGAGCAGCAAGCCCGCAAGCGGGGCATCGCCCATGTCACCGCCCAACGGGCCTACGGCGGCGTCGCGGCCGGCTGGGCCCGGGAGGACGTTACCGGCTTCTGCAAGGTGATCGCCGATCCGGGGACCGGCCAGCTGCTGGGCGTGCACATCATCGGCCCGGAAGCGGCAACGGTAGTCCAAACGGCCATCATGGCGATGCACGTCGGTATTCCCGCGCATCAGGTGGCGCGCGGTCAGTACTGGATCCACCCAGCATTGCCCGAGGTACTGGAGAACGCGCTGCTGGCGCTGCCCGAGCCCACCGGCCGGTAGCCCCTGCGCCAGGCCCGTCCGTTGGGCGCGGCCGGCGATCGGCTGCCCCCAGCTCGGGCCTGGCGCGTCACGACTCGCACCTCGTGGGGATCTTGAGCGCGTTTGCGCAGGTCGCGTTCTGCAAGATCCCCACGAGGTGCGAGTTTTCCCCTGACCGTCCCCGCAGATGGAACACTCGATGCCATACAAGTCCCGCCGGAGGTGACGATGACGAACCCCTCGACCGGCCCGCGGTTCCGGATGGCCCCGGGCACTGTGCTGCGCGGCAGTCGACGCCCGCCACTCCCGGAATCCCAGCCCACGGCGGAACCAGGCGACCCGGGGACACCCAGTGCCCCTACAGCACCCGACGGCTCGGCCACATCCAGCGCCCCGGCGCCCCGCCCGTCCGACGCGCCCACCGGATTCCGCAACACCCTGCACGACCGTGCGTCGTTGGCCGTGTCTGTCGACCCGGTGTGGTTGCTCGCCCCGCTCTACGCGCGGGACGCCGCCGGGCTCACCGTGCCGGGCGATGGCCCCGGCCGGGTGGCGCCGGCCGTGCCCGACGTGCCCGTCACCGACGCCGTCACCGACCTCGAGGCCGCGGCATCCGACTGGCCCGCCTGGTGGGCCGCAGCGCTGGCCTACCGGCCGGGCACGCCTGCCCCACGACAACGCGACCTCATCGCCGGATCCGTTGCACTGCACCGGCTCTGGATCAGACTGGAACCTGGCTACGACCGCTGGCTGGCCGCGCGCCCGGCGCACCGGCCCGACGCCGACATTCCGGCACGGTCGGTGGAGCGTGCCGCCCTGGCCGGCTTCGCCGCAGCCACCGGACGCGAGCCGGGCCGGTGGACGGTGCGCATCCTGGAGATCCCCGTCACCGGCAGCTATCTGCACTCACCCGAGCCGCGCCGCATCGTGGTGTCCGCGACCCTGCGCGCCGACCCGGACCGGTATCGCGACGCCCTGGCAGCCGAACTCCCCCGGCACTTCTGAGCCCCGACCGGAGTTGTGTGGCCCATCGTGCGGGTGGAGCGCGCTGGGCAACACGACCCAGCGGCGCTCACGGCAGCGTGAGCACCTCGGCGCCGGTCTCGGTCACCACGAGGGTGTGCTCGAACTGTGCCGTCCACGACTTGTCGCGCGTGGTGACGGTCCAGTCGTCGTCCCACAGATCCCACCCGATGCCGCCGAGGGTGATCATCGGCTCGATGGTGAAGGTCATGCCCGGCTCGATGACGGTCGTGGCACTCGGCTCGTCGTAATGCACGATCACCAATCCGGAGTGGAAGGTGTGCCCGATGCCGTGACCGGTGTAGTCGCGCACTACCCCGTAGCCGAATCGCTTGGCGTAGGACTCGATGACCCGGCCGATCACGTTGAGCTGGCGCCCCGGCGCGACGGCCTTGATCCCCCGGCGCAGCGCCTCCGCAGTCCGTTCGATGAGCAGCCAGTTCTCCTCGGCGACGTCGCCGGCCGGATAGGTCGCGCAGGTATCGCCGTGCACCCCGTCGATGAAGGCGGTGACGTCGATGTTCACGATGTCCCCGTCCTGGATCACCGTGGAGTCCGGAATGCCGTGGCAGATGACCTCGTTCAGCGAGGTGCAGCACGACTTGGGGAATCCCCGGTAGCCCAGCGTGGACGGGTAGGCGCCATGGTCGCACAGGTAGTCGTGCACCACCGCATCGATCGCGTCGGTGGTCACTCCCGGCTCGATGATCTTGGCACCCTCGGCCATCGCACGAGCGGCCAGCCGGGACGCGACGCGCATCTTCTCGATCGTTTCGGGCGTCTGTACGTAGGACGGCTCGGGGTTACGGGCCGGGCCGGACTTGCCGACGTATTCCGGGCGGGGGATTCCGGCCGGCACGGTGCGGATCGGGGTCGGCGTGCCGGGAGCGAGCGGGGCGCGAGTCGTGCTGGTGGCCATGCTCCGAGCCTACGACCGCGTGGGAAGCGCACTCCACGGACGCCTGCCGCCGTCGATGGGCCGGCTCGGTGCCGTTTTTCGACGGCCAGATCTGACCAAGATCATCTCGACATGCGGAAACTCCGCGGCCCGTCGATCTGGACGTCGAACAACAGCAGATCGGCTCACTTCGGCGGCAGTGCCTTGAGGAACGTGTCCAGGATCGCGTTGGTGCGCTTGGAGTCGTTACCGCCCACGATCAGCGCCGCGAAGGCGATATCCCCCCGGAATCCGACCGTCCAGGCGTGGGCCTGGATGTCGCCCTTGTCGTTGACATACTCCGCGGTGCCGGTCTTGGCGTACACGGTGCCCGCATCCTGTAATTGCCGGGCGGTGCCGTCGGTGACGACCGCCCGCATGAACGCCCGGATGTCGCTCCGCGCGGCCGTCGATCGGGCCGGTGCTGGGTGATCGACGGTGGTCTTCGTCCCCCGGATCAGCACCGGCACCGGCATGTTCCCGGTCGCCGCGGTGGCTGCCATCAGCGCCTCGGAGAACGGTGTCACCAGGTCCGTGCCCTGCCCGAAGCCGTTCTCCGCCCGGTCCAGGATCGACCCGGCGTCCAGGATCTTGCCGGTCAGCGTGATGATGCCCTTGATGTCGAAGTCCAGCCCCACCCCGTATTGGGTGGCCGCCTTCGGCAGCGCGTCATCGGGCAGTTCGGACGCGAGCCGGGCGAACGTGGTGTTGCAGGAATGCGCGAACGCCGTCGTCACCGTTACAGTTCCGAGGTCGAACCCCTCGTTGTGGATCGTGCGGTTGTCCAGCGTCCACTCACCCGGACAGGGCACCTCGGTATCCGGCCGAACCAGTCCGTGGTCGACGGCGGCCGTCGCGGTGATGATCTTGAAGGTGGATCCCGGCGGGTACTGGCCGGTCAGCGCGATGGGCCCTTGGGAATCGGCGGGGGCATTCTGCGCCACGGCGAGGATCTCGCCTGTGGACGGCTGGATGGCCACCAGCACCGCGGGCTCCTTGATCGGAGCGAGCGCGGCCTCCGCCGCCTCCTGGGTTGCAATGTCCAGGGTCAGGGTGACCTTCGGGCCCGGTTTCGGCGGCTTCTCGTCCAGGGTCTCCAACTCGTCGCCGGCGGTGTCCACGGAGGCGATGCGCCAGCCGGGTGTGCCCTTCGCCAGCGTGTTGGCCACCGGCACTGCCTGCTCCAGCAGTTCGCGGGCGAAGTTCCGGGTGGGTGGCAGGTCGCGCATCGTCGATGGCAGGCTGACCCCCTGCACCGCGCCCAGTTTCGCCTGCACGGCGGCGAAGTCGGCGTCCCGCAGGTTGATCACGGTGTAGCTGTCGTGCCCATCGGCCCTGGCCTGCTGCACCCCGGCCGTGATCGACGCGGCGGTAATGGTCTTGTCGAATCGCTTGACCTGCGCGGCGATCCGGCTGGCGGTATCGCCCAGGTCGCTGACCTTGTTGACCAGTACTACCACGGAGTACACCCGGACCGGGGCGATCAGTTCCACGTCGTTGCGATCCACGATGGTGCCGGGCGTGGTCGGCGTGGTCCGCACCACCAGGGTCTGCTGCGGGCCTAGGTCCGGGTGCACCACGGCCGGGGTGAAGTCCAGCCTCCAGGCCGATCCTTGATCAGTATCGGTGCGCTGCCACGTCCAGGGCACCCGGTAGCTCCAGGTGCCAACCACCGGCAGCGACCACGTCATGGTGGCGGTGACGGTGGCCTGGTCGGTGGCACTGCGGGTGACGCGGCCGGTGGTGATGGCCAGCTTCGTAGCCTTCAGGTCGGTGGCCACAGTGCGCATCAGCAGCGCGGCAGCGTCCGGTTCGGTGGTCAGCTGGGCAGCATCGTGGGTGCGGCCGGCCCGCCAATCGGTGACGAAGCTGTCGATGGTGCGCTGCGGGCTCGGGCCGGAATCGGTGTCCTGCGGCGGCGCGGTGGGGCCGGTACAGCCCACCAGCAGCGCCAGCAGGCACGCCGCCACCGTGACCACGACGGCCGCCGGCGCCCGGAGCACACTGCAACGGACCGACCACACCACGCCCGTCAGTATCCCAAGGGGACCTGGCCGTGTCGGGGCCTGACGCGCCGTCGCAGGATGCATGTTCGCGGATCTGCAACACGGTTTCGGCGCCGAACGACCGCAAGACCGTGTTGCAGATCCGCGAACCTCTGTGCAGGGACGGCCAGAACGGCGGGGCCGGCCAGAACGGCAGGGCCGGTCAGGACGGCAGGGCGCCCCTAGAACAGCACCGAGGCGAACGTCCCGACCTGAGCGAACCCCACCCGTGCGTAGGCCGCTCGGGCAGCCGTGTTGTGCGCGTTCACGTACAGGCTCGGCAACCGCCCCATTCGCTGCACCCCCGCCACCACCGTCGCCATCGCCGGCGCCGCGATCCCCCGGCCGCGCCAGGCCGGATGCACCCATACGCCCTGGACCAGCGCCACCCGCCGGGACAGCGCCCCGATCTCCGCCTTGAACACCACCTGTGCCCCGTCGAACCGGGCGAAGGCCCGCCCCGACGAGAGCAGCCCCGCGACCCGGGACCGGTATCCGGCACCGCCGTCACCGGCCGTGGGGTCCGCCCCGACCTCCTCGCTGAACATTGCCACCGCCGCCGGGTAGTAGTCGCGTAGCCGCTCCGTCCCGACCTGGACCACCTGGTGGTCGGCGGGTATTGCGGGGACGTCGGGGCAGGTCAGCAGCGGCTGGTCGGCCCGTATCTCCCGCGCCGGGCCCCACGAGGCGGACAGCGCGTCCCAGAGCGGCAGCGTCGGGCCGGCGTGCCCCACCAGCGAGGCGCACTGGCGCGCTCCCCGGCCGAGCACGTCGGCGAGCGCCGCAAGGGCCGGCCCTCGGCCGGTCAGCGGGATCAGGTTCACCCCGGCAAAGCACAGCGCGCTCCGCCCGCCGTCCACTCCCCAGAACGTGCCGCCCAACAGTTGGCGGTCCATCCCGGCCAGCTCGAAGCGGGCCGCCACCAGGCAGGATCCGACCGGGTCGGCGGCCAGCACCTCGGCCACCGTGTCGGCGGCGCCCCGGCCGAGCGGACGCGCCCCCGCGGCGCGGAACCTCGCGCGCAGCCCGGGGGCGGCCATCTGGACTCTGCTGGCGATCAGCCGAGGCTGACCGTGGGTTCGCCGCTGGGCACCCCGTCGGCGCGCATGCCGTCGGCGATCCGCATGGCCTCCTCGATGAGCGTCTCGACGATCTGCGACTCGGGCACCGTCCGGATCACCTCGCCCTTGACGAAGATCTGCCCCTTGCCGTTGCCGGAGGCCACACCCAGGTCGGCCTCCCGGGCCTCCCCCGGGCCGTTCACCACGCAGCCCATCACGGCCACCCGCAGCGGCACATCCAGCCCCTCTAGACCCGCCGTCACCTCGTTGGCCAGCTTGTACACGTCGACCTGAGCCCGACCGCAGGACGGGCAGGACACGATCTCCAGGCCGCGCTCGCGCAGGTTGAGCGACTCCAGGATCTGCAGCCCTACCTTGACCTCCTCCACCGGAGGTGCGGACAGCGACACCCGAATGGTGTCCCCGATGCCCTCGCCCAGCAGCGCGCCGAACGCCACGGCCGACTTGATGGTGCCCTGGAAGGCCGGGCCGGCCTCGGTCACCCCCAGGTGCAGGGGGTAGTCGCACTGCTCGGCCAGCAGTTCGTACGCGCGCACCATCACGACCGGGTCGTGGTGCTTGACGGAGATCTTGATGTCGCGGAAGTCGTGCTCCTCGAACAGCGAGCACTCCCACAGCGCCGACTCCACCAGCGCCTCCGGGGTGGCCTTGCCGTACTTGGCCAGCAAACGGGGGTCCAGCGATCCCGCGTTGACCCCGATCCGGATCGGGGTGCCGTGATCCTTGGCGGCCTGGGCGATCTGGCGAACCTGGTCGTCGAACTTGCGAATGTTGCCGGGGTTGACCCGGACCGCCGCGCAGCCCGCTTCGATCGCGGCAAATACGTACTTGGGCTGGAAGTGGATGTCGGCGATGACGGGGATCTTCGACTTGTGCGCGATCGCGGGCAGCGCGTCGGCGTCGTCGGAGGACGGGACGGCGACCCGGACGATCTGGCAGCCGGCGGCGGTGAGTTCGGCGATCTGCTGCAGGGTCGCGTTGACGTCAGCGGTGACGGTGGTGCACATGGACTGCACCGACACGGGATAGTCGCTGCCGACCCCGACCGTGCCGACCATCAGTTGCCGGGTCGGCCGACGGGACGCCAGCACGGGTACCTGCCGGTCGGCGGGCATGCTCGGCATCCCCAACCCGACGTACCCACTCGTCTGTCTGCTCGGCTGTTTGCTCATCGAAGTCTGCGAATCTGCGACCTGTGTCATTGCTCCTGGTCTCCCCTGGGCCCTCGCCCGGATCGTCCGTCATGCGGGAACCGGGCGCCGTCCGGCACCGTTCGTCACCGCCTATCCGAACAACTGCACCGGGTTGACGATGTCGGCCACCGCGGTCAGCAGCGAGAGCCCGATGAACAGCAGGGCGACCACGTAGGCCACCGGCATCAGCGTAGCCACGTCGAACGGCCGGGGCCGCGCGCGACGCCGCATGCCGGCCCATCCGCGGCGGACCCAGTCGATGACGGCGCCCAGGATGTGCCCGCCGTCCAGCGGCAGCAGCGGCAGCAGGTTCAGCAGGAACAGGCTCATGTTGAACCCGGCCAGCAGGTTGAGCACCCAGGCGACCTTGTCTTGCACGGACCAGTCCTGCGCCAGGATCTCCCCGCCGATCCGGCCGGCGCCGATGATGCCCATCGGCCGGTCGGGGTCGCTGCGCGAGTGGTCGACGATGGCCTCCCACACCGCGGGAATGCGCTGCGGGATCCTGGCCACCGCGTGGGTGGCCGCCACCACGAAGTCCCCGGTGCGCACGAACGCCGACCCCAGCCCCTGCGCTACGTAGGGCTCATCGGGGCTGACCCCGAGAAAGCCGATGCGATGCGCGCCGACCAGTGCGCCGTTGGCGTCGTAATCCGGACGCTGGGTGGCCACGATCGGCACTGCCACGGTGTCCGAGGCACCGCCGCGGGTATAGGTCAGCTCGATGGTGCTGCCGCCCGATTCGGCGATGATCTGCTGGAACTGCGTCCACTCGGTGATGGGGGTGCCGTTCACGGCGGTGACGGTGTCGCCGGGCTGCAGTCCGGCCTGCGCGGCCGGGGTCGCGGCATCCCCGGGCTCGCAGGTGCTGCGCTGCTGTTCGCCGGAGGCGGCCACCGGGATCACGCAGGCGCTGACGTCGTGGATGGTGGTGCTGGCGACCGGGATCCCGATGGCCATCATCGAGATGCCGAACAGGACCACCGCGAAGATCAGGTTCTGGGCCGGCCCGGCCAGCATGACGATAATCCGCTTGAACGGGTGCAGCTGGTAAAACTGTCTGCCCTCGTCGGCCTGGGTGATCTCGGCCCGGTCGGCCTGGCGGGACTGCTCGGCAATCTGCCGGAAGACCCCCAGCGGGCTGGAGACCGTCGAGTCCATCCGGCGGCGGCCGTCCTTGCCCGGCGGCACCATGCCGATCATGCGGATGTAGCCGCCGAGCGGGATGGCCTTGAAGCCGTACTCGGTTTCGCCGCGCTTGCGGGACCAGATGGTCTTGCCGAAGCCGACCATGTACTGCGTCACGCGAACACCGAACAGCTTGGCGAACGTCAGGTGGCCGGCCTCGTGCCAGGCGATGGAGATGATCAGCCCGACCGCGAAGATCAACACTCCCGCGGCATACAACAGCACCGTGCTCACGGCGGCTATCGACCCCCTCCCAGCGCGGCGATCACCTCGTCGGCGCGGGTCCGCGCCCAGGCCTCGGCGTCCAGCACATCCTGCACGCTGCCGGGCTCGGATTTCACCCGATCCGACTCACCGATGATCCGCTCCAGCACCTCGGCTATGCCGAGAAACGGCAGGGAACCGGATGTGAATGCGGCCACGGCCTGCTCGTTGGCGGCGTTGTAGGCGGCCGGCACCATGCCGCCGGACACGCCCGCCGCGCGGGCCAGTTCCAGCGCCGGGAAGGTCTCGGTGTCCACCGGCTCGAAGGTCCATTCGGCGGCGCGGCCGAAGTCGCACGCGGCGGCGGCACCGGGCACCCGGCGCGGCCAGGCCAGGCCGAGGGCGATGGGCAGTCGCATGTCGGGCGGGCTGGCCTGCGCGATCGTGGCACCGTCGGCGAAGGTCACCATGGAGTGGATCACCGACTGTGGGTGCACCACGATCTGGATGCGCCGGTAGGGCACGCCGAACAGCAGGTGCGCCTCGATCAGCTCCAGGCCCTTGTTGACCAGGGTGGCTGAGTTGATGGTGACCACCGGGCCCATCTGCCAGGTGGGGTGCGCCAGCGCGTCGGCGAGGGTGACGTGCTCCAGGTCTGCGGCCTTGCGCCCGCGGAACGGGCCACCGGAGGCCGTGAGCACCAGGGCGGCCACCTCGTCGGGATCCCCCGCACGCAGGCACTGGGCCAGCGCGGAATGCTCGGAGTCCACCGGTACGATCTGGCCGGGCGCCGCGGCCCTGGTCACCAGCGAGCCACCGGCCACCAGGGACTCCTTGTTGGCCAGCGCCAGGGTGGCGCCCGCACCGAGCGCGGCCAGCGTGGGACCCAGGCCCACGGAGCCGGTGATGGCGTTGAGCACCACGTCCGCCGGGGTACCGAGCACCAATTCCGTGGCGGCCTCGGGGCCAGCCAGCACCCGGGACGGGGCGATGCCATCGACGGCCGTGCCCGGATTCGGAATGGCGATCCTGGCGTCCGGGTGCGCGGCGGCCTGGGTGGCGAGCAGGTCGGGCCGGGAGCCACCGGCCGCCAGACCCACCACGTGAAAGGCCGCCGGATTGGCCTCGATGACCTCCAGCGCCTGGGTGCCGACCGAGCCGGTGCTGCCCAGCACGATGACCCGGCGGGGCGGGGAGCCGGGCCCGAAGTCGAGGGATCGGAGTGCGAACTGCGTCACCCGACCATTGTTCACCACGCCTGACACACACCCGAGACGCCACGAATTTCCCCGGCGCTCTCACGCAAACCCGGCGGGGCGGACATACTGGCTCGGTGGCGAGGGCGAAACGGGCGGGGGCGCGCTGGATTGCGCTGCTGCTGGGGCTCGCCCTGGTGGCGTCCGCGGTGGTCGCCTACGCGCTGATCAAGGTCACCGCTCCGGGGCCGGGCAGCGACGAGGCGGTCTCCACCGTCCCGAGCACCTCGGGCTCGGTGAGTACCGATCTGGTGTCCCCGGCCGACATCCGGAAGAGCGCCGGCGATTCCAGCGCGTCGCCCGGAACCCCGCCCACCGGCACCGGCTCCGGGGTCGGCGATTCGACCCTCGCCTCCGCGCCGGCGAGCGCCACGCCGATCGCGCCGAGCCCCACGCCCGTCACGAGCGCGCCCACCCAGAGCAGCGCGGCAGGGACGGCCGGCAGCGACGCATCGTCCGGTGCCCCACCGACCGTGACGAGCGTGCTCGCCGGATCCGAGGTGTCGCTACCCGCCGCATGGTCCGGCACGGCGACCGTCACCGTCACCGTCCTGGGCGACTGCGCCACCTCGACGCCGTCGGTATATGCCGACGTCCCCGCGGACCTGGCGCTGGATCTGCCGCAGAACGAGGCCAACGCGGTCGCGCCGACCGTCACCACCGCGCTGCCGGACGACGAGCCGACCCTGACCTTGGGAGTCAACGCCAGCGCCCTGCCGTCCCTGGCGGTGTACTCGTCCGCCGTCGACGACAGCGGGGTCCTGCATCGCTACTGGCAGCTGGAGTTGCTGCCCGGCCTGCAGCGCACCGATGTGCACGGCACCCTGATCGACGAGGCAGTGGACAGCACCAACCCGAACCTGATGGTCGACGCCGAGACCTCGCTGCAGCCTTGCGAGACCGAGGGAACGGTGTCGCTGCCCAGGGTGCTGGGCGTCGGGTCGACGATGACGGGCTGGGTGAGCAAGTCCAGCGCCCGGCTGACGCTGACCGCGCGCACGACGGACGGCAAGCGCGAGGTGACCGTGGTGGTGACGGCAACCCGCAAACAGTGACGGCCAGCAGCGACTCACTGGTACCGGCCGGCAACGGCTCACTGGTACCGGCCCGGCAGCCACTCACTGGTACCGGCCCGGCAGCGGCCCGCGGGCCCGACACACGGCGCGGGCCCGAGCGTGAGACCATGGCGGTAGACCACCTCACGCACGTCCCGGAGGCAGCTGTGGCAGATACCTCGCTCGAACGGCGCTCGGCTCCGTCCGGTGGCGCCGACCACGCCCCGGCGCAGGCGTCCGCGCATCCGGTGGTCCGGTACAACCCGGACGCCCCGAGCGAGGAGTGGGGCTGGCACGGCTCCTGGCGGCAGTTCGCGCCCAAGGGCAGCGCGCTGATGATGTGGATCGGCGTGTTCACCCTGGTGATGTTCAACTTCACCGAGCACCAGTCGCACGTGGAGAACTACTACTTCAACGGGATCGCACTGATCGGGGCCATTTGGTTGATCGCCCGGGAGCGGTCCGGACGCAAGATGCGCCGCCGGCAGCGCGAGGCGGACGAGCGCGCCGGTCACTGAGCCGGCGGCCCGACGTCGCGTAGTGCGACACGGCCGCGCTGTCGCCGCGCCGCTCAGCGTTCCGCGGCGGCCAGTTGCCCGCAGGCGGCGGCGATCTCCCGGCCGCGAGTGTCCCGCACCGTGCACGTCACCCCTGCCGCCCGCACCCGGCGCACGAACTCGTCCTGCACTCGCTTCGGTGAGGCGTCCCACTGGCTGCCGGGCGTGGGGTTCAGCGGGATCAGGTTCACGTGCACCAGCGGGCCGAGCTTGTGGTGCAGCACTGAGCCCAGCAGGTCGGCCCGCCAGGGCTGGTCGTTGATGTCCCGGATCAGCGCGTACTCGATGGACACTCGCCGGCCGGTGGCGCCGGCGTAGCGCCGGGCCGCATCCAGCACCTCGGCGACCTTCCACCGGTCGTTGATCGGCACCAGGGTGTCGCGCAACTCGTCGTCCGGGGTGTGCAGCGACACAGCCAGGCGCACCTGCAGCCCCTCCGCGGTGAGTCGGTCGATCGCCGGCACCAGCCCCACCGTGGACACCGTCACCGACCTGGCCGAGATGCCCAGGCCGTGTGGTGCCGGCCCGGTGATCAACCGCACTGCCGCCAGCACCCTGGCGTAGTTGGCCAGCGGCTCCCCCATCCCCATGAACACCACGTTGGACAGCCGGCCGGGCTCCCCCAGCGCGCCGTCTCGGGCCGCGGCGGCGGCCAGCCGGACCTGCTCGACGATCTCGCCGGTGGACAGGTTGCGCTGCAGCCCGCCCTGGCCGGTGGCGCAGAACGGGCACGCCATGCCGCAGCCGGCCTGGCTGGACACGCACAACGTGATGCGATCCGGGTAGCGCATCAGCACCGACTCGATCAGGGTGCCGTCGTGCGCTCGCCACAGCGTCTTGCGGGTGCTGCCGTCGTCGCAAGCGATCGAGCGGACCTCCGTGAGCAGCTCCGGCAGCAGGGCGTCGACAAGCTCGGCCCGGCCGGCGCCGGGCAGGTCGGTCATCGCCTCGGCGTCTCGCGTCAGGCCCGCGAAGTAGTGCCGGGCGAGCTGATCGGCGCGGAAGGCGGGCTGGCCGGCCGCCTGCACGGCCTTCTTGCGTGCGTCGAGGGCGAGGTCCGCCAGGTGGACGGGAGGCTTGCCGCGGCGCGGGGCGGCGAGCACGAGGGGCAGGGATTTCGTCATGACTGGCTGATTGTCCCACCCGGTTGCCCCGGGCGGAGCCCGGGCGCCGGCGCCGGGGAGTCTGAAAATCTGCCTCTGGATTTCCAGCGCTGGGGCCCGGGCGCGCATCTCCGCAGGTCAGCCCGCCGCAGCCGCATCGACCCTGGAATCTGGCGGCAGGTTTTCAGAGCGGCGGCCTCACGTCGCGCTGACGACATCGGTCTTGCGGAAGTCGTTTCCCTTGAACAGCAGGGGTGCGCCGGCGGTCTTTGCCAGCGCGTAGGAGAAGCAGTCGCCCAGGTCCAGCCCGGCGGGATGCCGCCCCTTGCCGAATCGGCGCCATGCCCGGACCGCAATCTGAGCCTGCCCCGGGTCGACGGCGACGACGGACACGTCGAGCGTCGTCAGCAGGGTGCGCAGGTCGGCTGCCGCCTCGCTGCCCTGCTTGGCCTCGACGACGATCGATGCCTCGACCAGCGTCGCGGCCCCGATCTGCAGGTCGCCGGCGTGGGTCGTCATCACCGACAGCAGGGCCTCGGCATCCGGCTCGCCGAACACCACGGCTGCCAGCACCGAGGTGTCCAGCACGATCGTCACGCGGGAAGCCCGTGCTCGTCGTAGCCCAGCACCTCGTCCGCGGGCCGGTCGTCGAGCATGGTCCTCGCACGCCCCCGGGCGATGATGTCGTGCAGGCCCCCCGCCTCGGCGGGCATGGCCGCCTGGGCGCGAACCCGGGCGAGTCGCTCTTCGATCGCGCGACGTGCGGCCACCGTGATGCTCTCGCCCGTGGCCCTGGCCAGTTCGCGGGCCAGGCGATCGGTCTGCCCATCCTTGATATTGAGCGCCACAGTTTCCACCATATCAGGAGCCTTTGTTCCTGATGAGGAAGAACTCGGTCATCGACCGGGGCGCGACCATTCGATGTCTGCGCGGAGCGCCATCGAAGGGTCTGGGCGGGGCGCCATCGAAAACGGCCCCGATCGCCGCGGCGGCCGGTCGGTCGATGCCGGCGGTTCGGGGTGTCGGCGAGGGCCAGCGGGATCAGCAGTGCGGCGCTCGCACCACAGGTCGACCCACGGGATCGGTGCGCGTCAGGAAGGGCTCCAACACACCGGGCACCGCGGCGTCGGCCAGCTCCACGGCGACCGGTTCGGGCACGTCGTGCACCCGGTAGCCCTGCTTGCCGGCTGCGGTGGTGGCGACGAGCGTCACCAGTCCGGCGCGGCGCTGGAAGTAGGTCTGCCGGATGGTCCAGCCGATGATCCCGTCCCGCTGCAGCACCGCGCGCCGGCCACGCAGGCTGTGCGCGCGGGTGACCAGGTATTCCGGGGTGAGCGCGTGCCCGAGCCGGCGTGCCCGATCGCCGGCCAGCGGCACGGCGACCACCGGTGGCACGACGCCGGCCAGCGGCAGCCAGGAGTTCCAGCCCGCCACCACCACCGACGCCGACCAGACGGCGGTGAGCAGTGCGGCCACCGTCGACGCTCGCGCATACCGGCGGCGCACCGCCCGGCGCCCGTGCGGCACGAGCGGCATCTCCAGTGGCTCGGCGCTGCCGATCACCAGTGCGCCGACGCCAAGCGACGCCGCCCGCGGTGCCGGCGGCACCATCGGCACCGCGCCCGCCTCCCGCCTGCTCATGCCGGTGACGATCGCCGACAGCCGGGCGGCACCGACCGACCGGAGCCCCAGCGGTTCGTGCAGTTCCACGCCGCGCACCCGGGCGATCTCGATGCTGGTCTCCCGCGAGGTCGCCCCACCGCGGCTGACGTGGAAGCTGCGCTGCGCACCGTCCCGGGACAGCGTGAAGCCCCAATAGTTGAGCAGGTACCCGATCAGCGCGAGCACGCAGATGACCAGCACCAACACCAGCGCGGCGACGACGATCGGCCCGACCGGCGGCGGCCCGCTGCCCAGATGCGCCCGATCCAGCAGCCGGCCGACCACCGGGCCGATGAACTGGCTGGTCGCGCCGACGACGGCCGCGGCAACCAGCAGACCGCCCGTCGTCAGCGGCGCGTAGCGAACCCAGCGCGGATCCAGTCGGAGCAGCACCTCGTCACCCAGCGGTGCGCCCGCGCGCGCCAGCGGGGCTTGCGGATCAGCACCCGCCAGAACTGCAGGATCAGCACCCGCCGGGGCGTGCGCACCGGCAGCCGCCGGGGTACTCACCCCGGCACCCGCAGGGGCCCGTGCACCCGCCTCTGCCGGCACCACGCCGTCGTCCGCCGGTAGCGCCCGGTGCAGCAGCGCCGCCCGCAACGTGCGTGCCTGCGGACGCGGCAGCGAGTCGAGTTTGATGCGCTCGGCGCCGCCCTGCCCGGCGCCGGCGGTGCCGATCTCGACCGTGGCCAGCCCGAGCATCCGGTGGATCGGCGAGGCCGTCAACTCCACGCTGCGGATCCGGTCCAGGACGGCCGTCAGCCGGGTCCGCACCACGAGGCCGCGGCGCAACTGGAGCTGCCCGTCGACGATGCGGTAGCTGGTGGTCACGTAACGCAGCAGGCCCAGCGCCACCGGCACCGCGACCGCGGCGAGGTGCCACCAACGGTCACCGTCCAGCGAGTTGCCGATCAGGAACACCCCGATCAGCGCGGGCAGAAAGCGCACCACCTCGTTCACCGGGTGCACCAGCAGCATCCGGGGGTCCAGGCGCCGCCAGCCCTGATCCCCCACCAACGGGTCGCCCCGAACCGTCCTCACGTGGCGTCGCCAACCTGTCCGGCGGTGCGTCGAGTGAGTTCGGCCACCATATCGTCCGCGGTCTCGCGGGCCAGGCCCACGATGTGCAGCGGTCCCTGCGCCGATGCGGTGGTCACCCGCACCGCGGCCAGACCCAGCAGGCGGCTCAGTGGGCCCTGGGTGATGTCGACCGTCTGCACCCGCGACATCGGTGCGACCCGGCGCTCCCTGGTCAGCCACCCGGTCTGGGTGTAGACCGCGCCGGAGGTCACCTCCCACCGGTGGACCCGGTACCGGAACACCGGCATCGTCACGCAGTAGCACACCGCTGCCGCCGCGTACGCCGGCCAGACCCAGGCCGGCAGCGCGAACCAGTGCCACACCCCGGTGATGAACACCAGGACGACGGCCACCACCGCGCACCTGCCGACCGCCTCCCCGACCCAGACCAGCGTCGCGCGAACCGACACCCGGTGCGCGGGGTCGCGAAGCGCGGGAGTGACCGGCGGCATCCCTTCACAGTAGGGGCGCCCGCTCGCCGACGTGGCCGGTGTGAGACACCATGACGGCATGACTTTCCCCTCGACCGGTGCGACCCGGTCGCCAGCCCCCGGCTCCTGGCCGTCCCCGATCTCCGCCGCCGACGCCGTCCGTGGGCGGCGGGCGCTGTCCGCGTGCGCCTTCGCCGGTGACGAGGTCTGGTGGTCGGAGGGTCGTCCGGACGAGTCCGGCCGGGTGGTGGTGTGCGCCACGGCCTCGGACGGGTCCGGTGAGGTCCGGGATGTGCTGCCCGCGCCGTTCAACGCGCGCACCCGGGTGCACGAGTACGGCGGAGTGTCGTTCCTACCGGTGCCCGGTGCTGCCGGGCACGATCTGGTCTTCGTGGAGTTCACCGACCAGCGGCTGTATTTGTGCTCCGGCCGCCGAGGCGGTGACGGCGCCGATCACGCACCGCAGCCGCTGGTGCCAGAGCCCGACCGGCCCACGGGGCTGCGCTGGGCGGATCTCACCCTGGACGCCCCGCGACACCGGATCCTCGCGGTGCGCGAGGAGCATCTCGGCGACGGCACCTACCGGACCGTGCGCCGTTCGGTGGTGGCGATCCCGCTGGACGGCTCCGCCGCCGAGAACCCCTCCGCGATCGTCGAACTCGCGCAGGGCGCGGACTTCTACGCCGCGCCACGACTGTCCCCGGATGGCGAGCGACTGGTCTATCTGAGCTGGCAGCACCCCCACATGCCTTGGGATGAAACCGAACTGCACCTGGCGGAATTGGACTCCGCCGGGCGCCCGTGTCACCATGCGGTGCTCACCGGGGGCGCCGGGACCAGCATGACGGACCCCGGATTCCTGCCGACCGGGCCGGATGCCGGCGCCATCCTCACGCTGTCGGACGAGCACGGCTGGTGGCGACCTCTGCTGATCGGTCCCGACAGCGGTCAGCAGCGATGGTTGTCGGATCAGGATGCTGAGTTCGCCGGCCCCGCTTGGACTCTCGGCCCGCGCAGCTGGGCGCAGTTGCCCGACGGACGACTGGTCGTCACCCGGAGCGGGGTACCCGGCATCCTGCAGGAGGACGGATCGGTCGCGGCCCTGGATCCGGCGTGGACGAGTTGCTCGGACCTGCACGCCGATGCGTCCGGCCGGCTGGCGCTGGTGGTCGGCGGTGACACCGTCACCGCTCGGGTCGCTGTCCTGGCGCCCACCCAGACCGGTTGGCGCGTCACCGATCTGCGAGTGGCCGCGGATCCGGAAACGGATATCCCGGCGGCGTTCCGACCACCGGCCCATCCGATCGTCGTGCACGGCGTGCACGCGATCGTCTATCCCCCCACCCATCCCGACCACACCGCCGAGCCCGGTACCGCGCCGTGCCTGATGGTGGTGCACGGCGGTCCGACCGGCCAGTTCTCCCGGCTGCCGTCGGCGACCACCGCCTTCTTCACCAGCCGCGGCGTCGGGGTGGTCGGGTTGGACTACGGCGGGTCTGCCGGGTACGGCCGGGCCTACCGCGAGCGGCTGCGGCACGCTTGGGGCCGTGTCGATGTCGCCGACGCCGCTGCGGTCGCCCGGGCGCTGGTGGCCGACGGCACCGCCGCGCCGGGTGCCGTGGTGATCGAGGGCGGTTCGGCCGGTGGGTGGACGGTGCTGTCGGCACTCACCGCCGCGGAGGACCTGCTGGGTGGTGCATCGCCGTTCGCGGCCGGGATTTCGCTGTTCGGTGTGGCCGACGCCCGGGCATTGGCCGACGGCACCCATGACTTCGAGGCGCGATACACCGACAGCCTGCTCGGCCCGGATCCGGACTCCTGGTTCGAGGCGTCACCACTGGCACACACCGATCGGCTGCGCATCCCCGTGCTGCTGTTGCAGGGCGGCCGGGATCCGATCGTCACCCCCGACCAGGCGGAGGCGTTCCGGAGCGCGGCCGCCGAGCGCGGGGTGCCACACGCGCTGATCGTCTTCCCGCAGGAGAGTCACGGCTTTCGCGCGGCCGACGCGCAAATCGCCACGCTGCAAGCGGAGTTGAGCTTCCTGGGGCAGATCCTGGGGTTCGACACGCCGGGGGTGCCGCACCTGGACCTCGTCACCGCCTGACCCTGTGCGCTGATCGACTCCCGGCTGCGCGGGCTCAGGCCAGGCCCAGGGACTTCATCCGCTCGGCGTGCCCGTGCTGCAACCTGCGGAACAACGCGCCGATCCCGGCCAGGTCACCGGATCCGCGCACGATCAGCTCGGCCAGCCGGTCCCGGTCGGCGGCCACGTACTGGGCCTGGGTCATCGCCTCGCCGAGCAGCCGGCGTCCCCACAGCGCCAGCGGACCGGCCAGCCGCGGGTCCGCCTGGCAGGCCCGGCGCACCTCTCGCACGGCGAACGCCGAGTGCCCGGTGTCGGCCAGCACGGTAAACACCAGATCCCGCGTGACCGGGTCCAGCCACTCGGCGATCTCCCGGTAGAAGTCGGCCGCCAGCCCGTCTCCGACGTGCGCCTTGACCAACGACTCCAGCCACGAGTGCGGCGCCGTCGAGTCGTGGAAGGCGTTGAAGGGCGCCACGAACGGCATCATGGCCTGCTCGACGGCCACCCCCAACCCGGCCAAGTGGTCGGCCAGCCGGCGAAAGTGCCCCAGCTCGGCCGCCGCCATCGCGGAAAGCTGCACCCGGCCAGCCAGCGTCGGGGCGTACCGGGCGTCCGCGGCCATCCGGTCGAAGGCCGACAGCTCACCGTAGGCGAGCACACCCAGCAGATCCACCACCGCCTCCGAGTCGCGCGCGGGCGGCTCGATCGCGTCGGAACCGGAGCCGGGTATCGCCGCCGGAGCCTGCGCGCCGACCGGCACGGACGACTGCGGGTCGGTCATGGTCCCTCCTGCATCGGTGCGGCGGCGCGTTCCGCTCCGAGCCTAGTGTCGGCAGCCCGGTCCGGCCGAGCGGACAGCGCCGGCTAGATCGTCCCGCGCGGATGATCGGTGATGGACGCCGCGAGCACGTACACTGGTTTCCGACAGGCGGCACCACCTGGGTGCCGCCGCAGTGTGCGCGCGTCGCCTGCTGCCGTCGTTGGCGATTGAGCCGGCGGACGGCCATCGGTCGGTTGGAATGGATCCCTGACTGGTTTCTGCGTGAACGCGCGCGAGCCGAGGAAGGGCATTGACACCCGCATGACCACATCGACCGCAGGACCATCCACCGCGGAGCCGGACACGCTCGCTACCGACGACACCCGCCTCACCGAGACCACCACCCCGGAGCCCAACGCCGCCATCGACCCCGCAGAAGCCGCCGAGACCGAGGCCGGCGCGCACCCGCTGGCCGGTGACGCACCGGTCACCGAGACCGCCCCCACCTTCGCCGCGCTTGGCGTCGACGATCGCATCGTTGCCGCTCTGGCCGACGCCGGCATCGTGCGGACCTTCGCGATCCAGGCGCTCACCCTGCCGATCGCATTGGACGGGCACGACCTGATCGGGCAGGCCCGCACCGGCATGGGCAAGACCCTGGGCTTTGGCGTCCCACTGCTGCAACGGCTGGCCGAGCAGTCCCGCGAGTCGGATCCGACCGGGCCGCTGCCGGCGGGCCGGGCCCCCCGCGCCCTGGTGATGGTGCCGACCCGCGAGCTGTGCGTGCAGGTGACCCGGGACGTCCGGGACGCCGCCAAGAACCTGCGACTGAACGTCACGGCCGTCTATGGCGGGCGCGCCTACGAGCCGCAGATCGCCGCGCTGCAGGCCGGCGTCGACGTGATCGTCGGCACCCCGGGTCGGCTGCTGGACCTGGCCAACTCCGGTCACTTGCAGCTCGGCGCGATCCGGGTGCTGGTGCTGGACGAGGCCGACGAGATGCTCGATCTGGGCTTCCTTCCCGACATCGAGCGAGTGCTGGGCATGGTGCCCACCCGGCGCCAGACCATGCTGTTCTCGGCGACCATGCCGGGTCCGATCATCACCCTGGCACGCACCTTCATGGTGCAGCCCACACACATCCGGGCCGAGCTGCCCGCGGACAGCGTCATCCACCAGACCACCACGCAGTTCGTCTATCGGGCGCACGCGCTGGACAAGGTGGAGATGCTGGCCCGCATCCTGCAGGCCAGGGACCGCGGTCTGGCGATGGTGTTCACCCGCACCAAGCGCACGGCCGCCAAGGTCGCCGACGAGCTCACCGCCCGGGGTTTCGCTGCGGCGTCGGTGCACGGCGACCTGGGTCAGGGCGCGCGTGAGCAGGCGCTGCGCGCGTTCCGCTCCGGCAAGGTGGACGTGCTGGTGGCCACCGACGTCGCGGCGCGGGGCATCGACGTCGAGGGTGTCACGCACGTGGTCAACTACCAGTGCCCGGAAGATGAGAAGACCTACATCCACCGCATCGGTCGCACCGGGCGGGCGGGCCGCACGGGTGTCGCGGTCACGTTCGTGGACTGGGACGACGTGCCCCGGTGGAAGCTGATCAACGACACACTGGGCCTGGCGCACGCCGAACCGGTGGAGACCTACTCGTCCTCGGCGCATCTGCGCAGCGACCTGGACATCCCGGAGAACGTCACCGGAAAGCTGCCGCGGGAGGCGCGCACCCGTGCCGGGCTGGCCGCAGAACAGGTCGAGGACATCGGCGAGACCGGTCGGCACGGGCACGGCGGCCACCGCGACGGCGGCGGGCGAGGCGGCCGTCGGGACGGCGCACACCGCGATCGGGATGGCGAGCGTGCCGGGGGCGGCGCGCCCAGCGAGCGCGCCGGCCGTGACCGTCGCCGCCGTGGCAGCGGTGTGGCGCAGGGGCAGGCACCCAGCGGTGACGAGCGATCCGCGGGTTCCGCCTCCGATGGCGCCGCACCCGCGGAGGGGCAGCGGGCGGCAGCCGCGCCGCGGCGGCGCCGTCGCCGCCGCACCCGGGCGGGCTCCGCAGCGCCGGGCGGTCAGCCCACGACTACCCCCACGACTACTCAGGACTGACCGCTCGGTCCTGGCACGCCAGCACCGGACCGGTCAGTAGTCTCGTGACGTGACGCTGCCCCGCCGGATCCGCCGCCGCATCGACGCCGCCGTCGCGGCCGTCATCGCCATCGTGGTGGTCGTGGTCGCGTTCGTCCTCTGGCAGGGCAGCGACTTTCGAGCCACCGCCGACGAGACCGCACCGTCGTCGCTGGCCCCGCCAATCCCCACCAGCCCGACGGCGCTGCCGGAGCGGCTGACCCAGCGCTGGCAGCTGCACACCGACCCGGGCTATGGGGCGATCGCCTCGGTGTACGGCACCGTGGTCACCGCCGATCGTCACTCCGTCGTCGGACACGATGCCCGCACCGGCGCCACGGTGTGGAGCTACTCCCGCTCGAACGTGGATCTGTGCGGCATCGCCACCGGAGACACCGTGCCGGCCGATGACCTCACCACGGCCCCGGGCCTGCACGGCATCGTCACGCTGTTCGCCAAGAACGGCTGGTGCTCACAGGTCACCACGCTGGACCCGAACACCGGCGCACGCGTCTACCAGCGCACCTCGCCCAACCAGCTCGGCGGCCAGATGATCTTCGGCAGCCCCTACGCGGGATGGGTCGGCAAGGATTACCTGGAGCTGTGGCGGTGGGACCTGGTGGTCACCATCCGATATGGCAATCAGCCCAACCCGGTGAACTCCGACGGATCGCATACCGGCTGCACCTTCTCCGACGCCGCCGTCACCGACCTGCAGCTGGCCACCATCGAACACTGCACCGACCACCCCGACACCGCCACGCTGGTGCTCACCTGGCCCACCCCGAGTGACGCGCCGGACAAGGGCACCCAAGGGTGGGACGCGAACCACTCCCCGCCCAAGACGACCATCGACACGCACAGCCCCGACGCCGTGATCGTGGGTATCACTCCCGACCGGGCGGCGGTGCTGGTCTCCGAGCCGGCACCCGCCCTGGTGGTGTACGACTCGTCCGGTACGGAGCTCTCCCGTACCCCGGTCGACATCTCGGCGGCCGAGATCGTCCAGACCGCCGCGGCCGGCATCACCCCGTCGGTGGTCTACCAGACCCGGCGGTACACCCTGGTGGGTCACCACCTGCTGTCGATGTCCGCCGAGACCGTGTCGGTCACGGTGACGCCGTCCCCCACGACCGCCCCGCCGACCGGGGAGGCCGCGCCGACTACCAGCAGCGGCGCCGCGAAGCCGCAGACCACCAGCGAACAGAACCCGGTGCTGGATTGGATCGCCCCGGACGCGACCGGCCTACCAACCAGGATCGGCACCAGCATGCTCATCCCGACGGTCGACGGGCTGCAGGCGCGGGCGGTCGCGGACGGCTCGGTCACCACTACCATCCCGGTCGACCGCGGCGGCTATACCGGCCGGGTCGACGTCACCGCGATCGGTGACGAGATCGTCGAGGTGCGCGGCGACACGGTGGTGGGCCTGTCCCGGTGACGCCGTGAGCGACGCCGCAGCGAGGCAGATCCGTCGCGACGCAGTCGCAGGATCGACGAGCGAAGCGCGGAGCGAACAATCAAACGCGTGAGCGACGCCGCAGCGAGGCAGATCCGTCGCGACGCAGCTCAGGCCCACCAGGCCAGCCACAGCACCCCGGCCGCGGCGATGATCACCACGGCGGCCATCGGCCACCGCACCGAGGCCGGCACCCTCCGGCGCGCCAGCACCGTCAACTCGCCGAGGACCCCCACTCCGAGCTGACCGGCGATCCGGGCCCATCCCGGCCCGCTGGCCGCGCCGAGACCGGTGCCGGGCGCCAGGTCGGGCGCGGCGAACTGCAGCACCAGCAGAGCCACGCCGAGCACCAGCAGCCCACCGGACAGCAGCCCGGCGAGGATCTCCACCGCACGCAGGACCGGCCCCGCCCGGGTCGGCGCCACCCGGGGACGGTCGGCGCCGACTGGTACCAGCCGTTCGGTCGGCGCGTCAGGGTCGACAGGCTTCACGGGACCCACCGCATCGTCCGGGTGGTCCCAGCCGTGCCCGGCCGGCGGCAGCGGTGCGGTATCCATCGGCTACGCCCCCGGTCCGAGCAATGGTGTGGCACCCGAGGACGCGGCCTCGATCGCGGCGAGGGCCTCCGGCGTGGATCGCTCCTGCCCGAGCCGCAGGGCCTTGTTGGTGCCGTGGTAGTCCGACGAGCCGGTGCCGATCAGGCCGAGGCGATCGGCAATGGCCCGCAGCTCGGCCCGGTCGGCGTCCGCGTGATCGGGATGATCGACCTCGATGCCGGCCAGCCCGGCCTCCGCCAGCCGGGCCAGCCGTGCCTCGTCCATCATTCCGGCCGCGCCCCGCGCTCGCGGGTGGGCGATCACCGGCACTCCCCCGGCGCCGCGCACCAGCTCAATGGCGGTGCGCAGCTCGGTGTCGGCCTTGCGCACGAAGTAGGGCCCCCGCCACGACAGGTACTGGGCGAACGCCTCGGTGACGCTTCCCACCAGACCCGCGGCGACCAGAGCCCGGCCGATGTGCGGGCGCCCGACCGGCGCATCACCGGCGATGTTCAGCACCTGCTCCCGGGACAACGGCAGGCCGGCCGCCACCATGCGGTCGACGATCGCCATGCCCCGCTCCAGGCGATCGGCCCGCAGCCGGGCCATCTCCGCCGCCAGCGCGGGAAACCGCGGGTCGAACAGGTACCCCAGCAGGTGCACGCTGACCCGCCGGCCCTCGCCGACCAGGTGCGTGGAGAACTCCGCGCCGCGCACCAGGGTCAGCCCCTCGGGCCGGGCCAGGGCCGCCGCCTGCCAGCCACCGGTGGTGTCGTGGTCCGTCACCGCCACGGCCCGCAGCCCGGCGGCGACCGCGGCCTGCAGCAGGGTGGCCGGGCTGTCGGTGCCGTCGGAAAAGGTGGTGTGCGTGTGCAGGTCGATGGTCATCGCCTGCCATCCTGCCGGACCGCGCGATCAGAACGGCTCAGGACGATGCAGCGTGCCCCAGCTCCATCTTGGCCAGCAGGCCGCGAGCCTGCTCGGCGGTGCGTGGCTCGCACAGCACGTCGTACCGCCGGGCCACCACTTGGGAGGCCGAGGTGAAGTCCCGACGGCCTCTGGTCATCGAGTACCCGAGAACGCCCATGATGGAGCCGAACACCGCCCCGATGGCGATGGTGAAGATGATCAGCAGCAGCAGCGACTGCGCCTGCGAGAACAGCGTCATCACCAGCCCGACGAACAACCCCATCCACGCGCCGGACGCGGCGCCGGCGGCGGCCAGCTTGCCGGCGGTCAGCTTGCCCGTCACCCTTTCGACCAGCTGCAGGTCGGTGCCGACGATGGTCACGTCGTGCAGCGGAAAGTCCTGCTTGGCCAGGTACTCCACGGCGCTGGTCGCCTGCGCGTAGGTCGGGTAGGCGGCCACCGCGAACCCGGTCGGTGGGGTCGGCATGCTCGGGACGGCACCCTGCGCCCGGAATCCCAGTGGCGAGGACATGACCAATGCCTCCTTCACGGTGCAGTGCGGCAGCGCTCGGGCCGGAGGCTCCGGCCGTCACCTCCATCGTCCCACACCGACCGGGAGCGCCCGGGGCGAACGTGCGGAACGGCACTCATCGGGCGACGGTCCGGGCCGGTGCGACGGCCGTAGGGTGGAGGTCAGCGGTGGCCCGGACAGGTTTGGTGACCCGGGCGCCGGGCGATGAGTTCGACGAAGGATGGGCAATGGCAGTCCTTGAGCAGGCAGTGCGGGCGGCGTTGGCGACCGTCAAGGACCCGGAGATCCGCCGGCCGATCACCGAGCTGGACATGGTCGAGCATCTCGCGGTGTCCGCCGACGGCGTGGTCGAGTTGACGGTGCTGCTGACCATCGCCGGGTGTCCGCTCAAGGGCACCATCGAGAAGGACGTGACGGCCGCGGTGCGCTCCGTGCCCGGCGTCACCGACATCAAGCTCACCCTGGGCGTGATGAGTGAGGACCAGCGCAAGGCGCTGCGCACCCACCTGCGCGGCGGCGCCACGATCGACATTCCGTTCGCCAGGCCGGGCTCGCTGACCCGGGTGATCGCGGTGGCGTCCGGCAAGGGCGGGGTGGGCAAGTCCTCGGTGACGGTGAATCTGGCCGCCGCCATCGCCGCCACCGGTCAGTCGGTCGGTGTGCTGGACGCGGACGTCTACGGCTTCTCGGTGCCCCGCATGATGGGGGTGACGAGCCGGCCGACTCGGGTGGACGACATGATCCTGCCGCCGGTGGCGCACGGGGTAAAGGTGATCAGCGTCGGCATGTTCGTGCAGGGCAACGCCGCGGTGGTGTGGCGCGGGCCGATGCTGCACCGTGCGCTGGAGCAGTTCCTCGGCGAGGTGTTCTGGGGTGACCTGGACGTGCTGCTGATGGACCTGCCGCCCGGTACCGGCGATATCGCGATCTCCACCGCCCAGCTGGTGCCCACCACGGAGCTGCTGGTGGTGACGACGCCGCAGACCGCCGCCTCCGAGGTGGCCGAGCGGGCCGGTTCGATCGCCGTGCAGACCCGGCAGAAGGTGGTCGGGGTGGTGGAGAACATGGGCCCGATGACCCTGCCGGACGGTAGCGTGCTCGACCTGTTCGGGACCGGCGGCGGCGACGCGCTGGCGGGAACGCTGTCCCGGCTCACCGGCACCGCCGTCCCGCTGCTGGGTCGGGTGCCGCTGGATCCGGCGCTCCGCCTGGCCGGGGACGCGGGCGTTCCACTGGTGCTGTCGCAGCCTCAGGCGCCCGCCGCGGCGGCCTTGCGGGCGGTCGCCGATCAGATCGTGGCGCGGCCGGCCCGGCTGGTGGGCCGGGCGCTGCCGCTGTCGGTGGGCTAAGGCTCGGCGAGGTCCAGCGAGTCCGTTCCGCCCGCGGGCTCAGGTGCCCTCGTCGTCGAAGGGTGGGGTCTCCCCGGCGGCCAGCGTGCGGAGCGGCCGGGTGGCGGTCACCGTGCCGGCCGAACCCGCGGCCGCATCCTGCGCGCCGGTGGACGCCGCCGCGCCCGGGCCGGCGGCGGTCGTGCCAGGGGTGCTCCCAGCCGTGCCGTTACCAGCGGCGTCCGTGCCGGCCGCCCCGGCTCCGTTGGTCGCCCCCAGGCCCAGAAACCCCGACACCCCACCGGAGAACTCCTCGCCGAGGATGTTCTTGCCGATGATGGTCTTCGGGTTCAGCTCGCGCAGCGCCCGCAGCTCGCCGAACTCCTTGAGCGACTGCAGCTCGGCGACCTGCCGGCGCAGCTCGTCCAGCTCCGGGCCGATCTGGCTGCGCAGCTCCTCCTGGGCGCCGGCCGCCATGGTGCGCACCTTGCGCAGCGACTCCATCACCCACTTGACGGCCGTGGGGATGCGCTCCGGTCCCAGCAGGAACAGCGCAGCGAGCAGGATCAGGATGAGCTGATCCCAGGACAGACCGAACACCGGCTGCCTCCTCGCGCCGACCGATTCGAGCGCCTTCACCCTACCGGCGGGTGCGCGTATCACCGCGCGGCCAGTGTCACCTGCACCGTCATCCGCTTCCCGGCGCGCACCAGCACCACCGGGACCGTGTCCCCGACCCGATGCTCCTGCACCGCGACGACCAACTCGTCGGCACTGCCCACGGCCCGGTCGCCGACCTTAACGATCACGTCGCCGTCGGAGATGCCGGCCTTCGCGGCCGGTCCGCCGTCCGTGACGTTTTGCACCTGCGCGCCGTCCGTGGTGCCGTCCGTGGCCGACCGCGCGTTCACCCCGATGGTCGGGTGCGACACCGTGCCGTGGTTGATCAGCGTCTGAGCGATGCTGCGCGCGTAGTCGATGGGGATGGCGAAGCCCAGGCCGATGGAGCCGTTGGTCTCGCCCGCAGCGCTGCCGCCGAGCGTGCGGATCGCGGTGTTGATACCCACCACGGCGCCGGCCGCGTTCACCAGGGGTCCGCCGGAGTTGCCGGGGTTGATGGCGGCGTCGGTCTGGATGGCGTCGATCACCGCGTCGGTATCGGTCCCCTCGCCCGATAGCCGCACCGCCCGGTGCAGCGAGGAGACGATGCCGGTCGTGACGGTGCCCGCCAGGCCCAAGGGTGAGCCCACCGCGATCACCTGGTCACCGACCTGCAGGGACGACGACTCGCCGAGCGGGGCGACCGTCAGATTGTCCACCCCGTCCACCCTGACCACGGCCAGGTCGGACCCCGGGTCCCGACCCACGATGGTGCCGGGTACCCGAGTGCCCTTGCCGTCGTTGAAGACCACCGTCAGCACGGCATTGTCGTCGCCGGCCGCCAGCGAGACGACGTGGTTGTTCGTCAGGATGTAGCCGGAACCGTCGATGACGAACCCGGATCCGGTGTCCCCCGTGTTGCCGGTGCGCACCTCCAGGGACACCACGGCGGGCACCACGGCGCGGGCGATCGCCGCGACCGAACCGGCGGGTCGCGGCACGGTCGGCTGCACCGTCGCCAGCGTCACCGACGGGCCGAGCGCGCTGCCGGCCGTGCGGGGTCCCAGCAGCACACCCAGGGTGGCCCCGACCATCCCGATCACCAGGGCACCGACGGCCAGCACGATCAGCGTTCCCGGACGCAGCCGGTGCTCGAACAGCGCCTGGCGCAGGGTGAATCGCTCCGCCGGCGGCGGTGACGTGGGCTCCGGAGCCGGCTCCTCGGCGGCGGGGGCACCGAGCATCACCCCGGTCCGGGGATCGCGCCACGGGTCTGCCGGCACCACCTCGGCCTCGACATCCTCGGCTGCGGGGGGCCGCTCCAAAGACCCGGCCATGCCGGGCGGGCGGCCGAACGCGTCGACGAGGATGCCGGGCACGTCGGGGCGGGCGGCCGGTTTCGGCGGGGCACCATTGCCGGCTGGCGGGGCGAAGGATCCGGTCACGCTCGGCGGTCGGGACAGGGCGGCGGCCTCGGCCGGGTCGACGAACGGGCGCTGCACCGGGCGCGGACCGAGCCGCGTCGCGGCGTCCTCACCCGGTTGCCGTGGCATGTACCGATACTCCCCTGGATGCAGGATCGACCCTCGTGGGCCCCACTACCGCAGAACTGCCGCCGAACTGCCGCCGAACTGCCCCAGAACTGCCGCACCCGGAAGGCTACGTCACCGGCCCGTCCACCCGGGCTCGTTCGGTCAGCGGTGCGATCGGCCGGCCAGCGCAGCAGCCGACGGCGCCGCGGGAAGGTAGCTGACCTGAGCCGTGTCCGGGTGGCCGGCCGGCGTCCCGGCATCCTGCGGCCGCTCGGTCAGCGCGGTCGCGGCGATCGCACCGGCCACCAGCCCGGCCACAATGGCGCCCGCACCCAGCCGCAGCCCACGGCCGCGCAGCGAGCCACCGCGTCCTCGCAGGACAGTCCAGTGAAGCTGTTCGTCGGCCGGCGATCGATCCTCGGCGGCGCGGTTCCGGTAGCCGGTGGCCTGCCCCGCCGCCGGGTGCCGGGTGATTCGCCCGTTCGCGTCGCGAGTGATGCCGGCCGGCGGGGGCGTCGCCGGCAACGCGATCGGGATGGACCGCAGCGCATCCAGCAGCCCACTGGGGATGCTCGGGCAGGCCGCGGCACGTAGTTGCTGGCGGGCACTAGTCTGCTCGGCGACCTCGGCAGCGCAGGACTGGCAGCGTGCGACGTGCGCGGCGGCGCGCTGGAACGCCGTCAGGCTCATCTCACCGTCGGCGAATGCGACCACCGCATCCAGACCGAGGTGGTCTTCAAACAGCGACGTCATTGCCACACCGTCGCCTTGGCCGCGCCCGGTGTGGTGCCGGCCGTCTCACCGGCGGCGCGCTCCGCGCGGCGCCGCTCCAGTCCGGCCCGCAATGCCTGCCGGCCGCGGTGGATCCGGGAGCGCACGGTGCCGATCTTGATGCCGAGCGTCGACCCGATCTCTTCGTAGGTCAGGCCCTCCACGTCGCACAGCACGACAGCCGCCCGGAACTCCGGCAGCAGGTCGTCCAGCGCGGCGTGCAGGTCCGGGTCGAGGTTGCTGTCGGCGTACACCTGCTCCGGGGACGGCTCCCGGCCGACCACGCGATCGGATTCCTCGCCCAGCGCCTCCATGCGAATGCGCTGGCGCCGACGTACCAGGTCCAGGAAGACATTGGTGGTGATCCGATGCAGCCAGCCCTCGAAGGATCCGGGCTTGTAGGCGGCCAACGACCGGAACACCCGGATGAAGGTCTCCTGCGTGATGTCCTCGGCGTCGTGCTGGTTGCCCGACAGTCGATAGGCGAGCCGGTACACACGGTCGCTGTGCTCGCGAACGACCTCGTCCCATGCGGGCGGCGTCCAACCCGGTTCCGGCTCGGCCGGCCCGGTGTCCTGACGGTCCTGGTCCAGTGTCAGCGCAACCACTCCCTCGTCTCGTCCAGGTCAACGAACCGGACCCGGCTATTGTTCCGGGTCCCCGTGTGAGGGACGTGTGAATATCCGGACCGTCACGGAGCGCTCGGGCTGTCCACCCGATAGGGCCGCTAGGGCTGTGACGGGTCCATCGGGGCCCCCCGGCGAGCCGTGCGGCGCTGAATTTCCTGACATAACCACTTGACGAATGCTTGTACGAGAGTACTCTCATACTACAGAACACATGAGCTACTACATGTTTGGGGGTGCCGCGATGACGATGCTGTCATGCGGCCCAGCATGCCCCGAGGCATGGCCCGATCGGTTCAGCCCGAACGACAAAACCCCCAACAGCGGTGACGAAGATCGCGGCGGCTGGGACGCCGACGACTGGGACGCCGACGACTGGGACGCCGACGACTGGGACGGTGACGGCGGCTTCAAGGAAGGTGAGCCTCCGGAGCCGCAGTGGGCCCTGGACGCCTCCCGGCAGGTGCTGCTGGAACGGCTGGCCAGCGCGGCGACGGCACCCGCCGGGTGGGATGCCGCCGGTGTCATCGAAGCGTTGAGCCTGCTGCTGTCCGGGCCTTCCACAACCCGGACCTCATCGACCGTGGAGGTTGGCGCTGCCGGGCTGGTGGACGGGATCCGGACCACTCAGCGGCTGATCAACCACTACCAGGCGATACAGCAGCAGTGGATCGCCGCGCTCGCCCGGCCAGGAGTGGCGATACCACTGGACCAGCTGGTGGATGCGTGTCAGCATCCCGGTGGACGGGTGCCCGGGGCGCTGCGGCCACCGGACGAGATTCCCGAGGATCTGCCTGTCGACAACCAGGGTGAGCCGGTCCTGACGCGGCTGCTGGATCACCCTGCATGGCGGGAACCGCTGGCAGACACCGCGGCGCGGCTGGCCTCTGCGGAGGTGGGCTGCGCGTTGCGGATCGCACCGTGCACCGCGCGGGCCAGGGTGGAAAGGGCGTTGAGCATGCTCGACACCCTGCCCGCGACCTATGCCGCGCACCGTGCCGGAGACCTGGACGGATACCGGGTGTCGATCATTGCCGACCGCACCGCCGTGCTTACCGGTTCGCAGCGAGCGCGGGTCGAGCAGCGAGTGCTGTCCCGCGCGGCGGAACGCACCCCGGGCGTGCTACGCGATCAGGTCGATCGGGCCGTGATCTCCGCCGATCCACAGGCTGCCGTGGGGCGCTCCGAGCGGGCCCGGTCAGGCCGCGGCGTTCAGCTGGACAAGGACCTGGACGACATGACCGTCTTCCGTGCCACGATCGGCTGCGCAGACGGACAGTTGGCTTTCGGAGTGCTCGATGAGCACGCCCGATCGTTGACCGCGGCCGGCCTGGCCGACGGTCGCGGCACCAACCAGCTGCGCGCCGACATCTTTACTGACCTGTTCCGCACCCTCGCCGAAACTGGCCACGCCCACCTCACCACCCGTCCCAGCAGCCGCGACGACAGTCCCCACACCGACGCTCGCAACGGCGGCGATGCGGCCAGCGGCGGCGAGGGCGGTAGCGATGGGGTTGGGGAATCTCGCCACGGCGGCGACGACCGCGGCGGTTCCGGCCGACGGTTCGGCGGGGTGCAGCCCTGCCCCGGACACCACCCCAACAGCCACGACCGCAGTGTCGCCCCGCCGCACGGGCGGGCCGGCACCGTCGCCGGCTACCGGCGGCGTACCGCGCTGAACGTGTACCTGGACGCGGCCACCCTCGCCGGACTGGACCAGCAACCCGGCGAACTAGCCGGCTATGGCGTCATCACCGCCGACACCGCCCGCGCCCTGGCCGCGTCCGCCGACACGATCCGCGCCCTCATCCTGCGCCCTATCACCACCCCCATCGGCACCTCGGCTGCCGCAGGCGTGACGGAGGCGTTCGCGGCCGCCACCGCCGAGACATCCCCTGTCCGCCCTGCGACCGGCTCGGCCGGACCCGGCTCACCGCAGGTCGAGGTGCACGCCACCAACCCCGTCCGGTCCCGGGTATGTGGCACCATCCTGGACGCCGGCCGATCGGTCTACCGGCCACCGGTTGCCGTGCTGGATTACGTCGCCGCCCGGGATCGCACCTGCACCTGGCCGGGGTGCCGCGCACCCGGCACCCGCTGCGATGCCGATCATCGCCACGCTTTCGGCGCTGGTGGCAGTACCTGCGCGTGCAATCTTGACTGGTTGTGCAGGTTCCATCACCAGGTGAAAACGTTCACTGCCTGGCGCGCGCAGCCCGGCCTCGACGGCCGCCTGATCTGGATCAGCCCCACCGGACACCGCTACCCCAGCGAACCCGGCCACCCCCTACTCGACCACCCCACCGGCACCAGCACCGACCCACCCGACGACGACCCACCCCCGTTCTAGTCGACACCGGCGCGGCTCTAATCGATACCGGCACGTCCGACGGCGGACCGGCCCGGAGACCTAGCCACCGGTGCGCCCCCGCCGCGGTGTCCCGCCGGCCGGGTAACCTAACCCGCGTCCCGGACCCAGGCGGCGCCGTCAGTGGGTGGACGGTCCGCACCGCACCTGGTAGAAAGGCCCGCCCGTGAGCAATAGCCGGTCCTACGCCGAACTCTTCATCCCGGAGAGCGAGCAGGCGATTGCCGCGCGCGACCGCGCCGCCGAACTGGGTTGTGTGCCCGTCGGTACGGGAGCGGGCGCCGCGCTCACCTTTCTGGCCGCGTCCCTGGCGGCCAAGTCCGTGGTCGAGATCGGCACCGGCGCCGGCGTCAGTGGCCTGCACCTGTTCGCAGGCATGGCGCCCGACGGCATTCTCACGTCCATCGACGTCGAGGCGGAGAACCAGCGCGCCGCCAAGACCGCCTTCGCCGAGGCGGGGATCGCCCCCGCCCGGGCCCGGCTGATCAACGGTCGCGCGCTGGATGTGCTGCCCCGGCTGACCGACGCCGCCTACGACCTAGTGCTGGTGGATGCCGCCAAACAGGAGTACCCGCAGTACGTCACCGAGGCGATCCGGCTGCTCCGTCTCGGCGGTGTGCTGGCTATCGACAATGCGCTGTGGCACGACAGGGTCGCCGACCCCACCCAACGTGACCCGGAAACGGTCGCCGTCCGGGAGGCCGCCCGGATGGTCCGCGACGACGAGAGCCTCGTGGCCGTGCTGCTGCCGCTGGGCGACGGGCTGCTGGCGGCCGTCAAGCGGTAGCGGAGCGCAGGGGGGCGCGGCGCCCTGCCGCCCGATCCAATCGGCACCGGAGCGCCGCGGGCAACCCCGTCACCGCATCACGCGTCATGATCACAATGCGAACGAACGCCCCCTTCCCCACCACCCGACGGTGGCGCGCCGCGCTGGCCGTGCTGCCGGTCGCCGCGATGATGGCCGGCTGCACCGGCACCATCCCGGAAGCCACCGTCGTCACCATCACCAGCACCGTCGCGCCGGCGACGCACCCGGCCGCACCCCCACGGCACGATCCGAGCGACTCGACGCCCGGCGCGACCGTGATCGGCGGCCCGGCCACCCGAGGTGACGACACCTCCACACCGACTGGCGTCACCGGCAAGCCACACCGGACCGGACCGCCGACCACGATCACCTTCGGTCGACCCACCGCCCAGGACCCGGACCGGCAGGATGGCGCACCCACCGGCGACGCCACGACCCCGGCATCCCGCACCGACGACGGCGATACCGGCGGCGACTCCCCACCGGGATCCCTGTCCACCGACGGCGACCTGATCGCCGCCGCGACCAGCGCTGCGGCCGCGGCCGGAGTGGCACCCGCCGACCCGGACACCCCTGGTCCCGAGACCGGCCCGGCCTGCCCCGCGGACCCCGCCTACGTCGACGAGAAACCCACCGGGCTTCGCTCGGACGTCATCGCCGGATGGCACCGGGCGGTCTCCCGAGCCGCTGCGAAGGGCATCACCCTGTGCCTGAACGACGGCAAGCGCAGCCGCGCGCAACAGCAGGCGCAGTACGACGACTACGTCGAGCAGTACGGCAAGAAGGTCGCCGACCAACTGGTGCTGCCGCCGAACAAGTCGGCGCACGTGGTGGGCATCGCCGTCGATGTCCAGCCGGCCGACGGGTATCGCTGGCTGCAGTCGACCGACGGGTCGCTCGGATTCTGCCGGATCTACGACAACGAGGCCTGGCACTTCGAGTTCAACCCCGACTATCGGTCCACCGGCTGCCCCGCGCGGCTCCCCGAACCCGAACGCTGACACGATCGGCACCATGAACCTGCCAGACCATCCGCCGGTGGCCGCTGTGCTCTGGGACTGCGACGGTGTGCTGCAGCACGGCATCAACGGTGCGTTGCAGAAGCTGACTTCACTCGTTGGTCGCGAGATGCTGCCCACCCTGCTTGCGGAGGAACAGCCCGCGCTCCGCGGCGAAGAGCCACTGCGCGCGGCCATCACCCGGATGATCGACCGGCTCGGTCTGCGCGTCCCGGTGCCGGAGGTCCTGTCGGTCTGGGACGACTACGAACTCGACCGGGACGCTCTGTCGATCCTGCGCGCGGTGCGCGCCGGCGGAACCGGCTGCTACCTGGCCACCAATCAACAGGACTACCGGCGCGACCGGATGCGCTCCGAGTACGACAACCTCGTCGACGGTTCGTTCTACTCCTGTGAGATGGGCGTGGCCAAACCAGATCCCGCGTTCTTCCGGCACGTCGTCACCGCCCTGGCCCTGCCGGCCAACGCGCTGCTGTTCGTCGACGACAGCGCGCCCAACGTCGTGGCCGCGCGATCGCAGGGGTTGCGCGCCGAGCTGATCGAGCCGGAACCCGTCGCGCCGCAGTTACAGCAGCTGCTGGCCGAGCACCGGGTCGCCTTCGCCACCTAAGGTTCGACGCGAACCCCCTTGCCCACCACGGTGATCCCGGAGGCCGTCACGGTGAACCGGGCACGGTCGGCGGCGGAGTCCACGCCGACTTGGGCGCCGTCCGGCACCACGACGTTCTTGTCCAGGATTGCGTTGCGCACCACCGCATTCCGGCCGATCCGTACGCCGGGCAGGATCACCGACCCCTCGACCCGTGAGCCGCCCAGGATCCGCACGTCGGTGGATACCACCGAGCGCAGCACGTCCGCGCCCGAGACGATGCTGCCGGAATCGATCATGGACTCCCGGGCGGTGCCGTTCTCCACGAACTTCGCCGGCGGGAGCGCGGGCGGCATGGTGATGATCGGCCACTCGGCGTTGTACAGGTTGAAAATCGGATGCACCGAGATCAGGTCCATGTGCGCCTCGTGGTAGGAGTCCAGCGTTCCCACGTCGCGCCAGTAGCCCCGGTCCCGGTCGGTGGCGCCGGGCACCTCATTCCGCGCGAAGTCGTAGACGTTGGCACTGCCCCGCTGCACGAACATCGGCACGATCGACCCGCCCATGTCGTGCACCGATGCACTGTCCGCGGCATCGGTGCGCAACATGTCCACCAGCGCCGACGTGGTGAACACATAGTTGCCCATCGAGGCGTAGGCGACGTCGGGGTTGTCGGGCACCGCCGGTGGGTCGGACGGCTTCTCCAGAAAGTCCGAGATCCGGTGCCCGTCGTCCGCGGTCTGAATCACCCCGAAGGCCGTCGCCTCCTGTCGCGGCACCCGGATACCCGCCACCGTCGCCTCGGCTCCGGAATCGATGTGGTCGGCCACCATCTGGGACGGGTCCATCCGGTACACGTGATCGGCGCCGAACACCACCAGATAGTCCGGGTCCTCGTCGACCACCAGGTTCAGCGACTGGTAGATCGCATCCGCGCTGCCGGTGTACCAGCGGGGGCCCAGTCGCTGCTGGGCCGGGACGGGGGTGACGTAGTTGTCCAGCATGGCGCTCATCCGCCAGGTGGTGGTGATGTGTCGGTCCAACGAATGCGACTTGTACTGGGTGAGCACGCAGATCTTCCAGTACCCGGCGTTGACCAGGTTCGAGAGCACGAAGTCGATCAGCCGGAAGCTGCCTCCGAACGGCACGGCCGGTTTGGCCCGGTCGGCGGTCAGCGGCCACAGCCGCTTGCCCTCGCCGCCGGCCAGCACGATCCCCAGCACCTTGGGCCTACCCACCATGACGTGACCCTAGTCCGCAGACGATCACCGCGCGCGTCACGGCCGGACCCGTGTTGCCGCACGACCGGACCCGTGTTGCCGCACGGCCGGACTCGGCGTTGCCACCCCGCCGGACTCATGTTGCCGCACGACCGGGTCGCCCGGCACCCCCCTGTGGCGCGCGGGGTTCCGGTCGGATGCGTACAGTCCCGGGCATGCGCACCGGCCTGCTGACCCGCGAATTTCCGCCCGACATCTACGGCGGCGCAGGGGTCCACGTCGAGTACCTCGCCCGGGAACTGCGCCGGCTGATCGACGTGGACGTGCATGCCTTCGGCGACGACCGACCGGGCGCGACGGGCCACCGGCCGCCCACCGGGCTCGCCGACGCGAACGCGGCGCTGGCCACCCTCGGCGTCGACCTGGACATGACGGCGCAGTGCGGCGGTGTCGACCTGGTGCACTCCCACACCTGGTACGCCAACATGGCCGGGCACTGGGCAAAGCTGCTCTACGACATCCCGCACGTGGTCACGGCGCACTCGCTGGAGCCTCGGCGGCCGTGGAAGGCCGAACAGCTCGGCGGCGGCTACCGCCTCTCGTCGTGGGCGGAGTCCACCGCCTATCACGGCGCCGACGCGGTCATCGGCGTCTCCGACGGTATGGCCGCCGACATCCTGGCCTGCTACCCGGATCTCGACCCGGAGCGGGTGCACGTGATCCGCAACGGCATCGATACCCAGATCTACCACCCGGTGCCCGAACGCGACGCCCTGACCGCCCGGGGCGTCGACCTGGACGCCCCGATCGTGGCGTTCGTGGGGCGCATCACCCGGCAGAAGGGGGTGCGGCATCTGCTGGCCGCGGCGCATGCCTTCGACCCGGCGATCCAGCTGGTGCTGTGCGCCGGCGCTCCCGACACCCCGGAGATCGCCGCCGAGACCGCCGAGGCGGTGGCCGCCTTGCAACGGGAGCGCACCGGCGTGTTCTGGCTGGACGGCATGCTCAGCCAGACCGAGGTATTGCAGGTGCTATCGGCGGCCATCGTGTTCTGCTGCCCGAGTGTGTACGAGCCGCTGGGGATCGTGAACCTGGAGGCGATGGCCTGCGAGACCGCCGTGGTGGCCAGCGATGTCGGTGGGATACCGGAAGTGGTGGTCGACGGCGTCACCGGCACGCTGGTGCACTACGATCCGAACGACGTCACCGGCTTCGAGCATGCGCTCGCACAGGCCGTCAACCGGGTAGCGCTGGATCCGAGGACCGCCACGACGCAGGGCGCGGCGGGTCGGCGGCGGGCGGTGGCGGAGTTCTCCTGGAGCAGCATCGCCGAGCAGACCGTCGCGCTGTATCGAACGCTGCTGGAGCGGTGACGGGAATCCGACGCGCCGCCGGCACCGAAGTCGCCGACCGCGACCGGGAGCCACGCCCAGGCACCCGGGGGCGCAGACACGTCCGCCCGGGTGGGCGCGATGAGGACCGCGCACCCGCCCGGGCGGAGCGGTGGTCAGCTGACGACTGCCTTCAGGGCATCGCCGAGCGCCGCCGCCTCGTCCGCGGAGATTTCCACGACGAGACGACCGCCGCCCTCCAGAGGAACGCGCATGACGATCCCGCGACCCTCCTTGGTCACCTCGAGAGGACCATCCCCCGTGCGGGGCTTCATGGCCGCCATCTGCGACTCCCTCCACCACTTTCTCCAGGCACTGCGGGCCGGTCCACGACCACACCCGCCCGCCCCCGCACCGCGTGCGGGTGTCTTATTCTCCCCCATGGCCGGGTCGGATCACCAACCGGCGCCCGCCGGCTCGGCACCCGCGACGGCCCGAGCGGCGCCGGGAACGATCTGGGAAGGACCCCCCGCACATGACCGACCGCACCGGCGACCCATCCGACAACACCGCCCAGCCGCCGATCCTGATCCACGCCGAGGACGGCGTCCGGACCATCACCCTGAACCGGCCGGCCGCGTTCAACTCCTTCAACCAGCAGATGAAGTCGGCCCTGCTGGAAGCGGTCGCCGAGGCCGCCGCCGACCCCGCCGTGCGGGTCCTGGTGCTCACCGGTGCGGGCCGCGCCTTCTGCGCCGGTCAGGACCTCAAGGAACACCTGGCCCGGGTGCAGGCGAACGACCCGGCCGTCGCCGACACCGTCACGGCCTTCTACAACCCCCTGGTAACGGCGCTGACAGAGATGCGCAAGCCGGTGCTGGCCGCCGTCAACGGGGTGGCAGCCGGCGCCGGGGCGGCACTCGCCTTCGCCTGCGACCTACGGATCGCCGCGGCGTCGGCGTCGTTCTCGCTGGCGTTCGCGGGGGTGGCGTTGTCGGCGGACACCGGGGCGTCCTACACGCTGCCACGGCTGGTCGGCCAGGGCCGAGCGATGCGGATGATGCTGCTCGGCGAGAAGGTGGGCGCCGCTGAGGCACTGCGCATCGGCATGGTCGACGAGGTGGTCGAGGACGCGGCGTTCTCCGGGCGCGTCACGAGACTGGCGGCGCAGTTGGCTGCCGGTCCGACGGCCGCCTACGGCTGGATCAAGGCCTCGGTGGCGCACGCCGCCGACACGGACCTCGCCGGCACACTCGCCTTCGAGGACCGTGCGCAGGCGGCCTGCTTTACCTCCGCGGACCATCGGGAAGCGCTGGACGCCTTCGTCGGCAAGCGGCCGCCGCGGTTCGGACCGCACGACGTACCCTGATTTCTGTGGGACCCCTAGGAGAGCTCGGAGCACTGTTCAATCCGGGCATGCGGCACGAGATGGAGGAGCGTCGCGCCAAGCAGATGCTCCGCGAGGAGGAGGGCACCGGCCGCAAGGGGAACCTGCGCATCGACTTGGAATCCGGGGTGGTGGTGATTCCATCGAACGGTCACGGAGCGGGCGCCGACGATCGCGACTGCCCGGCTGGCAGTGACGACGGTGACGGGGTAGCAGACGACGCCGGTGACGGGGCGGTCGCTGATACCGATGGTGACGAGGTTGCCGGTGACGACACAGCGAAAGACGCGGCATACGACAACGCCCGATCCTCGGACGATGACCAGCGCGCAACGGACGTCGATGAGGTGCATGGCGGTCAGGCGGGCGGCGATGCGCTCGCCGCAGTGGCGGCGCCTCGGGCCGGCCAGCCGCAACCGGCCACCCGGTCCGCGGGGGCGGTTCCCACCGGTAAGGCCGGGCGGCGCACCCGGGGCGGATCGACTTCCCCGACACCCGTGCCGGCCGGCAAGCCTCGTCACGGCCACTGACGACCATCGGCGCCCGCCGGCCGGCTACGCTCCAGCGCCGGTGGATCGGGCAGCCGGGCGTTCAGTCGCTCAGCCGGCCCGGAAACAGCCTCGGATATGGTCGTCCACCATGCCGGTGGCCTGCATCAGCGCATAGCTGGTGGTGGGGCCCACGAACGTAAACCCGTACCGCTTGAGTTGCCGGGCCATCGCCACCGACTCCGGGCTGGTCGCAGGCACCTCCGCCATGGTGGCCGGCCGCCGACGTCGCCCGGTGGGGGCGAACGACCACAACAACGCGTCCAGACCGTCGGGCAGGTCGAGCGCCGCCTGCGCGTTGTGAATCGCGGCGTCGATCTTCGCCCGGTTCCGCACGATGCCGGCGTCGGCGAGCAGCCGCTCGCGATCCGGCGCGGCGAAACCGGCCACCTCGCGGATCGAGAACCCGGCGAACGCGGTACGAAAGGCTGGACGCTTGCGCAGGATCGTCAGCCAGCTCAGGCCGGATTGGAATGCCTCCAGGCACATTCGCTCGAACAACGCGTCGTCGCCGTGCAGCGGCACGCCCCATTCGAGGTCGTGGTAGTCGCGGTAGTCCGCCGCAGACTCCGCCCATGCGCAGCGCCGCACCGCGTCCCGATCGATCGTCACCGCTGTTCTCCTGCCGTCGATGCCGCCATGCCCGGGGCTGTCCGAACCTGGGCGGCCCGACCGACGTGCTGGCCGATCAGCACCCCGGAGCGCAGCCCGCGATCCAACCGGACCAGCGACCCCCGAATGCCGGCCCGCACCAGCCATCCGAGGGCGGCCCAGCCGAACCGGCCCGCCCATCCCAGGGGTATCTCGAACTCCTCCGCCCAGTAGACCCGGCAGCCGCGCGGATCCTCCCGATCGGGCAGCACGCCCCACTGGCCCCAGCCACGAACCACCCGCCCGGTGTGCTGCACCCGCCAGCGGTCCGGCGGCCGATACTGCGTGACCCGCATGGTGTCATCGAAGCCGAAGGGTCCGACAGCGGTCCGCGCGATCAGGCCGGACCCGACCTGACCCGGTACCGGGTGATCCCCCGCGGCGCGAACGGTGGTGGCGATGACCCAGCGGCTCTGCACGCCCGGGTCGACCAGGGCCTCGAACACCGTGTCGGCCGGTAGCGGGATCCGCCGCGCCAGAATCAGTCGGGCGCGATGCCGCCGGCGATGGCGCCCGCTCGAAGAAGCGGGGTCGAGCGTCGACACTGCCGATGACCGCCGAGCTAGCGCGACGCGGCGCCTGAGCCGTGCGCGGCACTTCGACCCGCAGCATGGCGGCCGAGCGGCCGGCCGGGATCCGCCGCGTGGTTCCCGAACCCGTCGGGCTCCTGCTCGTCGACCGGCGGAACCTCCGGCGCGGGCTGGACCGATGCGTGCTGGACCGATGCGTGCTGTTCGGCGGACTCATTCGGTGCGGGTTGGCCCGCGGCCGGGTCGGCAGCGCCGGTCTCCTGGTGCGCGCCAGTCTGTTCGTCGGCGCCGGTCTCCTCGTAGGCGCTGGTCTGGTCAGCCGTGCTGTCGCCGGGCGCCCGGAACAGGTTGTCCTCGTCGAGATGCGCCGGAACCCCCGCGGGCAGCGGGTCGCCGGTCAGCTCGCTGACCCGCCGGTGCAGCCTGTCCAGCTCGTCGGACATCCGGTCCAGCGCCCAGTCCACGTCGCTCATCCGATAGCCCCGCAGCGCCAGGCCGAATCGCAGCCGGCGGATGTCGTCGCCGCCGATGGCGTCGTCGGGCAGTTCGGAGGGCGAGGTCCGCGGCGACAGCGCCGCCATCTGCTCGCCGCGGCCGAAGACGAACACCGCGATCACGAACACCACCAGCCCGATGACGGCGGCGATGACGAGGTACTCCAGGACGGTGATCACACGTCGATCGTGCCATGCAGCGCGCATCCCGGGCGCACGACCGGGCCGTGCGGATCCGCCGGTCGACCGCCTGCCACCCGGCGTTGACCTATTTGCATAGGAGTCCTATGCTCTTGTCTATTCGCCGGACGTCGGTCACGAACGCGCCGACGGCCGAACCCTGCCGACGCGGCGCCCGCCGCCGTCACGACCTCGAGGGAGACCGCCATGAGCACGCCGCCACCCGGCTACACCTACGACGATCCGAGCCTGCTGCCGTCCTCAGTCTCGATCAAGGATCTCGCCGGCCTGCAGCGGTCGCTGCTGTGGACGGACGCCGACGCCGCGGCGCTGCGCGAGGCTGGAGCCATCCTGGTGCCGCAGACGGATGCCATCCTGGACGTCTGGTACGGGTTCGTGGCCTCCCAGCCGCATCTGGTCGCTACCTTCGCTGGCCGGGACGGCCAGCCCGACGGCGACTATCTGGCCGCGGTCCGGGAACGCTTCGGGCGGTGGATCTCCGATGTGTGTTCTCGGGAGTACGACGACACCTGGCTGGCGTATCAGCAGGAGATCGCTGTGCGTCACCACACCGCGAAGAAGAACGCCACCGACGGCGTCGACTCACCGTCGAGCCACATCCCGCTGCGCGACCTGATCGCGTTGATCGTGCCGATCACCGTCACCATCAGGGGCTTCCTGGCCGCCGACGGGATCGACCCGGAGCGGGTGGACGCGATGTATCAGGCGTGGTTCAAGGCGGTCACCCTGTCGGTCGCCCTCTGGACACGCCCGTACAGTCCCGCATTGTGGTGACCGGATCGCATGATCGTCCCGACCAGCTCGCGGCCAAGGTGGTGGCCGCCCTCGATCGGATCGCACGGGGACAGCGGTCCCGGCGGCAGGCGACGGCGTCGCGGCTGGGCCTGACCCCGCTGCAGGCCGAGTTGCTGCGCACCATTTCCGAGGGCCCACCGCCGGTGCCCACGGTCGGCCGGCTCGCGGTGGAGCTTGGCGTCAGCCAGCCCACCGTGACCGACTCGTTGCGGGCACTGGAACGCAAGGATCTGCTGGTCCGACGTGAGGATCGGTCGGACGCTCGGCGCACGGTGCTGTCGCTGACGGACCAGGGCCGCCGCCAGGTTCAGGAGCTGACGGCCGGCGAAGCGGAACTCGTCACCGCGGTGGCCGCCATGGACTCCGAACGGCAGGAGTCCACCCTGGGGTCGCTGCTGGCCCTGATGGCGGCCATGGTGGACACGGGAACCCTGCAGGTCGCGCGCACCTGCCTGACCTGCCGATTCCACCAACTCCAGCGCGCCGACGGTGCCCATCACTGCACGCTGCTCGGCCAAGATCTACGACCCGGCGACCTGCGCGTGAACTGCCCGGAGCACGCCAGCGCCGCGCCGGTCGCGGGGCCCTAACCGGGCGATGAGCCGGCGAGCGATGCCGTCAGACCATGCCGCGGCGGACGGCGGCCGGCGGCCGAGTACCGCGGATGGAGGCGACCATCTCCAGCACCCGTCGGGTGGGCACCACCTGGTGCGCGCGGAACATGGCCGCACCTGCCGCCGCCGCCAGCGCGGTCGCAGCCAGGGTGCCCTCCAGTCGCTGGTCGACCGGCAGGTCCAGGGTCTCGCCGACGAAGTCCTTGTTGGACAGCGCCATCAGCACAGGCCAGCCGGTGGCGACCAGCTCTGCCGTGCGTTCCAACAGCTCCAACCCGTGCCAGGTGTTCTTGCCGAAGTCGTGGGTGGGGTCGATCAGGATGCCCTCTCGCGGAACTCCGGCGGCGACCATGCGGTCGGCGGCCGTGGTGGTCTCCTCGATGACGGCGGCGACCACGTCGGGGTAGCTGACCCGCATCGGGTTGGTGCGCGGGGCGGCGCCTCCGGTGTGCGAGCAGACCATGCCCGCCCCGAACCGTGCCGCCACCGCGGCCAGGCCGGGGTCGGCTCCCGCCCAGGTGTCGTTGATCAGGTCGGCACCGGCGCGACAAGCCTCGACGGCGACCGGTGCACGCCAGGTGTCGACGCTGATCGGCAAGTCGGGGTGAGCGGCGCGGACGGCGGCGATCACCGGTACCACTCGGTCGATCTCCTCGGCAACCGATACCTCGGGTCCCACCCCGGCCTTGACCCCGCCGATATCGACGATGTCGGCGCCGTCGTCCACGGCGCGATCCGCCGCGACCACCGCGGCACCAGCGGCGAAGGTGGCGCCGTGGTCGAAGAACGAGTCCGGCGTGCGGTTGACGATGGCCATGATGGCCGCCCGGTCGGCGCGCAGCACCTTCCCGCGGAGCACCACCGGCGGGCGAAGCGTGGGGGCGGCGGTCATGGCGACCACACTACGGCTGGGCGGTAGCGCCCACGGTCGCCGAGGCGACCAACCGCTGCAGTCCGTCCTCATCGAGCAGATCCACTGGCCGCACGGTGCGGTCGGCTGCGACATAGTGGAAGGCGGCGCGCACCTGCGAGGCGGCCAGACCTGCCAACCGCGCCCAGGCCAACCGATACACGGCCAGTTGCACCGCGGCGGCCCGGGCATGCTCGCCAGTGGGCGGCGTGCCGGTCTTCCAGTCCACTACCGTGGCGCCGCCGTCCGAGTCGGCGAAGACCGCGTCGATACGCCCGCGCACCGTCAGCCCCGCCACACGGGTGACGAACGGCACCTCCACCGCCGTCGGGGTACGGTCGGCCCACGCGGAGCGCCGGAACGCCTCGATCAGATCCGGCAACCGGGCGTCCGGGGCGGCATCCCGCTCGTTGGCGCCGGGAAGATCATCGAGATCCAGCAGTGGGTCGCCGGCAAAATGGCGCTCCAGCCACGCGTGAAATGCGGTGCCGCGACGGGCCTGCGGCGCCGGGGGCTGCGGAACCGGACGGCGCAGCCGCTGCGCCAGCCGCTGCGGATCGTCGGCCAGATCGACCAGCGCGGAGACCGACAACGCCTGCGGCAACGGGGCATCCAGCTCGGTCTCGGTGCGCTGACCGGCGGCACGCTCGGTCAGCAGCAGCTCGACATCGCGCTGCCAGCCGAACGGGTCGTCCGGACCGGGACCGGTGCCCGAATCAACGATCGGGTCAGCATTTGAACGAGCACCGGGCGCCGGGGTCGGGCGGGTGCCCGGGCCGCCCCCGACGTCCGAGTCCACAGGACGGCCGGGGCCCGAGAGCCGGGCCAGGGCGGCGCGCACACGATCGGCGCCCGCCTGGATCGCCTCCCGCCGGTCGCCCAGCGGATCTGCGGGCCAGGGCGCGGTGCGCGGGTCGTCCAGCACGGGATTCCGCTCGCCGGCCGCCGGCGGGCCGGCCCAGATCTCCGGCTGCCCGAGCGCGGAGTGCCCTAGCAATTCGGTGAGGAACGCGCCCGGACCGCGTGGTCGCGTTCCGCTGGCACCCCACCAGTGCGCCGACAGCAGCAGCCGGTGACGGGCTCTGGTCAGCGCAACATAGAACAGTCGACGCTCCTCGGTCAGCTGTGCCCGGCCGAGAGCGGCGATGTGCTCGCGCAGCGCCTCCACCATCGCTCCCTGATCCCCGCCGGGCGGCAGCGCCAACTCGGGCAGATCGTCGCGATCGCCGCGCACCCGCGGTGGCAGCCGCCCGGCATCGCCGAGCCACGTGCTGGTGCGATCCGCCGGGAACACGGCGGCGCACAGGTGCGGCACGGCCACCACGTCCCATTCCAGGCCCTTCGCCCCGTGCACCGTCAGCACCTGAACTCGGCCACGGGTGGGTTGCACGGTCCCCGGCGCCAGCCCATCCTCCCGCTCGGCGGCCGTGGCCAGATAGTCCAGCAGCTCCACCAACCCGGCGCCGGTGGCAGCCACCTCCGCGACCACCTGCGCGAATGCGTCCAGGTGGGCGCGGCCATGCGGGGTCAGCAGGGCCTGTACGTCCAGCCCCGTGGTGCGTTCGACCTCCGCGATCAGCTCCACCAGCGGTGCCCCCAGCCGACCGCGCAGCCGGCGCAGTTCCCGGCCCAACGCCGTGATGCGACGAAGGCCCTCCTCCGAATATCCGTCCGGAGAGCCAGGGTCAGCGATGGCGTCGACCAGACCCGCCAGGTCGATGTCCTCGCCGCCGACCGCTTCGGCCAGCGCCGCGCGCAACCGGTCGCCGGCCCCGTCACCGCCGTGACCCGCGGTGCCCCCGAGACGCGGCCCGAACGCCTGAAGCGCTCTCCCCCGCCGGGCCAGCGCGGCCAGGTCGGCCAGGCCCAACCGCCACCGGGCGCCGGTCAGGACCCGCACCGCCGCCCCACCCGACCGGTGATCGACCACCATCCGCAGTATCGCGATCAGATCGGCGACCTCTGGCTCGTCTACCAGGCCGCCGATACCCACCACCTCGACCGGCAATCCACGGGCTCGCAGCGCCGACGCCACCGCCGGCATGTCCGCCCGGCGGCGCAGCAGCACCGCGGCACTGGGCGGATCGGCCGCGGCGGACCAGACCGACGCGATTGCATCGGCCACCCAGTCGTTTTCCTGCTCGACGGTGGAGGTAAGTGCCGCTCGAATGGTGCCGGCCGGCGCGTCCCGGCGAGCCCGCAACTCGCCCACCGCCACCGGGTGCGCGCGGACCGGTTCGGAGACGGCATTGGCCAGCTCCAACACGGCCGCGGCGTTGCGGAAGCTGGTCAGCAGCGGCAGGGTCGGTGCGGGAGTGCCGTCGCAAGCCGGGAAGTCGGTGGCGAACCGGGGAAGGTTGGACGCGGAGGCCCCCCGCCAGCCGTAGATCGACTGTACCGGGTCTCCGACGGCGGTGACGGGGTGGCCGCGCCACGCCTGCGGCGGTGTGGCTGTGCCCGCGTCGCCCGCGCCGAACAGGGCCCGCAGGATGACGCGCTGCGCGTGACCCGTGTCCTGATATTCGTCCAGCAGCACCACCCGGTGCCGATCCCGCAACACCGCCGGCGGTTGCGGCCCCACCGTCACCACCCGTGCGGCGAGTTGCATCTGGTCGGCGAAGTCGACCGCACCGGCGGCGCGCTTGGCCTGGTCGTAGGCCCGGACCAGCGGCACCACCGCCCGGCGATGGGCCAGCAGGCGCAGCGGATCGGCGAGCCCGGAGTGCACGGCGGACCGCTGGCGTGGGCTGGGTGGCGCCGAGGACAACGTCTCCAGTAGGTCGTCCAGCGCGGCTGCCAATGCATCCGGGTCGGCCAGGTGGTCGGCAAGCGCGCCCGCGATGGCCAGCACATCCTGCGTCACCCGATCCGGGCCGATGTCGGTGTGCAGGTCCCGGTCCCAGCCGGTCACCACGGACCGGGCGAGCTGCCAGCTCCCGGTGGGCGACAGTACCCGGGCCGGTGGCTCGATACCGGCCAGCGGTCCGAATTCGCCGATCAACCGCCCGGCAAACGAGTGGTAGGTACCGATCAGCGGCTCACCGTCGGCCAGGGCCGCCGCCCGGGTCGGATCGCAGATCCCCGCGGCCGCCAGGGCCTGCAGCCGGCGACGGATCCGGGAGGCCAGTTCGGCGGCGGCCTTGCGGGTGAAGGTCAGGCCGAGCACCTGGCCGGGTTCGACCAGCCCGTTGGCGACCAGGTACACCACCCGGGCGGCCATCGTTTCGGTTTTGCCCGACCCGGCTCCGGCCACCACTAGCGCCGGGGCAAGCGCGGCGGCGATGACCGCCGACTGCTCGTCCGTGGGTGGCGGCAGGCCCAGCCGGTGGGCCAGCTCCGCGGGATCGATCGTCATCCCGTCACCTGACGGCCCTCGGGTTGCAGCGGACAGCTGGACCGGACCGGGCACCGTTCGCATCCGTCGCCGGCGCGTGCTAGCGGCGTGGCGGATGCCGCCGATCGGGCGGCGCCGCGCAGCCGCTCGATCCAGGCATCCCGGTCCGATGCGGACAGCGGCGGTTGCCGCAACGTCTTGGGTCGCCCGCTGCGCAGATACACCAGCTCGGCGCCACCGGACTCGTGCTGCCCACCGGTCGCACCGCTGTCGACGGTTGCCGCCGGTGCCGGGTCGGGAGCCCGCTGAGCGGGCGCGCCCGCAGGCCGATCGGAAGGCGTGCCAGCACCCTGGTCAGCAGCCGCATCGGCAACCCGGTCAACAGCCGCATCCGCCGTCGGATCGAAGCCGCCCAATGCCACGCCCACCTGGTACGCAGCAAGCTGCGCATGGTCGACGACGGCCGCGCGGGTCGGGATGGTGGACCCGCTCTTGAAGTCCGTCACGACCATGCGGCCCGCCTCGTCCATCGACAGGTGATCCGCCCGCCCGACCAGCCGGACCGGCCCGTCTTCCGGGTGGCCCGCCGAGCCCTCCGGCAGCCGCACCTGCATCGCCTGTTCGGAGGCGACGAAGGTGCGCCGCGCCCCCTCCTGGTGCAGCCAGCTCCGCAACGCGCCGCGCATCGCTTCCAGCAGGCGCCGCATCCGTGCCACCTCCCACGGGGGCAGCCGGTCCTGGGCCGCCAGGAACTCGTCGGTGGCGGCATCCAGGTCGGCCTCGCTCGCTCCGTCGCTGATGCCCTGGGCGAGCGCGTGCACGGCGATGCCGATCAGCTGGGCCTGGCCAGGCGCATCGCGGGCCCCGTGCCGCTCCAGCGCTGCGCGCAGCGGGCAGGCCAGCAGCGACTCGATCTGCGACGGCGAGAGCACCACCTCGGACCCGGGCGGCGTCACGGGCGCAGCAGTGGACAGTTCGGCCAGCCCGTGCCAGTCGTCCGGATGGGCGCCTGGCACCCCGGCCGCGGCGAGCCGGGCCAGCGCCTGCGCCGCCAGTTCGGCCCGGTGCCGAGCTGCCCCGTCGCCCCCCGCCGCGGTGACCGCCCGGCGCAGGTCGGCGACCAGCGCCGGCAACTGCAGTGCCCGCCGAGGCTCCCCCGCCGGACCGGTCGGCCACCCCGTGGCGACTGCTCCCGGACCGGCGATCTCGGCGACGAACCGGGACGGCACGCGTTCGTCGTCCTGCACCGCCGTCACCACCAGGCGACCCCGCGCCCTGGTGACCGCGACGTAGAACAGCCGGCGCTCTTCGGCCAGGGCGTCGGCGGCCGGCAGGCCTGGGTCGATGCCGGCGGCCGCGTCCAACAACCCGGCCAGGTCCAACAGGCTGGTGCGCGGGCGCAGGTCCGGCCAGGTGTCCTGCTGCACCCCCGGCACCAGCACGACGTCCCACTGCAGACCCTTGGCGGCATGCGCGGACAGCATCGTCACCGCCTCGGCGACCCGCTCCACACCGGCGCGCGGCGGATCGCCGCTCACGATGCGCTCCTCGGCGAGAACCTCCAGCAGCCCCCGCACCCCGGCGCCCGGAAGCTGGTCGGCCAGTTCGGCCGCTCGTTCGAACAGCGACACCGCGGCATCCAGCATTCCGTCCGCCTCGGCACCGACCCGGCCGCCACGCTCGCTAGCGGCCAGCAGCGCTCGCTCCATGCCGGCGCGCTGCCACACCCGCCAGAGCACCGTCTCGGCTGCGGGCTCGCCTGCGCCCGCCCGGGCCAGGGCCACCAGCTCCACCAACTGGCGCACCGGCCGGTCGAGGTCCGCTGGAAGGCCCGCCGGGATGGGTATCTGCTCGGTCAGGATCGCGGCCAACAGGGTGCCGCTGGACGCATCCGACGACCCGGCTCCGACCGCGCGCACCGCCCGGCGCAACCGCCGCACCGCCATCGGGTCCAGCCCGACCAGCGGCGACGCCAGCAACGCCAGCGCACCAGGCCCGGTCAACGATGCCGGCTGCACCGCGGCGCTGAGCACCACCAGCACCGCGGCCACCAACGGATCGGCCGCCGGAGGGGCGGGGGCCGCCCGCAGCGGAACGCCCGCGACACCGCACGCCCGGCGCAGCGAGTCGGCCTGCTGTGCCGGGGAGCGCAGCACCACGGCCATCCGAGACCAGGGCACTCCCTCGGCGAGGTGTGCCCTGCGCAGTTGATCGGCGACAAACGCCGCCTCCTGGGCCGGACTGGCCAGCACCCGCACGGCAAGGCTGCCGGTGGCCGACGGATCGCTTGCACGCAGCACCCGATGGGCGGCCGGGCCTGGTAGCCGCCCGGCCACCCGCCGGCTCGCCTCGATCAGCACCCGCGGCATCCGGTGCGAGACATCCAGTGCGACGGTGGTCTGCACCGGCACCCGCTGCAACGCGCCCGCGGCGGCCCCTCGAAAGGCGTAGATCGACTGGTCCGGGTCCCCCACCACGACCAGTTCGTCGGCGCCGGAGGCGAGCAGGTCCACCAGCCGCGCCTGGGCGGGATCCACGTCCTGGTACTCATCGACAAAGATGCGCCGGATCCGGGCCTGCTGCGCCGCCAGCACCTCCGGCACGGCCAACCGGTCCAGGGCCGCGGTGATCAGTTCGGCCTGATCCAGCGCGGTGCCCATCCGCCCGGACGCCTGCCGTAGGTCGCCGATATCGCGGTACTCGGTGACGAAGTGCGCCGCGGCCAGCCATTCCGGCCGCCCGGCGCGCCGCGCCAGCGCTGCGATCTGTCGCGGACCTAATTGGCGCTGGCCGGTGCGCAGCAGGAATTCCCGCAGCTCGGTGGCGAACGCCGGCACCCGCAGGGCGGCACGCAGGTCGTCGGGCCAACGACCGACGCCGTCCTGGGCGTGCCCCGCCAGCATTTCGCGCACCATCAGATCGGCCTGCCCGGCATCCAGCAGCCTCGGCGGCGGGTCGCCAGCGGCCACCGCCGCGGACCGCACCACTGCGTAGGCGTAGGAGTGCAACGTCCGCACCAGTGGCTGGGCGATGGTGGTGGCCACCCGAGCGGCGATCCGGCTCGCGAGCTCCGCGGCCGCGCGCCGGGAAAAGGTGAGCACCAGCAGCGAGGACGGGTCGACACCGCGGTGCAGGATCCGGTCGGCCACCGCCTCCACGATGGTCGCGGTCTTGCCGGTGCCAGGCCCGGCCAACACCCGCATCCGCCCGCCGGGATGGTCGATGACGGCGCGCTGGGCCGCCGACGGCTCGATCGGAGCGGGGGCGGTATCGGTGCGCAGCAGGCGATATCGCGCGGCACCCGGTCGCCCACGACCCGCAATGGCAGGCGTCGACACCACCCGGCGGGGAGCGGTGACGGGAGCGTCGGCGGTGAGCACCCGTCCATATCAGCACGCCCCACCGACAGCGCTGGCGACGAGCACCCGGACCAGGTTCACGTCGACCTGCCGGACCGGGTCAGCCGGTGGCCACTCGGCGCCGCCACCACAATGGACGGGTGAACATGGAACTCGCCGAACGGATCCTGGACCTGGTCGCCGCCGTGCCGCCGGGCCGTGTCACCACCTACGGCGACATCGCGGCCCTCGCGGGCACACCGGCACCTCGGCTGGTGGGCCGGGTACTGGCGGAGTTGTCCGACGACGACACCCCCTGGCACCGGGTGCTGCGCGCGAACGGCACCCCCGCGGCACATCTGATCGAAGAGCAGTGCGCGCGGCTGCGCGCGGAGGGGGTCACCGTGACCGCGGGCCGGGTGAACCTCCGGCAGTACCGCTGGCGGGGGTGACTCGGCCGTTGGTGCCACTGCCCCGGGCCGTGCAGCCAGGCCCGCCTCGGGTTGTCCCCCTGTCCGACTTCCATCCACACTCCACGCCGCCGAACGGCTCGGCGTCGACCCGATCCCGCAGGCTCAGCGGCATGAGCAGAGATACCCGCACCCCCGCGTCCGTCGTGCGGCTGTCCGGTGTGCAAGGCCTGGCGGTCGCGGTTCCGCAGCTGCTCGGCTTCCAGCCCACCGACAGTCTGGTCGTGCTGTGCCTGCGGGCGCCGCGCGGCCGGATCGGGCCGGTCGCCCGCATCGACCTGTTCGATCCCGGGAACGACGGCCCGGTCGATCAGCTCGTCGGTTGCGCGGTCCGGTATGCGGATGCCGCAGCGGTGCTGTGCTACCACGACGGCCCTCGCCCCGGCTGTCTGGATGTGCTGCTGGATGCGCTCGCCGCGGCCGAGGTGCCGGTGACGGAGGTGGTGGCGGTGCGGGAGGGCCGCCTCTATCGCGCCGAGTCGCCGACCGCACAGGATGCGGACGCCGGGGTGCCGCTGCCCGGCCCGGAGGACCGACAGGCCGGCCGGCTGGCCGCCGCCGCCGCCCTGGCCGGGCGCCGCGCCCTGCCGGACCGGCAGGCACTGCGGGCCTCGGTCGCGGGACCGTCGGAAGCTCTACTGATGGCCGCGCGGGCCGAGCTCGACGCGATCCGTGCTCCTGACCCGTCACCGGCCTGCGATCTCATCCCGGCTCCACCGATGGCAGCCAGGGTGGACGCCGCCTTCGCGACGGCGATGGCCGAGCAGGCCGAATGCGGCCCGATATCGGCGGCTACCGCGGCCGAGCTGATCGTGCTCGCCGGCGATGTCGGTTGCCGAGACCGCCTGGTGGCCAGGGCGGTCGCCGGCGATGACCCGTCGGTGGTGCCGATGCTGATCGCGGTGGTCTCCCGGTGCCCGGACGAGGCGGTGCCCGGCATCGGCGCCGTGCTGGCGGTCGCGGCGTACCGATACGGCGACGGCGCCCTGGCGCACTGCGCGGTCGACCGGGTGCTGTCCGTCGAACCGGCACACCGGATGGCGCACCTGATGCTCGCTGTGATGGCCGGCGGGTTACCACCCTCCAGCCTGGCCGAGATGACGGACATCCTCGATGCGCCCCGCACGCGGCGATGACCGGGCCGGGCACCGTCGCCCGATCACCCCAGCAGCGGCCGGATCACCTCTGCGGCGGTGAGCATCCCCACCAGCGACTCGGGAGTCGTCCGGGGGTGTGCCAGGCTCAGCGCCAGCCGAAACAGCAGGGCACGCCGCAGCACCTGTCCCCACTGCTGAAGGTGCTCCCAGCGCTGCACCAACTCGATCGGCGCCCCGCCCCAGGAGACGGCATCGACCACGATCACCGCGGCGGCGTAGTTGACGGGCCGCCAGTACGGCGTGAAGTCGATCACCGCCGGCGGGGCCGACCCGGCAAACAGCACGTTGCCGAACAGATCGCCGTGCACCACCTGGCTGGGCAGGTCCACCGGCGCGCGGCCGGCGGCGATCGCCTCGAACAGCCGGGCGCCGTGGCCGTCGCCGAGTCGCTGGGCTTCCTCGTCGATCTCACCCCAGGCCAGCCGGTCGGCCCATCGGTAGATGTCTTGCCGCTCGGCCAAGAACCGGGGAGCCGCGACGCCGGCGAGCGCCTCGTGCAACGCAAAGGAGGCGTCCACGATGTCGTCGTAGCGTGCCGCCGGACGGCCGGACACGAAGCGCTGCGCGGACCAGCCGCCGACCACCCAGCGACCGTCCGAGGCCCGGATCGGCCGTGCGACGCGGATTCCCGATACCCGCAACGATTCGAAGACACCGGCGGCCCAGGCCGCCTCCACCGGGTGGGCCGTCGGTTTGAGCACGGAGTCGCCGTGCCGCCAGGCCCGGCCGGAGGCACCGGCAAGTTGTTCACCCGTAGTACCGGCCAACCCAAAGGCGGCCAGCACGTGCTCGGGAGCTGTTGTCACGTCTGGCACGCTACCGGTCGCACCGGGCGGAACCGGGCAGGACCAGCCGATCAGTACCGCGGCAGCGACGGGTCGACCTGATCGATCCAGGCCAGCACCCCGCCGCCGACGTGCACCGCGTCCGCGAACCCTGCCCCGTGCAGCGCCGCCAGACACTCGGCCGACCGGCCCCCGGACTTGCAGTACAGCACGATCGGCCGGTCCTGCGGCAGCTCCGCCAGCGCCTCGCCGGACAGGATCCGATCCTTCGGGATCAGCACGGATCCGGGGATCGCGACGATCGCCCGCTCGGCCGGCTCCCGCACGTCCACCACCAGGACGTCGTCACCGTCGCTGAGCCGTTGCCGCAACTCGCTCGCAGTAATGGTGTGGCCGGCAGCCGCGGCAGCGGCTGCCGGCGTGCTGACCCCGCAGAACGCCTGGTAGTCCACCAGCTCGGTGACCGGAGCGGCCGTCGGATCGGGCCGAAGCGCCACGGTCCGGTAGCGCATCTCCAGCGCGTCGTAGACCAGCAGCCGGCCCAGCAGGCTGCGCCCGATACCGGTAATCAGCTTGATCGCCTCGGTACTCATCACCGAGCCGACGGCGGCGCACAACACACCCAGCACGCCGCCCTCCGCGCAGGAGGGCACGCTACCCGGGGGCGGCGGCACGGGGTACAGGTCGCGGTAGGTCGGGCCGTGCCCCGACCAGAACACGCTGACCTGGCCCTCGAACCGGAAGATCGAACCCCACACGTAGGGCTTGCCCAGCAGTGCACAGGCGTCGTTGACCAGGTAGCGGGTCGCGAAGTTGTCGGTGCCGTCCAGCACCAGGTCGTAGTCGGCAAACAGGTCCAGCGCGTTGCCGGAGTCCAGGTGCTGCTCGTGCAGCACGGTGCGTACCAGAGGGTTCACCTGGGCCACCGACTCGGCCGCGGACTGCGCCTTGGACCGGCCCAGGTCGGCTTGCCCATGAATCACCTGGCGTTGCAGGTTGGACTCGTCGACCACGTCGTCGTCGATGATGCCCAGCGTTCCGACACCGGCCGCCGCCAGGTACAGCAGCGCCGGCGAGCCCAGCCCGCCCGCACCGATCACCAGCACCCTGGCGTTCTTCAAACGGCGCTGGCCCGGCACCCCGACCTCCGGGATGATCAGGTGCCGCGAATAGCGCTGTACCTCCGACCTGGTGAGCTCCGGACCGGGCTCGACCAGCGGCGGCAGCGCGTCCACCACTGATGCGGTCATGCAGCCAGTCTGGCACAGCTTCGGCCGGTCATCACCGAAGCTGTGCGCGGCAGCCGGCCTCCGTCACCCGCCCTGCGGCGATCCGGTCGCGGTCGCATCGACCGATGGGCCGCGCGGGTACGGGAACGGGTTGTACTTGCAGACCTTACCGTCGGCGTGCACCGGCCCGCCGGGGTTGAGCTTGGCCAGATCATCGTCGGAAGTGCTCCAGGATTGCTGCATCATCACCGGGGCGAGCCCGCCGTTGTCCGGGCATGGCTGGTGGTGAAAGCCCAAGGCGTGGCCCACCTCGTGGTTGATGGCATACACCCGGTAGGACCCGAGGTCCCCGTTGTAGGAGACGGCTCCGCGGACCCACCGGGCATCGTTGATGAACACCCGGCCGTCCTGCCGGTTGTAGCAACTGGCCTCCAGCTGGATCTGCCAGCCACAGTTCTGCGCAGCCCGAACCGTCATCTGGCTGGTCAGGCTGACCCGGAAATCGGGCTCGCCGGAATCCACCCGCTGCAGGGTGAAGGTGCCGCCACCGATCCAGGATCGGGAGTCGGACAGCACCGCCACCACCGCGTCCGCGAACATCGCGTCGTCCGCGGTGGGTTCGATGCCGTCCTCTACCTCGACGGTGAAGGTGCGATGGTCCGACCCATCGCCGATCGGCTTGGAGGTGCCGGGCACCACGTGGAAAGTGCCGTCACCGGTCTTGGCGAAGGCTGCCCCCGGCGGCAGCGCACCAGCCGCAATGCCCTTGAAGACGCCATTCGGGTCGGCGCCGGTCACGGCGGGCACGGTGGTGCCGGTGCGCGCGTCGGACATCTCGGTGCGCTCGACGGTCGTGGTGACGGCCGGCTGTTGAACCGTCACCGTGGTGGGCACGGAGGACGGTCCGACGGTGACGGTGACCGATCCGCCCGAACCGCCGGTGGAGCCGGGCGTCGCGGCATCCGTTCCGGAGGATGCGGTCAGCCCGACGATCGCCACCACCGTCAGCGCGACCAGCACCGGCAACGCGTAGGCACGCCACCCGTAGTGGTGCACGAACCAGCCGATGGCGCTGCGCCGGCGCTGCGGTCGCGACCTGCGCGGGGGCCGATCGTCCGCCGCCGACGGCTGCGGCACCGGGTCCCATCGAGCACGCAGCGGCTGCGGCCCTTCCGCGAGGTCCGGCTGCTGCTCGTCGTCCCACAGCGTGGATCGGGACAGGGCCCTCGACCTCGTCGGGACAGCCTCGACCCGAGCGCCTCGGGTGGACCCGGCGGCTCGGGCGGGGCTGACCGACCGGGTGCTCGCAGGAACCCGGTCGACCGGCGACCCGGCCCTCCCGCCGCCAGAGCCGGCGCGACCGCCCCGTCCGACGCGGCCGCCGTCGGCGGGGCCGCGATCGTTGCTGCTCACGCCGTCAGGTTGCCACAGGTCGAGCCATCGACGGCAGCGGCGCGCCCGCGCTCGGAGGCTCGCCACCCCACATCGCGACCATGGCGCGCGCGGTATCCGCGGGACGCTCCATCTGCGCCACGTGGCCGGTTCGGGCCAGCACCAGCAATCGGGCGTCGGCGAAGTGGTCGGCGGTTCGAGGCGCCAGCCGGACGTCCACCAACCGGTCGCGGGCACCCCACACCACCAGCACGGGCACCCGCACCGAACGAGCGGCGGCGGCGAACGAGAACCGCCCGAGCCGTAGCTGTGCTCTGATCAAGGAGCGTAGCGAGCGGATGGTCGCCACTCGGGTCCACGGCAAGCCGGCCCGTCGGGCGAATTCCTGTTCCGCCGCAAGAAGATCGTCGGCGGTCAGCATGTCCGGCTCACCGAAGCAGGCCGCCGCCATCCCACGGGCCCGGTCGGCCGAACCGACGGCGGCGAGCCGCCGTTCCGCCGCGCCCAACATGCCCGGCAGCATCACCAAGGCCAGCCGTGGGTCCGCGCCGCGTTCCCCGACCAGCCGTAGGTCCGGCACCGCGGGCGAGATCAGCGTCAGGGTGCGCACCAGCTGCGGATGCCGCGCCGCGAGGAACGTCGCGACCACGCCGCCCCGGGAATTGCCCACTAGGTGTACCGGCTGACCGGAGACGTCCTCGATGAGTCGCGCGACCAGGTCCGCTTCGGCCGTCAGCGAGTAGCGGCCACTGGGCGGCGGATCCGACCGGCCTGACCCCGGGAGATCGGGGGCGAAGCCCGTCGCCTGCGTCGACAGCGCCGCGGCCAGCCGGTCCCAGTTCCCGGATGCGCCTTCAAGCCCATGGATGTACCAGGCGTGCGGCCGATCGGGGCCGCCGGTGCGACGGACGTACACCCCGGCGCCACCGACCAGGTGCACCCGTCCCGGTGGCGACGGCTCCGCGTACCCGGGGATCGGGGCCAGCTCGCGGTCCGCCAGCGGCGCGGTCGTCCACGCGGCCAGTTCGTCGCGCGGGCGGGGTCCGAAGGACGACGAGATCGCAGACATGCTCTCCATGGTGCCGTCTTGGAGCGCCACCCCGCGCGATCGGTGATGCTCGTCGCACCGCGTGGAGCCGTGGGCTGAGCTTGTGGCCGAGCTTGTCCCCCTGTCCGAATCCCATCCACATCCAGGCGATGGCCACCCAGCCGGGGACTCGGTCGCTCCTAGCGTCACCAGCAGACCAGCAGCACCCACGACGGCGGAAGGAGGGAGATGAGCTGCGATCTGGACGTCGATACCGACATGCTGCGGCGGGCCTCCGAGCTGCTGCGCGCGGCCGCCGTGTCCATCGCGGTACCCCCGGGCGCGGGCGACCCGCTCGATGCGGGCGAGCACGCGGCCGGCGGATCGGCGGCGGGCCGGCAGGCCTGGCACGCCCTCGCCACTCGAGTCCAGCAGGCGGACCAGGCCGCCGGCTTGCTGGTGGGTTACGCCACCCGGCTGGCCGGCATGCTCGATCACGCGGCTGCGCTGTTCGACCAAGCCGAAGCGCTATGCCGGATGGGCGGGTGACGGATGGCGCATCCGACCACCGACTGGGCGCACTTGTACGGACTGCCCGATCCGGGGGTGCCGGCCGCAGCAGTGCTGGATGGCCGCCCGGACGGGCTCCGCCTCATCGCGGCGCGCGTCCGCCAGATCGCCGGAACTGCCGAGGAGTGCCGTCAGACGGCGCACCGGGCGGCTGCGGCCGTCCAGGCCGGGTGGACGGCACAGGCGCCCCGAGCCGCCGTCTCGTCCCTGGCGACGTTCTCGCGTCGGCTCGCCGATGTCGGCGCAGCGATCGGCGCCGCCATTGACGACTACGCGGCCGACGTCGAGCGCTGCTGCCAGCAAGTCACCTACTTCTATGACTCCGCAGATACCCTCATCGACGCCCGCGACCTGCGGCGTAGTTTCCCGGAGATCCCGGCAATCCAAGTCTTCCCCCAGATGGCGGAGCGTCGCGGCCTGGTGCAGCGGCTGTATGTCGCGATGGCACAGCAGAGCCAGGCACTCGATGATGCGGCGCTACGGCTATACGCCCGGCTCGACGTCGACCCCCGGGATGGTTTGCCCGGTGCCGTGGATGGGCCGCGAGCGTCGGTGCCCGCCGGTGCCGGTGCCACCGACGCTCGCAACCGGGCCAGGTTGGTCGCCGACCTGGTGTCCGCCTCCCGGCAGCGTCGCGAATTTGCCGCGGCGATCCAGCGCGAACTGACCGAGGCGGCGGCGGCCCATCCCGGCCCGGTGCAATTGCTCGAGTACGACCCCACCAGCCCCTCCGGCCAAGGCGGCGTCGCCATTGCGCTGGGCGCCGTCGCCGACGCCGACACGGTCGCCGTACTCGTCCCGGGCGTGGGGAATTCGCCGTCGGACCTGTCGGACACACTGGATGTCGCTTCCGGACTGGTGTCGGCTGCCTCGGCGGCGGCGCCGGGGACCAGCACCGCCGCGGTGGTGTGGCTGGGCTACAACGCGCCGCTGAGCTGGACCGCTGATCCCAAGGCCAGCACGTCGCTGGGCGAACTCGCCCGAGCCGTGCCCGATTCGCTCATCGCCGCCAACGGCATCGACGCCGTCGGCGGCGGAGCGCAGTTGGCCACCTTCTGTGGCCAGCTGCGCGACATGATGGACACCTCCGCTGGTCTGACCCTGATCGGGCACTCGTACGGGTCGACGGTGGTGTCCCAGGCTGCCGTGCGATTGCCCCGGTACTCCGGCGTGGACGACATCGTGTTGCTGGCCTCCCCTGGCGCCGGCCCAGGGCCGACCAACGCCGATGACTACTCGGCGGTGCCTGCCGACCACGTGTACGCGCTGGCCTTCCCGCAGGATCCGGTGCCATCCTCGGGGCTGGATGCGATCGCCTCGCTGGTGAGTCCGCCCCCGCCCGGGGGCCCGTACGGGGCAGATCCGGATTCACCTGGGTTCGGCGCACAGGTCATCGACGTGCCCTCCGGGGTCACCCTGCTGCACGAGCCGAACTGGCTCACCACCGCGGCCAGCGCGGGCGCCGCGGTGCCGCTGGGCATCGCGGGGGTGGACCCGCTGAACGACATCAACCAGCACGCGTTGACCAACTATCTGGGTGCCACCGCGTTGACGGCCGTAGCCGCCGTGGTGGTCGGCCAGTACTCGAAGGTGCCGGTGCGCAGCCAGCGGTGACGAGCCCGGCGAGGACGGCCCGGCGTTCACGAGTCTGCGCGGCGGCCCGCGGTGACGGGTGTTGGGTAGTAGCCCGAGCGATCGCCGGTAACGGCAGCGAGCACCATGGGCACCATGACGGCACCCACCGACCCGCATGGCTACTACCGCCGGATAGGCCCCGTGCTGGTGGCGCATCTGGCCGGCCGGGAGGTCCACGCGACGCTGGACGAACCGTCGGTCCGGGCCGAGCCCCTGGCCCTGGAGCCCGTCCCGTCCACCACCCAGGAGCTGCTCGCGCTGCTCACGCGAGGGCTCGGCCAGCTGCTGATCGGAACCACCGACCGGATCGCGCTGCACCTGATCCCCGGAGAGGGATCCGACATCGCCACGGCCGCCAGTGCCGCCCTGCAGCTGGCCGAGCAGTGCCTCGCCGACGGGCTGGCCCCGGTGGCACTCACCGATGGCGGGGACGGACTGTGGCTGATGGCGCGCGTCGGTGGTGACACGGCCGTCACCGCCGGCCGATATGCCCATCTGCTGACCGACCGGGCACCCGAGCTCGCCACCGCCGACCCGGCTCAGGCGGACGGTCGCAGCCTGCTGCAGGCCTACCCCGGGCCTGCCGGGACCCTGGTGCCGGTGCCATACACGCTGTTGCCGGATACCGCGTCACCGGACGCCGGCCACGCGGGGGCTGCGCGGTTCGATGCCGCGGGACCCGCCGCCATCCGCGCTGTGATCCCGCTGCACCTGGACGAGATTGCCGCCATGGCGGCAGGTATGCCGGCCGAGCTGACGGCCGACGACGTGCCGGGCCGGCTCGCCGATCGAGGTGACCTGGCCGCCGCCCTGCTGGACGCTCCACCGGGCGGTGTTTCACCGACCGCGTAGGGTGGGCGCGCACCCGGCCGGACGGCGCCGGGCCGGGCCGGATGCCGGCCGTGACGACGCACAGGGGTAGCACCATGGCACAGCCGGACGCGGCACCCGGCCGGACCAGCGGCCGGTTGAGCCGGTCGGCACGTCGTGCCCAGCTGCTGGCCGCCGCCCGGACCGTGTTCGTCGGACAGGGCTTCCACGCCGCCGCGATGGACGAGATCGCCGAGTCCGCCGGAGTGAGCAAACCGGTGCTCTACCAGCACTTTCCGTCCAAGCTTGCGCTCTATCGCGCGCTGTTGGAGAGTTCCGCGGACGAGTTGGTGCGCCTGGTGCGGGAGGCGATCGATTCCAGCCAGGACAACGACACCCGGGTGCATCGCGCGGTGCAGGCCTACTTCTCGTTCGTCGCCGACGAGGGCCAGGCGTTTCGACTGATCTTCGAGTCCGATCTGCGCGACGAGCCGGACGTGGTGGCGGTGGTCGACCGGGCCACCGACGCCTGCATCGCCGCCATTAGCGACACGATCACCGTCGACACCGGCGCCGACGTGGCGAGCGCCCGGCTGCTGGCCGCCGGGCTGGTCGGCCTGTCCCAGGTGGGAGCCCGGTACTGGCTGGCGCAACACGGCGCGATCGATCAGGCCCGTGCCGTGGAACTGCTCTCGGCGCTTGCCTGGCGGGGCATCTCGCACTTCCCGCTGCACGACTGACGCCCCACCGCCGGCGGCGCGCACCCCGTCCAATCAGCTACCGACCGAGAAGCCCACCCGCCTGCTGTCCGCCGGGCCGACCTCCACGTAGGCGATCCTCGCGGTGGGAACGATTACTCGCCGGCCCTTGTCGTCCATCAGGCTCAGCACCGTCTCACCCTGCAGCGCGGCCGTGACCTGCTGCTCGACCTCCTCGGGCGAGGACGCCACGGCGACCGTCAATTCTCGCCCGTTGTCCGCGATACCGATCTTGACGTCCACCCATGGCCTCCATCGTCACTGCCGCCGCGCACCCGCTGCGCGACCAGCCCCGCAGGGGCCCGCATCAAGGCTAGGGCGTGCCGGGCGCCCTCGTGGCACGGGGCTCGGGTCGCCGGTCAGAACAGCCGACCCTCCGAGTCGTCCACGCCGCGCATCGCGTCGTAGTCCAACACCACGCAGCGCAGCCCCCGGTCCTCGGCCAGGGTGCGCGCCTGCGGGCGAATCTGCTGTGCCGCAAAGACCCCCGTCACCGGCGCGAGGATCGGATCCCGCCCCAGCAGCTCCACGTACCGGGTCAACTGCTCCACGCCGTCGATCTCCCCCCGGCGCTTGATCTCCACGGCCACCACTGCACCGGCAGCGTCCCGCACCAGCAGGTCCACCGGGCCGATCGGGGTCGGGTACTCGCGCCGGATCAGCGTGTACCCGTTGCCCAGCAACTCCACCTGCTCGGCCAGCAGCGCCTGTAGGTGAGCCTCCACCCCATCCTTGACCAGCCCGGGGTCCACACCCAGATCGTGCTGCGAGTCGTGCAGCACCTCGTCGATGACGATCACCAGCTGATCGCCCTTGCGGTTGGCCACCGTCCAGGTGTCACCGTCGACGCTCAGCGAGCACGGCGGGCTCATCCAGTTCAACGGCTTGTAGGCCCGGTCGTCGGCGTGAATGGAGACCGAGCCGTCGGCCTTGAGCAACAGCAGCCTGGTGGCCAACGGCAGGTGGGCGGTCAGTCGACCGGAATAGTCCACCGAGCACCGGGCCACCACGAGTCGCACCGGCCCACCCTATCGGCCGGTGCCCGTTGTTCGCTCCGTGCTCCGCTCAGTGCCCACCGCTCGCTGCGCACTCCGCAACCCGGGCCCGCCGCTCCGCGGCCACGGCCCTCGGTCGCTCCGCGCTCCGCTCAGTGCCCACCGCTCGCTGCGCACTCCGCAACCCGGGCCCGCCGCTCCGCGGCCACGGCCCTCGGTCGCTCCGCGCTCCGCTCAGTGCCCACCGCTCGCTGCGCACTCCGCAACCGGGGCCTGCCGCTCCGCGGCCACGGCCCTCGGTCGCTCCGTGCTCCGCTCAGTCGACCCAGACCGGATGCCGCTTGGCCAGGAACGCCGACATCCCTTCCTGGGCGTCGGGTATCTGCGAGGACGCCGTCATCGCCTCGCAGGCGAGCGCGTAGGCGTCGGACTCTGGACGATCCAGCTGGGCGTAGAGCACCCGCTTGCCCCAGGCCTTGGCCGCCGCGCTGCCACGGGTAGCGCGGGCCAACAGCTCATCCACCGCAGCGTCCAGGTCGGCGTCGTCGACCACCCGGTTGACCAACCCCCAGTCCAGGGCGGTCGCGGCGTCGATCACATCACCGGTCAGCGCCATCTCCATCAGCCGCTTGCGGCCGACCGCCCGGGCGACCGCGACCGACGGGGTGTGGCAGAACCAGCCCCCCTTGCCACCGGGCAATGCGAAACCGGCCGACCGAGCAGCCACTGCGAGGTCCGTGGAGGCCACCAGCTGGCAGCCGGCGGCGGTGGCCAGCGCGTGCACCCGGGCAATCACCACCTGCGGCATGGCGTGCAGGGCCAGCATCACGTCGGTGCACAGCGCCATCAGCTCGGCCACGCCGAGCGTGTCCCGCCCGGATACATCCGCGAAATCGTGCCCGGCGGAGAACACCGGACCATTGGCGGCCAGCACCATGCCGCGGGCGCCGGAGGAGGCCACCTCGCGTAGCGCCCCGCGCAGTTCGAGCAGCACGTCCGCCGACAGTGCGTTGCGCCGCTCCGGTTTGTTCAGCACCACCCGGGCAACCGGCCCGTCGATCGTCACCTGCAGGCTGGAGTACTCCATGGGAACCGACGGTAGTCCCCGCGCCGGAGCCACTCCCCGGCACCCGATGTCACTTCGATCTGCGTGCCGACCTGCGGTACGCGTGCACCATCGCGCACGCACACCGCAAACCGACACGCAGATTCGTGCGGCGGGCGGACCACGGAGCACTAGGCCGAGTCCGAGGGCAGCACGGCCAAAGGCACAGGGCAGAATCGGTCGTCGTGAGCATCGACCTTCCGGCAAGCGACCTCAAGGCCGAAAGGACCGCGGGTCCGGCCCCGTGCTCGGACCTGACACGCCGCGCCGGCGACGACCCGGCAGGCTCGGGCACAGCGTTCTCCACGTTCCTGCTGCTGGACTACCGCGGACCCTGGGGACACGACGCGGCCGCGGACGCGAGCCGGGACCTGCTGACGCCGCATGCCTGCGTCACCGCGCATGCCGCGCCCGGCTTGCGCACCTTCGCGATCCGCCCGGTGCGGGACCGGCGCAGCGCGCCGACCGCGCCCGGCTATGCCGGAACCGTCGGTCACGATGCGCGGCTGGCGGTGCTCGCCGAGCTCCCGGACGATCGGGCGGTGACGGAAATCGCCTCCGGAACGCTCCCCGGCGGCCGGACCGACTCCGTACTGATCGGCGTGTGCACCAATGCCCGCCGGGACCGGTGCTGCGCGGTCCGGGGGCGCCCGGTGGCCACGGCGTTGCAGGCCGAGTTCGGCGACGGCACGATTACCGAGATCAGCCACCTGGGTGGGCACCGATATGCCGCCACGCTGCTGGCGCTGCCTTTCGGGTACAGCTACGGCTTCCTGGACCCGACCGCAGCACGGCAGGTGGTGCTGGCGGCGCTGGAGGGTCTGGTGCACCCGGAGAACCTGCGCGGGCGCTCGGACCTGCCACCCGCGGCGCAGGCGGCGGATGCGTTCTGGCGCCGGCAGATCGGTCTCGCGCCGGTGGAGGCGGTGCGGATCGACTCGTGCGCTGTGGATGGTGACGACGCCATCGTGCAGGCCTCCGTGTCCGGCAGCGGCGAGCGCATGCACCTGCATCGCGAGCACGGCCCCGCCATTTCCGACACCGCCTGCGGCGGCAAGCCGATCACGACCGGCCGCTGGGTGGCCGAACTCGGCTGATCCTGGCGCAGCGAGATGGCCGCGGCCGGTGGGCGATCGGCCTGAGCAGTGGGCGGCGGTCAGCGCACCTCGATCGTCAGATCCAGTGGTGTGCCGAGGAATCCGCTCAGCCGGCCCGCCTCAGCCACCAGCGCATCCCGGTCCGGTGGTGGTGCTTCGGCGAACCACGTCACCGCCAGGCGATCTCGCTGGGTCGTCCAGGTGCCGCACAGCACGCCGCCGCCAGTCACCAGGTTCGCCTTCCTGCTGACCAGCGCCCGCCGGGCGGGCGGCACCACATGGGCATCGGCAGTACCCGGGCCCAGTACCCACTGGTCGTAGCCGGGCAGCAACCGCACCGCCTGGGTCGGCGGTGTCGCAGTCAGCTCCGACAGGTCGTCGCGATCGACCAGCAGCGTCCGGCCCTCGACGTCGACCTCCGCCAGCCGATCGCCCAGGGCGGTGAGCCAGCCGCCGATCTTCCCGCGACCGACCCCCAGTCCCTCGCCGATCCAGTAGTGCAGCTGTGCCGACCCGGCGGGGCCGTACGCCCTCAGGTACGTCAGCACCGCTCGCGGCCCGGCCTCCTCCAGCTCCGGAATGCCCGCCCATCGGGGGTTGGCATCCAGTCGTTGAAAGGTCGCTGCTCCCTCCCGCGCCGGCCCGAAGCACATGTCTCCCTGCCACATCAGCGGTTTGATCAGGGTGCCAGCACCGTTGGCGAACACCTCGCGCAGATGCGCGAAGGCGGGCTCGCCGGTGACCGCGACGCCGAGTCGATCCAGCGTCACCGGACCGTCGGCCAGCGCGTCCCGGACCGCCCGCCGGAATGGCGGCCAGTCGGCAGGCGTCAGGCCGTAGTAGCTCTGCCAACTCGACCGCTCCCACATCCGGCTCGCCGCGCGCAACGCCAGGAAGGCGCCGCCGTCCTGTGGCGTCATCAGGTGCACGGCGCCGCGGAACGCGTACGCCTTGATGATGCTGCCGTCGGCCACGGCCGCGGCGACATCCCCCCGCTGGGCATCCCGCCGACGCGCAGCCACCGCCAGCTCGGCGAGGTGCTCGGGCAGCGCCGGAACGGCGCCCAAGCGCTGCACGACCTCGGACGGCGACGCGTCCGGCATCGGGTCCAGCAGCTGCCGCCGCAGCCGCCAGGCCAGGGCCCGCGGCCACGACACCGAAGCGGCCCCCGCCATGCGACACCTCCCCCGAGTACCGGACGCCCGCAGGGTACCCACCGCCACCGGGGCAGCAGCCCGCGACGACTGGTCAGTCCGCGGCGACTCGGCTGACGCTGGCCCCCAACGCAGTCAGGTCCTGCACGAAGTGCGGGTAGCCCCGGTCGATGTGGAACACATCGTGCACGCTGGTCACGCCGTCGGCGGCCAGCCCGGCCAGCACCAGCCCGGCGCCGGCCCGGATGTCGGTAGCCCACACCGGCGCGCTGGACAGCTGCTCCCGGCCCCGGATCGAGGCGTGGTGGCCGTCGATCCGGGCGTCCGCCCCCATCCGGATCAGCTCCTCGACGAACCGGAACCGGGCGTCGAAGACGTTCTCGGTGATCATCGAATGGCCGTCCGCGATCGCAGCCAGGGCCAGCGCCATCGGCTGCAGGTCGGTGGGGAACGAGGGGTACGGCAGGGTGACGAAGTCCACCGCACGCGGCCGGTGCGCTAGCGACACCTCGAATCCGTCGGAATGGCGGTCGATGCTGGCGCCGGCCGCGGCGAGGCGCTCCAGCGGCACCACCAGGTGAGCCGGGTCGACGCCGTGCACCCGGACTCGCCCGCGGGTGACGGCGGCGGCGAACGCCCAGGTGCCGCCCACCACCCGGTCGCCGACCGTGCGGTGCTCGGTGGCGGACAGCCGGTCCACCCCGTCGATCACGATGGTCGGTGACCCGGCACCGTCCACCCGGGCGCCCATGCCGCGCAGCATGTTCGCCAGGTCCGCGATCTCCGGCTCGCGCGCCGCGTTCTCGATCACCGTGGTGCCGCGCGCCAGCACGGCGGCCATCAGGATGTTCTCGGTCGCGCCGACGCTGGGAAAGTCCAGCTCGATTCGGGCCCCACGCAGCTCGGCAGCCTCCCCCACCACGGCGCCGTGCTCGATCCGAGTGACGGCTCCGAGGGCCTGCAGGCCACTTTGATGCATGTCCAGCGGGCGGGAGCCGATGGCATCCCCGCCGGGCAGCGCCACCGTGGCCCGATGCAACCGACCCATCAACGGACCGAGCACGCACACCGAGGCGCGCAGCCGGCCCACGGCGGGAAAGTCCGCCCGATGCGACGGCTCGGCGGGGGTCGTGATGGTGACGGTCCCGCCGTCCAGCGCCACTGTGCAGCCCAATCCGGTGAGTACGTCGGCCATCAGCGGCACATCCAGGATCTCCGGGCAGTTGGTGATCGTGGTGGTCCCCTCGGCCAGCAGGGCCGCCGCCATGAGCTTGAGCACGCTGTTCTTGGCGCCGGCCACGGCGACCTCGCCGTCCAGCCGGGCACCGCCGGTCACCAGAAGCTGATCCACGCTCTGCAGCGTATCGAGGGTGACGGCGTTACCGGCCCATCCGCGCTCTACGGTGGAGGCGTGGCCGTTCATCTCACCCGGATCTACACCCGCACTGGCGACGCCGGTACCAGCAAGCTGGCCGACGGGTCGACGGTCGCCAAGACCGATCCCCGGCTGGTCGCCTATGCCGACTGCGACGAGGCCAACGCGACGCTAGGGCTGGTCCTGGCACTGGGCGCGCCGACAGCCGACATCGCCGCCCTGATCACCCGGCTGCAGAACGAGTTGTTCGACGTGGGCGCGGACCTGGCAACCCCGGTGGTGCCGGATCCGGCATGGGAGCCGCTGCGGGTGACCCAGGACTACATCGACAGGCTGGAGGCCGACTGCGACGCATTCAACGAGCACCTGCCGGCGCTGGACTCGTTCATCCTGCCGGGCGGTACTCCTGCGGCGGCGCTGTTGCACCAGGCGCGCACGGTGGTGCGCCGCGCGGAGCGATCGGCCTGGGCGCTGCGCGCAGTGGACCCGGACGGCAGCAACCCGCTGGCCTGCAGCTACCTGAACCGGCTCTCCGATCTGGTGTTCATCCTGGCGCGAGTGGCCAATCCCGGCGGGGACGTGCGCTGGGTGCCGGGGGGCGAGCGCGCGGACCCGTCGATCAGGCGTCGCGCGGGGGTGCGACGGACCGGGCAGCACTAGGACCGGTCAGGGGCGGGCGCGGGCCGGCTCAGGGCGGGTGGGCATGGGCCGGCTCAGGGCGGTCGGCACGGACCGGCTCAGGGCGGTCGGCACGGACCGGCTCAGGGCGAGCAAGGCGCAATTCAGGGCTGGCGCGGCTCGCCGATCCCGTCACCGGTCGAAGCCGATCGCAGGCCCGGCGGCCGGGACTCTACCCACGATTTCAACCCCGTCAGCGCACCCGTGGACAGCGCCAGCTCGAACGGGTCCCCACCGTCGGTACATCGCACGATGACGGCGTCCACCGGTAGCAGGTCCGGCTCCGCACCGACTGGGCCCCGAACCTCGCCCAGCGACAGCCGGGCGCGATCCAGCGTGAGAGCCGCCACCGGCAACGGTGAGAACGACCGGTACAGCCCGAGCTGGCTGCCGCGATACCGGCCCTGCCCCAGCGACCACCCGCGATCGGTGTCACTCGGTTTGAGTCGCCAGCTGACGTCGAATCCACCGGCTCTGGTCAGCAGCGCGCGACGCACCGCGATCACGACGATGGCGAGCGCGGCGGCGATGAGCACCGCAAGGCCGATGACCTCTGCCAGCTCCATCTCGCCGCCCCGCAGCCAGCAGCGGATCCGTCAGACGTCCTGGCCGGTCGCCAACAGCTGGGCCCGCGCCCGGCGCAGATCCGCCTCCGCCTCCGCTGAGTCCGTCCCGATAGCCTTCGCCCGCTCGTAGTTCTCCCACGCGTGGCGGACGTCGATTTCGTCTTCGAGCTGGGCATCCTCCGCGAGAATGGACACGCCCTCGGCCGTCACCGACAGGAACCCGCCGTGCACCGCCACCCCGATGGTCGCGCCGTCGGACTGCTGAATGCGCGCCGCGAACCCCTCCTTGAGCTGCGCCAGCAACGGGGCGTGCCCCGGCATCACACCGATGTCGCCGTCCACGGTGCGGGCGACCACCAAAGTGGCCGGCCCCGACCACACCGCGCGCTCCACGGCGACGAGGTCGACCTGCATGTCTGCCACGCCTCACAACTCCCCACGAACCGCGCCGAATCGAACAGCCCAGAGTCTATCCGACGCCCGCCCAGCCACCGCGCATCGGCCGCCGCCGACCAGTCGGGCAAACGACCGCACGGCGGTCGCGCGTTCTGGCAGGATCGGCGGCATGACCCACGCCCAGACGGACCCTGCCCCGTCGCTACTGCTGCCGTTGCCGGAGGACTGGGATTCGGCGCTGGCGGTGGTCGCGCACCCGGACGACATGGAATACGGCGCCGCCTCGGCGGTGGCTCGGTGGACCTCGCAGGGCAAGCGCGTGCACTACCTGCTGGCCACCCGCGGGGAGGCCGGGATCGACTCCATGACACCCGAGGAAGCCACCCGGGTGCGCACCGCCGAGCAGGTCGCCTCCTGCGCTGCCGTAGGGGTCGGCGAGCCGGAATTCCTGGACCATCCGGATGGGGTGATCTCCGACGCGCTGCGGCTGCGCCGGGAAATCGCCGGCATCATCCGCCGGCACCGCCCGGACGTGGTGATCACCGTGAACCATCGCGAGTCGTTCGGCCCCGGCATGCTGAACATGGCCGACCACCGCGTGGTGGGCGCGGCGGCGATCGACGCGGTGCGGGATGCCGCCAACCGGTGGGTGTTCACCGACCTGACCGGGCCGGACGGCGAGGTGCTGGCGCCCTGGAGCGGGGTGCGGATGACGCTGGTCTCGGGTTCGCCGTCACCGACCCACGCGGTGGACGTCGGCGACCATCTGCAGGCCGGGATCGACTCGCTGCGCTGCCACGCCGCCTACCTGGCGGGCCTGGGCGATGGGTGGCCACCCCCGGAGGAGTTCCTGCCCGAGTGGGCGAACCGCACCGGCGAACGGTTCGGGGGTCGGCCGGCGGCGGCGTTCGAGGTCTTCGGCGGCTGACCGAACCCCCGACCCCCACCCACCGCGTGGATCAACTTTCTCGGCATGCATGAAGTTGATCCCAGGAGCCACAGCAGTCCCAAATCGCCACGTTGATGCATGCGGGCGATGGGGATGGCTGCGGTGACGGGGCCTACCAGGCGACCGGCAGGTCCTCCACGCCGAACACCACCGAGTACTCCCGAAAGCTGATCTCGGACAGCGACCGGTCCAGTCGTAGCGACGGGAAGCGCCGCAGCAGTGCCGGATAGGCGATGCGCAACTCCATCCGGGCCAGCTCGGAGCCGACGCAGCGATGGATGCCGTAGCCGAAGGCATGGTGAGAGGTCGGCACCCGAGCCAGATCCAGCGTCTCCAGGTCGTCCCCCAGCACCGGGTCCCGGTTCGCGCCGGACAGTGAGACCAGCACCATCTCGCCGGCCTTGATCTGCTCCCCGGCGACCTCGATGTCCTCGCGGGCGAAGCGCGGGAAGGCCACCTGCACCACCGTCAGGTAGCGCAGCAATTCCTCGACGGCGCGGTGCACCGCCTCCGCGTCACCGTCGCGTACCAGCGCCGCACGCTCCGGTGTCTGCAGCACCGCGATCGCACCCAGCGCCAGCATGCTGGCGGTGGTCTCGTGCCCGCCGATCAGCACCCCGTCGGCCAGCCCGGCGAGCTCGGTGTCGTCGATCTGGTCGCCATAGGTGCGGATCAGCATGCCCAGCAGCCCGTCGCCGGGCTTGGCGCGCTGCTGCTGGACCAGCTCGCCCATGTACGCCAGGGACTCGCTGATCGCCTCCAGCCCGGTGCCGGCCCCACCGAAGATGTCGAACCGGGCGCCGGACAGCTTCCCGAACGCCTCCCGGTCCGGGTACGGCACGTCCAGCAGCTCGCAGATCACCAGCGACGGCAGCGGCATGGCGAAGGACTGCACGAAGTCCACCGGCGACCCGGCCGATTCCATGCCGTCCAGCAGCTGGTCCACGATCTCGGTGATGCGCGGAGTCAGCCGGGCCAGCCGGCGCATGGTGAATTCCGGGGTGAGCATCTTGCGCAGCCGGGTGTGCACCGGTGGGTCGGCCATGCCCAGCCCACCCGGATTCTGCTCGGCCGTGGCCATCCCGCCGGTCAGCGTGGTGACGTTCGCGAAGTCGTTGGAGAACGCCTGATGCGCGCCCAGCACGCTCTTGGCCTCGTCGTAGCCCGACACCAGCCAGGCGGTAATGCCGAACGGGAACTCCAACTTGCGGACCGGGGTATCCGTGCGCAGGGCGGCCAGTTCGGGCAGCGGGTCCAGGCCCGTACGGCGCAGCGGCACGAACGGGTCGATGGTGCCGGCGGGTGTGTCTGACTGCATGCTCGAGTCGGTCATGAGCTCCCCTGGGGTGATCGGGCTTCGGACCCCAGTATCCCCGTCACCGCTGGCGCGGTCGTGAACGCTCGCTCAGCCTTCCAGCGCCTTGGCCTTGGCCAGCACGTCGTCCATGCCGCCGACGTTCAGGAACGCCTGCTCGGGAATGTTGTCGTACTCGCCCTTGGCAATCGCATCGAACGCCTCGATGGTGTGGTCCATCTCCACGTAGGAGCCATCTTGGCCAGTGAACTGCTTGGCCACGAAGAAGTTCTGCCCCAGGAAGCGCTCCATCCGGCGGGCCCGGCCGACCAGCAGCTTGTCCTCCTCGGAGAGCTCGTCCATGCCCAGGATGGCGATGATGTCCTGCAACTCCTTGTACTTCTGCAGGATTCGGATGACCTCCTGCGCCACCGCGTAGTGCTTGTCACCGACGTACTGCGGGTCCAGGATCCGCGAGGTGGACGAGAGCGGGTTCACCGCAGGGTAGATGCCCTTCTCGGTGATGGCCCGGTCCAGCTCGGTGGTGGCATCCAGGTGTGCGAACGTCGTGGCCGGGGCCGGGTCGGTGTAGTCGTCGGCGGGCACGTAGATGGCCTGCAGCGAGGTGATGGACCGCCCCTTGGTGGAGGTGATCCGCTCCTGCAGCTCGCCCATCTCGTCGGCCAGGGTCGGCTGGTAACCCACCGCGGACGGCATCCGGCCCAGCAGCGTGGAGACCTCCGAGCCGGCCTGGGTGAACCGGAAGATGTTGTCGATGAACAGCAACACATCCTGGTGCTGCTCGTCCCGGAAGTACTCGGCCATCGTGAGCGCAGACAGGGCGACTCTCATCCGGGTGCCTGGCGGCTCGTCCATCTGACCGAACACCAGCGCGGTGTCCTTGATGACCCCGGACTCCGTCATCTCGGTGAACAGGTCGTTGCCCTCGCGGGTGCGCTCCCCCACCCCCGCGAACACCGAGGTACCACCAAAGTTCTTGGCGACACGGGTGATCATCTCCTGGATCAGCACCGTCTTGCCCACACCGGCACCGCCGAACAGGCCGATCTTGCCGCCCTGCACGTACGGGGTGAGCAGGTCGATCACCTTGATGCCCGTGACCAGCTGTTCGGTCTTGCCCTCCAGCTGGTCGAACGGCGGCGCCTTGCGGTGGATGGGCCAGTGCTCGCCGTCTTCGGCGGTGCCCGGCGCATCCAAGCACTGCCCCAGCGCGTTGAACACATGGCCCTTCACGGCATCGCCGACCGGCACCGAGATCGGCGCGCCCGTGTCGGTCACGATCGCGCTGCGCACCAGACCGTCGGTGGGCTGCATGGAGATCGCCCGGATGATGTCATCGCCCAGGTGCAGCGCCACTTCCAGGGTCAGGGTGCGGGTGTTGTCGCCCAGCTCCACATCCACGTGCAGCGCGTTGAACAGTTCGGGGACGCTGCCACGCGGGAACTCGACGTCGACCACGGGGCCGATGACGCGGACGACGCGGCCGGTGGCCTTCTGCGTTGTCGAAGAAGTGGCTGGTGCTGTTGCGGTCGTCATATCCGTTGGTCCTCTTCTAGTCCTCGTCCTGCGCGGAGGCGGCGAGCGCGTCGGCACCGCCGACGATCTCGGACAGTTCTTGGGTGATCTGCGCCTGCCGGGCCTGGTTGGCCAGCCGGCTGTAGTTGCGGATGATGTCGCTGGCGTTGTCGGTGGCGTTCTTGCATGCCGCACGGCGGGCCGCCGACTCGCTAGCGGCCGAGTCCAGCAGGGCGGCGTAAATGCGGGTGGTGACGTACTTCGGCAACAGCGCATCCATCAGAGCCTCGGGCGCCGGTTCGAATTCGTAGGCCGGCAATGGCCCGCCCGGGGCGTCGGTGCCGACATACTCGATCTCCATGGGTGCGACCCGCCTGGCCTGCGGCAGCTGGGAAATCATCGACACGAACCGGGTGGATACCACGTGGATGCCGTCGATGCCGGCCGCCGTCTCGCCGCTGGGCAGCTGCACCTGGCCCTCGGAGCCGGCCAGGAACGCGGCCATCAGCTCCTTGGCCGCCGCCTCCGCATCGGCGTAGGACGGCTTTTCCGAAAAGCCGGTCCAGGACGCGGCCACCGGACGCCGGCGGAACGTGTAGTACGCCAGACCCTTGCGCCCGATGATGTACATCACCGGCTCCCGGCCCTGACTGCGCACCAGCGCCGCCAGCTCCTCGGCGGCCTTGATGGCATTGGCGTTGAACCCGCCGCACAGTCCCCGGTCCGAGGTCATCAGCAGGATGCCGATCCGCTGGGCATCGTCCCGCTCGGTGAGCAGCGGGTGGTCCAGCGTGGACGCCGACGCCAGCGCGGTCAGCACGTCGGTGATCTGTGCCGAGTACGGTGCCGACGCGGCCACCCGGGCCTGCGCCTTGGCGATGCGAGAGGTAGCGATCAGCTCCTGTGCCTTGACCATCTTCTGGATGGACTGCGTCGCCTTGATCTTCTGCTTCAGGACGCGCACCTGAGCGCTCATGCGTCACCTCCCGTCCGGTCGGCCTCGATCCGTCGCTGCCGCATCGTCTGTGTGCCTGGGGATATCACGTCGGCTCGGTTCACTTCTTGGGCGGTCACTTCTTGGGCGGCGGCGCGGCGCGGCGCACCTGCACCTTCTCCTGACCGACCTCGGCGGAGTCCATCGGCTTGGCCTCCGACTCCCGACCCAGGATGGTGCCGTCCGAGGTGGTGAAGGACTCGGCAAAGGTGTTCAGCGCGTCACCCAGCGCCTTCTCGGTGCCCTCGGACAGGTCTTTCTCGGTGCGGATCGCCTCCAGCGGGCTGCCCGGCAGGTGCCGCAGGTACTGCAGGAACTCGCCCTCGAACCGGCGGATGTCTTCCACCGGCACCCGGTCCAGGTGGCCGCGGGTGCCGGCCCACAGCGAGGCGACCTGCTCCTGGACCGGATACGGCGAGTACTGGCCCTGCTTGAGCAACTCCACCAGCCGGGAGCCACGGTCCAGCGAGCGGCGGCTGGCGGCATCCAGGTCGGAGCCGAACGCGGCGAACGCCTCCAGCTCGCGGTAGGCCGACAGGTCCAGACGCAGCGTGCCGGACACCTTACGCATGGCCTTGACCTGCGCGGCACCACCGACCCGGGAGACGGAGATACCGACATTGATGGCCGGGCGGACACCGGAGTTGAACAGGTCGGACTGCAGGTAGACCTGGCCGTCGGTGATGGAGATGACGTTGGTCGGGATGAACGCCGACACATCACCGGCCTTGGTCTCGATGATCGGCAGACCGGTCATGGAGCCGGCGCCCAGGTCGTCGGACAGCTTCGCGCAGCGCTCCAGCAAACGGGAGTGCAGGTAGAACACGTCACCGGGGTAGGCCTCGCGGCCCGGCGGGCGGCGCAGCAGCAGCGAGATGGCCCGGTAGGCCTCGGCCTGCTTGGACAGGTCGTCGAAGATGATCAGGACGTGCTTGCCGGCGTACATCCAGTGCTGGCCGATGGCCGAGCCGGTGTACGGAGCCAGCCACTTGTACCCGGCGGAGTCAGATGCCGGGGCGGCGACGATCGTGGTGTACTCCAGCGCTCCGGAGTCCTCCAAAGCCTGCCGGACACCGGCGATCGTGGAGCCCTTCTGGCCGATCGCCACGTAGATGCAGCGCACCTGCTGGGTCGGATCACCGGAATCCCAGTTGGACTTCTGGTTGATGATGGTGTCCACGCAGACGGCCGTCTTGCCGGTCTTGCGGTCGCCGATGATCAGCTGCCGCTGGCCACGACCGATCGGCGTCATGGAGTCGACGGCCTTGATGCCGGTCTGCAGCGGTTCCTTGACCGCCTGCCGCTGCACCACGGTGGGCGCCTGCAGCTCGAGCTGGCGGTGCGCCTCCGCCTCGATGTCGCCCAGCCCGTCGATCGGGTGGCCCAGCGGGTCCACCACCCGGCCCAGGAAGGCGTCACCGACCGGGACCGACAGCACCTCGCCGGTCCGGGTGACCTGCTGGCCCTCTTCCAGCTTCTCGGCGTCACCCAGGATCACGGCACCGATGGAGCGCACGTCCAGGTTCAGCGCCACGCCCAGCACGCCGCCGGGGAAGGCCAGCAGCTCGTTGGCCATGGTGGAGGGCAGCCCCTCCACGGTGGCGATGCCGTCACCGGTGGAGGAGATGATTCCGACCTCCTCACGGCTCACCGAGGGGGCGTAGTCGGCGACGTAGCCCTCGATCGCGGAGCGGATCTCGTCGGGAGAGATCGTCAACTCGGTCATCTGATTCCGTTCCTTAGCGTGTTACGTGGTGGTGCCGTGTCAAGCCATGCATGCCTGTGCGGTGTGGTGACGGGCGGGTCGGTCACCTCGCCAGCCGCTGCCGGATGGCGTCCAGTCTGCCGGAGATGCTGCCGTCGATGACCTCGTCACCGACCCGGATGCGCAGCCCGCCCCCGAGCGAGGCGTCGACGATCACATGCACCGCCACCTGGCGGGAATACACGGACCCGAGCGCGCCACGCAGTCGCGCGACCTGCTCGGCGTCCAGCGGCGTGGCGGAGGTGACGACGGCGACGAGCTTGTCCCGTCGCTCCGCGGCCTGCTCGACCAGCAGCGCCACGCCGTGCGAGTACGCGCGGCCGCCGGTGTCGCGGGCCAGGCTGGTCAGCAGGTTGACGGTCAACTGGTTCACCCGCCGGTCCAGCAGCCGGGTGACCAGGTCCACCCGCCCCTGCGGGGGGGTCGCCGGATCGTCCAGGATGACCGACAGCTCCGGGTTGGCGTCGATGATGCGGCCGAACCGGAACAGCTGGTCCTCCACCTCGTCCAACTCGCCGGCGCGCTCGGCCTGCAGGAATAGCGCCGTGCGGGACAGCCGTCGCAACCCGTCGACCAGGTCGCTGCCAGTGGACCAGCGGTGTGCCAGCGCGCCGATGAGGATCTGCAGCGGGCGGTCACCGATCTTGCCGGACAGCAGCCGAGTGGCCATGTCCGACTTGGCGTCGCCGGCGATGGTGGTCTCGGTGAGCAGCCGACGCAGGTGCGGCTCGCGCGCCAGGACGCCGGCGACCGCGGCGAGATCCTCGCCGACGGCGGACAGCGCCATCTCGTCCATGGTGGCGGCTGCCGTCAGCAGCTCGCCCGTCGCCTCGGCGAGCGCCTGCTGGGATGCCAGGCCGGCCATCAGCGCTCCAACTCGGCCAAGAAGCGGTCGACCGTGCGGCGCTGGCGGGCCTCATCCTCCAGCGACTCCCCGACCACCTTGCCGGCCAACTCGACCGCGGTCCGGCCCAGGTCGGCGCGCAGCTCGGCGACGATTTGCGCCCGCTGGGCGTCCAGCTGGGCGCGGCCGGCCGCGGCGACCCGTTCGGTCTCGGCGCGCGCCTTGGCCAGCATGTCGTCGTGGATGCTCTGGGCCTGCAGCCGGGCGTCCTCGCGGATCTTCGCCGCCTCCTCGCGGGCGCCCGCCAGCTGCTGGTTGTACTTCTCCAGTGCGGCCGCCGCGTCGGACTGGGCCTGCTCGGCCTTGGCGATGCCGCCCTCGATCGCCTCGGTACGGGCGGCGTAGGCCTTCTCGAACATCGGCCAGGCGAACTTGCCGAGCACGAACACCAGGATCGCGAAACACACGACCCCGATGACAAGTTCACCCCACGGGAGCCCCAGGACGGCCGGGGAGTTGGACTCCTCGACCGGTGGCGCCATGGCGGCCAGGATGCTTGGCACGGGCCATCAAACCTTTCACTTGGGTCACCCCACCGCGCCGGGCAGGGTGTCCGCTGGGCAGGGACGATCAGTAGATGAACGGCACCACGAAGCCGAGCAGCGCCAGCGCCTCGGACACCGCGAAGCCCAGGAAGGCATAGGTGCGGGTCAGGCCGGCGGACTCGGGCTGGCGGGCCGTGGCCTGGATGTAGGCCGCCCACACGATGCCGACCCCGATACCGGGGCCGATGGCAGCCAGACCGTATCCGATGGCGCCGAGGTTGCCGGCGATGTCGATGGTCACGTCACCTGCTGCGGCGAGAGCCTGAATGGCCATGTGGTGCTTCTCCCTTTCGGTGGTACCCGGATCCGCCGGTGCGGGTCGGGTTGCTACTGCGGTTGCATCGGTTGGTGCGTGTCAGCCCCGGCCCGGACGGCCGGCGGTGTGGAGAGGATGTCAGTGCGAATCCGCCATGGCGCCTTCCAGGTAAATGGCGGTCAGCAGGACGAACACGTAGGCCTGCAGGGCGCAGATCAGCAGCTCGAAGAACCACAGGCCGACGCTGGCCAGCGCGGGCAACACCGCCATCACGTAGTCCAGGCCACCGGACTCCAGCAGGTAGATGGTGCCCGCACCGGCCACCACGACCAGCATGTGGCCGGCAAACATGTTGGCGAACAACCGAACCGCCAACGTGAAGGGCTGCAGCAGGATCTTGGACAGGAACTCCATCGGGATCAGCAGCACGTGCATCGGCCAGGGGATGCCGGGGATGACGCACTGGCTCTTGAGGTATCCCAAGACGCCGTGCTTGCGGATGCCCACAAAGTTGTAGAGCACCCAGACCATCAGGGCCAGGCCCGCCGGAAACACGAAATGAGAGGTGACGGGGACGGCAGCCACCGGAATGATCTCGTAGATGTTCATCACCAGGATGAACGAGAACATTGTCGCCAGGAACGGGGCCCAGCCCTTGCCGACCCTGCCCATCACCTCGATGGCAATGCCGTTGCGCACGAAGCCGTAGATGCCCTCGGCGAAGAACTGAAACTTGGTCGGCACGATCTGCGGGCGCCGGGCAGCCGCCAGGAAGAACCACATGATCGCCACCGTGCCGATAATCAGCAGGCCGACGACCTTCCACGACGCGATGAACGTGCCGTCGCCGACGGCATCGTAGAAGAACGACTCGTGGACCGAGGGGGGCGTGAAGCCACCGCCATCATCTCCCTGCGCTGCGAGCAGGGTGGTCAGTGCCGAACTGGGACCCACCGTGGATTACCTCTCGAGGCTGGCCGGTTGCGACCCGGTCGCCGGGTCTTTCGGTCGATCTGCGCCCGGCTGTGGTTCGCGGCCGTAACGCATCACTACCGCATACACACCCAGGGCCATGCCGAGGATCGCGCCGATCGGAGTGGCGAATCGGGTTCCCCACCAGTGATCCAACAACCATCCGAGGCCACCCCACACGACCAGACCGCCGAGCAGGGTAGACGTCGCGGCCCAACCCAACTGCGTCCCGGTGGACGCGGCTCCCGGCTCAGACCGCTTTGTCATGGCAGATGCGACCCTATCAGTACGGTTGGCCCCGATCGGCACCCGGACTGCCCATCCGGACGCCCTGTGGCGAGCCTCTCCCCCGCGGGTCGGCGTGGCTGTCGGGCGGAACGGGGCGTGGGAGTGCCTCGCCGGGCAGATATCCGATTAGTGCGGGTCGACTCAGCTCGGGTCGACATAGAACAGCTTCGCGGTCCACACGTACCGCAGGTGCGCACCCATCCAGCACACCAGCCCGATCACCACGGCGATGGCCATCCAGCGCGGCGCGACCGGCCCGTCCGGCGGCAGCAGCACGATCACCATGCCCAGCGCCACGATCTTGACCAGGTACGCCGCCAGCGCCGTCACCAGCACCGCTCCCGGGTGACGAGCCCCCACCGCCGCGATCACCACGGTGGAGAGGGTGAAGAAGGCGCCGACGATGCCGATGCCGACGGCCACCCCGGCCAGCCCTCGTCCACCGACGGTGAGCCCGACGATCAGCGCGAGTACCGCTCCGGCGATCAGCAACACGATCCAGCACAGCCGCAGGTGCTCGGTCGACCAGGGCCCCGCCGTGCGACTGCGCTGCTCGGCCCGTCGCACCTGTGCCAGTGGGAGGTCGGGGTGTCCGGCCGACGGATCCGTCACCGGCTCGCCCGTCGCCGCTCCCGCCACCAACCTCTTGCGCACCGGTGTTTCCGTCACGGGTTGCTCACGCCCGGTCATCGGGGCTCCTTTCGCGCAGTGCTCGCCTCGACCGCTGCCAGGGCCCGCCGCGATCGCAGCCGACGTGCCCTGATCCATGGTCGCAGGGTCACCGCCAGCACCGCCAGCACCGCCAGCACGGCCGGCCACACCATGCGTTGCCAGGGCACGAACGCCAGCGACACGGCGCCGCCGGAGACCACCGCGGCCCACAGGTAGAACACCAGCACGGCCTGTCGATGCGTGTGGCCCAGCGCGAGCAGCCGGTGGTGCAGGTGCCGCTTGTCGGCGCTGAACGGGTGCCGGCCCTCGCGGGTGCGCCGGACGACCGCCATCAGGAAATCCAGCGAGGGAATGAACACCACGGCCAGCGCGACGATCAGCGGCGCGAGCGCGGCCACCGTGGTGCTGGCGCCCCCGTAGCTCGTGGAGCTGATCGTGCCGCCGACCGCTACCACGCCCGCGGACATCGCCAGTCCGATGAACATCGATCCCGCGTCGCCCATGAAGATGCGAGCCGGATAGAAGTTGTGCGGCAGGAACCCGACACAAGCCCCGACCAGGGCCGCGGCGATCAGCGGTGCCTGGGACGCCGAGCTGTCGTCCGCGGACGCCGCCAGCACGTGTGCGGAGAACACGAACAGGCCGATGCCCGACAGGGCGGCCACACCGGAGAGCAGGCCGTCCAGCCCGTCGATGAAGTTCATCGCGTTGGTCAGCACCAGCGTGATGAGCACCGTGACCATCGTCGACTGGTACTGATCGAGGGTGACGGTGGTGCCGTCCCCATCTCCCCCGAACGGCAGCCACATCACGATCCATTGCACGCCGAAGAACACCAGCAGCGCGGCGGCCAACACCTGGGCGGCGAGCTTGGTGACGGCGTCCAGGTCGAACCGGTCGTCCACCACCCCGACCACGCAAATGACGCCGCCCGCCACCACGACGCCGAGCAGTTGGCTGGACGAGCTGAACGCCCGATTCAGCTGCGGCAGTTGGGCGGCCAGCAGCAGGGCCGTGGTGAATCCGAGATACACCCCGACACCGCCCATCCGGGGTGTGGGGGTGGAGTGCACGTCCCGGTCGCGGATCGGCGTGAACGCGCGCATCTTGATCGCGGCGAGCCGGATCACCCCGGTCACCAGGAACGCCACCAGCGCCGACACGCCGAAGATCAGCGCATACTCCCGCATTGGCAGGATGAAGGTGGGCACCGACCCAGGGTAGTGGCCGGGGGGCCGCGCCCGGCGGCGGAACCGACGGCGCGCGGCGGGCGTCACACCGCGGACCTCCGGATCCGGTGGCGGCCATGCCACTTGCAAAGGGGATGCCACCATGTCCGGCAGCGACGGCGCTGTCCGCCGCCGGCGCAGTATCCACACCGTGCCGGCACCATGACCGACGAAGGGCCACGAGATCCCATGACACACCCCGCATCCGGACCAGGACCGGCCCAACCTGGACCGCCCCAGCCCGGACCGCCCCAGCCCGGACCGCCCCAGCCGGCCGGGCAGGGCGCGCCCGGCTGGATGCCACCATCCGGGTCGTGGCAGCACGCCGCGGCGGGCCCGTGGAATCCCCAGGCGGGCGCGCACCCGGGACAGCAGAGTCAGCCGGGCCAGCCGGGACAGCCGGCTCAGCAAGGTCAGCCAGGCGTGCTAGGCCAGCCAGGTGTACCGGGCCAGCCGGGCCAACCGGGACAGCCGGCTCAGCAGGGTCAGGCTGCCGGGCCCGGATCGCCCACTGCGGTAGCACTGTGCCGAGTGCTCGCGCTACTCGCGACGCCGCTGGGCCTGTCCATCCCGTTCGACTCGAGTTGCCTGTGGGCCAGTACGACAGCCTGGGCGGCGTTCGCCATGCTGGCGGCGCTGGTCCAGGCGGCCCCGCTGCTGTCCGCGAGCCTGGGCTGGACACCGCGACGCGGCTGGACGGTCGGCGCGGTCGGCACTGCGGCGCTCCTGCTGTTCTGGCTGCTGGTGGCGTTGCCCAGTGTCGGGTCTAACACCGGATTCACGCTGACCGTGGCGGCCGCGGCCGCGGCGGCCGGATCGCTGTTCGGGCCTGGCCGGAGGTTCTGATGGGGCTCCGCGGGCACCGTACCGAACCGGCCACGGCACGGCTGGGGCGATCGGGCGCGCTGCTGGTGGGAGCCGCGTGCTGCGCGGTGCTGGCCCTGGCGTTGCCCTGGTCCTCCGGCACCGACTCGACCTACATCCCCGGCTGGTATGTGCCCGGCATGTGCACCACGGTGCACGACAGCGACGGCTGGCCGACGATGGATTGCACGCCGGGCATGATCTCGCCTGGCATCTTCATGCCGGGGATCGGCGCCTACGGCGGCAAGGACACCGAGATCCGAGTATTCCTGGTGGCGATCGTGGCGCTGGTGGCGCTGGCCCGCCGTCGGCACCGGCCGTCGTTCGCGACCGCGGCGGTGCTGCTGGCAGGCGTCGGCCTGGTCCTTGCCGGGCTGCGTCCCCGAGCCGGGCAGATCGCCTATCTGGCCGGCATGGCGCTGCTGATCATCGCGCTGCGCGCCGATGGGCTGCTCGGCCGCCGCGCTATGCCCTTGCCCGGTCTGCCCGGGCAAGGGCATAGCGGCGGCGCAACCACTCCTCAGCCGCCTGCCGGAACGACCTCACCCGCCACCTGACGCAGCCGGTCCAGGGTCACCGCCCCCTGCCGAAGCACCCGGGGAGTCTCCCCCGTCAAGTCCACGATGGTGGAGGCCACCCCGATTGGGGCGACCCCGCCATCCAGATACACCGCAACATCCGGGCCCAACTGTTCGCGGGCCTGCTCGGCGGTGGTGGCCGGCGGCTGGCCGCTGCGGTTGGCACTGGACACGGCCATCGGACCGACCGCGCGCAGCAGGTCCAGCGCCACCGGGTGCAGCGGCATCCGCACCATCACGGTGCCCGCGGTGTCCCCCAGGTCCCACGCCAGCGACGGAGCATGCGGGAGCACCAGCGACAGCCCGCCCGGCCAGAACGCCTCGATCAGGGTGCGGGCGGTCGGCGTGACCTGCAGCACCAGCCCGTCGATGGTCGCCCATGACCCGACCAATACCGGCACCGGCATATCCGGCCCACGCCCCTTGGCCGCCAGCAGCGCCCGAACCGCCGTCGCATTGAAGGCGTCCGCGCCGATTCCGTAAACGGTGTCGGTCGGCAACACGACCAGCGACCCCGACCGGGCCGCGGCCGCTGCTGCATCCAGGCCGTCATGTCGCTGTGTGTGATCCGCGCAGTCGTACATCGTCACCGGGTCAGTCTGTCACTCGCCCGGCAAGCATCCGGCGACCGGCCAGCGTCACTCCCGCCGCGGCCAGCACATGCCACACGGCATGCCCTTGCAGCAGCGCCTGCGGCCGGCACCAGGGGCGGCCGGTTCGGCTGCGCCGGGCCACCAGTGCCCCCGTAATCAGCAGCCCGGCGGGCGTCGCCAGCGCACGCAGGCTTGCCCCGGCCTGCCGGTTGAGTCCGAGCAGCACCCCTGCCGCGCAGGACGTCACCATCGCGGCCAGCGAAAGGTCGTGCACGCGGCGGGAGAGTCGATCACCCGGGCCATGAAACCCCGCGCTACCGGCCGCGTTCGCGGCCAGCGCGGCAGCCAGCGCCCGGCCAACGAGGGCGTCCACGCCGCGAGCGTCGGTCAGCGCCCGACCCAACGCGAGCGCACCCACCGCCAGCGCCACCGACGACCCGGCGCTCACCGGCTGCGCGATCCATCCGGGCCGCAGCGCCTCCCCGTCGGCACGCCCCGGATGGCGGTGGTCAGGAACCCGGGCGAACGGCACTGCGGATCAGTCGCGGTCCGCCGCGGTGGCCAGTCGCACCCGGCGCGCGGTAACCACCCGTGGCCGGCCGGCCAGGTCGACATGGTCGGTGACGTCGCCCAGCACGCGGCGTGCGGCCAGCAGGGCCGGAACGGACTCACCCTGGCTGGCGTCGTGTTCGATCGCCAAGAAGCCCCCCGGCCGCAGCAGTCCGGCCGCGACCGAGATCAGCGGCCTGATCAGGTCCAGCCCGTCCGGGCCGGCGAACACCGCCTCCGCCGGGTCGTACTCGGACACCTCCGGCTCCACCGGCGTCCCGTCCGGGACATAGGGCGGATTGGCGGTGACGAGGTCGGCGGTACCGTCCAGATCGGCCAGCAGGCGCTCGTCGGTGATGTCCCCCCCACGCAGCAGGATCGGGGTGCTGCCGGCCGCGGCGTGCAGGTCGGCGTTGCGGCGCGCCCAGGCGAGCGCGCCCGGCGAACGTTCCACCGCATGCACCGTGGCGTCCGGGCGGGCGGCGGCAATGGCCAGCGCGATCACTCCGGAGCCGGCGCACAGATCGACCACCACCGGCGAGGGCGTGTCGGTGATCGCGGCCAGCGCCCGCTCCACCAGCACCTCGGTCTCAGGCCGCGGGATGAACACTCCGGGCCCGACCTGAACGGTGACGGCGCCGACGGTGGCGGCGCCGATCAGGTACTGCAACGGCTCGCGAGGGACCCGCCGGTCCACCAGCTCGCGGTAGGCGTCCAGCACCGGGTCGTCGACCAGTGGGTACAGCCCGAGCCGGGTGCGGCCCACGCCCAGCAGGTGGGCCGCCAGCTCCTCGGCGTCTACCTGCGGTGACGGCACACCCGCTGCGGCCAGGCGTTCGGTGGCGGCCAGGATGGCCACCCGCAGCGACTGGCGGTGGCCGCCGGGCTGGTGCGGGCCGGAGGGGTTGCTCATCGCGAACCGGCCCCCGTCGTGTGCCCTGCTGCCTGTCCGGCCAGTAGCGCGGCGCGCTCGGCCGCGGCCAGCGCGTCCAGTACCGCGTCCAGCTCACCCTCCAGCACCGCGTCCAGGTTGTAGGCCTTGAAGCCGATGCGGTGGTCGGCGATCCGGTTCTCCGGAAAGTTGTAGGTGCGGATCCGCTCCGAGCGGTCGACGGTGCGCACCTGGGAGCGGCGGGCGTCGGCGGCAGCGGCCTCGGCGGCCTCCCGGGCGGCGACCAGCAGCCGGGAGCGCAGGATCCGCATCGCCTGCTCGCGGTTTTGCAGCTGGGACTTCTCGTTCTGGCACGACACCACGATCCCGCTGGGCAGGTGGGTGATGCGCACCGCCGAGTCGGTGGTGTTCACCGACTGGCCGCCGGGCCCGGAGGAGCGGAACACGTCGATGCGCAGATCGGCCGGGGAGATGTCGATGTCGGCTGTCTCATCAGCTTCCGGGGCCACGAACACGCCGGCCGCCGAGGTGTGGATCCGCCCCTGCGACTCCGTCACCGGTACTCGCTGCACCCGGTGCACGCCGCCCTCGAACTTCAGCCGCGCCCACACCCCGTCGGCCGGCGCTGGATTGCCGGGCGCCTTGATGGCCACCGTCACCGACGTGTAGCCGTGCAGGTCGGATTCGGCGGCCGACAGGATTTCGGTCTTCCAGCCCCGATGCTCGGCATAGCGCAGGTACATCCGCAGCAGATCGCCGGCGAACAGCGCCGACTCCTCCCCGCCCTCGCCCGCCTTGATCTCCAGGATCACGTCCTTGGCATCGTCCGGGTCCCGCGGGGCCAGCAACTCGGCCAGCGCCGATTCGAGGTCCGCGGCCCGGCCGGCCAGTTCGTCGGCCTCCGCGTCGAACGCCGGATCCTCGGCGGCTAGCTCGCGAGCGGTGACCCAGTCAGCGCGCACCGCCTCCAGTTCGGTGGCGGTCCGCACGATCGGTGTCAGCTCGGCGTAGCGGCGCCCGACCCGGCGGGCGCGTGACTGGTCCGCGTGCAGGGCCGGATCGGCCAGCGCCCGCTCCAGCTCGGCATACTCGGCCCGCAGCGTGGACACGGCCGCCTGCGGCGCATCAGCGGGTGCCAATCCCATCCCAGCTCCTTCACGCTTCGACTCCGAACACGACAAACGGCGCCCGGCGACCGGATGGCCGCGCGGACGCCGTCGGTGGAGCTAACGCGAGGAACGCTTGCCGTACCGCGCCTCGAAGCGGGCCACCCGACCACCGGTGTCCAGGATCTTCTGCTTACCCGTGTAGAAGGGGTGGCACTTGGAGCAGACCTCGACGTGGATGCTGCCGCCCTTGGCCGTGCTGCGGGTGGTGAACTGGTTCCCGCAACCACAGGTCACCTCGGTGACTGTGTAGTCGGGGTGGATGCCGGTCTTCATTCTTGGATTCCTCTCGGTGCTGCGGCCGCCGGGTCGTCGGCGCGACTGCGCAGACGTGAACCGGAGCTCGACCGTTCAGTGTGCCAGAGCCCTGACATGCACACCAAAACACGCCGCGGGCTCGCGATGTTCCCGCGCGCGTGCCGCACCGCCAGCACGGGCCCGTACGGACCCGGCTACCGTGCCGGTCGTGGCCGTGATCCTCGCCCTGCTGTCCAGCATGTTGTGGGGCATCGCGGACTTCGCCGGCGGCACCGCGAGCCGGCGGCTGTCGGCGCTGGTGGTGGTGACGGCCTCGCAGGCCGTCGGACTGGCCGCCGTGGCGGCGGTGGCCGTGATCACCGGGCAATGGGACGCGGCCCTGGGCTACCTGCCCTGGGCGCTCGGGGCCGGCCTGGCGGGTGCCACCGGGCTGCTGGCCTACTACCGAGCGCTCGCCGTCGGGACGATGGGTGTGGTCTCCCCGATCGCCGCTCTCAGCGTGATCATCCCGGTCGTCGTGGGGCTGGCCGGGGGGCACTGGCCGTCGGCGGTCGTGGGCGCCGGCATCGTGCTCGCGGTGATCGGGGTGGTCGCCGCCGGCGGCCCGGAGCGGACGGCCGGTCGCAGCCTGCGCCCGGTGCTGCTCGCATCGTTTTCGGCGGTGTGTTTCGGCGCGACGCTGCTGTTCATCGCGCGCGGCGCGGAGCACTCGCCGCTGATGACGATGGTCGCCATGCGGGTGGCCTCGGTGGCGCCGCTAGCGGTGATCTGCCTGGCGCTGCGCGGCCGGCGGGACAGGCCCGGGGACGTGGCAGGCGGTCAGGTCCATCGCGACGGCATCAGCGGTGCCGGTGACGAACCCCACAACGGTGAGGGTCATCGAGTCGCCGTCGGCGCGGCGGTTGCAGCGCCGTCGGCGACCCGTACGCGGCTGTGGGTGGTGGTGGCCGGCCTGTTCGACGTGTCGGCCAACCTGGTGTTCGCGCTGGCCAGCACGCGGGGAGCGCTGGCGATCGTCGCAATCCTGGGGTCGTTGTACCCGGCGGTGACGGTGCTGCTGGCGCGGGTGCTGCATCACGAACGGTTGACCCGGCTGCAGCAGGGCGGCGTGCTGCTCGCGTTGATCGGGGTGGCGCTCATCGCGGGCTGGAGCTGAGCACCCCTTGGCCGGGGTTGTGTGGTCCAGCGGGCGCAGGGGCGCCCGCTGGACCACACAACCCCGGTACGGACCGACTCAGTCCTGCAGCGGCATGTTCTTGGCGACGGTCATCAGGAACTCGATGTTGGTGCGGGTCTTGCGCAGCCGCTCCAGCACCAGCTCCAGCGCCTGCTGTGCCTCCAGCGCGGAGAGCAACCGGCGCAGCTTGACCGTCACCGCCAGTTCGTCCGGGCTCATCAACAGCTCCTCCTTGCGGGTGGAGGAGGCATCGATGTCGATGGCCGGGAAGATCCGCTTGTCGGCCAGTCGCCGGTCCAGCTTCAGCTCGGCGTTGCCGGTGCCCTTGAACTCCTCGAAGATCACCGTGTCACCCGCCGACCCGGTCTCCACCAGGGCGGAGGCGAAAATAGTCAGCGAGCCACCGTTCTCGATGTTCCGGGCGGCGCCGAGGAACCGCTTCGGCGGGAACAGCGCGGTGGAGTCCACCCCACCCGACAGGATGCGCCCGGACGCCGGCGCGGCCAGGTTGTAGGCGCGGCCCAGTCGGGTGATGGAGTCCAGCAGCACCACGACGTCGCGGCCCATTTCGACCAGGCGCTTGGCCCGCTCGATGGACAGCTCGGCGACCATGGTGTGATCGCTCGGCGGCCGGTCGAAGGTGGAGGCGATGACCTCACCCTTGACCGACCGTTGCATGTCGGTGACCTCTTCCGGCCGCTCATCCACCAGCACCACCATGAGGTGGCACTCGGGGTTGTTGGTGGTGATGGCGTTGGCGATGGCCTGCAGCACGGAGGTCTTGCCGGCCTTCGGCGGAGACACGATCAGCGCTCGCTGGCCCTTGCCGACCGGCATCACCAGGTCGATGACGCGGGTGGTCAGGATGTGCGACTCGGTCTCCAGGCGCAGCCGCTCGTTCGGGTAGAGCGGCGTCAGCTTGGTGAACTCCGGCCGGTGCTTGGCGGCCTCCGGCTCCTGCCCGTTGATGGTCTCCAGCTTCGCCAACGGGTTGAACTTCTGCCGCTGCGAGGGCTGCTCACCCTCCCGCGGGGCCCGGATGGCACCGGTGATGCGGTCGCCGCGGCGCAGGCCGTACTTGCGCACCTGCGACATGGAGACGTACACGTCGTTGGGTCCGGACAGGTAGCCGGAGGTGCGGACGAACGCGTAGGAGTCCAGCACGTCGACGATGCCGGCGACCGGAACCAGGACGTCGTCCTCGCGCAGTTCCGGCTCCGTGGAGTCAGAGAACCGGTCGCGCCCGCGCCGGTTACGGTCCCGGTAGCGGCGCCCCCGGCGCCGGCCCCCTCCGTCCGAGTCGTCGTCGTCGCGATGATTGTTCTCGCCGCTGTCGCCCCGGCTGTCGCGGTTGCCGTCCCTGCTGCCATTGCGGTTGTCCCGGCTGTCGGTGCGGGCGTCGCGGGAGTCCTTGTCGCGGCCCTCGGCCCGACCATCGGAGCGCCGCTGGGAGGGCGTGCCCTGGTCCTGGTGCCCCGCCCCGGCCCGCTGATCGGTCCGGGCGTCGGCGCTTGCGGTCGCGTCGGGGTGCGATCCGCTCTCTGAGGCGGCCCCGTCGGACCGCGGGCTGCCGGCCTCGCCACCGTCACCGTCGCGCTTGCCGCGCCGTCCGCGGCGACCGCGGGCGCCGTCTCGCAGGGACTCGCCCGCGTCGGCACCGGCCCGGGCCCCGCCATCGGGTCCGTCGGCGCGCCCAGAGGCCGCTCCACCGGTGCCGGTGCCGTTCACGGCCGTGGCAGTGGGGGCAGGTGCGATGTCGGTCAGCGCCGGCTGGGTGTCGGGGACCCCGGCCCGTCGGCTGGCCGCGCGACGGGGACGGCTGGTGGCCGCCGTGGCTGCGGCGTCCGTACCGTCGGCGGTGCCATTCAGGTGGCCGGTGGTGGCGCCGTTTGCAGCACCGGCACGCTGGGTGCTGGTTGGGTTCGTGGTGCCGGCCCGCTCGGTGGTCGGCGAGGTGGTGCGCGAGGACGATCCGGTCGCAGCGGCGCGGTGTGCGGTAATGGCCGCCACCAAATCGCCCTTGCGCATCCCGGATGTGCCCTTCAGGCCCAGTTGGCCCGCCAACACCTTGAGGTCGGCGAGGACCATGCCGGACAGCCCAGAACCCCGGGCAGTGCGTCCGGTGGAGGTGGGCAGCTCCGTGGTTTCGGTCACGAAGATCCTTCCCGCCCGGGCGGTGATAGTGCCCGGGATCTGTAGGAATCGCTGGTGTCGATCCGACCCAGCGTGGGCCGCCACTCGGTGCGACGGCTGAGGTTCGACGGTCGGCTGCTCGCGTGCCGGCGTCAGGCCCGCGCGTCCTGCTGTTCAGACGGCGGCGGCTCCGGTCGCCCTCCGCAATGCGGCAACGCAGCCGCCTTCACGGGAACGACAGGGATCGGCAATGGACCCCCACACAAGACTCCGGCACTGCACAAGGCGGCCGGTCGACCGCCTTTAGCCTACCGGCCCGTAGCCATGGTTAGCAACATCGCGGCTGGCGTGTTTGTTCCGGGCCGGAGGGCATCCCAATGGCGCCGTCACCGCTGCCCTGCCCCGACTAGGGAAGTGCTGGAAAATGACGTCTCGATCGGACCAAGATCACCGCGACCTGCGGAAACGCGGGCCGGCCGCGATCGAGACGGCAAGAAACAGCGGATCCCTAGGGGTCAGTCCAGGATCTCGGCAGTGGCCCCGACCACCGACACGGGCACCGCTCGCGCGCGGAATCCGCTCCCGCCCAACGATTCCGGCTCGGGCAGGTCCCGCCCGAGGGCGAGCACCGAGGGTCCCGCACCAGACAGCACGGCGGCCACTCCGGCACCCCGCAGGCGGTCGAGCAATGCCGCGGACTCGGGCATCACGGACGCCCGATAGGGCTGATGCAGCCGGTCCTCGGTGGCGGCGAACAGCAGGTCGGGGTCGGCGGTGATGGCATGCACCAGCAGCCCGGCGCGGGCGGCATTGGCGGCGGCATCCGCGTGCGGGACCAGGTCGGGCAGGGCGGCCCGCGCGGTGTGCGTGGCGCAGGTGCGGTCGGTGGTGAACAGCACCGCGCGCAGGTCCGGGTGCGGCGACAGCCGTACCGCCCACGGCCGGTCGGCGGCACACCACGCGATGGTGAAGCCACCGACCAACGCGGGAGCGACGTTGTCGGGGTGACCCTCCAACCGGGTAGCCAGGGCCAGCACGGCGTCATCCGGTAATCGGGAGTCGCCGCCGGGGGTGAGCGCGCGAGCCAGCAGGATCCCGGCCACGATCGCCGCGGCGGACGAGCCCTGCCCGCTGCCGTGCGGGATCGCGTTGACGCAGTCCAGCGCCAGTCCCGGCACGGGCTCCGACATGGCGTCGAACGCGGCGCGCGCGGCGCGCACCACCAGGTGTGAGGCGTCGGTGGGCAGCGAATCGGCACCGACGCCGACGACGTGCACCTGCAGATCGCCGTCGGTCCGGGTCGCCGTGACCTCATCGTGGATCCCCCAGGCAAGCCCGAAGCTGTCGTACCCAGGCCCCAGGTTGGCCGACGTGGCAGGGACCCGGACGCGCACCCGCGCTCGCGCCTGCCGTGCGCCCGAGTCGAATGCCTGGCGGCGCGTCATGGCGCGTCCCCGGGCATTCGACTCGGGGGGGGCGGCGGCGTCATGCGAGACCGAGGGCGTCGGCGACGGCCCGTGAGGACACGTCGACAACGACCGGGTCGGCCATGGCGGCCAGCGCCGTGTCCGGATCCTTCAGCCCGTGGCCGGTGACGGTGCACACCACCAGGGACCCCGCCGGAAGCCGGCCGTCGGACGCGGTGGCCAGCAGGCCGGCGACCGAGGCCGCCGACGCGGGTTCGACGAAGACGCCCTCGCCGCTGGCCAACAGCCGATACGCGGCCAGGATCTGCTCGTCGGTGACGGCGTCGATCAACCCACCGGAGTCGTCCCGGGCCGCGATCGCGCTATCCCACGAGGCGGGCGCACCGATCCGGATCGCGGTGGCGATGGTCTCCGGCTCGGCAACCGGGTGGCCGAGCACCAGCGGCGCCGCGCCGGCGGCCTGGAAGCCGAACATCCGCGGCACCGCGTCGATCACCCGGTCGGCGTGATATTCGCGGTAGCCACGCCAGTACGCGGTGATGTTGCCAGCGTTGCCGACCGGCAGCAGGTGCACGTCCGGGGCGCGCCCCAGCGCGTCGCAGATCTCGAATGCCGCGGTCTTCTGCCCCTCGATGCGCACCGGGTTCACCGAGTTGACCAGGGCGATCTCGTCGTGGTCGGCGGCGGTCTTGCGGGCCAGTTCCAGGCAGTCGTCGAAGTTGCCGCGCACCTGCAGGATCCGGGCGCCATACGCCACCGCCTGGGCCAGCTTGCCGGCGGCGATCTTGCCCTGCGGCACCAGCACCGCGCTGGTCAGTCCGGCGCGCGCGGCATACGCGGATGCGGACGCCGAGGTATTGCCGGTGGAGGCACAGATCACCGCCTTCGCACCACGCGCCAGGGCATACGTCACCGCCACCGTCATGCCGCGGTCCTTGAACGACCCGGTCGGGTTCGCACCCTCGACCTTGAGGTAGACCTCAGCGCCGGTGCGCTCGGACAGCGCGGGAGCGGGCACCAGCGGGGTGCCACCCTCGCCGAGCGTGATCACCCGCGCACCTGCGGGCACGGCCACCCGGTCGGCATAGGCCGCGATCACGCCGAACGGGCGGACCCCGCCGGATTGCGTCACCGTCATCAGTACTCCTCCGCTACCCGCATCACGCTGGTTACCTTGCGCACCGCCGCCAACTCGCCCAGCCGAGCCACCGTGCCCGCCAGCGCCGCGTCCGGTGCGACGTGCGTGACGAGCACCAGGGTCGCGTCGTCGCCGCGACCCTCCTGCCGGACGGTGGAGATCGACACCCCGTCCTCGGCGAATGCCCCGGCGACGGTGGCCAGCACACCGGGCCGGTCCAGCACATCCAGGCAGATGTGGTACCGGGTGGGCACCTGGCCCATCGGCTGCACCGACAGGGCCGCATACGCCGACTCGCGGGGGCCGTGACCACCGGCCACCAGGTCCCGCGCGGTGGCGACCACGTCGCCGAGCACCGCCGATGCGGTGGGCGCGCCACCCGCGCCCGGCCCGTAGAACATCAGCCGGCCGGCCGCCTCTGCCTCCACGTACACGGCGTTGTACGCGCCGTCCACTGCGGCCAGCGGATGGCTGCGCGGCAGCATCATCGGGTGGGTGCGCACCGAGACGGCCGCGCCGCCCGGAGTCGCCACTCGCTCGCAAATCGCCAACGGCTTGATGACGCAACCGATCTCGGCCGCCGCGGCGACGTCCGCGGCGGACACGTCGGCGATCCCCTCGCGATACACGTCGTCCGCGCCCACCCGGGTGTGAAAGCCGATGGAAGCCAAGATCGACGCCTTCGCGGCGGCGTCGAACCCGTCCACGTCGGCGGTCGGATCCGCCTCGGCGTAGCCCAGCCGGGTGGCCTCCGCCAGGGCATGCTCGTAGCTGTCACCGGTGGCCGTCATGGCCGACAGGATGTAGTTGGTGGTGCCGTTGACGATACCCATGATGCGCGAGATACGGTCCCCGGCAAGGGATTCCCGAACCGGGCGGATCAGCGGAATGGCACCGGCGACGGCCGCCTCGAAGGACAGGTCGGCATTGGCGGCGTCGGCCGCGGCGTAGAGCGTCGGCCCGTCCTCGGCCAGCAGCGCCTTGTTCGCCGTCACCACCCGGGCGCCGCGCCGCAGCGCCGTGAGCAGCAGGCTGCGGGCCGGCTCGATGCCGCCGATCACCTCCACCACGATGTCCGCGTCCGGGCGGGCTACCAGCGCCTCGGCGTCGGTGGTCAGAAGCTCGGCGGGCACCTCGGGGTGCCGGTGCGGCCGGCGCACACCCACGCCGAGCAGCTGCAGCGGCACGCCCACCCGGGCCGCCAGGTCGTCGGCGTGCTCGGTCAGCAGCCGCACCACCTGGGAACCGACTACCCCGGCGCCCAGTACCACCACGCCGATGCGGTCCCGGGTCATCGTCCGCTCCCGCGTCGGGTGGTGCCGCGGAACACCAGAACGGAATATGCCAGCAGAGCCACCACCACGCAGACCGCAACGATCGCGATGGTCACCCGCAGCCAGTGCGGCATCGAGTCGGGTGCCACCAGCACCACCACGATCAGCACGGCGGCCACGATCAGCAGCACGGTTCCCGGTACCAGGGACGGCTGTTTCGGATTCGGCCGCTGCGGCCCGGGTTCGGTGTTCACCACGGCTCCAGGTTCATCAGGTCGTCGATCGTTTCGCGGCGCAGCAGCACCTGTGACTGGCCATCGGCGACGGCCACCACGGCCGGCCGCGGCAGCCGGTTGTACGTGCTGGCCATGGCGTAGCAGTAGGCACCGGTGGCCGCCACGGCCAGCAGGTCCCCCACCGCCAGGTCGTGCGGAAGATAGCAGTCCCGCACCACGATGTCGCCGCTCTCGCAGTGCTTGCCCACAACGCGAGACAGCACCGGTGGTGCGTCGGTGGATCGGGACGCCAGCGCGACGGTGTATTCGGCGCCGTACAGCGCGGTGCGGATGTTGTCGCTCATGCCGCCGTCGATGGACACATACCGGCGCGCCGCCCCGCCGTCCAATTGAACGTCCTTGATGGTGCCCACCTCGTACAGGGTGATGCCGCACGGGCCCACGATCGCCCGGCCGGGCTCGACCTCGATGCGGGGGGTCGGGATCCCGGCCGCCCGACACTCCCGGTCCACGATCTCGGCCAGCGAGGCAGCCGTGTCGGAGGCGGTCGGGGGGTCGTCCTGTGCGGTGTAGGCGATGCCCATACCGCCGCCCAGGTCCAGCGTGGTGATCGTGTCGGCCAGCCCGGGATATGCGGCCACCAGCCGGGCCAGCAGCGCCACCACCCGGTGGGCGGCCACCTCGAACCCGGCTGCATCGAAGATCTGCGACCCGATGTGGGAGTGCAGACCGATCAATCGCAGGCCGCCCGCGGCCAGCACCCGGCGGACCGCCTCCTCGGCGTCGCCCGCCGTCAGCGAGAACCCGAACTTCTGATCCTCGTGCGCGGTCGCGATGAACTCGTGGGTGTGTGCCTCCACCCCGACGGTGACGCGCACCATCACCGGGACGGGTTCGGCCACGGACTCCGTCACCGCCGCCAGCCGGGCGATCTCGTGGAACGAGTCGATGACGATGGCACCGACGCGCGCCTGCACCGCCGCCTGCAGTTCGGCGGTGCACTTGTTGGATCCGTGCAGGGCGATGCGGTGCGCCGGGAATCCGGCGCGCAGGGCCAGCGCCAACTCGCCACCGGAGCACACGTCCAGCCCCAGGCCCTCCTCGTCGAGCCAGCGCAGTACCCCGCCGCACAGGAAGGCCTTGCCGGCATAGTGCACCGTGTCGGCCCGACCGAAGGAGTGGGCGAAATCTCTGCAGCGGCTGCGGAAGTCGGCCTCGTCCAACACCATCAGCGGGGTGCCGTAGCGCTCGGCCAGCTCCCGGACGTCGACGCCGGCCAGGGTCAGTGGCCCATCCGGCACGCGCCGGGCGCCGCGCGGCCATACGACGTCCGAGATCGCCATCAGGTCGTCGCTAGGGGTCAGGGCCGGGCGGTCCGCTGGCACGACGTCCGCGTGCCGGGGGCCGGCGGGGTGCGCGATCACATGCGCTCCGGGGCGGTCACGCCGAGCAGCCCCAGCCCGTTGGCCAGCACCTGCCGAGTGGCGCGGCACAACCACAACCGGGCGATCGTGGCCGGCCCGGCCTCCTCGTCGCCAAGCGGCAGCACCCGGACGGCGTCGTAGAACTTGTGGTAGCCGGCGGCGAGATCCTCCAGGTATCGGGCGATCCGGTGTGGCTCGCGCAGCTCACCGGCGGTCGCGACGACGCCGGGGTAGCCGGCCAGCAGCGCGATCAGCTCGGATTCCTGCGGCGTGTCCAGCAGCTCCGGGTGATAGCCGTCCCCGGTATCGATGCCCGTATCAATTCCTAATTCCGCGGCGTGCCGATCCAGTGAGGCCAGCCGGGCGTGCGCGTACTGCACATAGAACACCGGGTTGTCGTTGGACTGCCTGGCCCACAGGTCGAGGTCGAGGTCGATGTTGGTGTCCACGGAATAACGGATCAGCGCGTAGCGGGCGGCGTCCACCCCCAGCGCATCCACCAGGTCCTCCAGGGTGACCAGGTTGCCGCTGCGCTTGCCCATCCGGACCGGCTGGCCATCCTTGATCAGGTTGACCATCTGGCCGATCAGCACTTCCACGGTGGCGGGGTCGTCTCCGAAGGCCGCGGCGGCTGCCTTGAGCCGGGCGATGTAGCCGTGGTGGTCCGCGCCCAGCATGTAGATGGCCAGGTCGAACCCGCGAGACCGCTTGTCCAGAAAGTAGGCAAGGTCGGCGGCGACATAGGCCGGGTGGCCGTCGGACTTGATGACCACCCGGTCCTTGTCGTCGCCGTAGTCGGTGGATCGCAGCCACCAGGCGCCGTCCTTGGCGTACAGGTGGCCGGAGCCCTTGAGGCGCTCGACGGCGGCGTTCACCGCGCCCGAGGCGTGCAGCGAGTCCTCGTGGAAGTAGACGTCGAAGTCGGTGCGGAAGTGGTGCAGCGAGGCCTTGATCTCGGCGAACATCAACTCCACGCCCTCGCGCCGGAACAGGTCGGTGGCCTCCGGGTCCGGCAGGGCGGCCGCCGTGGGGTGCCCGGCGACGATTCGCTCGGCGATCTCGGTGATGTAGCTGCCGCTGTAGCCATCCTCCGGAGTCTGTTGGCCCCGGGCGGCGGCCAGCAGCGAGCGGGCGAACCGGTCGATCTGCGCGCCGGCGTCGTTGAAGTAGTACTCGCGGGTGACGGCGCCACCGCTGGCCGCCATCACCCGGCCCAGGGCGTCGCCGACCGCGGCCCAGCGGGCGTGGCTGACCAGCAGCGGGCCGGTGGGATTGGCCGAGACGAACTCCAGGTTGATCTTCCGGCCGGCCAGCGCGTCGCCGGTGCCGTAGCGGGCTCCGGCGGCGACGATGTCCCCGACCAGCGCGCCCGCGGCGGCGGCGTCCAGCCGGATGTTGACGAAGCCGGGGCCGGCGATGTCGACGCTCGCGATACCGGGCGTGGCCGACAGGCGTGCGGCGAGCTTCTCGGCTACCGCGCGGGGCGGCAGCCCGGCCCGCTTGGCCAGCTGCAGGGCCACCGGAGTGGCGTAGTCGCCGTGGTCGCGCGAGCGTGGCCGGTCGATGGTGATCTCGTCGGGGATGGCGACGGCGAGGTCGCCGTCGGTGACGGCGGCGGACAGGGCAGCGCGCACGGCGTCGGCCAGCTGAGCGGGATTCACCGACCCATTCTAGGAAGGCCGCGCGAACGGGTTGACACCGCGCATGCCCGTACACTGGGCGCCGGTCCTGCGCGGCCGATCGGTGTTGACCCTAGGGCGCGCATCCCACGGAACGAGATCGGTGCACCCTGATGGCCAGTGGCAAGAACGCCAAGAAATCCCGCGCGCGCAAGCCGGTGATCAGCCAGCGGCGCGGGCTGCCCTGGCTGACCATCGGCGCCGTCGCGCTGGTCGTCGCCTTGGGCGTCACCATCGGCGTGGTGGTGATGAGTACGGTGTCCTACTCGCCTTCGGCGTCCAACAAGGACCCGTCGGTGAACATCAGCGGCGTCTACGCCGAGCCCGACAAGTACAAGGCCAAGCTGCACGTGGAGTCCACCCAGCGGGTCGACTACGACAGGTATCCCCCGGTCGGCGGTCCGCACGACGGGTTCTGGGCGGCCTGTAACGGTGTCGTCTACCCGGTGGCGATGCGCGACGAGAACATGGTGCACACCCTGGAGCACGGTGCGATCTGGATCGCCTACAACCCCAAGACCATCGCGAAGGGCGACCTGGACATCCTCAAGGGCCTGGTCGAAGGCCAGCAGTACATGGTGATGAGCCCCTACCCGACCCTGACGAAACATCCGATCTCGCTGCAGGCGTGGGGGCATCAGCTGCAGGTGGACAGTGCCTCCGACGAGCGGGTGCAGCAATTCATCACGGCGCTGCGGCGCAATCAGTACGTCTATCCCGAGATCGGCGCCACCTGCGACCAGCCGAGCTTCCCGACCTCGAACATCCCGGCCGAGTTGCAGTTCGACCCGAGCCCCCGCGGAGCCGACGCGGTGCCGCTGGACGGCGGTGACCTCGCGCCGGTGACGACCGAGATGAACGCTGCGCCGTCCAGCGGCACAGGCGCCACGGGCGGCTGAGCCGTGGTGGCGGGCGGTCCCGGCGAGCAGCAGCCGGTGGAACCGCCGCACCAGTGGACCCGTTCCTGGACGGTTGCGTTGGCTGCCCTGGGGGCGGTGGCGCTGTTGGTGCTCGGTGCGACCGCCGGGATCGCGCTGTTCTCCGGCAGGAGCGCCGGTGTCGTCCCGGACGCCGGATCGGTGGACGCCGGATTCGCGCAGGACATGATCGCCCACCACCGGCAGGGTGTGCTGATGGCCAGCCTGGCCGACCGACAGACCGACGACCCGGAGATCCAGCGCTATGCCTACGACATGGCCTACACGCAGACCGCGCAGATCGGTCAGATGGAGGGCTGGCTGGCGCTGTGGGGTCTACCGGAGATCGGTACCGGTCCGCATATGGCGTGGATGACGGTGGGAGGGCACCAGCACGGCGGCTCCTCGGACGCTCCGCTGGCGACGACCGGACTGATGCCGGGCATGGCCACCACTAACGAGGTGGCCCGGCTGCAGTCGCTGCACGGCAAGGCCTCGGATATCTACTTCCTGCAGCTGATGATCCGGCACCACGAGGGCGGCACGCCCATGATGCAGTACGCCGCGCAGCGGGCGGCCAATCAAGTGGTGCGCAACTTCGCCCAGCAAATGCTCGCCACGCAGAGCGCCGAGGTAGCGGACATGACCGCCATGCTCGCGGCTCGCGGCGCGAGGCCGCTGGACTACACCGCCCCGGTGCTGCCGACCAACTGAGCATTGCGGATCCGGGCCGGGCAGAATCGGCGGGTATGAGCGTGTACCTGTGTCACAGCGAGCCCGACCTGTACCAGCACGACGCCGATGTGGTGGGCGCGCGCCCCGGTGCGGTGCTGTTGTCCCGGTCGGCATTCCATCCCGGTGGCGGCGGCCAGGTGTGCGATGTCGGAACCCTGGAGCACGCCGGCGGGGTGCTATCGGTGACGGGTATCGAGCGAGACGGCGACGACTGGTGGCATCTGCTCTCCGACCCGACCGTGGAGCTGTCCGGCACCGTGCAGGTATGCATCGACGCCGCACACCGGAAGCGAGTGGCGCAGCTGCACACGGATTCGCATGTACTCAATGCGTTGGTGTTCAACGCCTTTTCCGGGGCGCTGGTGACCGGCGCACAGATCAACGGGGACGGCACCGGCCGGATGGACTTCGACCTGCCGGACGTGGACAACGATCAACTGCGCGCGCTGGAGCCGGCGGTGAACGACATCATCTCCCAGGCGGTGACGGTGCGCCAGGACTACGTACCCGTGTCGGAGGCCGAGAGCACACCCGGGCTGATCCGGAGCCTGTCGGTCGCTCCGCCGCCGACACCGGACGGCCGGCTGCGCGTGATCGACATTGCGGGCATCGACCGACAGGCGTGCGGTGGCACCCACCTGGCGAATACCGGAATATCGTCACCGTTCCGAATCGTCAAGGTGGAGAACAAGGGTCGACGCAACCGGCGGGTGCGGTTCGTGGTCGACCTGCCGGGCTCGGCGTGACACCTGCCGGTAGCCCCCTCACCAGACCCGGGACGCTACGCCCGGCAGAGAATCTCGCCGTTGACGATCGCAAAATAGCCATCGGGGTCGGCAGCCCATTCCCGCCAAGCCGCCGAGATCGCCTGCAGCTCGGCGCTGGTCGCCAGGCCGCGCTGCATCGCCTGGTCGGCCAGCGCCGACTGCAGGATCCGATCGGCCCACATCCCGCCCCACCATTCGCGGTCCGCCGGGCTGGCGTAGTACCAGACGGAGGAGGTGACGGCGACGTCGGCGAACCCCGCGGCGTGGGCCCAGGCCAGCAGGTGCCGGGCGGCGTCGGGCTCCGCCGCGTTGCCGCGCGCGATCTGCTGATACAGCGCCATCCACCGGTCCAGTTCGGGCAGCCGCGGGTACCAGAACATGCCGGCATAATCGGCATCCCGGGCGGCCACGATGCCGCCCGGGGCACACAGCCGCCGCATCGCGCGCAGCGCCCCGACCGGGTCCGGGAGGTGCTGCAGCACCTGATGGGCGTGCACCACGTCGAAGGAGCCGGCCGGCAGGTCCAGCGCATATACCTCACCCGTGAGGAAGCTCACCTGGACGCCGGCGTCGGACGCGGCCGTCCGGGCCCGTTCGAGCACGGCCACCGAGGGGTCGATGCCCACCGTCCGTCCCGGGGCCAGCCGGCGGGCCAGGTCGATCGTGATGGTGCCGGGGCCGCAGCCGACGTCCAGCAGGCTCATGCCCGAGCGCAGGTGTGGCAGCAGGTACCCGGCCGAGTTCTCGGCGGTGCGCCAGGTGTGCGATCGCAGCACGGTTTCGTGGTGGCCGTGGGTGTATCGGGGTTCGGGCACAACACCTCCAGCTCTGGCCGGCGACTTCGCCAACGACCCCGTCACCGTACCTCCCGCTTCTCATGATGTGGTTGCAATTCCTACAATGCGAGAATCCGGGGCGGCGGGCCCGACTGTGGCCACCCGGTTGCGAGCGGAGGTAGTCGCTGGCGCCAGAGGGCACGGCGGTGCGCTAGAGTGGACCACCGGGCCCCCGTAGCTCAGGGGATAGAGCACCGCCCTCCGGAGGCGGGTGCGCAGGTTCGAATCCTGCCGGGGGCGCCCACGGTCTTTCAGGCATAGTCATTTCAAATGATCTTCCGCTTCAAGGTCATGACCGTCTGCGCACAGCCTCTGGCGATGGCTGCCCGCTCCAGGTGGATCGCAACGTCCTCCAGGTCGTCCGCGACCGCTCCGCCGGATGGGCGGGTGGGTGGCACCCGACACCGACACTCAGCGGCATTCCCACCTCCCATCCGTGACCTGAAGCACGCCCTCCCCCGAACGATCTGGGCACATCGAGGGATCCGTAGCGCATGCCGGGACAGGCACATTCGCTAGCCCGCGAGCCGCCGCGCAGAGTTCGCGCGAACCAACCGCTCGAGGTCCATCCCGGTCGCCGCCAACGCCCGAAGCAAGCCTTCATCTTCGCCGTCCCATCGAGCGTCACACAGCAGTACCAGCGCCCCCACGGCAGCTGCGGTGGCGACAGCCCCCGAACCCGCCTCAATCTCGTTGGCCAACACCCGAGCAATCGGTGGTGCCAGGCAAAGCGCGAAGTAAAGGCTGCACAGACACATCAGTGTTTCGCGCGATCGCTTCCTCCGCGGTCGCACTCGGAACTATCTCGGCCTTGACGAAACTCACCAGTGCCATGCGCGCCGACACCACCTTGCTGCCACACGGCAATTGATCCAGCAGGTCCTCCGCCAGTGCGGTCAGCCGAGCCTGCAGGACAAACCAACACGCCCAGCGCTACATTTCACCTCTGCGGATGCGGAACAGTGACAGCGCCTGCGGCGTCAATCCGCCCCTTGCGGAAGTACAACAGCGGGCCGATCACGTTTATGAGCGACAACAGCCGCCAGCGCAGCTTGCCGCCGCGGATGCTGTTGGCGGGACGGCGCGTGATGTCGATTTGGGCTGCGGCCAGCAAGCCCACCTCCAGCGCGCCCGCAGCGACGATTCCAGCGCGTGCCCAGGGCGGCAGGTCCGCCCACTTCGTGTTCGCCATGCCCGTATTATCCGCCCACCACCGCTCGCCGGCCGCGATCCTCAGGCACTGATCCGCCACCTCGCTGACCGTGCCCGAGGTTGACCCCCATGACACTCATTGGCCCGTCGTATCGTTCATGGCAGACAACGTAGGCGCCCACGAGCCCGCTGCGTTCGACCCCGTTCAACGCCCGGACCGACACGCCGATCCTCGCAACCGCACCAGGCCGAGGTGCAGGTCACGCCTCCGGAATGTCAAGACGCTCACGAGTTCGCCGAGACCGGGAGGTTCGGGACGTCCGCCTCTGCCGCTTGGTCATCGTTCGCAAGAGACTTACGAGTCGGACCGTGCCCTCGATTGCCAGCAGCGCAAGCCGATCCCAGCATCGTCAGCATTTCGATCCGTGGGTGTTCGGCGTAGCTCGGAGGTCGTCAAGATGGGCGCCGTCGATCCTTTGGCAGCGGCCCGCACGGCGCGGGGACGCCGCTGCATCGCTGCATGTCACTGCGCGGCGCGAGACTGAGCCGCGACACTAGCCAGATTCGGAAATGGCCCTGAGTCTGTGGTCCCGGCTGATCCGGCTGCGGAACGCGAGTGATCCACCATCCGTTGCCGAGGCGCAGGAGGAACTGTTCCGGTTCAATATTCCTTTGGCGCACACGCTCGCACGTGATCACGACACATCTGGAGATCCCCACCACGCGAGAGGGCGCGCGGAGTTAGGGCTGGCCAAGGCGATCCTCATCTGGACACGCCCCGAGATGGCGCGGTTCGAGGAGTACGCGCGCAAGGCAATTCGCGCAGAATTCGTTAACGGGTCACAGCGTACTTTGCCCATGAATCCACTCTTGCGCAGAGCCCACGCCGTCAATACGCGTGGAGCCGACGGCGCCCGCCACTAGTGCCGACTGTCAATCGTTTCGATTTGGCGCCGTGATCCCCTTGGTGACTGAAGCCGCGCTTCGTGGATCGCAAGGAACCGCAACGCGGCACAGTCCACCCGCATCATGGGGAGCTTTGCCTACGAGTGACGATGCCGGACCTATCGAAGGCCCGTCCATGCGCTACGCGTCGTCGGAGCTCAGGCGACGCAGTACCGCGTCAGGGACGTGGGGAGCGGGAGCGATCCGGACGCGGGCATCGACGGTGATCAGCGACGTCTCGCTGCAGATCACCGGGTTGAGGTCCAGTTCGGCGATCTCCGGTACGTCGTCCACCATCTGCGCGATCCGGGTCACCAGATCGGCTACCGCGTCTCTGGACACCACAGGGCGACCGCGGAAGCCGTCAAGCAGTGTGGCTATCCGAAGCCCGTCGATCAGCTCCATCGCCGTGGCGTGGTCGAGCGGTGCGAGGGCGAAGCGGCGGTCGGTGAGCAGATCGGCAAGGACTCCGCCCGCACCAACCATCACGACCGGCCCGAATCGCGGATCCTGCAACGCGCCGACGATCAGTTCCGTACCGTTCGGCGCCATCGGCTGCACCAAGAGCCAAGAATCCGGCACCACCGACAGGACATCGGCCGCTGCGCGGCGCAGGGAGTCCTCGTCCGCGATGCCTACTCGGACCGCGTCCAGTTCGGTCTTGTGCAGCCCGCCACCGGCCGCCTTCACTACGACGGGGTAGCCCAGGTCGGCTGCGGCCCGGACCGCCGCATCGGCGTCATCGACGACCCGCTGCGGGCATGTGGTCACGCCGTAACAGTCCAGCAGTTCCTTGGTGGCTTCCGCGGACAGCCACTCCCCGCCCGCCGCAAGCGTTGCCGTCGCCAGTGCACGGGCCGCCACGGGGTCCGTACCGGGGAGGCATTCCGGCGAGATCGGACGGCTTCGACGGATCTGCCCGTACCGGCATGCCACGCTGATCGCCCGCGCGGCCGGTTCCGGAAAGGCGAATACCGGGAGGCCGGCCCCGGGCCGGGAGGAGGTGACGGCGTCGTGACCGCCGACAAGCGTGGCAATCACGGGTTTGCTGGCGTCGGCGGCGATGTCGGCGATCCGGGTGAGGACCGCCTGCGGGTCGCCCACGGCGGTTTCGGTGAACACCG